>Ga0209933_1002321_pt1 | contig 11254 bp, 7 predicted proteins | sample ThiBiot_300_biof_FD_183944 | JGI IMG/M metagenome (GOLD analysis project Ga0209933, IMG submission 183944) | Wastewater bioreactor microbial communities from Cape Town, South Africa - Thiocy_cont_300_biof (SPAdes) | ecosystem: Engineered > Bioremediation > Thiocyanate > Unclassified | place...
TTCGAACCGGCGCACCGCCGGCAGGTTCACCCCGTGCGACGAGGAATCCGTCATCGCCACCCGTCAGCTCCGGTAATCGCCGTTGATCTCGACATATTCCTTGGTCAGGTCGCAGGTCCAGACCGTCGCCTGCCCCTCACCGAGACCGATATCGACACGCACGTCGATATCCTGCCGCTTCATGATCGCAGTGGTCGCCTCTTCGGAATAGGCCGGATCGCGCTCGCCGTCGGCGGCAACGCGGACATCGCCGAACCAGATCGCCAGCCGGTCGCGGTCGGCCATCTCGCCGGACTTGCCGACCGCCATGACGATGCGGCCCCAATTGGCGTCCTCGCCGGCGACCGCCGTCTTGACCAGCGGCGAATTGGCGATGGAAAGCCCGATGCGCTTGGCCGCTGCATCGCTTTCGGCGCCGGTGACGGTCACGGCCACCATCTTGCGCGCACCTTCGCCGTCACGGACGACCTGCAAGGCGAGATCCTTGAGGAGATCGTTCAAAGCCGCGCGAAAGGCGTCGAGCCTGCTATCGTCGGCGTTTTCCACGCGCGCCTGACCGTCGGCGGCAGCCGCGCCGGTCGCAAACAGCATCAGCGTATCCGAGGTCGAGGTGTCGCTGTCGACGGTCACCGAGTTGAAGGTCGGGCCGACGCCGGCCGAGAGCAGCGCCTGCAGCGCGGCAGGCGCGATATCGGCATCGGTGACCACGAAGGACAGCATCGTCGCCATGTCGGGCGCGATCATGCCGGCGCCCTTGGCGATGCCGTTGATCGTGACCGTCACGCCGCCGATCTCGGCTGTGCGACCTTCGGATAGGTATCCGTGGTCATGATCGCCTTGGCCGCCTCGAACCAGAAGTCGCCGGTAGCGTCCTTGGCCATGGTGTCGAGCACCCCGGCGAACTTGGTGGCATCCAGCGGCTCGCCGATGACGCCGGTGGAGGCCAGATAGACCTCGTTCTCGCCGCAGCCGATGGCGGAGGCGGCGGACTTCGCCGTCAGCGCCGTCGCCTCGCGGCCCTTCCTGCCGGTGAAGGCATTGGCATTGCCGGAATTGACGACCACGGCGCGGGCGACCCCATGCGACAGATTGGCGCGGCAGAAATCGACCGGCGCCGAGGGGCATTTCGAGCGGGTGAAGACGCCGGCGACAGACGCCGGCTTGTCGAACACCATCATCAGAACGTCCGTGCGGTTCTTGTATTTGATGCCGGCAGCGGCGGTCGCCATGCGCACCCCGCGCAGCGGCGGCATGACGGCGTAGGTTTTCGGAGCGAGCGGAGAAACGGAACCGGACATCTTCTGACCCTGTTATAAAGACGAGAGAGCCCGTCGCAAAGGACGGGCTCGGGATTGATTACTGCTTGGTGGCTTCCTCGTAACCCTTGCGCAGGGTCTCGTCGGAAATCTCGACCTTGGAGCCTTCCTTGGCCTTGTTCAGCAGATCAAGATACTTGTCGCGGATGACGAGATTGCGGACCTGGGCCTCGACCTGCTCGAAGGGCGGCGGCGGGGCGATGCGCTTGTCCTCGACCTTGATGATATGGAAGCCGAATTCGCTCTTCACCGGCGTCTTGGAATAGGCGCCTTTTTCAAGCGCAAACGCGGCGTCTTCGAATTCCTTGACCATGCGGCCCTTGCCGAACCAGCCGAGGTCACCGCCGTCGTTCTTGTTGGAATCGGTGGACTTCGCCTTGGCCAGTTCGGCGAAATCCTTGCCGGCGTCGAGTTCGGCGATGATCGCCTTGGCTTCGTCCTCGGTCTTGACGAGGATGTGGCGGGCGTGGACTTCCTCTTCCTTCGGCAGCGAGGCGACTTCCTTGTCGTAGCGCGCCTTGACTTCTTCCGGCTTCAACGTGTCGACGATGTTCTTGCGGAAATAGGCGCCGTGCAGTTCGCGGTCCGTCAGGTACTGCATGCGCGACTTGAAGTCGTCGGTCTTATCCAGGCCTTCGGCGGCGGCGCTCTTCGACAGGAGCTTGATGTCGATCAGGCTCGACAGGGCGGCGATCTTCTTCTGGTCGTCCGGCATCTGGGCGAGCTGCGGGTCGAGGCCGGCGATCGCCACGTCGAGTTCGGACTGGTGGACCGGTTCGCCGCCGACCGTCGCCACCACGGCGTCCTCGGCATGGGCGGGAAGCTGAAGGCCGACGAAGGCCACCAGTGCCATCGCAGCCAGTTTTTTCGAGCAGAGCATGAATTAACCTTTCGGAAAGAAACAGGGCCGCGACCCTCGCAGACCCGGTCGAAATCGTCCTCACCACCAGAATGTGGCCATTCTGTATCGGCCTGTGCCGTTGACATCAATCGGCCCCCCTCTTATCTGTCACGCAACCTCGCGTCCAGATCAGTTTCGGGCGTTCCGCGCCAATCAGCCGAAATCGGCTTCGATGACCGCGCGGGAACGCTTCCGGCAAGACATTCAGAAAGGACCATTGGCCATGGTCAGCTTTGGCGGCCTCGCCCGCAAGATTTTCGGTTCCTCGAACGAGCGCCGCGTGAAATCGTACAAACCGCAGGTTCAGGCGATCAATGCGCTCGAAGAGAGCATGAAGGCGCTTTCCGACGAGCAGCTTGCCGCCAAGACCGTCGAGTTCCGGCAGGAGATCGCAAACGGCAAGACCGTGGACGACCTGATCGTGCCGGCCTTCGCCGTCGTGCGCGAAGCAGCCCGCCGGTCGCTCGGCCTGCGTCCCTTCGACGTCCAGCTCGTCGGCGGCATGATCCTCAACAGCAATGCCATCGCCGAAATGAAGACCGGCGAAGGCAAGACGCTGGTCGCGACGCTTCCCGTCTATCTCAACGCGCTGAACGGCCGCGGCGTCCATGTCGTTACCGTCAACGACTACCTGGCGCGGCGCGACTCCCAGATCATGGGCCGCCTCTACGGCTTCCTGGGCCTCACCACCGGCGTCATCGTCCACGGTCTTTCGGATGAGGAACGCCGCGAGGCCTATGCCTGCGACATCACCTACGCCACCAACAACGAACTCGGCTTCGACTATCTGCGCGACAACATGAAGTTCGACCGCGGCCAGATGGTGCAGCGCGGCCATGCCTTCGCCATCGTCGACGAAGTCGACTCCATCCTGGTCGACGAGGCGCGCACGCCGCTGATCATCTCCGGCCCGCTCGACGACCGCTCCGACCTCTACAACGCCATCGACGCCTTCGTGCCGCTGCTGTCGCCGGAGGACTACGAGATCGACGAGAAGCAGCGCTCGGCCAACTTCTCCGAAGCCGGCACCGAGAAGCTCGAAAACCTGCTGCGCGAGGCAGGCCTGCTCAAGGGCAATTCGCTCTACGACGTCGAAAACGTCGCCATCGTTCACCATGTCAACAATGCGTTGAAAGCCCACAAGCTGTTCCAGCGCGACAAGGACTATATCGTCCGCAACAACGAAGTCGTCATCATCGACGAGTTCACCGGCCGCATGATGCCGGGCCGCCGCTATTCGGACGGCCAGCACCAGGCGCTGGAAGCCAAGGAAAGAGTGCAGATCCAGCCGGAAAACCAGACGCTGGCCTCGATCACCTTCCAGAACTATTTCCGCATGTACGACAAGCTGGCCGGCATGACCGGCACGGCCTCGACGGAAGCGGAGGAATTCGCCAACATCTACGGCCTCGACGTCGTCGAAGTGCCGACCAACCTGCCGATCAAGCGTATCGACGAGGACGACGAGGTCTACCGGACGGCGGAAGAGAAATACAAGGCGATCATCGCCGAGATACGCGAGGCGCAGAGCCGCGGCCAGCCGCTGCTGGTCGGCACGACCTCGATCGAGAAGTCGGAACTCCTGGCCGAAATGCTCAAACAATCCGGCTTCAGCGGCTTCCAGGTTCTCAACGCCCGCTATCACGAGCAGGAAGCCTATATCGTCAGCCAGGCCGGCGTTCCCGGCGCCGTGACCATCGCCACCAACATGGCCGGCCGCGGCACCGACATCCAGCTCGGCGGCAATATCGACATGCGTCTGGAGCATGAACTGGCCGGCATGGAAGCAGGCCCCGAGCGTGACGCCAAGGAAGCGGCGATTCGCGAGGAGGTGCAGCAGCTCAAGCAGAAGGCGCTCGCCGCCGGCGGTCTCTACGTCATCGCCACCGAGCGCCACGAAAGCCGCCGCATCGACAACCAGCTGCGCGGTCGTTCCGGCCGCCAGGGCGACCCCGGCCGCTCGAAATTCTACCTGTCGCTCCAGGACGACCTGATGCGCATCTTCGGCTCGGACCGCATGGATTCGATGCTGCAGAAGCTCGGTCTCAAGGAAGGCGAAGCCATCGTCCATCCCTGGATCAACAAGGCGCTGGAACGCGCCCAGAAGAAGGTCGAGGCGCGAAATTTCGACATCCGCAAGAACCTGCTGAAGTATGACGACGTGCTGAACGACCAGCGCAAGGTGATCTTCGAGCAGCGCATCGAACTGATGGATGCCGAGGATCTGACCGAAACCGTCGCCGACATGCGCCACGAGGTCATCGAGGGTCTTGTCTCGCGCTATATCCCCGAGCGCGCCTATGCGGAACAGTGGGATGCCGAGGGCCTGCGCAACGCCATCCGCGAAACGCTGAACATGGACCTTCCGGTGACCGACTGGGCGAAGGAAGAGGGCATCGGCGACGAGGAAATCCGCGAACGCATTCTCGCCGCCACCGATGCCGCAGCCGCCGACAAGGCCGAGCGCTTCGGCCAGGAAATCATGACCTATGTCGAGCGCTCGATCCTGTTGCAGACGCTCGACATGCTGTGGCGCGAGCATATCGTCAACCTCGACCACCTGCGCTCGGTCATCGGTTTCCGCGGCTATGCCCAGCGCGACCCGCTGCAGGAATACAAGTCGGAAGCCTTCGAGCTGTTCCAGGCGCTGCTGCACAACCTGCGCCAGACGGTCACCACCCAGCTTGCCCGCGCCGAACTGGTGCGCGAGGCCGCCGAGGTGCCGCAGCCGCAGCTTCCTGATATGGAAGCCCATCATTTCGATCCGCTGACCGGCGAGGACGATTTCGGCGGCCAGACCATGTATGCCGCCGAGGAAGTGGTGGCGGTCGAGGACCGCAACCCGCAGGATCCCGCCACCTGGGGCCGCGTCGGCCGCAACGAGCCCTGCCCCTGCGGCTCCGGCAAGAAATACAAGCATTGCCACGGCGCCTATGAATCGGCCTGACCGGCCGCATTCGCCGCGATATCGAAAACGCCGCCCCTCCGGGCGGCGTTTGCATTTCGGCCTCGGGAAAAGCCACAGGTCTTAAGCGCCTGACACCGAAGCTGAACCGATTCTTAACCGTGACACGGCATAGTGCAGGCAAGTTTTGCGTCGTCCAGGTTGTTGCGTGTCCATTATGGCGTTCATCGAAACCGCCGAAAGATTATTGCCGCCGCGGCTGCGCGGCACGGTCATGCCGCTTGTCGGCCGGATCGGCGCGGCCCTGACCGGCGACGACGAGAAGGCCGCCGCCCAGCGCATGGCGCTCACTGCCTTCGTCATTCGCGTCGTCAGCGCGGCCATCGCCTTCGTCTCGCAGATCATCCAGGCCCGCATCATGGGCGAATTCGAATACGGCATCTTCGTCTTCGTCTGGGTGATGGTCGTCCTGTTCGGCAATCTCTCCTGCCTCGGCTTTCATTCCGCCGTCATCCGCTTCCTGCCGCAATATCGCAGCCACGGGGCGCTCGCCGAAATTCGCGGCCTGACGGCGACGGCGCGTATCTTCGCCATGCTCTCGGCGAGCGCCCTGGCGCTGATCGGCTATCTCGTGATCCGTCTGATGGGCACGGCCATCGAGCCCTATTACGCCCTGCCGGTCTTCCTCGGCCTGTTCATCCTGCCGATGATCGCGCTTGGCGATGTGCTCGACGGCACCTCGCGCGCCCATAGCTGGGCGGTCACGGCGCTGAGCCCGACCTACATCATCCGCCCCACCCTGATCCTCGTCTTCAACGTCATCGCCGTCTGGCAGGGCGCGCCGCAGACGGCGGAGACGGCGATGCTCGCCGCCCTTGCCGCTACCTACGTCACCACCTGCGGCCAGTTCCTGACCGTGCGTCTGCGCCTGCGCGGCCATTATCCGCGCGGGCCGTTGAAGGTGGATTTCCCGGCCTGGTTCCGCGTCGCCGTGCCGATCTTCATGATCGAGGGCTTTGGCTTCCTGCTGACCAATTCCGACGTCATGGTCGTCGGCCTCTATCTGGACCCCGAGCAGGTCGCCATCTATTTCGCCGCCACCAAAACCATGGCCTTGGTGCAGTTCGTCTATTTCTCCGTCAAGGCCGCCGCCGCCCCGCGCTTTTCCGGGATGATCGCCGACAACGACCGGCGCGCGCTCGCAACCTTCGCCGGCGAGACGGTGCGCTGGAGCTTCTGGCCATCCTTCGCCGTCGGCCTGGGCCTGCTGCTCTGCGGCGAGTTCCTGCTGTCGCTGTTCGGCCCGGCCTTCACCGCCGGCTATCCGCTGATGGCCATCCTGTTCGCCGGCATCATGGCGAAAGCCCTGGTCGGTCCCGGCGAAGTGCTTTTGACAATGGCCGGCAAGCAGACGCTGTGCGTCTTCCTCTATGCAGGCGCGCTGACCGCCAACATCCTGCTCAACGTCACGCTGATCCCGATCTTCGGGCTGACCGGCGCGGCGGCATCGTCCTGTTTGCATTCGCCGATCCCCTGGCGCTCATGAACATGAAGAAGGCTGCCTGACCATGGTGCGACCGCCCGCCTACAGCGAAAGCATGAACAGCAGCGACAATCGCATGGTCGGCGAACTCGCCTCGCCCGGCCGCAACCGTCCGCTTGCCGATATCGAGCTGCCGGTCGGCCGTCCCGGCCGCGATCTCTGCCTCTATCCCGCCGCCATGGGTTACGACCTGCAGGAGGAATTCGATTTCCTCGGCAACCGCGCCATGGAGCCGAACGTCTTCTTCTCCGGCCGCTTTCTCGCGCCTGCCATGCCGCGCCTTGACGAGCGCCAGATCCGCGTCGCGCTGATCCGCGACACCGGCAACGGTCGCAACCGCCTGCGCCTGCTGATGCCCTTTTCCGTCGAAAAGCCGGGCTTCGCCGTGGGGCCGTCGATCGTGCGCGTCTGGTCGAACCCGTTCGGGCCGCTCGGCACGCCGCTGGTCGATGCCGAGGAGGCAGCGGAAACGCTTGACAATCTCCTGGAAGCCATGGGGCGGCGCCAGTGCGGCCTGCCGCCGATCCTCGTCTTTCCCGACGTCCGCCTGAACGGCCCCTTCGCCACCATGCTCAAGGCCATCGCGCTTGGCCGCAACCTGCCGGTCGATACGACCGGCCAGTTCCAGCGGCCGATGCTGCAAAGCTTTCAGGACGGGGAGGCCTATCTGAAGCATGCCGTTTCCAAGGAGCATTTGCGCGAGATGAACCGCCAGTGGCGGCAGCTCGAAAGCCTGGGAACACTGTCCTACACCGTCTCGCGCCAGCCCTCCGAGATCCGCTGGCGGATGGAGGAATTCCTGGCGCTGGAGGCGAGCGGCTGGAAGGGCGCCAAGCGCACGGCGATGATTGTCGACCGCTACCGCGCCGCCTTCGCCCGCGAGGCGATCACCAATCTCGCCGAGACCGATGCGGTGCGCATCCACACGCTCGACCTCGACGGCAAGGCCATTGCCGCCATGGTCGTCTTCCTGATGAACGGTGAGGCTTATACCTGGAAGACCGCCTACAACGAGACCTATGGCCGTTTTTCGCCCGGCAAGCTGCTGGTCGCGCGCCTGACCGAATGGCATCTCGATGACGCCAACATCCTGCGCACCGACAGCTGCGGCGTGCCCGACCATCCGGTCATGAGCCGACTGTGGGAAGAGCGCGAGGAGATGGGCACGCTGGTCGTCGGCCTGCACCAGAACGGCGACCGCGACGTGCGCCAGGCCTCCGCCCAGCTTCACCTCTACCGCAACACCCGCAATGTCGCTCGCCTGCTGCGCGAAAAGATCATGTCGCTGGCGGGGCGCTGATTACGCCGCATCGGCGGAGCAGGCAGCCGACCGCGCCCGCAATTCACGGCGGATGATCTTTCCGGTCGTCGTCATCGGCAGGGCATCGACGAATTCCACCTCGCGCGGATATTCGTGCATGGAGAGCCGCGTCTTGACCCAGCCGCTGATCTCGCTTGCCAACGCATCGCTCGCCACATGGCCGGGGGCCAGCACCACATAGGCCTTGACGATCTCGGTGCGCAGCGGATCGGGCTTGCCGATGACGGCGGCAAGCTGCACCGCCGGATGGCCGAGCAGGCAATCCTCGATCTCGCCGGGGCCGATCCGGTAGCCGGAGGAGGTGATGACGTCGTCGTCGCGGCCGAAGAACTCGACATAACCTTCCGCATCCTGCCGGCCCTGGTCGCCGGTCAGCATCCAGTCGCCGGAAAATTTCGCCGCCGTCGCCTCCGGCGCGTTCCAGTAGCCGAGGAACATCGACGGCGAGGAACGGTGGATGGCGATCTGGCCGATTTCGCCCGCAGGCACCGGTTTGCCATCCGCATCGAGGATTGCCACCCGGTGCCCCGGAACCGGCTTGCCGATGGCTCCGCCGCGGCTGATGCCATAGGCGACCGAGGAGGACAGCACGAAATTGCACTCCGTCTGTCCATAAAATTCATTGACCGTCAGCCCGAGCGCGGATTTTGCCCATTCATAGGTCTCTCGTCCGAGCGATTCCCCGGCCGAGCCAACGGTACGCAAAACCAGATCGTATTTTTCGCGCGGACGCTCGACTGCCGCCAGCAGCCGCAATGCCGTCGGCGGAATGAAGGCATTCCTCACCTTCATCTCCGCCATGATGCGAAACGCCATCTCGGGATCGAATTTCTGCGCCGGCGAGGAAACGACCGGGACGCCGAGCAGCAACGCTGGCAAAAGCGCGTTCAGCAAGCCACCCGCCCAGGCCCAGTCCGAGGGCGTCCAGACCTTGTCACCCGGTTGCGGCAGGCCCTGATGGGCAAATTGCATGCCCGGAATATGGCCGGCAAGCACCCGGTGGCCATGCAGCGCCCCCTTGGGCGCGCCCGTCGTGCCCGAGGTAAAGATCATCAACGCCGGATCGTCGGGCCCGGAGGCAACCGGTTTCGCCAACGGCGCATGCGACAGCAGCCCCTCGAAGGACAGTGCCCCCTCGCCTTCGGCCTCGACGAGAATGACGTGCTTGAGACCCGGCAACCGCTCGCGAATGGTTTTAAGCCGTTCCCAGCCGAAGGCATTGGTGACGATCGCCGTCGCGCCCGAAACCCTCAGCCGATATTCCAGCGCCTCGACCCCGAAAAGCAGCGCCAGCGGCAACGCGATGCCGCCCATCTTGTAGATCGCCACATGGGCGATGACAGTGGCAAAACTCTGCGGCAGGAGCAACGCGACCCGGTCACCGCTGAGAACGCCGAGATCGACGAGCGCACCGGCAAAGGCCGAGGACCGCGCCGCCAATTCGCCATACCGCATCTGCAGGTGCCGGCCATCCGGCTGGAAATGCTCCAGACAGACCCGCTCGGGAGAATGTGCCGACCAGGCATCGCTGACGGCGACGCCCATGTTGAAATCAGCGGGAATATCCCAGACGAAATCGCGATAAAGCGCGTCGTACCGGTCTCGGGAAGGCAATTGCATCGGTGTTCACCCTGTCCTGCCCCAGGAATCTAGCATTTTCGCCGAAGCGCTGACAATGCAATCTTTCGCACTTGCGAAGCCAATTGGATTGCTATTCGCAATTGCAAACAATCAATGAGGATGCGATCAAAGGGTATCGTGGCTACCGCGAACCCAAAGGGCTAGCAAGGTCACCCGGCCGTCCGGCGCCCCTCTGGAGCGCAGCGATCGAAGATCGCGACAGCGCGAAGAGAAAAGATGGTGCGGGTGGTCGGGGTCGAACCGACACTCCTTTCGGAACCGGATTTTGAGAGACCGGATATGCCCTATCCTTTGTGTATCCGGCAGTATCCGTTTTCCCGATAACCGATTGTTAGCACTAGCTTTTTTCGGTTCTCAGAACACACATACCTAGCCGGACGTACGCTACGGTTGGCTTTCTAGGTGCACCTATGTTGCACCTGAAATCCAACCTCAACGGAGGTTAGGAATGCCCAAAATCAAACTCACCAAGACCGCTGTCGACGCCGCAACCGCCCAGGAGCGCGATTACGAACTACGCGATACGACGATACCGGGGTTCCTTGTCAAGGTCACCCCGACCGGTCGCAAGATATTCATGGTCGCCTATGTCGCCCACAACGGACAGCGCCGAAAGCCCGCTATAGGCCGCTACGGTGAGATCACCGTCGAGCAGGCCCGCGGGATCGCCCAAGACTGGCTGGCCGAAGTCCGCCGCGGCGTCGATCCCAGCGCCGAGCGAGCCACTGCCCGGCAGGCGCCTACGGTCAAGGAGCTCTTCGACCGGTTCATCAGCGACTATTCGGAGAGCCGCAATAAGCCATCCACGGTCGAATCGAACCGCGGTTACGGAAGGCGCTACATCATCCCGGTGCTCGGCCAATTGAAGGTGCCCGACGTCACCCGCGCCGACATCTCGAACCTAATGAAGAAGATGTCGAAGAAGCCGACGAACGCGAACCGCGTCCTCGCCGCCGTGCGGAAGATGTTCAACATGGCCGAGGTCTGGGGCATGCGCCCCGACGGGTCGAACCCGTGCCGCCACGTTCCGAAGTACCCGGAACGGGGAAAGACCCGGCTGATCACCGACAGTGAGATGAAGAAGCTCTTTGCCTACCTCGCGCGCGCCGAGGCGGAAGGACTTGAGCATCCCTTCATTCTCCTCGCGATCCGGCTTCAGTTCGAATTCGCCGCGCGGATGTCGGAGATCCTCCAGCTCGAATGGTCGTGGATCGATTACGACAATCGGAGGGTGGTCTGGCCCGACAGCAAGACCGGCGGCATGTCCAAGCCCATGAGCGCCGAAGCGCAACGGCTATTCGAGACGGCGCCGCGTCTTGAGGAATCGCCGTTCGTCTGCCCGTCGGTGTTCGACCCCAACCTGCCGATGTCGAAGCACACCTACTACCAGGGCTGGCGACGCATTCTCGAGCGCGCCGGGCTGCCACATATCGGAACGCACGGCATCCGCCACCGCTCGGCGACCGACATCGCCAACTCCGGCGTGCCGGTGAAGGTCGGCATGGCGCTTACCGCCCACAAGACGGTGACCATGTTCATGAAATACGTCCACACCGAGGATGACCCGGTACGTGCGGCGGCGGAAGCGGTGAACCAGCGGCGGCAGGCCTTGCTTGGCGGCCAAGCG
>Ga0209933_1002323_pt1 | contig 11231 bp, 11 predicted proteins | sample ThiBiot_300_biof_FD_183944 | JGI IMG/M metagenome (GOLD analysis project Ga0209933, IMG submission 183944) | Wastewater bioreactor microbial communities from Cape Town, South Africa - Thiocy_cont_300_biof (SPAdes) | ecosystem: Engineered > Bioremediation > Thiocyanate > Unclassified | place...
AGGGTCCTAAATCGATGCATAGGTCTGAGTCCTCGGCGGCCCGGTAGGGTAGCCCTCTCTGGTTGACAACTGGCAAAAGACCAATTCTTGGAATATTACCAGCACACAAACCTAAAGGGCGGCCCGGCAGCGGTACAAACAGTCGGCAAAAGCGTCCTTATCCAAAAATTTGAGCACCCGATTAAATGTATCATGGGATGGAATGCCGTTAGGCAGACTCAGAAAGGTTCGCAGGAAGGGCTCTTTCTGCCGACCGTAGAGGGCGATTTCCTCATAATCATCAGCGCCACAAATGACAGCTAACAAGGTGATTACCAATATATCAAGCAATAGATGCCGTTTACGTCGATTCAATCGAAAGTCAGGTACGTTTGCGAAAAAAGTAGTCCAATCCATGCCACAAAGATCGGTTCTAAAAACAAACGCCCTATTTTAATGCGTTTAACCTGTTGATATCTGAGTGTTTCCATTTTAATAATGATTTACGGTATACTGTTGGTTATGCTTTCAAAGCTTAACATACTCGGCATGGGCGCCTATCCAGCAGACAAATAGATGAACCTGATTTTTTCCAAAGGCGTATTTGCAGATCATTCTGTAATAATTGCCGCCGATATCAAACACAATACGGTTGGTGCCATTACCGAGCAAATCGGCTGCCCCAAATGTATCTTTAATAGCCTCAGGTGTCTGCCAGTCGGCAAACTTGACTACGGTGAGCCAAACCTTAAAAGAACATTTACTGCGAGCGGTCTTTTCGGCGTAAGCCTCAATCGTCTCCTTTCTAATTAGATGAACCTTCCTAAGCTTCTGTAACCATTCGCAGGAGGCTGTCTCAGATAGGAGGATATTTTGAGATTAGATTAAGTGAAACTGTGTATATAGGGTGGCTTTAACCCTAAACAAAGACGCGCTACTTGGCAAGACGCTTAGAGACTAGTTTTAAGTGGGGGCGGTTTTAATAGGGTTAGTGGGGATAAAAGCATGGCTAACGGGTGAACAGCCTAGTTTGTAGTTGCTTCAAAAATGACTTATCGATGTTAGCCGTCCCCCGTTTCATTAGCTGAACCGATTACTATTTTTACGTAAATACAGCATAGCCTCTTTCACGGCTTGTGCCGGATTTTTTGGGTTGAACCCTAATTCTGTCCGTGCTTTTTTCGTATCAAAGTCTTGTTGCAGTCCTGAAAACATGGCGATGTCTTTGGTGGTTAGCAGGGGCGCTTTTCCGGTTAACTTGCTGCCCATTTCCATAAACCAGGCAACGGCAAAAAGTATGAGCTTGGGCACTGCCATAGGTAATTTAATCGCTAATTCGGGGTAAAGCTCCTGGGCAATTCTGGTCGTGTCTTTGATGGGCATACATGTTTCGTTGGCTAAAATATAGCGTTCGCCATTTCGGCCTTTCGTGGCCGCCAGATAACACCCTTCGGCGACGTCTTTTACGTCGATCCAATTCAGGGTGATTCCGGTTTCAACGGGAATCTGCTTTTTCAAAATCAGGTTAATGACGCTGTATGAGACATTTAACGGAGCAAAGGCTTCGCTGCCGATCATAGCCGATGGCAACACGGCAACCAGTTCAATGTTATGCTTTTGGGCTAATTCAAAGGCTAATTTCTCTCCGTCGTTTTTAGCGTTGAAATACATATCCCGGCGGTCGGTATTGTAGCCGTTGCTTTCTTTTATGGGAAGTTTGGTGAATTCCGTCGCTGCGATGGAACTTACATAGACAATTCGTCTTACGCCTGCTTCAACTGCGGCCTCTATAGTGTTTTTTATACCTTCGAGATTTACGTCATAGATTTCTTTTTTCGGGTCTTTGGCCCAAAGTTTAAACGCGGCTCCAACCGCATAAAATACGTCAACGCCCTGCAATGCATTTATCAGTGATTGCTTATCGGTGATGTCGGCCTGTACTACGTCGCAATTCAATCCGGCAAAGGGCTCTTTGTTTTTGATGGTACGAACCGAAGCCCGAACCCCTTTGTCAATCAGTAATCTCACTACGTTGTTGCCCAAATGCCCGTTAGCGCCTGTAACCAGGGCCAGATTTTTTTGTGTCATAGTTTTGCCAGTTAGTTACGACACAAAATTCAGGCTTGCTTAGGCAACCCTGCTTCACAAATGTTACCGAATCATCTCCTTTCGAATTCGGCTCAAACTTTTCGGATTCATCCCCAAAAACGAAGCGATGTATTGTAACGGAACACTGTGCACTATATGCGGGTAATTATCGATGAGTTTTTGGTATCGTTGTTCTGCCGGGAGCGTGGCTAATTCGTTTGAGCGATTTTCGTTATAAGCGAGCGACTGCTGAAAAATCAAAATGCTGAAATCCTTAAACGCGGTGCTTTGCTGTGTCAATACATCCAGGTTATTCCTGGTAATCCGAAGTAATTCGCACTCCGTAACGCACGCTACGTTTTCGTTGGATTTTACCTGATTGATGAAGTTGACATACGATGTGATAAAGCCGGGTGGGCAGTTGATGTGGGTTGTCACCTCATCGCCTTTGTCATTATAATGAAATAGTCGCACAAACCCAGACACAACAAAGTATACGTATTTCGGAATTTTCCCTTCTTCTTCAAGAATACACTTTTTCGGAAAAAGCACCGGCTCAAAATACTGCTCGCACAACGCTTGTTCTTTTTGGGAAAATGGTACGTTATGAGCAATGAGCTTTACTAGCTGTTCGTGCATATTCAAACCGATGTTATGTGTAGTGCATTTAATCAACCATGTTTTCAATTCGTCGAAACCTACTCATTTCCAGAATGGTTTCGTGCGAAGATTCCGTATTGATACAGCATACTCATTTTTGAGTTGCGTATGAATAGCCATACAAATGGCAGGATGCCCCAAGTTATAACTAATTGTGTTGTCAATGTTTACCGGAACCATCTGCTTTATGTTTTCCAGAACCGTTTCGGGAGGTACAGAATCCATAACATGACAGTCCAGTGGAAAACTATGGTCGATATCGGCAAACAGGTCATCGTTATGTTCTGCGTAGATAAAACTTCTGACGTTTTTGCGGATGGCAAGCCCTCTGTTTAGTTCATACAGGTGCGATAAAGATGTTATATCCCCAATCAGCAAATAGTTGTCAGCCGTGTTATCGACCAGATGCTTACCCCTGGGTTGATTAAAATAAACCGTTTTTCCTCGCTGAATCGCTTGAATCCAGTGGGCTCCCTTCCCATTTGAAAACGTACAGATCGCTAAGTCGGCAATTTAGTAAACCGGTTCATAATTCCAGAAGGAAGATTTGCGGTTTTCACAGGATCATGATATGGATTGCCTAAATAAAAATCGGCGGTAATGCCTGGTACGTAGTACATTCAGGCAAAATCACGGCTTTGGACCTTAATATGAAAGGTATGTTCAGCTATTTATCTTTCTTCAGAATAACACCGCTGTAGATGTAATCCAGGTTATTACGGTATCTCATACAATCAATGTTTTATGGGCTGCAAATCTGACAAAGCCGCTACCGAAAAACATTGATGCAGCTCAACGTGTTGATTTCATTTCACTTTAGCTTTCAGCCTGCTAAGGGTTTCCTGCGAGATATTCAGATACGAGGCCACTAGTTTATTGGAAAGACGTCGGACAATAACCGGATTTTCGGCTAGTAACAGCCGGTATTTTTTGGCAGCATCCTGGATCAGAAAAGACCTCAGTCGTTTGGTATTAGTCACATACGCGTTTTCCAGATAATAGCGGTAAAATTTCTCCCACTGCGGAATCGTATCCAACAGGTGATAAAAATCGTGGTGGCTGATGGAGAGCAGTTGGGTGGGTTCGGCGGCCTGTATAAATTCTTCGGAAGCGTCGCCCGTAATAAAGCTGACCAGTGCCGTGGCAAACTGGTTTTCAAAGGCAAAATAGCGAGTGGCTTCCTGACCTTTCTCGTCGATGAAGAATACCCGTAAACAACCCTTGCCAACGAAGTAGGTTCGCTGGCTGGTTTGTCCGTGGGTTACCACGATTTCGTTTTTGGTTAGAGTCAGTGGTCTGAAATAGGAAAGAATCGTATTCAGTTCCTCCTCACTGACCTTAATCTGACGGTTGATATACCGACTCAGTTGTTCGTGCATTCATTCAGCGTTAATTGATCTATGGTCTGGTGGCTACCCGCTCCGCCAGTCTGCGTGCGTTGGGAATGATGATGAAGGCAGCCGCATAGGCTACGGGCAGCATCACACTCCAGGCTTTAAGGAACTTCAGGAACCAGTCGGGCCCAAAGCCATAGTTCCGCATCAGGCCGACAAACGCCATGATCAGCGTCATCGGGATTACCACAAACAGGGTGTTAATGTACTTAAAATGTTTCTTTTTCATGTCGGGACTGTTTTGCATTCTTGACGCTGCAAAAGTGCATGGTCCAGACACCGAAAGCCTTGATGTAGATCAAGATTTCGTTCTAATTTATCGTATCTAAGCTGTTGTGAGACGTGGTGAAAAATAGTCGGGCCACCAGGTGGATAAAAAGTAATCACAGCTGTTACACAATCTATCGGCCACGCTACAGGGTTGGTTCCCAGCCCGTCTCGTAGTCCCGCTTCCAGAATTTCAGGGCGTTTTTATTAGTCAGAATATGACCGTTCGTTGGGTCAATAGCCAGCGCATCGCCGGAGCGTAAAGCAATGTTACCTAGCTGACAAAGGAGCGTGCTCTGATGACCACTTAAAATGCCTGACGTCAGGGGAGTACCTGTCCTGATCGCTTCGATGAAATTCTGGATGTGCGTTGCGTCTAATGCCTGCGACGGGTTCATTTTATTACGGGGGTCGATGGGTAGATCGTTCTTAATATCCTTGACTAGCTTATTGTCGAGGTCGAAGATTTTGTAGGCATTGCCACCTCCGTATTCCAGCGAGCCTTTTTCGCCGTAAAACGTAACGCCCACATCGCTGCCTTCTACCGTTCGCCCGTTGCAGCTTCGGCCTTCCCAGCTCATGGCTGTGTTGTTCGGGAAGGTCAGATTGATGACCTGCGTGTCGGGGGTTTGCCAGTCATCTTGATAGCGATACCGACCACCCAGCGACGTAACTTTATTGGGGTACTCGACATCCAGTCCCCAGCGCATCAGATCGAGCATGTGCGTACCGTTGTTGAGGGCTTCGCCGGTACCCCAATGCCAGAACCAGTGCCAGTTATAGTGAATAACGTTGTCTTTATAAGTACGTCGGGGAGCGGGTCCCTGCCATAAATCATAATTCAGCCAGCCAGGTACGGGCGCAGGTTTGCCTATACCGATGGTGGCCCGGTTGTTGGTGTACCAGCCTTTGGCAAAATAAGGTCGACCAATGGCCCCATTCTTTAACTCCTCCATAGCCTGTCTCACATTTGGCCAGGAGCGCCGTTGGTTACCCATCTGGACAATATTCTTGTACTTAGCCGCCACGGCTACCAGCAATTCGCCTTCATATGGGTTATGGCTACAGGGCTTTTCAAGATACACATGTTTGCCCGCTTTGGAGGCCAGAATAGCCGCTGGCGCATGCCAGTGGTCGGGTGCCGCAATGACAAGCGCGTCCATGTCTTTGTCGTCGAGGGCTTTCCGGAAGTCGGGCTGATTTTTTGGTTTCGTTTTCTGAATGCCTTCTACGGTCTTGATGCACGTTTCGGCTGCCCTTGAATCGACATCGCAGATGGTAACTACTTCGCAATTGGGTTGGAGGGCGTAGTTGCCAGCCAACGCCAATCCGCGACTGTTGACACCCATGACCCCCACGCGCACTTTTTCATTAGCGCCCAAAATTCGACCATAGCTTTTGGGGGTAAACTGCGGCAAAACGCCCCCAACCGACAACGCGGCTGTTCCGATAACCGTTTTTTTGACAAAGCTTCGTCGGGATTCCAGAGATAGGTCACTGATTTTGTTTTTCATGACTGGCGGATTTTAGGAGGAAGAAAGGATGTTTCTACTTGCCTTGAGGAGCCCAGTAGGTACAATAGCCGGTTGTATAAACGGGGCCCTTGAAGAGCATACACGAGCCACAGCTTTGTCCTTCTTTGGGGGGAAGCCACAAATTGCAGTTGCCGCATTTCGATTCTGGCCGGGGTGACTGAGCGACGTAGCCCAGCTTTTTTCGGGTTTGTAAATCGGTTTCGCTGACACCCGAAAAGTCCTCACAGGGATTGACTGATGCCTTTTTCTCTTCCTGACCGGACGTTGTTTTAGACTGACATCTACTCAGTACCAGCGCCAGCCCTAAAGCTGTTGATACCGAAAAAATGGATTTGCCAATAAATTGTCGTCGGGAGTAGCGTTGTTGTTTAGTCATTATATTCATTCGTTAGAATAATTACTGTTTAGGCTATACTCCGGCGTATCCTCCGTCTGTGTTCACACAGAACGCATTGACCGAGGCCGATTTACAGTCGTTCTGTGCGAACACAGACAGAAAATATCGATAGATGAATTACGGCAAATTCGTTTTTTTGCCTTCGGCCAAACCGTTCGTTACACTGGCTTTCCAATGGGGTTGCTTATCGAATAAGGTGGCTAACTCAGGGGCTTCGTTACCACGCTTTCGGGAGCCAATTACAAAGGCCAGGCCGTGCAGAAATGCGTTGGCTTCGGGTGTTTGGACCTTAAAGAAGAGGCCGTTTTGCACCAACTGTCTGGCCAATGCTACCGACGACCCCGCTTCTGAACTGAGAATGGCCATTCGGAACCAGGGGTCTTTGCCGTATTGCTCCAGCAGGCTTGCCAGCGCTGGGGTAACGTGTTGAGCCGGGAATTGACCCAGACTCAGGGCGGCCTGGAACGCTACCAGAACCGATGAATCGCGAGCTTTTTCGATAATCTGGGGTAAGGTAGCCGGGAACCGTTCCGCCAGCATTACGCCATAGGTTCGGATCTCGGGTTGGTGATCCTGCATCGCCTGCTTTACCGTTGCTATATCCAGTGCATTCAGGCCTTCCAGGGTAAAAAATGCGTGTAAGCGAGCCCGTGGATCGGTGTGGTTGGTGAGCATCTCCCGAAGGGCCGGAATAATCGATTTGTCCTGTTTTTCGAGCAGCAGGCGTTGCGCCTGCAAACGCCACCATTGGTTGGTATGCGCTAGTAAACCGACGAGTTGGGCACTGGTTTTATTCCTCAGTTTAGGCTGAACAATAGCTGCTTTGCTCCCTTTATCCGCAACTCGATAGATGCGCCCCAGCTGGCTGCCGTTCATAAAATCCATGTCTGCCTTGAGGTCTTCCGGGATGGCCGTGGGTGTTTCGATGTGCTGCCGATACATGTCGACCACATACAGCGCTCCGTCGGGGCCGACCGTGAAGTTGACTGGCCGGAACCAGGGATCGGTTGAAGCAAGAAATTCATGTGCTTTCTCCTGAGTAGCCCGTTGAGCGATGAATTGGGGGCCCGTGGCCGAGTGTTTCAGCCCATCCCGGTGGATGAGATTACCCGCAACTTCACCCGTAAAGATCGACCCATAATAGTCTTTCGGTAAGGCGTCGCCACCATAATAGGTACCTCCCGAGGCCCCCGTAAAGTGGTCATCGGCGTATTCGTGCCGATCGGTGAGGTGAGCCTCCTCAAACTGCTGGTTTCGCCGTTTCGTTCGTTCCTGCCGCCAGTAGGGGGCCGGGGTTTCCTGGAACATAATTGGGTCGTGGTCCGAAATATTGACCGTAGGTTCGAGGGCTGGAAGATGCTTATGTCGGTACAGGTAGCGGGCCGGAATGGGCGCCTGCTGAATGTGCAGGCTATTTTCCGTAAAGAACCGATTGCCCCAGTCGTCGATAGCCAGTCCAAATTGCCCCGAACTCGACTCGATTTCAAACTGCCCGCGATCCAGGCGAAACCGAAAATCTCCTCCTTTGACCGAAACGGGCGGTGCTTTAGGATTTCGGGTGAAGCGAATTTCGCCCTCCCGGCCCGTGTTGGATGCATAAATCCAGTTGTCGACACTGTACCGGAGGTTGGTAATCTGGGCTTCGGAGTTGTCGGCGAAGAAACCGGTGAACAGGATTTCCTTCACATCGGCCCGATGATCGCCTGTGGTGTCTTTAAGGAACAGGATGTTGGGGGCAGCCGTCACCAGCAAGCCCCCTTGCCAGGGCAAAATGCTGGTAGCTTCGGAGAGGTGATCGGCAAAGACCGTTGCGGAGTCGGGCTTCCCGTCGCTGTCCGTATCGATCAGCATTCGGATGGCTCCCCGTAGCGATCCATCGTCGGGTTTGACGGGGTAATCGGGCATTTCGACTACGAACATGTTGCCTTCTTCGTCAAACGCCATATCGACCGGGTCCAGCACGAGGGGCTCAGCGGCAAACACCGAAACCGCTAATCGATCATCGCTCAGGTGGAAGCTTTTGAGTGCCTCTTCAGGCCTAAGCGCTTCTTTGTAATGCGAACAGGAAACCAATAGACCTATAGCCAAACCAACGGCTGCAATACGAAATCGGTTGTTTATTAGATGCATAGTATAGTTGGTAGTCCGTGAATCAGTTCCGTTTAGGTAGTCCAATCTGATCGGCCAGACGGTTTATTTCCTGATAAATCAGGGTCGGAACCTCGGGTGCCCAGGTGGCTGGCAGGCCATAAACCATCTGCGATGAAGCGCCTTCATACCCCCCTTCCTGCAAAATGGTGGGAGAAGGTATGTAGCCCATGACATCGTTGGCATAGCCCATCACGAAAATGTCCTGCCCGAAGCGTTTTTTACAGTCAATGGCGTATTGGATAACGAGTTCGCCACCGAAACTCAGGATGGATTGATCACCTAACCGCCAGATTTGCAATGGGTAAGTGTAGTGGCTTAGGAAGGGTTTGCCGTGCTTTGTTTCGGCCAGCATACGCGTTGCCCAGCGCTTGAGGTAACCTTCGTTTTCCTGAATGGTCTTTGTCAATTCGGCTTCGGATGGGGGAGCCGAAAGTGGTAGGTCAATTTCCGAATAGGCTGTGCGAGCCTGAGCGGCAAGGCTGCGCATGGGCTCGTCGAGTACGCGATCAACGGCTGCGGCTAACTCCTGCCCATACTGACGAGCCAGGGGTACTGTACGGCGGGGTAATGGATTTTGATCGCCAGCCGCGCCCTGAAAGAACATCGCCGTTACGCCAGGATACGTTTTCTCCAGTTCCAGTTGGGCAAAGCCAGCGTAATCGCCCGACCATTGGTATACATCCAGTACCGTAGGGTGGCAGGCATAGCCGAACACAATGGTTTTTAGCTTTCCATTGGAATCGACAATCTTAATAACCGGAACAGCGTAATCGTTTGGGCCTTTCAGCTCCGTCTGTTCCAGAAGCGCACCTTCTTTGTTGTTGCGTCGATTCACCTGAAACCGGGTCACTCCATTTTGGGCGAATAACTCGACAGGTTCCAGTTTCTGTAGCGCCTGGCCAACCAACGTAATGATCTGCACTTCCAGCCAGCGGGAATAGCGATCAATTTTTCCCTGCTCCCTGGCCTCGAAGGGGTAAATATCCTGCAGGGCCTTGTCCACTACCGGCCCCGAATGAGTATGTGAACTACTGAGAATGATCTGCGCTTTGGTCAGACCAAACTGCCTGTTCAGCCGTTCGCGAATATGGTCCGACATGGATTTGGGAAAACCAAGTATATCGGTCGTCACCAGTACGACCCGATGCCCTGTTTCGTCTTCCAGCGCAAGTGCTTTGGCCCATAGATCATGAAGTTTTCCATCAGCCGCATGGGTGCGGGAGGCATAACCTGCCTGCCAGATGGCCTCTCTCGGGGTAATAACTCCTTTGGCTGTTCCAGCTTTCCAACCCTTCGCCAAAGCCGGGTTATGCATCCATATCACCAGCCACAGTAACATCGTCAATCTCAATCGATTTCTTGTTGCTGACTCAGGCGTTTGTTGGTGCGGTGTATGTAGGGGCCGAATGAGCGCCATGCGGTTGTCTGGTTGAGATTATTTCTTCGCTATAGCCATAATATGTTCGAGAGTGACGGCAGACCCACCGCGACGTTTACTTTCATCGGCCGCTTCCATAAACGCGAAAATCTCGATGGTTTCCGCGGGCGTGACGGGTACTTCGCCAGTCTCGTAATACTTGATAATATCGTGTAGGAGCGGTTCGTAGCCACCGTAAGGACCCAGTATCAGGTTGCCCGTCTGGGTGAAGACCGTTCCGCCGTAGTCATGCTTTCCCGTGCGGGTTCCGCGAACAGTGCCTATACGTCCATCGGCCCAGGTGCCTACAATGATGTCGGTGCCATCGGTATGTACGCGGACCACCTGTTGGCAACCCGTACCCATCACCGTGTACAACGTTTCTACCCCATGAATGCCGTACCAGAAAAAGTCGGGATGCGTTTTTTCGAGTACCGCCGGGCTAAACGTATCAGCCCCCACAACCTGGCTTTTCGTCACGTTTTCAATGCCTTTGATGTGCCGGAGGGACGAAGCCGAAAAAAGGGGGATATTGTATTTTTTAGAAGCCTCAAAAATGGCAATAGCCTCCGGGAGCGAAGCCGCAATTGGTTTGTCGATGAAGACGCGTTTGCCTGCTTTTAGTACCTGTAACGCCTGTTCGAGGTGCAGTCGGCCATCGTTGGTTTCCAGCAATACCACATCGACCTTTTTAAGTAAGTCACTGATGGAGCTAACGATTTCGACGTTCAACTTTTTGACTTCTTCGGTATAAGCCGGCACGCGCGATGTGCTGCTTTCGATGTCTTTACTCCCCTGCGGATAAGCCGCCACGACTTTATAACCCAGGTAACTCGGATTGGCGTCTGGGGCATTGAGCGCTTTTACAAACGCTGTACTATGTGAGGTGTCCAACCCAATCATGCCCACGCGTTTGCCCGTTGCTACAGCCTGTTGGGCCTGAAGCAGCGTGGGGGCCAGTAGCAAAGCTGCACAGCCCTGCGATGTCTGTTTTAAAAAGAATCTTCGACCGGATGCTGATGAATTCATGATGTTAGGAAAGAGTTTTTTGACAGGATTAACATGATTTACAGGATTTTTTTGGATTACAATCTTGTAAATCCTGTCAAAAAAGCCATTATACTTTTGCCTGCGTAGTACCGCCTTTGCTCATTGCAATGTCGACGGGTTTGTTTTTCTGCCACGACCCGCCCGTAAAGTCCGGTACATCGATCGAGTTGGACCGGTGCGCTACCGACCAGGCACTCAGCGGCCCCACCGAACTCCATAATGCAGCATCATACACGTCCTGGTCGAGGGGGAGGCCATTTCGCAGACAGTCGATGGTACGCCAGTCCATCAGG
>Ga0209933_1002335_pt1 | contig 11122 bp, 9 predicted proteins | sample ThiBiot_300_biof_FD_183944 | JGI IMG/M metagenome (GOLD analysis project Ga0209933, IMG submission 183944) | Wastewater bioreactor microbial communities from Cape Town, South Africa - Thiocy_cont_300_biof (SPAdes) | ecosystem: Engineered > Bioremediation > Thiocyanate > Unclassified | place...
CGACCTCGCCAGCCTGCGTACCCGTGCGGTGCGCGACGGCAACGAATATGTCGTGACCGGACAGAAGATCTGGACCACCCAGGCGCAGTTCGCCAATTGGCTGTTCGCGCTGGTGCGCACCGACCCGGCGGTCAAGCCGCAGGCGGGAATCTCGTTCCTGTTGATCGACATGGCCTCGCCCGGCGTCACCGTGCGCCCCATCCTGAGTGCGTCGGGCGATCATGAGCTCAACCAAGTGTTCCTGGACGAGGTTCGCGTGCCGGTCGCCAACCGCATCGGCGCGGAGGGCGAGGGCTGGGGCATCGCCAAGTTCCTGCTTGAGAACGAACGCGGCGGCACGGGTTATGCCCCGCAATTGCTCGCCGATCTCGATCGACTGGTCGCCGCGGCTTCACCGCTCGGAGCGCTGCTTGCCGATCGCGCGACGCGCCTCCGGCTCGAGGCCGAGGCGCTCGAAATGACCGAATTGCGGACGCTGCTGGAAATCGAGGAGGGTCAGCCACCCGCACCGCGCAGCCTCGCGATCAAGCTGGTCGCGTCGGAAATCCGCCAGGGGATCGAGACGCTGGCGGTCGACGTGTTCGGCCTCGCCGGACTCCAGCTGCCCGCCCAGCGCCCGTTCCATGCGGATGATGCGCCGCCGCTGGTCGGCCCGCCCGAGGCGGGGCTGGCTGCCGCCCGCTATCTCAACGCCCGTGCCTGGTCGATTTTCGGCGGAACGAGCGAGATCCAGCTCAACCTGATCGCGCGCGCCGCTCCGGCCGCGCCCTGACTTTCGCGAAAGGATCGCCTTCGTGGCCGACGCCTATATCGTTTCCGCCCGACGCACCGCCGGCGGCCGCCGCAACGGGCAGCTCTCCGATATTCACCCCGCCGACCTCGGCGCGCGCGTGCTCGACGCGATCGTCGCGGAGACCGGGGTCGATCCGGCGGCGATCGACGACGTCACCATCGTCGAGCGGGTCTGACATGCGGCTGGAGCCGAGCGAGGAACAGGCGATGCTGCGCGAGACGGTCGCGCGGTTCCTCGCCGATCGTGGTGAGGCGGCGGTGATCGGCGCCGCGCCGATGCCGGCGGCGGACTGGCGCGCGATGGCCGAGCTTGGGTTGTTCCGCTTCCTGTTGCCCGAGCGCGCCGGTGGTATGGGCGGCGGCCCGGATGACGCGATGATCGTCGCCGAGGCGCTGGGCAGGGGGCTGGCGATCACGCCGCTGGGTGAGGGCGTGATCGGCGCGGCCGACATCGTGGCGCGCTATGGCAACGACATGCTCGTCGAACGCTTCGTCGCGCCGGCCATGGCGGGCGAGGCGGTCCTGGCGCTGGCGGTGGGGGCGCTGCGCGAGGAAGCCGGCAGGGTATCGGGCAAGTTTGCGTTCGTGCGGTGGGCGCCGCGGGCGTCGGCGCTTGTCGTCTTGGGGGATAGCGCGGCTTATGTCGTGGCGCTCGATACGGATGGCGCCGCGCTGACGCCGCGGCGGCTCGCCGACGGGACGCCGGCCGCCTGCATCACGTTGATCGATTGCGAAGCGGCGCGAACCGCGCTGCCGCCCGGTGCCGCCGAAACGGCGCTCGCGATGATCGACCTGACGCATGCCGCAGAGATGACCGGCGCGATGGCGCTGCTTTATGCGCAGACCGTCGACTATGTCGCGACGCGGCGGCAATTCGGCGCCGCGATCGGGACGTTCCAGGCAGTCCAGCACAAGCTCGCGCGCATGTTCGTCGCGCTCGAACAGGCGCGGTCGCTGACGATCAAGGCGGCGGCCGTGGGACGCGACGACGCCGGATTCGTCCGCGCCGCGCGGTCGGCCAAGGCCTATGTCGCCCATGCGGCGCAAGTCCTGGCCGAAGAAGCGGTCCAGCTGCATGGCGGGATCGGCGTCACCAACGAATTGCCGGTCGGGCGCGGCCTGCGGCGGATCATGGTACTCGCGCGCTTGTTCGGTGGCGCGGGCGAAGCGCGGGAGAGGCTCGCGGCATGACGGTCAATCGCCGCTGGACGCTCGCGCGGCGGCCGATGGGGCGGGTCGCGATCGAAGACTTCGCGCTGATCGAGGAGCCGTTCGACGCGCCGACACTGCGGAGCGGTGAATTGCTGGTGCGCAATCGCGTGTTCGCGATCGCGCCGACGATCCGCAACTGGCTCAATCCGCCCGGACGCAGCGATCGCGGATCGATCCCGATCGGCGAGGCGATCGCGGGCATGGCGGGTTGCGAGGTCGTTGCCTCACGCCACCCCGATTGGCGAGCGGGCGATCGCCTGATCGCAATGGCGCGCTGGGAGGAGTGGAGCGTGATCGCGCCCGGAACGGCGGCCGTGCCACCGTTCCGGCTGCCGGCGAAGATGGATTTCACGCAGGCGCTGGGGCCGCTCTCGCTCAACAGCCTGACCGCTTATTTCGGCATGACCGAGATCGGGCGCGTCGCTGCCGGCGACGTCGTACTGGTCTCGGGCGCGGCAGGATCGGTCGGGTCGGTCGCTTGCCAGATCGCGCGTATCCTCGGCGCGCGCGTCGTCGCGATTGCCGGCGGCGCGGATAAATGCGCGTGGTTGCGCGACGCGTGCGGCGTCGACGCCACAATCGACTATCGGCGTGAGGATGTCGCGGCGCGCCTTGCTGAAACGTGCCCGGACGGGATCGACCTGTTCTTCGACAATGTGGGCGGGGCGATCCTCGATGCCGCGGTCGACCGGATGGCGGCACACGGACGGATCGTGCTGTGCGGCCAGATCGCGGCCTATGACGGCGATGCGCCGGCGCGGGGGCCGAGCGACATGATGAAACTGGTCTATCGGCGAATCCGGATGGAAGGTTTCGTCGTCGGCGATTTCGTCGATCGCGCTGATGAGGCACGCGCGGCGCTAGGTAGCTGGATCGACGACGGAATGCTCGCGATGCGGGTCGATCGGCGTCAGGGTTTCGAGGCGATCCCGGCGGCGTTCGTCGACCTGTTCTCGGGCCGGAACGTCGGGACGCTGATCGTCGCGGCGGATTGAAGCTCAGAGTTGCGTCGCCAGCCGGTGCGCTTCGAACAAGGCTTGCGACAGGCGCCGCGGCGCGATGCAATCGCCGATCGTGTGAACCTCCAACCCGCGGTCCGAGAAGACGGCCGGTCCCGGCCCGGCGGTCGAGCGCCCGGTTTGCACAACCAGCAGGTCGGTCGCGATCGACCACTCCGCACCGCTGGTCACAGCGGAAAAAGCGACGCTCCGGCCGGCATCATTGTATGATCGTGCCGCCGTCGATGACCAGTTCGGCGCCGGTCATGTAGCTCGATTCGGCTCCGGCGAGGAAGAGGATGGCGTCGGCGATCTCCGCCGCCTGGCCGATCCGCCCGATCGGTATCTGGGCGAGCCGGGCCGCTGCCTTTGCAGGATCGGCGAAGGCCGCGGCCGCCATCGGTGTCTCGATCATACCGGGGTGAACCGAATTGGCGCGCACGCCGTTGCCGAGCGCCGCGCATTCGAGCGCGGTCGCCTTGGTGAACATCCGCACGCCGCCCTTCGAGGCGCAATAGGCGCCGGCATTGACGGCGCCGATGATACCGCGGATCGAAGACACGTTGACGATCGCCCCGTGGCCGGAAGACGCGAGGAGCGGCAGCATCGCGCGCGTGCCGAGGAACACGCTGTCGAGGTTGATCGCCATCGTTTCGCGCCACGTCGCCAAGCTGGTGTCGGCGATCGATGTCAGGGTCGCGATGCCGACATTGTTGACGAGGACGTCGAGGCGGCCTGCTTCCCGGGCGATACGCTCCGCCAGGATCGCCCAGGCTTCCTCGTCGGTCGCGTCGCACGCCGTCGCGTGATGCCGGCCGGGGCTGGGCAGCATCGCGACGGCATCCGCCAGCCGCGCGCCGTCGCGGTCGACGAGATAGACGCGCGCGCCCTCGGTCGCGAAACGGCGGGCGGCAGCCATGCCGATACCCGACGCGGCGCCCGTCACCAGCACGATTTGATCGGTGAACCGGCTCATGCCGTCTGCGGCCCGCGATCGAGCCCCGCGTCGCGGCGGCTCATTGCGACGATGTCGTCGAAATTGGGATTGGCGCGCGCCAATATGTCGTCCGCGCGCTGCCGGATCGCGCGGTCGAATGCCGTCGTGGTGAAGGCGTAGAAGCGATCCTCGGCGATCGCGTCGAATGCCATGTCGGCGGCTTGCTCGGCAGTAGTGGCGTTGCGGTAGAGCTCCTCGCGCATCGCCTCGAGCTCGGCGGATTCGCGCACCGGGCCGTCGCCATCGGCGAATTGGGCGGGGCGGTGGCGCTCGGCATCGTAGATGCCGGTCTTGACCAGACCCGGGCACAGCATCGTTACACCGATCGGCGCGCCGACCTCCTTCAATCCGGCGTAGAGCGCCTCGGTCGCACGGACAACGGCATGCTTGGCGGCACCGTAGCAAGCCGATCCCGACCCGCTGACCACGCCGGCGACCGATGCGGTGTTGAGAATGTGCCCGGGGCGGCCGGCGGCGATCATCCGCGGCACGAACACGCGCATGCCATGAACCACGCCATAAAGGTTGACGCCGAGCGACCATTGCCAGTCGCCCAAACCATATTCCCAGACTTTGCGATGGCGCCCGCCGGGAACGATCCCCGCATTGTTGCAGAGGAGGTCCACCGTTCCGAACCGGGCATAAGCGGCGTCGGCGAGCGCGATAACGCTGGCTTCGTCGGTCACGTCGCAACGTATGGCGAGCGCCCGATCTCGGCCGATCGTCGCGGCGACCGCTTCGGCCTGCTGCTCCTGGATGTCCGCCAGAACGACATTCATCCCCTCCGCCGCGGCGCGCCGGGCCAAAGCGGCGCCGATCCCGCTGCCCGCGCCGGTGATGACTGCGGTCTTGCCAGAAAAGTCGAACATCATGCTGGTCCTTGCATGGGGGATGAGGATTGGGCCGATCGTGCCATTGCCACCCGATACAACCGGGCGGCACGGAACAGGACCAGCGAGCCTGCAGCCGAGGCGGCGAGCGAGAGCGACAAGGCGTAGCGCAGCCCGTCATTGCCCGCGCCGAAATGCCGGATCAGGAGATCGCTCACCATGCCGGTGCACCAGGGCCCCAACCCGAGGCCGAAGAGGTTGAAGATCAGAAGCAACACGGCGTTGCTGAACGCCCGCATGTGCGAGGGCACGAGCGACTGCGTGACCGACAGCACGGGGCCGTAATAAGCGATCATCAAGAGTGCGGCGGCGCTCGCCATCGCGATCGACAGCCCGGTCGATGCCGTCAGATACTGCGCCAGCGACACGGGCACCGTCGCGCCGATCGTCAGCGCCATCATCCACACGCGCCAGCGCTGGTCGCGCACCGCCAGTCGGTCGGCGAGGTAGCCGCCCAGGAACATGCCGACGGCGCCGCCGGCGCCGCTCTGGATTGCCATCAGCAGTGCGACCTGCGGCAACGACAGGCCGTGGTTGCGGGTGAAGAACGGCGCGTTCCAGGTCATCATCGCATATTGCGCAAAACCGTGCAGCATCACGCCCAGGACGACATAGCGGAACGCCTTTTCGCGCCACAGGAAGGTCAGCGACGCCGCGATGGACAGGCTGGGTGTCTGCGTCTTTCCCTGCTCGAACCAGCCGCGCGGCGGCTCCTTGATCAGCGCCATCGCGATCGGCGCCAGCGCCAGCCCGACCGCGCCGACGACGGCGAACGACCATCGCCATCCGAGCGCGCCGGCGAGCCAGCCGATCGCGCTGTAGCCGAGCATCAGGCCGACCGGCAGCGCCAGGCCCCAGGTCGACATGGCGGTGGCGCGGCGGTCAGGCGGATAATAATCGGCGATCAGCGACACGCTCGCCGGGACGCTCCCCGACTCCCCGATCGCGACGCCGATCCGGAAAAAGACGAGTGTCGCGAAGCCGGCCGCCAGGCCGCTCAGGCCGGTCATCGCGCTCCAGATCGCCAGCGAGACCGCGACGAGGAGCCGCCGGCTCATGCGATCGGCGAGTCGCGCGACGGGCAGCGACAAGGTAGCGTAGAACAGCGCGAAGGAGAGCCCGGTCAATGCGCCCAGCTGCCCGTCCGACAGGCCGAGGTCGGTCTTGATCGGGATCTGCAGGATCGAGAGGATCGTCCGGTCGATATAGTTGAAGGTCGAGATCAGGAAGAGCGCGAACAGCGCGCGGCGGCGGACGCCGTCTTCGCGGGCGGATCCGGCCGGGACACCGATGTCGGAAAGAATGGTCATCGCGATTCCTCAGGCCCAGCCGGCCGAGCGCGCGGCGGTGATCCCAAAGGTCGCGGCGAGCGCCAGCCCTCCGGCATAGCCGCGGCCGAAAGCGCCGCCGGCGTCGCTGCCCGCCGCGAACAGCGCGGGGACGGGCGTGCCGTCGGCGCGCAACACCCGCGCGCCGGTATCGATCGTCAGTCCGCCGAAAGTGAAGGTGATCGCCGGATGTACGATCAGTGCGTAGAAAGGCGGCTTGTCGAGCGCGGCGAAATCGTCGGTGCGCGGCGGATCCATCACTTCCCAGCCATGCCGCGCCTGGTGATTGAACGCGGCAATCGTCGCGCAGGTCGCCGCGCCGTCGAATCCATGCGCGTCGGCGAAAGCTGCGACTTCGTCGAGTGTCCCGGCGACCACGCCCGCCATTGTCGATCGCGACCTGCATCTTGTCGAGCGGGATGCCGACCGAGACCACCGGCACAGTGGCATATGCTGCATGCGCGCGCGAATCCCAGAAGCAGATCGCCCGTGAGCCGGGTTGCCGCACCGTCTGGGCGGTATTGGCGTGATCGCCAAAGCTTTCGTCGCAGAACCGCTCGCCCGCTTCGTTGATCAGCAGGGCATGCTCCGAATGATATTGCGACAGCGCGACATAGAGCCGCTCGTCATCCCACACCCGCGGTTCGCTGACGAGATGGCCGTAAAAGCCGGCATTCGTGCCCGCGACCTCGCCGCCGGCCGCCGCGCCGAGACGCAGCCCGGCGCCGTCGCTGATCGGATTCGCGCGCAGCAGCATCCGTTCGGCCTGGGGATGGATGTAGCGCGCGCGCAATTCGGGGGACGCCTGGTATCCGCCGGTCGCGAGCAAGGTCGCGGCTGCCCGCACGGTCACCTCGCCGTCCACGTGCCGCGTTCGTGCCCCGGTCACCGTGCCATCCTCGTCCTGCAGCAACGCGGTGGTTTCCGTCTCGAGGATGACGAAGCCGCCATGCTGTTCGACCAAGTCCGCGCAGCCGCGGATATGGGCGTGGATGTCGATCTGATACCCTTGGCCGTGGAGCACGTCGATCCGGGGCGACATCTGGATGCCGCGGCTACGCAGCCAGGCAACCGCCGCGGGATAGGTGTCGAACACGATACCGGCGAGCGCCGGATCACCCCCGCCGTACAGTTCGATCTTCTCGCGCGACGACGCGGTCCAGAACACGCCCCCCGACAGCAAAGCCGATCCGCCCAACGCTGCCGCTTTCTCGACGACGATCACGCGCGCCCCGCGCGCCGCGGCCCAGCCGGCTGCGGACATTCCCGCCATGCCACCGCCGATGACCAGCAGGTCGCACGTGATTGTCGCTTCATCAGTCATGGAGCGTTCCGATGCGCTAGAACCTGGTTTCGACTTGCAGCAGCACCGCTCGCGGCTCGCCGGCGACGGTGAAGACTTCGCCTATGCCGCCCGGCTTGTCGACGCCGAGCGTTCCGTAGCGGCGGTTGGTGAGGTTGCGGCCGATCAGCGACAGCGCCCAACGGTCGTCCGCGGTCGCGATCCGTGCCCCGGCGTTGAACAGGGTGAAGCCCTTTTGGAACGACACCGGGTTGAGGTTGAGCCCGGTATAATAGCCCGACGTATAGCGCAGATCGGCGTTGAGCGTCAGGCGGTACTGCGAAGACAGGTCGAATCCCTGCACGATCCCGGCCGTCACCACCCAGTCGGGCGCGCGATAGACGGGCTTGCCCGAGAGATCCTGGTGCGCCGGTATCGATCCGGCGGCCGGGATGCACCCCGTCGCGACGGTCTGGCCGGCATAACATTGGGCGATCGGGAAGGACTGAAAATAGGCGTCGTTGTAGGAGGCCGTCGTCCGCAAGGTGGTATTGCGCGCGGGACGATAGGATGCCTCGAATTCGATTCCCCTGGTGATCGTGCTGGCCGCGTTCTGGGTCGCGTAGACGGGGGCTCCGTTCGGCAGCACGAGCAGCGAGGTCAGCGGCAGCCCGGTATATTTGTAGCTGAACGCGGTGAGCGTGGTGGTGAGCTTGCCGTTAAACAGCGACGCCTTGGTTCCCAGCTCGAAGCCGCGCACCTTCTCCGCGTTGAAACTCAGCGTATCTTTCGTTGCGGTCGACGCGAGAATACCCGGATTGGAATATCCGCCCGCCAGATAGCCCGTCTTGTACGCGCCGTAGATCAACACGTTGCGATGCGGATGCCAACTCAACGTCGCTTCGGGCGAGAAATTGTCCGCGCTCTTTTCGCCATTGATAATCGTGCCCACCGGCAGGATTCCGACCGCGTTGGAGTTCACGAAGGTGCTGAAGCTGTTGATCTTGTTCTTCTGCCACGTGTAGCGCCCGCCGCCGGCAAGCTCGAGGGTGTCGGAGAATTTGACGATCAATTGCCCGAACCCCGAAAATGCCGTGCTCTCGTTGTGTTGTTCGTTATCATAGGCATGGAATTTGCCGGTCGTGGCATCGGGCAGCAACGCACCGTTGGCGCCGCCGACGTACAAGGTCCGCTTGTTCTGTTCATAATGGCCACCAAACGCGACGTTGAACATACCGTCGAATGAGGTGACGGCGCGGACCTCCTCGTAGAAGCTCTTGTTCTTCTCGTTGCTGTACGACCAGAATTGCGAATAGGCCGTGCCGTCGGCATTGCCCTGGCTGACATAGGCGTAATCATAATAGCCGGTGACCGAGGTCAGCTTGATCTTCCCGGCGGTGTAGTTGAGCGTCAGCGTCGGCAGATAGGTATCGTCGCTGGAAAAGGGGCGGCCATTGTCGTGCGCCTTCACCTGCGGCCAGAGGTTGATGATGGTTGGCGACAGCCAGCCCTGTGACGACCGGTCGTCGAGCTTGCAGTCGCCCGTCGGATCCAGCAGCGCCGCGCCCGCGCCCGGCCGCGCCCGGCCGACAGGGCAGCCCATGACTTCGTCGAAGCTCTGCAGGCTCTGGCCTTGATAGCGACTGACGAGCATCTTGAAGGTCGCGTCGAAATTGCCGTCCTCATATTTGAGCGTGAACCGCCCGGCGAGCTTCTTCTCGGCGCCGAGCCGGCTCTGCGCGGGGGGGACGAAGATGCTTCCGGTCGCGGCGCTGCGGAGCAGGTCGGGGACGCCGTTGTTCATGTTGCGGATATAGCCCTGGCTCTGACTCGCAAAGAGCGCGAGGCGGGCGCTGAGCTTGTCGGTGATCGGCCCCGACACCGCCGCCTCGATCGAGGCGGTATCAGCGTTGAATTCATAGCCGCCGCGGACGAAGCCGGAAAAAGTCCGCGTCGGATCGGCCGACTTGATCGACACCACGCCACCGGGGGAGTTCTTGCCGAAGAACAATGCCTGCGGCCCCTTGAGGACGTCGACCGACTCGATGTCGAACAGGGCATCGTTGAGGATACGTCCGCGGCTCATCGCCATGCCGTCGAAATCGAGCAGCACCGATTGCTCGATACCGGCGTCGAGGCTGGCCGAGCTGACGCCGCGCATCGTGATCGAGGTGCCCGACCCCGTGAAACCGCGGTCGAGCGATACTTGCGGCGCTAGGATCTTGATATTGGCGACCGAAGTCAGGTCGTACTGTCGGATTTGCGCGGGCGTGATGACGGTGGCCGCGACGGGGACGTCGATCAGGCGCTCCGCACGCCGCCGCGCAGTCACGACGACGTCCGCATCGTTAGCCTGAGCCTTTGCCGTATCGGCCGCGGCTTGCGGCACGGCGGCCGAGGCGCCAGCGGCCGCCGGTTGTTCCTGCGCGGTGGCGGGCGTCGCAAGGGCGGTGGCAAGGGCGCCAAGCGCGGAACTCCAGAATAGCTTGTCCATGTTATTTCCCTCTCCCTTTATGTGATCGCCCCGGTCTCGCCGACGTCATTTCGTTGTGATGTCAGCTTGCGCCCGCTTGCTCGGCCGCACGCCACGCGGCCTTGGCCAGGGGGTCGATGCGCTCGATGATTTCGCCGGCATTCGCCGCTGTTTGCACGCCCTCGCGTGCGCGTCCGGCGATCCCCTGGAGAATGGCGGCGACGCGAAACAGATTGAACGCGATGTAGAAGGGATGCGTCGGGTCAACATCGAACCCGGTGCGCTCGCGATAGCGCCGGGCGTAATCCGCGGGGCTGGGGATGCCGAGCGCGTCGAGGTCGGCGCCTGCCAGCGTGCCGCGCACATCGACGCCTTCCGGTCGGGTCCATTCCATCATGTGGTAGCTGAGGTCGCCGAGCGGATCGCCGAGCGTTGACAGCTCCCAATCAATCACCGCCACCACGCGCGGCTCGGTCGGGTGGACCAGCAGATTGTGGAACGAATAATCGCCGTGAATGATCGTCGTGCGCTCGGGCAACACCGGGATCGCGCCGGGCAGCCAGGCGATCAGCTTGTCCATTTCCGGAATGTCGCGAGTGCGCGAAGCGTCGTATTGGCGTGACCAGCGCGAGATCTGACGAGCGAAATAATTGCCCGGCTTGCCGTAATCGCGGAGCCCGATCGCCTCGTAATCGACGCTGTGGAGTGCCGCGAGCGCGGCGTTCGCCGAATCGTAGATCGCGGCGCGGTCGTCGCGCGACAGGCCGGGCATCCTGGGGTCCCAGAAAGCACGGCCGGGCACGTGGCGCATGACGTAGAACATCGTGCCAATAACGTCGGTGTCCTCGCACAACACCAGCGGTTCGGGCACCGGCAAGCCCGCGTCGAACAGCGCGCGCGTGATGCGGTATTCGCGATCGACGGCATGCGCCGACGCGAGCAGCACGCCTGCCGGCTTGCGGCGCAGGACCAGCTTGCCGGCATTGGTTTCGAGCAGGAAGGTCGGGTTCGACTGCCCGCCCTGGAACTGGCGGACTCCGATGTCGCCGGTGAGGCCTGGAATGGTGCCGCGCAGGTAGCGCGCAAGTTGGTCCTCATCGAACTGGCTGCCCGGGGGCACGGCGACGGTGGCGCCGATCTGTGCGGCGGG
>Ga0209933_1002342_pt1 | contig 11087 bp, 7 predicted proteins | sample ThiBiot_300_biof_FD_183944 | JGI IMG/M metagenome (GOLD analysis project Ga0209933, IMG submission 183944) | Wastewater bioreactor microbial communities from Cape Town, South Africa - Thiocy_cont_300_biof (SPAdes) | ecosystem: Engineered > Bioremediation > Thiocyanate > Unclassified | place...
ATGCAAACTTTGTGATTTCGATTTCGATTTCTCCATTACCTTTGATTTCTGCAAAGTCACGAACTCTACGCAAAAGTGCATTGGCAATTCTTGGTGTGCCCCGGCTCCTTCTTGCAATTTCCAGCGCTGCATCTTCATAGATTTTCACACCTAAAACGCGAGCGCTTCTTTCGATAATCATTCCAAGAAGTTCAATGGTATAATATTCTAACCGGCTTTGGATTCCGAATCTTGCGAGCATTGGTTTGGTCAGCATTCCGCTTCGTGTAGTTGCACCAATTAAGGTAAACGGATTGAGACCGATTTGTACAGAACGTGCATTGGGACCTGTTTCCAGCATGATATCAATTTTATAATCTTCCATTGCAGAATACAGATATTCTTCTACAATCGGCGACAAACGATGAATCTCATCTATGAAAAGGACATCATTTTCTTCAAGATTGGTAAGTAGCCCAGCCAAACTTCCTGGCTTGTCGAGAACCGGACCTGAAGTGATTTTACAATTAACACCCAATTCGTTGGCGATAATATGCGACAGTGTTGTTTTCCCCAATCCCGGTGGACCGTGGAGAAGAACGTGATCCAGGGCGTGACCACGATTTTTAGCGGCGGCCACAAAAACTTCCAGATTATCCAGCGTTTTTCTTTGCCCGGCAAAATCTCTGAAACTCTGCGGACGGATTTTTTCTTCCTGAATCAAATCGTCATCTGAATAATTGTCTTTATCGGGATGTAAAAAATCGGGCATTGTTCTGAATTATAATTAAAAAATGATATTCAAAGATAGAGAAAATTTAAAGTAATCAAGGCTTGGAATCTTCCAAATCATTGATGATTTTTTTTAGTTCCATTTTCTCTTTTTCAGTCAACTTTTTCTGGATAAATCCATTTTCTGAAATTTGAGGAAAAACATTATAATATTGATAAGTTTTCAGCCAATAAAGTGACATCGCCGGAAATTGAGTTTTATAAACTAATCCTGTTGTAGCATTGAATTTCAAATTTCCTAACTGATAAGATTTGGGGTTTTCTGATTTGAATTCCGTTGGTTTTATCAACTGTGACATCTGAAAACCGGACATCCATTTTCCCATATTCAATTGAACTTTAACAAAACCTGGCAAAGTGAAAATAATGGAAATAAAAACAGATAAAAATACAGAAACAAAAACTGTTTTTTCTTCCGAAATATTTTTGAAAATCAGAAACAGTACAATTAAATAAACATCAATGAAAAATCGATACTGAGCTGAAAAGACAATAATCAAAATAAACTTCAATAAAACACAAATGAAAAGTAATGTAAAAAATTTCTCTTTCTTTTTAAAAGCTAAAAATCCTAAAATAAAAATACTTAATACAATTAAAAAATTGAAAACTGATTTCAATCCAATTGTAAACCAGTAATCGATTCTTTCCAAAAAATTAAAATCCATGATCTGCTGATAAGAATAATGCATATCGTAAGATTTCATTAGCCCAATTTGTGAAGAATAGGTCAGAATCTCCTGACCCGGTTTCCAAGATAAATTAAAATTAACAGCTGAAACAGGAAAAACAGGAAAGCCAAAAAGCCAGATATTTTTAATGATAAATAAAATACCAAAAGCCAAAATTGGAATTAACATTTGAAATTTGAAATTTCTTTTATAAATACTTTCCAAAACAATCAATAATGGTAACCAAAACATTGTCGGTTTTATACAGAATACAAATATGGAAAGGTATAAAAGTGATTTTTTGTTGGTGTTATTTAGTAATTCATTCAGAACAATTAGAGCAATGATAAATGTTGGCAAATCCGGACTCGGCTGCTGAATAAAAATTAAGAAAAAGGGAATAAAAAGAAACAAAACCCATTGTTTTCTTTCGTAAATGTAAATCAAGAATAAGATCAATAAATAAACATTAATCCTTAAAAAACCATCGCTGAAATTTGAAAATCCGGCGAGATAAATATGCCAGAAAGAGGTTTGCCCTAATAACAAATCCAGATTTGAAATTCCTTTTAAAAAGCCAACTTGTTTGAGGAGAGTAATAGTTGGAACGTAATAACTGTAATTGTCATAAAAATAAGGAGAAAAAGAGCCAACAAAAATAATTAGTACAATAAAAAAGTAAAACCAGAAATTGATGTTTTTTTTGAATTCAAAATGAGTAAAATCTTTTTCTTTTAAAAATAATACTAATCCAATAACTCCTGCAATCAAAAAAGCAATTTCCACATAAAAATTCAACGGAAAGAAAAAAGCTAAGACTGTCTGTAAAAACGCCATGCTTAAAATTCCTAAAATAGAAATTAACGCAAAACTTTTACACTTAATTTTAAGTAGTTTAATTGCGATAATTCCATTACCAAAATTGGCCAATAAAAATATCAGAAGAGTTTTGAGAATTATAAGCATAAAAAAGATTGCTTACCAAAAATAAGCAATCTTTCCGTGTTAAAATATATATGAAGAAATTTTTTACTTCTGTACTCTACCAGATTTTCTATCTTCTGCTCTACCGATAGTATAACCAGTTGCACCACCTGCAATACCTCCAATTACAGCTCCAAGACCAGGATTCTTTTTGGAAATAATGGCTCCGGCTGCTGCACCTCCAACTGTACCAATAACAGTACCTTTTGCGGCGCTACTCCATCCTTTTTTCTGAGTTGCCGTTGTACCTGTAGAGGCAGCTGTTCCGGATGATCCGGAAGAAGATGTTCCCGCATAAGTTCCGGATGATCTCCTAGGTGAATCTCTGTAAACTACTCTTTCTTTTACCTGTACTTGCTTTTTAGCTTTTTCTGCTTCTACTTTGTTAAGGCTGTCTTTTTGTTTTTCGAAATTGATTTTTTCTTTTTCGATTGCCAGCTTTTGTTTCTCTATATCAATCTGTCTTGCTTGATAATCCAATTTTTGTTGTTCTAAGGATGCAGTCTGTATCTTTTCATCTTTGTTACAAGATGTCAATAATAAAATGATGCTTGCTCCTGTTAAAAATAAATTTTTCATAATCTATCATTTTTTCACAAAATGTGAATTACGTAAATCTGATTTCAATTATGATACCAAAATAAAAATCAAACTAAATAAATTAATATAATCAATTCCAAAATGTCGAATTTTATTAGGTTTTATGTGTTAATTTAAATAAATTAGAATGCATAAAACACAGCTTATATATGAACTATATAAAGTCTATAATAATCAAGAAAAGAGATCTCGCAAAAAATGAAATGGAATATGAGAAAAGTATTTTGTTTGACGTGTACACACTTACTCTTGTATTTTTGTTGTTGTGTAACTTAATTCTAAATGTTATTCTTAAATATTATATAAACTGTGTAATATTTGGCAGTTTTACTCTTTTTATGTTAAGTACGTTATTATGGCCTGACAGAATCAGATTCAACACAAAACTACTCATGCTTCTGTTCTTTTTTTTGGGAATAATGATTTTTTATTTCGATACCGTTTCCGGAAAAGGCTGTATGAACTATTTATCATACGTCTCCTTAACAATTGCTGTAGCATTTTTCTTTGATTACATAAAAGACAGATGGATTATTGTTTTCCTGATTGTTTCTTACTTAGCCTGGTTTTTAACTAATGTAACAACCGATTATTATCTCAACAGATTTTCCACTCAACATCTCACCAATCTGGAAGAATGGTATGTGAGAATATATAAGATCATAGAGATCACATTCTGCACTTTTATCGGGATGTATTTTATTTACAGAAAGGAAAAAGTACTTGTAAAATATTACATTGAAAAGGAAAGGCTGAATGCTATGATTCAGAAAACTGATAAAATTAATTTCTCTGGTGAATTGTATGACCTTGCAATGAGTAAAAACTCTCTTTTTATTACTTATTTCAAATCGCAGTTTCCAGATTTTTTCGATAAAATTTTAAATGCTGCTCCTAATGTTATTTCTTCCGAATTGGAAATTTGTGCATTATTGAAACTGAATCTTACTACAAAAGAAATAGCGACAGCTACTAATTCTACCGTGAGAGCAATTGAAAACAAGAAATACCGTATCAGAAGAAAGCTAAATATTTCTACTGAAACAGACATAAATCTTTATATTATCAATAATTTTTAAAGCTATTTTACAAATAAACAATACTATATATCAACACATTAGATAAACAAAGTGAATTTCTAAAATCAATGAGTATAAGTAAGTGTACAAATATTTTTGATTGACTTTGAGAATTTTTATTATTGCATCGTCAAATGACACTGAAATAAAAACACAAATTTTTCTAAATCACAAATGTTTGAAATCTGCTGCAATTTTCAAACTTGAAAAGAAATCAATTTATTAGCATTTCTTTTTTAAAAAACACAAAAGCACAAATAAAAAAATCCGGAGCTGATGGCTTCGGATTTTGTTTTTATAAAATGTAATATGTTTAGAAGAGTTCCTTTCTGATAATATTCTGAGAACGCTCCGGTCCTACAGAAACCAAATATACATTAATTCCCAGATGCTCTTCTATAAACTCGATATATTTCTTCGCATTGTCAGGAAGTTCATCATAAGTTCTTGCATTTGTGATATCTTCGTTCCAACCTTCCAGTTCCTCATAGATCGGTTCGTAATCATATAATTTGGTAGTGGAAGAAGTAAAATAATCTATAATTTTCCCGTCTTCGGTTTTATATTTTGTAGCAATTTTCAAAGGATGTATGCCTGTAAGAACATCCAGCTTAGTAATTACCAAGTTATTAATCCCGTTAATCATACAAGCATGCTTAAGGGAGACCAAATCCAACCAGCCTGTCCTTCTTGGTCTTCCTGTTGTAGCTCCAAACTCAAAACCTATCTGTCTGATTTTTTCTCCGAGTTCATTGTCCAGTTCTGTAGGAAAAGGGCCATTTCCAACTCTTGTAGTATATGCTTTCGCAACACCAATAAGATTTTGCAAAGCAGTCGGAGGAACACCCGCTCCTGTACAAACACCACCTGTGGACGGCGAAGAAGAAGTTACAAATGGATAAGTTCCGAAATCAATGTCCAGCATTAAAGCCTGGGCACCTTCAAACAAGATATTCTTTCCTTCATTGATTGCTTCATTGATCTCTAATTCAGTATCAACAATTCTGTCCTTTAATTTCTCTCCAAGTGCCAAAAACTCCTGATAAATCTCCTCAACGTCCAATCCCGGCTTTTCGAAATACTTTTCAAAAAGAGAATTTTTTACTTTCAAATTTTTCTCGATTTTTTCTCTCAGCACATCTGGATTCAGAAGATCAATCATTCTGATTCCAACTCTTGCTATTTTATCTTCGTAGCAAGGTCCTATTCCTTTTTTAGTTGTTCCAATCTGTGTTCCGCCCTGTTCTTCTTCTCTGTAGGTATCTAATAAAATATGGTAAGGCATTATAACATGAGACCTTCTGCTTATGAAGACATGATCGGTCTTCAAACCCTTACTTTCGATCTGCTCAATCTCTTTGATGAATGCTTTGGGATTTACCACTACACCATTAGCAATGATACATTTTCCTTTACACTGTAAAACCCCGGACGGTAAAAGATGCAGAACGAATTTTTCATCTCCAACATAGACCGTGTGCCCTGCATTATCACCACCCTGAAAACGAACAACATAATCCGATTTTGCAGATAAAACATCCGTAATTTTACCCTTTCCTTCATCTCCATACTGGAGACCTACAACTACGTAAGTTGACATATTTTTTACTTTTTTTAGATTATTTACAAAGTTATACTATATATACGGCTTAGCAAAATCATATAAAATAAAAAACCCTCTTACTATAAATAAGAGGGCAAAAACACAAATGATGAAAAAAATTATAAATGCACTGCTGCATCTACAATACAATTTTCGATACAAAAATCGTACATTTTTTTATAAATTACATTAAAAAATCGAACTTTCTTTCACTGAGTTAAATATTTATTAACAACGACTAAAAATAATATGAAAATATAAACTTATTTAACGTATATTATATTTTTTTATTAATCAAAACAAAAAAAGAAATCTTTTCAGTAATCAAATATAAAAAAATCAAGCAAAATCTATTTTTAAACCAAACAATAAGAATACATTACCACAAATAAACAAATTAAATTATTTTTTTAAAGCAAAACATAAAAAAAATTTTAAATTTAAATTAATAAACTTATGTTTGCATCATAATTTTAATCTAAATATTAAATACTAAAAACGATGTGCGGAATTGTATGTGTGTTTGACACCAAACAAAAAAATGAAGTTATAAGACCTCAAATATTAGAAATGTCTAAAAAGATTAGACATCGTGGCCCGGATTGGTCAGGAATTTATCAACACGACAATGTTATTTTCTCTCACGAGAGACTGGCTATTGTTGATCCGACTTCGGGGAAACAACCATTATTTACAAAAGATAAAAAAGTGGCTTTGGCTGTTAATGGTGAGATATATAATCATCAGGAGCTGAGAAAAGAATTCCCTGATTATGAATTTTTAACTCAGTCCGACTGTGAAGTTATTTTGGCTTTATATAGGAGAGATGGAAAAAATTTCCTGGAAAAATTAAATGGAATTTTTGCTTTTGCATTATATGACGAAGAAAACGATGCTTACCTGATCGGCAGAGATCATATGGGTATCGTTCCTTTATATATGGGCTGGGATAAAAGCGGAAGTTTCTATGTAGCTTCCGAACTGAAATCATTAGAAGGTGTTTGCAATAAAATTGAAGAATTCCTGCCTGGGCACTTTCTTTATAGCAAAGACGGACAAGAATTACAGCAATGGTACAAAAGAGACTGGGAAGAGTTTGAAAATGTAAAAGATAGCGCAACAGATATCTCTGCTATCAGAAAAGGATTGGAAGAGGCTGTCCACAGACAGCTGATGAGTGATGTACCTTATGGTGTTTTGCTTTCCGGTGGTCTGGACTCAACAATTATTGCAGCTGTAACAGCAAAATTCGCAAGGCAAAGAATCGAAAGTGGTGATACACAAGAAGCGTGGTATCCGAGATTACATAGCTTCGCTGTGGGATTGGAAGGTTCGCCGGATTTAGCTGCGGCAAGAAAAGCAGCAGATCACATCGGTTCCGTTCACCATGAGATTAAATATACTGTCCAGGAAGGTTTGGATGCAATAAAAGACGTTATTTATCATTTGGAAACTTATGATGTGACAACCATCAGAGCTTCTACGCCGATGTATCTTCTGGCAAGAGTGATAAAATCAATGGGAATCAAAATGGTTCTGTCAGGCGAAGGTTCGGATGAATTGTTCGGTGGTTATTTATACTTCCACAAAGCGCCTTCTGCACAGGCTTTCCACGAAGAAACAGTAAGAAAATTAGGTAAACTTCATCTTTATGATTGCTTAAGAGCCAACAAATCTCTGATGGCTTGGGGCATCGAGGGAAGAGTTCCTTTCCTTGATAAAGAATTTATGGATGTGGCAATGACCATCAATCCAAAAGATAAAATGGTAACGCCGGAAAGAATGGAAAAATGGGTTTTGAGAAAAGCTTTTGAAGATATTTTACCGGAAAGCATTGCATGGAGACAGAAAGAGCAATTCAGTGACGGTGTTGGTTATTCCTGGATCGACACATTGAAGCAAATTGCAGAAGACGAGGTTACAGATGAAATGATGACGAATGCAAAATTCCGATTTCCTATTAATACGCCAATGAGTAAGGAAGAATATCGATACAGAACAATCTTCGATGAACATTTCCCAAGCGATTCTGCGGCAAGCTGTGTTCCTTCTGTTCCATCCGTCGCCTGTTCAACACCGGTTGCTTTGGAATGGGATGAAGCCTTCAAAAAGATGAACGACCCAAGCGGACGCGCTGTGAAAGTCCACGAAACGGCTTATTAATACTAAACATAAACTAACTATTACTAAACAAAAAACCACAAGTCTAGGCTTGTGGTTTTTTATTCTTTAGTTGTAATTGTTTAGCTCGTTTTTTTCGTCTTTCGTAGATAACTTCGGTGATCTTCCCGCCAATCCAGGAGAACGGAAAGAAAATCAAGAATATCGATATCTTATAAAAAACGGGATGATAGGGATAGATGATGATATCCAGCATCGCAATGAAAAGCATAATGAAGCCTATCAGAATAGCATAAGCGACTTTAGCATACTTTACAATGATTGCCGTAACCACGCCCCCAAAAGTTACACCTAAGCCACCGAAAAACAGTAAGGCCACAAAAAAGGAATCTTTTTTCTCAACCGACTGGAGAAGTGCTTCCCAATGATCAAAAGGTGCAAACTGCTTGTAAGTAACCCAGTCGGAATCGATCTTTATCCCGAATGTGATAATGAGAGCGGCCACCGTTAAACCAGCCAAAACACCTAATGTATTCCTAAGAAAGTTCATTTAGTCTTTGTATGCAATCATTGATATTTCTACATCAACATTTTTTGGGAGACAAGATACCTGCACAGTTTCTCTTGCAGGAAACTGATCGTTACTAAAGTACGATGCGTAGATCTCATTCACGACGGCAAAATCATCCATACTTTTAAGAAAGATCGATGCTTTTACAGCATTATCAAAACTCATTCCAGCTTCATTCAGGATAGCTTGCAGGTTCTTCATCACCTGGTGCGTTTCCTTTTCGATGCCCTCAACCAGTTTTCCGGACTCGGGATCTACAGGAATCTGCCCAGAGATGTATAATGTTCCGTTGACTAAACAAGCTTGTGAATAAGGCCCGATGGCTGCAGGCGCTTCTGAGGTATGAATGATCTTTTTCATTAGAAAAATTAAATTTTTACAAAACTATACAAATTTTCATTAAATCCTAAAAAGTACTGTTCGGCTGGGTAAAACTTCTCTCTTTGTATTTCACCGCATCTTTCAGGATATTGGCTTTGATACCGATGAAAAAATCGTAAACTTTATATTGTCCAAACGGAACCCAGTTGAAGGTAATGGTAAAACTACGCTGATCTCTGGAAAATCCTAATCTTGTGTAGCCTAAAACTTTTTTCTCAATATCATAATTGGTGCTTCCGTTGATGTTCCAATACGGCGTCAGCTTTATACTTCCGTCCAGACCAACAGTAGCAACCTTGTTAGCTGTTCTTGTAAGACCTCTTGTATAGGCATAGTTTGCATTCACGTTCAGAGTCCAGGTTGGCTGGTAATGGGAATAATTATCATCATCGAAATAATAATTTTCATTCCTTATCTCTCCTTTCTTTTTATATATCTTGGATAATTCTTCTTTCTTGCCAAAAATAGCCTCACTCATAGGATAAGATAACTGAACATTGAATCCCTGTAAGCTAAAGTGTCCGAAATTCTCTGTTCTCACACCAACATCACTACCATCGGTAAAAACAATTTCATAAGGTTCGATCGTCAGGCTGGAATTGACATTCAGTTTATTATTAAAGAAAGATGATTGTGCATTAACGCTGAAAACTGACCACTTATATTTTTCTGCAGCAAAATTATAGCCTCCGGAGATATTAAGATTTTCAAAGATCTTGACCTTTTTAACGCCGGTAGAGTCGGTTTTGGACTTTACCTTCATTTCAAGATTATTCGCAATGTTGAATCCAATACTTTGTGTAAGACCCGAAGATGGCGCTCCGTAAATTCCGTTATCAAAAATAGAATAAGGTGTCATCTCACCTCTCGCATTAGAATAATTTTTGAAATAGCCCCAACTCCTGTCACCAAAATCAGGGGAATAAGTAAAACTGAAACTCGGGGTTACCATATGACGGATGGCAACAATAGGAGAGTTTTTAGCAAAATTTTTCTGACCATACAAGATTGTCTGCAGACTTGCACTGGTTGAAAATGTTGAATAGCCGGCAATCCCTTTGTTATATTTATCTTCTACAACATTGGTAACAGGATTATAGCTCTTCTCGAGCGTTTTGGTTGTCAAAACGTTATCTGCATTGGCACTCAGCGAGAATGTAAAAAACTTGGCTAACGTTGTATTCGTCGAGATCGAAATATTGTTTTTCGCTCCAGTTTTCAACTCATCCCACATCTCCTTTTTGAAAAGCTTATCTTCTGTTGTTGTCACATAATTACTTAGTGCCAGTCCCGTATTCACATTGATATTTTCCAATAATCCTGTTCTGACACCCGTTTTTGGTTTGAATAGATAGAATTGATTAATCGCCACTGTCATATCCGGCAGTCGCAAGTCTGTAAGCCCTGTTGCAAAATTCTGATTATAAGCTGCACTGGCACTTATCGTCACAGGGAGATTCAGAAATCTTTTGGTAACGTTAACTCTTGACGTTTGAGTCGTGTTAAGCACATTCTGATTAAAAATATAGTTGTTATTAACCGTATTATTATAGAACTTACTGCTGACAATATCCACACTCGCATTGAAGGTAAAATACGGATTAGCCTTAGAATCCTGAGAATGTCGCCAGGCAATCCGGAATGTTTTTGTTTTGGAGTAGTTATCAAGACCTTTTATGCCCCGAACTGTATAACCATAATCCGCGGCAAAGTTCCCGGAATATCTATATTTTTTAAGATAGTTAATTTCCGGTTTTAGGTTCCAGCTGCCTTTTGTATAGATATCAGACAAAATTTTCAAATCGAAATGATCTCCAATCGGCTGATAATAACCCAATCCATTCAAAAAGAATCCGACATCCTGACGCTCACCAAAACTCGGAATCAAAATCCCGGCAGATCTTTTATCTGAAAAAGGAAGAATGGCGAAAGGCATAATCAGAGGTGTTGGCACTTGTTCTATATACATCTGGATCGGCCCGGTCACAAGCTGTGAGCTGTTTTTACCTTTGATTAATTTGATATTCGGTGCTGACATATGATAATCCGGAAGTGAATCTTTTTTCTTCAGAAAATATTCATCTGTCGTATAAATCGCTTTTCTCATAAAGAAAACCGAGTCATTATATTTTTTAGTTTTCTCCGCAACGATCACACCTTCGCTTTCTTCAGTTCTCGCATTGAAAGCAATGGCCTGTTTGGTCTTATAATTATAGATGACTTCGTTGTACTCGTATTTTTTGCCTCCTTGTGTTGCTACTGCGGGAACAGTAATCCTCCCTTTCTCATCCTGTTCACCTCTTGCA
>Ga0209933_1002343_pt1 | contig 11082 bp, 9 predicted proteins | sample ThiBiot_300_biof_FD_183944 | JGI IMG/M metagenome (GOLD analysis project Ga0209933, IMG submission 183944) | Wastewater bioreactor microbial communities from Cape Town, South Africa - Thiocy_cont_300_biof (SPAdes) | ecosystem: Engineered > Bioremediation > Thiocyanate > Unclassified | place...
GCCTCCCGCTGATCCGGCATGCTGCGCTTCATCATCGTTCGTCTTCTGTGGATGATCCCTTCGCTGATCGTGATCAGCTTTCTGGCGTTCGTCCTGATCCAGTTGCCGCCCGGCGACTATGTGACGACCTACATCGCCACCCTCGCCGCCTCCAACGAGGTCGTGGACCAGAACACGGCCAACGAACTGCGCGAGCGGTTCGGCCTCGACCAGCCGATGATCGTGCAATACTGGAAATGGATCACCGGCATCGTTCTGCGCGGCGATTTCGGACTGAGCTTCGAATGGCAGCAGCCGGTCTCCGGCCTGATCTGGGAGCGCATGGCGCTGACGCTGGTGCTCACCTTCTCCACGCTGCTCGCGACATGGGGCATCGCGCTGCCCATCGGCGTGTTTTCGGCGGTGAAGAAATATTCGATCGCCGATTATCTCGTCACGGCGATCAGCTTCCTCGGCCTCGCGATCCCGAGCTTCCTGCTCGCGCTGGTGCTCATGTACGTCGCCGCGATCGAGTGGGGACAGGAGGTGGGCGGGCTTTTCTCCGAGCAGTATGTCAATGCGCCCTGGAGCCTCGCCAAAGTGGTCGATCTCCTGCATCATCTCTGGATTCCGGTCATCATCCTCGCCGTGTCCGGCACGGCGAGCCTGATCCGGGTGATGCGCGCCAACATGCTCGACGAGCTGAACAAGCCCTATGTCACGACGGCGCGCGCGAAAGGGCTGTCCGAATTCCGCCTGCTGCTCAAATACCCGGTCAGGATCGCGCTCAATCCCTTCATCTCGACGATCGCGTGGCTCCTGCCCAATCTCGTCTCCGGCTCGATCATCGTCGCGATCGTCATGAGCCTGCCGACCGCCGGGCCGCTGCTGCTGCAATCGCTCATGGCGCAGGACATGTATCTCGCCGGCGCGTTCGTGCTGCTCATCTGCGCGCTCACCCTGTTCGGGTCGCTCATCAGCGACATCCTGCTTGCGCTGGCCGACCCGCGCATCCGCCTCGAATAACGAGACATCATGTCCGACGCCGCTCTCGCAGCCGCCGACACGAACCGGCTCGCCGTCGCCTCGCAATGGCAGCTCATGTGGTGGGCCTTCCGCCGCCACCGCGCGGCGATGATCGGGCTGTGGATCACCATCCTCTTCTACATCATCGCGATCATTCCCGGCTTCTTCGCCATCAACGACCCCTCGCGACAGAACGCGCGCGCCGTCTATCATCCGCCGCAGCCGATCCACTTCGTCGACACCAAGCCGGACGGCGGCTGGTCGATCTGGCCCTACGTCCATCCAACCACGCTCAAGCGCGATCCGCAGACGCTGGCCTCGATCTTCACCGAGGACACGTCGCGCAAGAACTATGTCCGGTTCTTTGGCGAAGGCTATGAGTATTCCTTCTTCGGCCTGTTCACGCTCAACCGCCATCTGATCGCGTTCGAGAACATGCGCGAGCCGATCTTCTTCCTCGGCGCGGACCGGCTCGGCCGCTGCGTGTGGAGCCGGATGATGCAGGGCGCGCAGATATCGCTCTCCGTCGGCCTCGTCGGCGTCATCCTCTCGCTCGTGCTCGGCGTGCTGCTCGGCGGCGTCTCCGGCTATTTCGGCGGCCGCATCGACTTCGTGATCCAGCGCGTGATCGAGTTCGTGCTGTCGCTGCCGAACATTCCGATCTGGCTCGCGCTCTCGGCGGCGCTGCCGCAGAACTGGCCGGCGACGCTGAACTACTTCATGATCACGGTCATCCTGTCGCTGACGGGGTGGGCGCAGCTCGCGCGCGTGGTGCGCGGCCGCTTCCTCAGCCTGCGCACGGAGGAATTCGTGACGAGGGCCGCGTCATCTTCCGCCACATGCTGCCCAGTTTCGCGAGCCACATCATCGCATCGATGACGCTGGCGATTCCGGCGATGATCCTCGCCGAAACATCGCTGTCCTTCCTCGGGCTCGGCCTGCAGCCGCCGACCATCTCGTGGGGCGTGCTGTTGCGCGAGGCGCAGAACATCCGCTCCATCGCCACCGCGCCCTGGCTGTTCGCGCCAGGCGCCGCCGTCGTTCTGGCGGTCATCGCCCTCAACTTTCTGGGAGACGGATTGCGCGACGCCGCCGATCCGTACAACAAGTGACCGATCCCGCGACAGACATGACCCGGAGAGCCGCCGCGGCGGACGCGCGCCCGCTGGTGCTCGAGGTGCGCGATCTCGTGACGCATTTTCCCGTGCGCAACGGCGTCGTGAAGGCGGTCGACGGCGTCTCCTTCTCCCTGCGGCGGGGGCAGACGCTCTGCATCGTCGGCGAAAGCGGCTCGGGCAAGAGCGTCACCGCGCGCTCGATCCTTCAGATCGTGGATGCGCCTGGCCGCATCGTCTCCGGCGCGATGATCCTGCACCGGCCCGACGGGACGAGCATCGATCTCGCCAAGCTCGATCCGCGCGGCAAGGCGATCCGCGCCGTGCGCGGCGCCGAGATCGCGATGATCTTCCAGGAGCCGATGTCGTCGCTTTCGCCGGTGCACACCGTCGGCGACCAGATCATGGAGGTCCTGCAGCTTCACCTCGCCATGTCGAAACGCCAGGCGCGCGCCCGCTGCATCGAGCTTCTGAAGCAGGTGGAGATCCCGAACGCCGAGCGCGCGATCGACCGCTACACGTTCGAATTCTCCGGCGGCATGCGCCAGCGCGTCATGATCGCGATGGCGCTCGCCTGCAACCCGATGCTGCTCATCGCTGACGAGCCGACCACGGCGCTCGACGTGACCACGCAGGCGGAAATCCTCGACTTGATGCGCCGGCTGCAGCGCGAGCATGGCATGGCCGTCATGTTCATCACCCATGACATGGGCGTCGTGGCCGAGATCGCGGACGAGGTCATCGTCATGCATCACGGCAAGGTAAAGGAGTCCGGCCCGGTCGATCAGATCTTCTATTCGCCGCAGGACGATTACACGAAGATGCTGATCGGCTCCGTGCTGAAGCTCGAGAACAAGGCCGAAATCCGCCTGAAACGGCCGCCGATTCCCGCCGACGCGGCCCCGGTCATGACGGTCCGCGACCTGCAAATGCATTTCGGGCCAAAAGGCGCCGGCACGAAAGCCGTCGACGGCGTGTCGCTCGATCTCTATCCGGGCGAGACGCTCGGCGTCGTCGGCGAATCCGGCTCGGGCAAGACGACGATGGGGCGCTGCCTGCTGCGCGTCTATGATCCCACGGCCGGCAAGATCAGCTATCGCCGCGCGGACGGCTCGATCGTCGACGTCGTCGCCGCCGACAAGCCGACTCTGCGCGACTGCCGCCGCGAGATCCGGATGATCTTCCAGGACCCGATCGGATCGCTCAATCCCCGCATGACCGTGGCGCAGATCATCGGTGAACCGTTGCTGGTCAACAACATGGCGAGCGGCAGGGAGCTCGATGATCGCGTCTCGGACCTCATGCGGCAGGTCGGGCTCGAACCGGCGTGGCGCGAGCGCTATCCGCACGCCTTCTCCGGCGGCCAGCGCCAGCGCATCGGCATCGCGCGCGCCATCGCGCTCAATCCGCGCGTCATCGTCGCGGACGAGGCGACATCGGCGCTCGACGTATCGCTGCGCGCGCAGATGCTCGACCTGATGATGACGCTGCAGGACAAGCTCAACCTGTCCTACGTCTTCATCAGCCATGACATCAGCGTGATCCGCTACATGTGCGACCGCGTCGCCGTGATGTTTCGCGGCAAGCTCGTCGAGATCGGACCGGCGGACAAGGTCTGCAACGATCCGGATCATCCTTACACCAAAGCGCTTCTGTCGGCGATTCCGCGGCCCGATCCCCGCGAACGCCGCATGCATGAGCGCTTCCGCTATACAGGCTGACTGTCATGAAAATCGTCGAGATCAAAACCTTCCTGATGCACGCCGGCGCCCCGAGCCTGAAAAGCTGGGCGTCCGACGGCTCTTTCGGCACGCAGCAATTCTCGAAGAACCTCACCGGCAGCCGCAACTGGCTGTTCGTGAAGGTCGTGACCGATGAGGGCATCGTCGGCCTCGGCGAGTGCTCGGGCTGGCCGCGCGTCATCCGCACCGCCGTCGAGGACCTGACGCCGCTGCTGATCGGCGAGGACCCGACCCATATCGAGCGCCTGTGGCAGAAGATGCAGATCGCCATCATGGGCCACGGCATGACCGGCGTCGTCGGCGCAGGCGCCATGACGGGAATCGACATGGCGCTGTGGGACATCAAGGGCAAGGCGCTCAACACGCCGGTCTGGAACCTGCTCGGCGGCAAGATGCGCGACCGCATCCGCATCTATGGCCACGCGAACACGCCGGAGATCGCGCGCTCGCTGAAGGAGCGCGGCGTCACGGCGCTGAAATGCGGCGGCGTCTCCAATCCCGTGAAAAAGGTGGCCGCGCTGCGCGAGGCGGTCGGCGACGACATGGACATCGCGATCGACCTGCACGGCCCGCCCTGGCTGACGCCGATCGACGCGACGCAGGTCTGCCGCGCGCTCGAACCCTATCGGATGATGTGGGTGGAAGACCCTATCGCGCCGGAGAATGTGGACGGGTATCGCCGCATCCGCGACCATTCGTCGGTGACGCTCGCGGCGGGCGAGCGCGCGGCGACGATCTTCGGCGAGCGCGAACTCATCGAAAGGGAGTTGATCGACGTCGTGCAGCCCGACACCGGCCGCGCCGGCGGAATCACGCAGATGAAGAAGATCGCGGCGATGGCGGAAGCGCATCACATCATGCTCGCGCCGCATTCGGGATCGCTCGGCCCCGTCGCGGAATATGCGGCGCTGCATGTGCTCGCCGCATGCCCGAACGGCCTCATCCTTGAACGCATCGAGGACGACTGGGACGGCCGCGCGAAAACGGTCATCCCGCATCCGGTCTCGCGCGACGGCTTCATCGACGTGCCTGACGGGCCGGGACTCGGCGTCGACATCGACGAGGATTTCGTCGCGCAATGGCCGAGCGAAATGAACGTCTCGGTGCCGATCAGCAAGGATTCCGGCTCCTATGCGGACGGCACGTTCGACGAGCATGTCTATGTGCAGACGCGCTGGAAGCGCGGCGCCTATTTTCCGAAGGACTGAGCGATGAAGATCGAGCGGCTGCGCGCCTTCATGTCGCGCGACAAGGACCGGCCGCGCGTGCTGGTCGCGATCGACACCGACGACGGCCTGACCGGCTGGGGCGAGTGCTACAATCACGGGCCCGACAAGGCGCTGCTCCCGCTGCTCGATTATCTGTTCGGCTTCATCAAGGGCCATGATCCGCGACGCATCGAATATCTTATCCATTACCTGATGCAGCAGACGCGCTTTCCGCCCGGCGCGCTCGGCCTCGCCGCGATCTCGGCCATCGACCATTGCCTGTGGGATATTTCCGCGAAAGCCGTGAATCTTCCGGTCTACATGCTGCTCGGCGGCCATGCGCGCGACAGGATCAAGGTCTATGCGGGCGTCTACACCGCGCCCGATCCGGCGGCGGCGCGCGACCATCTCGATCAGCTCAACGAGGAATGGGGGCTGACCGCCTTCAAGCTGTCGCCCTATCGCATCGACATGCATCGCAACCGCTGGGGCGAGGTCGTGCGCACGAGCGCGGAGTATTTCCGGCAGCTCCGCGAGACCGTTCGCAGCGACTACGAGATCGCGTTCGACGCGCATGCGCGCATCTTCGAGCCGCAACAGGCGATCCAGCTCGGCAACGCGCTCGCTCCCTACGACCCGCTTTTCTTCGAGGAGCCGATCCGCCCGGAGAATTTCGAGGCGTGGGGCGAATTGAAGCGCGGGCTGACCTGCGCGCTCGCGACCGGCGAGTCGCTCTACAGCCGCTTCGAATTCCTGCGCCTGCTGCAGGTTCGCGGCTGCGACATCATCCAGCCGGACATCTGCGTCGTCGGCGGCGTGCTCGAAATGCAGAAGATCGCGACGCTGGCGGAGGCGCATTTCGTCACCATCGCGCCGCATAACCCGATGGGCCCGCTCGCGACGGCGATCAACGTGCATTTCTCCGCCGCGCAGACCAATTTCAAGATTCTCGAATATCGCCTGCCGCACGGCCCGGCCTATGTGTTCGGCGGAACCGGCAAGGAGACGGCGAAACCCTCCGAGGGAACCTTCTATGTGAAGGACCCCTATCTGCCCAAGGACGGCTATCTCGAACTCAGGCCCGACCGGCCGGGCTGGGGCGTGGAGATCAATGAAGAAATCCTCGGCAAGGAGGATTACGTTCACTGGGAGCGCAAGGTCCCGGTGAAGCCGGACGGCTCCACGGGCTATTGCTGAACAGAGAGCGGCGGACGCCTCGAACTATCTTGCGCTACTGAAGCTCGGTCGCCCTTCCGCGATCCCTTTTCTCGCCGATCGCGCGCGAGATCAGAATTTCAGGCTGAGATAGCCCCGCACGCCGCGCCCGGGCGACCACCTCGTCCTTCCGGAAAGAGACGCTGTCGCGGACCGTCTGGTTGAGAAGGTTCGTTCCCACGACGCCGGCCGTCAGCTCGACGGGCCCGAACGGGCCGTTCGACAATCGCGTGCGATAGCTCAGCTCAGCCGTGAGAAGATTGTAGCCGGAGGTCGGCGTCTCCTCCGGCGCGACATCGCGCTGGGCGAAGGCGCGCAGGAGATTGACGCGCGCGAGCCAATGGTCGAAGCCGCGATAATAGAGTCCGCCGCCGACATTGATCGGCGACTCTCAGGGTCAACCGCAACGGATCGGCGCCGTTCGCGGGCGATGGCGCGGCGCGCTGGATCGGGCTCGGCGCAGTCACCGTGATCTCCGGAAGATCGACAGGCGCCGTTTGCGCGAGCGCGGCGGCGCCAAGCGTCGCGCCGCCGACGGCGAGCGCCATCGCCTTCCGCTGACGGCGCAGAAAGGCGCGCCGCGCACGCGCGTGAAGAGGCTGACTGTCAAACGTTATATCGAGACCGCCGGATCGTTCGAAAAGAATGGATTCGCGCAAAGGCATGCGGGCTGTTCAGGCCGCGCGCAGCTCCCAGTCCGGAAACGGATCGTCAGGCCACGCGGCTTCTTTCGGCAGGCCGGTCGCGGGATGGCCGACGAGACAATCGTCGAGTTCGGCGCGAATGGCCGCCTCATCCATTGCGACGTCGCCGATGAAGACGAGCTCCTGCCGCCGGTCGCCCCAGGTCGGCGACCAATGTCTGCGCATCAGCGCCTGAAACTGTTCGTTCGGCGGCCAGCGGTCTTTCGGAACGGCGGCCCACCAGCGGCCGAGCCCTTCCGCGCGCATGATGCGCCCCGCGATCGACATCTCCCCCACCCAGGCCGGGCGGCTCGCCAGCCAGAAATGCCCCTTGGCGCGGAGCAGGCCGGACCGCCGCCGATGAAGAAACTCGTGAAATTTTCGGGGATCGAACGGGCGTCGCGCGCGATAAACGAAGGAGCGGACGCCATATTCCTCCGTCTCCGGCGTATGATCCTTGAAGCCGAACAGCTCCTTATGCCAGAGCGGATGCTCCTGCGCCTTCTCCTCATTGAAAAGCCGCGTGTCGAGAATCGCATCGAGAGCGACGCGGCCGTGATCCGTCTCGATGATTCTCGCATCGGCGTTCAGGCCGCGAACGATCGCCCTCACCTTCGCGCGGCGGCTCTCATCGACGTCCGATATCTTGTTGATGACGACGACATCGGCGAATTCGATCTGTTCGACGAGCAGATCGACCAGGGCGCGCTCGTCTTCCTCGCCCGCCGTCTCGCCGCGATCCTTCAGAAAATCATGGCTGTCATAGTCGTTGAGCAGGTTCGCCGCATCGACGACCGTGACCATCGTGTCGAGGCGCGCGACATCTTCCAGGCTCGCGCCGCTCTCGTCGCGAAATGAGAAGGTCGCGGCGACCGGCAGCGGCTCGGCGATGCCTGTTCCCTCAATGAGCAGGTAATCGAAGCGCTTCTCGGCGGCGAGGCGACGGACCTCGGTCAGGAGGTCGTCGCGCAGCGTGCAGCAGATGCAGCCGTTGGTCATCTCGACCAGCTTCTCTTCCGTCTGGGAGAGGTTGGCGCCGCCGTCGCGCACGAGGTCGGCGTCGATGTTCACCTCGGACATGTCGTTGACGATGACGGCGACGCGCCGCCCCTCGCGATTGCCCAGAACATGATTGAGCAGCGTCGTCTTTCCCGCGCCGAGAAAGCCGGAGAGCACGGTGACCGGCAGTCGGCGGTCAATGAAGAGAGCGGATGGATTGGTCATTCAGCTACCGGCGGAAGAGGATTGCCATGCCTTATTGTTACAGTATAACATAACATAGATTGTCAAGCGCAATCGGCCTGCGCGCGGTTTGGCCGCGACAGCGCAAACCGCGCGCAACGAGACGTTCAAACCCTCAGAGAAGGATTATGATGCGAAAGTCCGTCACCCTGATCGCCGCGGCCAGCGTCGCGGCCGCGTTCGGCTTCGAGGCCGCCGCGCATGATCACACCGTTCCGCGCGGCCGCCTGATTTTCGCGGACCATGAAAAACCGGTCGTCAGCATTCTCGATCTCGACACGTTCCAGGTCACGCACCGGTTCGATGTTCCGAAACCGAATCCCGTCCTGACGATGGCCGAAGGCGGCCGCTATGTCGTCATCAAGACCGGAGACGACGCCGGGACGGTGCGCCTTCTCGATACGGGGCTGATCCGCGAGTCGCATGGCGACCATGACGACATCGACAAGGCCGCGCCAAAGATGCTCGACCTCTCCCTGTCAGGCGAAAGGCCGGCGCATGTCGTTTCGGACGAGGGCTGGCTCGCCGTCTTTTTCGACGGTCCGCGTCCGTGGGAGAAGCGGGTCGACGCGCGCGCCGTTCTGCTAAAGCTCAACAGCCTCGACAAGGCGCAGCCGATCCGCGACGAATGGGTCGGACAGGGGCCGCAGCACGGGATCGCCATTCCCCTCGGGCGCAACCAATGGCTGATCTCGGTTCCCAAGGAAGCCTATGTCAGAGGCGAGGACCGCAGCGTGTCATCCCGCCCCGACGGCTTCCAGATTCTCGAACGCAAAGACAAGGCGTGGCGCACCGTAGCGTCGTTCAACGATGCGGCGAACAAGGAACGCTCCTGCAAGGAGTTTCATGGCCACGCGTCGCTCGACGGCGCGCACGCCTTCGGCTGCCACCAGACGATCGCCGGGGACGAGCGAAGCGACGGCGGCGTGCTGATCGTGGAGAAGACCGGCGGCCGCTGGTCATCGCGGAAACTCGGCTATCCCGACGCGCGCCGCGCCAGTACGATCAAGGCGCGCGAAGCTTCGACGCATATGGTCGCCAATTACGGGCTGAAAGGTCCCTACAACGCCTTTCTGCGCATCGACCCTAAAGCGAAAACGCTCACGGCCGCAGATGTTTTCGCCGTTCCCGACAATCAGCCGATCTGCCAGTACGAGATCGCGCGGGACGGAAAGCGCGTCGCCAATCTGACGCCGGACGGAAAACTGCGAATCCACGAGATCGCGCCGGCGTGGCGGCAGGTCGCGAGCTTCGACGCTGTTCCCGCTTTCGATTGTCAGTATGGCGCGGCGACGCCGACGCCGTCTCTCGCCATCGTCGGCGACAGCGCGTTCGTCAGCGATCCCGTCAATCGCCGCATCCGCGAATTCCACATCAGCACGCTTGCCGCCGGTCTCGACGCGCCGGTGGACGGCATGCCCGCCAATCTGGCGACGGCGGACTGACGCCTGGCCGGTATCGCGCCTGTCGCGCGAGGCCGGCGCTTACGATCCAGCAGGCGCGAGCGCCGTTCGCACGACGGCCGGCGCCGGCCTGTCGGCGCGCTGCGGCACGCGCTTCACGATGCGGTCGAGGCTTTCGTCGTGAAAGCCGAGCGCCTGGAGATGGTCGACCGTTTCGTGCAGATATTCGGCGCAACTGCCGAGCGGCCCCCGCGCCGTCGCGATATGGCGCGCGACCTGATCGACCGGCAGCGCGCCGGCGTAGCGGGAATGGCGGCGGTTGACCACGAAGGTCACCGCCGTCACCGGCCCGTCGCTGGTGAGCGCCGTCAGCCAGCGCGCGTCATAAGACCCGCTCAGCATCTCCCGACGCCACAGCAGCAGGAGTTCCTGCCCGACCTCCTCGGGCGCCAGCCGGAACGCGAGGCCGCGGCAGCAGCCGCCGCGATCCAGCGCCAACATGAGGCCCGGATTATCCGGCGAGCCGCGGCCGGTCCGCATCCAGAGGCAGAAGCGGCGATGCCAGCCATGCACCACCGCAACCTTCTGCTCGGCGAAATTGAACGCCGGGTTCCACATCAGGGAGCCGTAGCCGAAAACCCAGACGTCGCCCGGCGGACGTTTGTCCAGCGCGCGGCGCAGGCAGGCGTCGATCTCCTCGTCGCTGCGGATCTGATGGCCGGGAGGAGCGTTGGCGCGAAGCTCGGCGAGATGGGAGCCGTCGATGAGACGCTCCCGGGTGATCCTGTAGCCGCGGCGCTGAAGCGGATCGGCGGCCCGGTCGGAAGTCGTCATCTGGCTCCGCACATGTCGTTCGCGATCGCGCCCGCCTACGGCGCGGCCAAGACGCGCTTCCCGTCCGACGCCCCTTGGCGGGCGCGAGACAGGCGCGAGGCGCTTGCTCTCGGCAAGCAAGGATCATGCTACCGGGCCAGACTGCGCGCAATGCGACTCAATGGGCCAGCAGCCATGCGCCTGCATAGAGACCGACCGCGAAGACGGTGTGGGCGATCAAGGTCAGCGCCCGCGCCAGCATCGGGTTCGGCCGTTTCGAGGACGCCCATCCCGCGCCCATGCCGGGCTGCATGAGAAACCAGCCGGCGCCCACCGTCACCATGCCCAGGATCCAGGCCGGCAGGAATGTCGGCCGCGCCGCCCAGGCCGGTCCCGCGATGAGCAGCAGCGCCGCCGCATAGATCACGCCGACCGCATAATGTCCGATCCAGCCGATGGCGAGCTCATTCGGATAGGGCGCCACGGCGGCCATGTCGTCGTGGAACACGCGCCCGCGCCCGCATTCGACGAACCAGCGTCCCGCCAAGGCCCAGTTCGGCGGCGGCAGCCCGAAGAGCCGGTTCAGCGCGATGGCCCAGACATCCATGAAGGCGGTCCCAATCGCGCCCATCACGAGCGCGCGCCACAGAAAATCG
>Ga0209933_1002345_pt1 | contig 11060 bp, 9 predicted proteins | sample ThiBiot_300_biof_FD_183944 | JGI IMG/M metagenome (GOLD analysis project Ga0209933, IMG submission 183944) | Wastewater bioreactor microbial communities from Cape Town, South Africa - Thiocy_cont_300_biof (SPAdes) | ecosystem: Engineered > Bioremediation > Thiocyanate > Unclassified | place...
GGGCAGCACCTCAATAGAGGATTGCGCGCCGTCAAGCTGACGGCCGCCATGATTGGAGACCACCAGCGCTTCCGCGCCGGTCTTCGCCGCTTCCTTCGCGTCCTCGACGTCGAGAATGCCCTTGAGGACGAGCTTGCCAGGCCAGACGCTGCGGATCCAGTCGACGTCTTTCCAGTTCAGCGTCGGATCGAACTGCCCGGCGACCCAGCCCGCGACTGATCCGAGATCGTCGACACCTTTGACGTGGCCCGCGATGTTGCCGAAATTCCGGCGCTTCGCGCGCAACGTCCCGATCAGCCACGATGGCTTGCGTATGAAGTCGAGCATGTTGGAAAGGCTGAACAGTTGCGGCGGCACCGACAGGCCGTTCTTGATGTCCTGATGACGCTGGCCGAGCACCTGCAGGTCCACCGTCAGCACCAGCGCGCTGCATTTCGCCGCCATGGCGCGCTGGATCAATTCCCGAACGAAGCCGCGATCCTTCATGACGTAGAGCTGAAACCAGAACGGCTTCTCGACGCTTTCCGCCACGTCCTCGATCGAATTGATCGACATCGTGCTCAACGTATACGGAATGCCCGCGGCCTGGGCGGCGCGGCAGGCATGGATCTCGCCGTCGCTATATTGCATGCCGGTCGAGCCCACCGGCGCCAGGATCAGCGGCAGGCTTGCCTTTTCGCCAAGGATCGTGGTCGCGAAATCGCGCCTGGAAATATCGACCAGGATCCGCTGGCGAAACTTGATGGCCTGCAGATCGTCCCGGTTCGCTCGATATGTTTGTTCGGAATAGGAGCCGCAATCGACATAGTCGAAGAATGCCTTTGGCACGCGGCGCCTGTGGACCTCACGCAAATCCTCGATACAGGTGATGCGATGCATTGGCATGTCCGGCTGGTCATGTATTCGCTGCGCGCAACGCAAGCTCGATGCTGTTCATCGGCGCGGGCGCCGATTGGGCGCGGCCGTCAGACCCTGGAAAATCACCTAGCATTGGATGGTGGGTCCGTAAAACCCGGCCTGCCTCAGAGGAGGAACGGAACACGGCGCGGACCGTTATATCGATTACCCAGGAGAAGGCACGATGAGCGGTCACGTTGACAAGAACGACCAGAAGAAAAAGACAAAGACCAAAAAGGAGCTGGACGAGGAACTCGATCGTGGCCTGAGGGAATCCTTTCCCGGTTCCGACCCGGTAAGCGTAACCCAGCCGGCGCCCGCCAAGCCCGCAAAAGATAAAGCCGGGCGTCACTGAAACGCGCGGGCGGTGGGATCGCACCTCGCCATTGAGGATTAATGCATCTTTTCCAGGGGAAACCGTGATTTTTGTCGCGATATGGCGGTAACGATTCATTATATTTTTTGAAGTCGTTTTAGCTATCTGGGCGTTATAAGCGGCTTCGCGCTATGCTTGTCGTCCAACGATTCGGCGGACCAGCTTCAAGGCGGCGTGCGGTTTGAGGCCGTCGTGGGGGGTAGGATGAGCCGCAAGTATTTTGGAACCGACGGCATTCGTGGCCGTGCCAACGGCCTGATCACGCCGGAATTGGCGATGAAGGTCGGGCAGGCGGCCGGGCTGGTGTTCCAGCGTGGCGAGTACCGCCACCGCGTCGTGATAGGAAAAGATACCCGGCTGTCCGGCTACATGATCGAGTACGCGCTCGTTGCGGGTTTCACCTCGGTCGGGATGGACGTGCTGCTGCTCGGCCCGATGCCGACCCCCGCCGTCGCCATGCTCACCAAGTCGATGCGCGCCGATCTCGGCGTCATGATCTCCGCCTCCCACAATCTATTCGAGGATAACGGGATCAAGATGTTCGGACCTCGGGGCTTCAAGCTGTCCGACGAGGTCGAAAAACGGATCGAGCAATTGCTCGACGAAAATCTCGACAGGAAACTGGCGGAGAGTACAAGCCTTGGCCGGGCTCGTCGCATCGACGGCGTGCATGATCGCTACATCGAATTTGCCAAACGCACACTGCCGCGCGAACTCAGCCTCGACGGGTTGCGGGTGGTGATCGATTGCGCCAACGGCGCCGCCTACAAGGTCGTGCCGGAGGCGTTGTGGGAACTGGGCGCGGACGTCATTCCGATCGGTGTCGAGCCCGACGGCTTCAACATCAACAAGGAATGCGGCTCCACCGCGCCGGAGGCGCTGTGCCGCAAGGTTCGCGAGATGCGCGGCGATATCGGCATTGCGCTCGATGGCGACGCCGATCGGGTCATCATCGTCGATGAGCGCGGCCATGTGGTCGATGGCGATCAGCTTCTCGCCGTGATCGCGCAGAGCTGGAAGGAAGACGGTCGGCTGACCAAACCCGGGATCGTGGCTACCGTGATGTCGAATCTCGGTCTCGAGCGGTTCCTTGAGGGACATGATTTGTCGCTGGTGCGGACGCCGGTTGGCGACCGTTACGTGCTCGAGCAGATGCTGAAGCACGGCTACAATCTCGGCGGCGAGCAATCGGGCCATATCATCCTGTCGGATTATGCGACCACCGGAGACGGCTTTGTGTCGGCGCTTCAGGTGCTCCGAGGTCTGCCACAAGTTCGAGCCGCTGCCGCAGATCCTGAAGAACTTCCGCTATCGCAGCGGCAAGCCATTGGATCGTGCCGAGGTCAAGTCGGCGATTACCGCGGGCGAGAAGCGCCTCAACGGCCACGGCCGTCTGCTGGTTCGTTCGTCCGGAACCGAGCCGGTGATCCGCGTGATGGGTGAGGGCGACGACCGTATTCTGGTCGAGGAAGTCGTAGACACGATCGTTTCAGCGCTTGGCGGTCCGGCAGCGGCGTGAACCCGTCGATAGTCTTAGTCGCTGTTCCGACCCCGCGAGCACTTGCCGGTGCATCCCTGCTATAATTAATTATCGCTGGTTGGCCGGGGGCTTGCGTCGTAACAGGCGGCGCTCCTAACAATCCGGAATCTGTCGTGGACAAGTCCATCATCGCTTCTGAGGAAACACTGGTCGCGCCGGTCGTGGTTCCCACGGCTACCGAACAGGCGAGCGCCGGTCCCGCTTATCTCGTGCTCGGCGGCATCAGCTTTTCGCATTTTCTCAACGATACGATGCAGTCGCTGATTCCCTCGGTCTATCCGATCCTGAAGGAAAACTACGCGCTCGACTTCGCCCAGATCGGCATGATCACATTGGCATTTCAGGTGACCGCATCGCTGCTGCAGCCCGTAGTCGGGTATGTCACCGACAGGAAAGCGCAGCCGTTTTCACTCGCCATCGGCATGGGCTCTACTTTCGTCGGACTGCTGTTGCTCAGCGTGGCGCACGTCTACGGAATGATCCTGATCTCCGCGGGGCTCATCGGTCTGGGATCGGCGGTGTTCGCGCAATCGGTTTTTCAAGTCGGCGGGAATTTCGGCGCGGCGATGGGACCGGTGCTGGCCGCGCTGATCATCGTGCCGTTCGGGCAGCCCAGCATCGCCTGGTTTTCATCGATCGCCTTCGTCGCGATCGTTCTGCTGTTTCAGATCGGCCGCTGGTACAAGCCTCGGATTGCGCCACGCCGGAGCGCCAAGCCGGCTCGCTCGCCGGAGGCGCCCACGGCCACGCGCACCGCGGTCGCGCTGGCGATCCTGATCGTGTTGGTGTTCTCGAAATTCATCTACATGTCGAGTCTCACGAGCTATTACACCTTCTATCTGATCGAGAAGTTTCACGTCTCGACGCAGACCTCGCAACTGTTGCTGTTCGTGTTTCTCGGTGCGGTGGCCGTCGGCGTCTATTTCGGCGGCCCGCTCGGTGATCGCTTCGGACGGCGCTATGTGATCTGGTTGTCGATCCTCGGCGTGCTGCCTTTCACGCTGCTGCTGCCGTTTGCGAATCTTCCTGGCACCGTGGCGTTGAGCGTGATCATCGGCCTCATCATCTCGTCGGCGATGCCGGCGATCATCGTCTTCGCGCAGGAACTGATGCCGCACCGGTTCGGCATGATCTCGGGAATGTTCTTCGGTTTCGCGTTTGGCGCAGCGGGTATAGGTGCAGCGATTCTCGGGGAGGTCGCGGACGCGAAGGGGATCGAGTTCGTCTATCAGATCTGCGCGTTTCTGCCGGCGATCGGCTTGCTTGCGATGTTCCTGCCGAAGATGCCGAAAATCCCACGCGCGTAATCGCGGTTCCTTCGTCAACGAACTGTTAGCATCTGTGGCAGCGTCGAGGCGATTTGTGTCGCGAACACTTTTGCTTGCCCGACGATTTGCACCGAATATCAACCTTAAAAATTAGGGTTAAGCGGCGCTTAAGCATTTGGTGTCATCGTCCGTCCGATTTCGGGAGTGGGGGCCTTCGCCGCCTCATCGGACAAAGGGACGAAGCTGATGCGTAGAGTTAGATTTCTCATTGCCGCCGGAGCGGCATCACTGTTGTCATCGGCCGCCTTCGCCGCCGACATGCCTCTCGCGCCCCCGCCGTATGCTCCGCCGCCGGCCGCGGATTTCGGCGGCTGGTATCTGCGTGGCGACATCGGCATGAGCAGCCAGAGCGTCAAGAAGCTCGACAACGCTCTCTACAGTACGTTGACGTCGCTCAACCAGCGCACGGGATTCGACAGCGCAGGCATCTACGGTATCGGCGTTGGCTATCAGTTCAACAATTGGCTCCGCGGCGACATCACAGGTGAATACCGTGGCAAGTCGAACTTCCACGGACTCGACATCATCACGTTCGACAACGGCGGTACGCCGGGCTTCGGCTCCGATACCTACACGGGCAGCAAATCGGAATGGCTGTTCCTCGCCAACGGCTATGTCGATCTAGGCACTTGGTATTGCGTCACCCCGTTCATCGGCGCCGGCGTCGGCATGTCGCGCAACACGATCTCTAATTTTGTTGATCAGGGTGTTGGCTCGCTGGCTGGTGGAGGTATCGGACCGAGCCTGGCCTATGGTGACAATGCATCAAAGTGGAATTTCGCCTGGGCGCTTCATGCGGGCCTCGCTTACAAGGTCACTAACAACCTGACGCTCGAGATGTCGTATCGCTACGTCAATCTCGGTAACGGAGTTACCGGCGATCTTCGGACTTTCGACGGAACGAACAGCGTCTATAATCCGATGCAATTCCACGACATCACGTCACAGGACGTGAGATTCGGTATGCGTTGGGATCTCAACAGCCCGCCGGTCTATGCGCCGCCGCCGCTGATCACCAAGGGCTGAGCCCGCTTTTTCTGAATACCTCTTAACGGCGCGGGCGTTGTCCGCGCCGTTTTGTTTGTGGGATGTGCGATCGACAACGCGTCAAATGTGCGTCTATCGCCTCGCGCGACAACGATTGATTAAGGTTAACAGGCGATGATTGCAGTTAACCAAGCTGTGTCGATGGAGCGTTGCAATGCGTAGACTTCTAGTAGCGGCAGTCATCTTCGGGGCGGCGCAGGGCGCGCATGCCGCCGACATGCCCGATCTTCCGGTTCTGCGCGGATCGCTGCCGGAGGGGCTCAGCACCGTTCGCACGGTATGGCAGGGCTATTACATCGGCGGGCAGGCGAGCTACGGTTCGGTAACTTCCAAACCGTCTCCGTCGTTGAACAGCGATCTTCAAAGCACAGTATTGCCGGCGGCCGGAGGTACCTACCCATGGCAACCGCTCGGCTCGGCTTCGGCGAATGATACGGGGTGGGGCGCTTTCTTCGGCTACAACTCGCAGTGGGACGATGTGGTTGTCGGTATCGAGGGCAACTACATTCACAGCGGTCTGAACGCCGTTACATCGTCGACCGGCTATTCCCCGGCGGGGGGAATCCCGACCATGACCGCGACGTCCAACGCGACGATCCGTTCGACGGATTTCGGTTCAGCCCGATTGCGCGCGGGCTATGTCATTGGCTGTTTCCTGCCTTATGCGTTCATTGGCGGCGGCATGGGTAGCCAGACCGTCGACCGGAGCGTTGACGCGACTCCGAAACCGTACGTGGCTTTGCCGAACTTGCAGACGAGCGTCACAAAGACCAACCTCGTCTACGGCTATTCCGCTGGTGTCGGCGTGGATGTGATGTTGATGGCCGGTCTGTTTCTTCGCGCCGAATATGAGTATCAGCGCGTGACGTCGACGATCGAATCGAACATCAACAGCGCGCGCGTCGGTCTGGGCTACAAGTTCTGATCGCGAACGGGCGCACGAGGGCGCTTCGATCTTGCCTTCGAAGCAACGCCGGCGATCATTGATTAGCGAGGGTGTAGGCGGGACGTCCCGTCCGACAAGGTTCCCCGCGCGCGTTCTCCGGACTGTGTTTGTTTTTGCCGCAGGGGGAACTGGAACGGCGGTGAATGCCGCCCGTTGATTCCATCCATAGAGATGGAGCAACGCATGCAATCCCGACTGACTTTCTCCGCGGTCGTCACCGCAACCGTCATCAGTTTGCTCGCATTGAGCGCCTATGGCGCGGGTATTGGCGGACCGAGTGTGACCGGGGGCGGATCCGCAGGGATGCCGAGCGCAGGCTCGGTGAATACTCAGAACTCGGGTTCGGCCGGCATTCAATCGGCGCCCGGCGGTGCCTCGACGACCGCCCCCGGCGTGGGTCTGAACGGGCAGCAAGGTGCGACAGGCATGGGAACGGGCAACCAATCCGGTGTTCCCAATACGTCCGCGCCCGGACACATCGGTACCGGTGCGTCGCCGAGCGGTTTGCCTGGCGATGATCCCAATGCACCCGGCTATCCTGGCCGCGTCGGTAACTAGCGCATTGCAGATCGAATAATTCAGACCTCGCATTTAGGCTAAAGACTGGTGGTCCATGGCGCGTGGCGGGTCCCGGGCCGATGTCCGCTCCGTACGTCCGAATAGCAATGCGGAAGCGTTCCGATCTTTCGCCACCCTTAGGCAATCCCTTAGGCAATCGGTCCTGCCTTTGGTCTCTTGGCAGTCGCGGTTCGGAATATCCTTGACGAAAGCGGGTGATTCCCATATCCCCAGCGGCGGGACACCTCCCCCCAACGGGAGGCTTGCTATCTGGAAGGATAGATCATGACCGTTGCGAAGCCCGCTTCGCGGCCGACCGTGCCGCATTTCTCTTCCGGCCCCTGCGCCAAGCGCCCCGGCTGGACCCCACAAAATCTCAAGGACGCAGCCCTCGGCCGTTCGCACCGCGCGAAGATCGGCAAGGCAAAGCTCAAGCTCGCGATCGAGCTGACGCGCGAAGTTCTGGAGATTCCGGCCGACTACAAAATCGGCATCGTGCCGGCGTCCGATACGGGTGCCGTCGAGATGGCGCTGTGGTCGCTGCTCGGCGCGCGACCCGTCACCATGATCGCCTGGGAATCCTTCGGTGAAGGCTGGGTCACCGATGTCGTCAAGCAGTTGAAGCTCAAGGACGTCACGACGCTGAAGGCGGACTATGGCGAACTGCCCGATCTTTCCAGGGTCGATCAAGCGTCCGATATCGTTTTCACCTGGAACGGCACGACCTCGGGCGTGCGCGTGCCGAACGCCGACTGGATCAAGGCAAACCGCGAAGGTCTGACCATCTGCGACGCGACGTCGGCCGCATTTGCCCAGCCGCTCGACTGGGCCAAGCTCGATGTCGTGACCTTCTCCTGGCAGAAGGCGCTCGGCGGAGAGGGCTCCCACGGCATGCTGATCCTCAGCCCGCGCGCTGTGGCGCGGCTTGAGAGCTACACCCCGCCATGGCCGATGCCGAAAATCTTCCGCATGACAAAAGGCGGCAAGCTCATAGGCGGCATTTTCGAGGGCGAGACCATCAACACGCCGTCGATGCTGTGCGTCGAGGATTATCTCGATGCGCTGAATTGGGCGAAGTCGGTCGGCGGCCTCAAGGGTATGATTGCGCGCGCGGACGCCAATGCCAAAGTAATCGCTGACTGGAAGGCGAAAACGCCATGGATCGATTTCCTGGCGAAGGACCCGGCGATCCGCTCCAACACCTCGGTGTGTCTTAAGTTTACAGATCCTGCGATCACGTCGTTGCCGGCGGATGCGCAATCCGATTTCGTCAAGAAGCTCGTCGCCACTGTCGAGAAAGAGGGCGCGGGTTACGATTTCGCCTATTACCGCGACGCGCCGCCGGGGCTGCGTATCTGGTGCGGCGCCACCGTCGAGGCGAGCGACGTCGCGCTGCTGACGCAGTGGGTCGACTGGGCGTTCGCCGAGACCAAGGCCTCGCTCGCGAAAGCGGCGTAGTTTTTTCTCTCTCCCCTTGCGGGAGAGGGTGCTGAGCGGCGGAGCCGCGAAGCGGGTGAGGGGTTCAATATCCCCGCCGCTTCACCCCTCACCCGGCTCGATCTCGCTTTCACTCGATCTCGCCACCCTCTCCCGAAAGGGGAGAGGGTTTCGCAGCACATCCTCTCCTCACGTTGTTGCAGGAAATTCAAAATGACCAAGCCCAAAGTTCTCATTTCCGATGCCCTGTCTCCCGCTGCCGTGCAGATCTTCAAGGATCGCGGCATCGAAGTCGATTTCCAGCCCACGCTCGGCAAGGACAAGGACAAGCTCGCCGAGATCATCGGCAACTACGATGGCCTCGCCATCCGCTCCGCCACCAAGGCGACCGCGAAGATTCTCGCCAATGCCAAGAAGCTGAAGGTGATTGGTCGCGCCGGCATCGGCGTCGACAACGTCGAGATTCCCGCGGCGACGGCCAAGGGCGTCATCGTGATGAACACGCCGTTCGGCAATTCGATCACGACCGCCGAACATGCCATCACCCTGATGCTGGCGCTGGCGCGGGAAATTCCCGCCGCCGACGCCTCGACCCAGGCCGGCAAGTGGGAGAAGAACCGTTTCATGGGCGTCGAGATCACCGGCAAGACGCTCGGCGTGATCGGATGCGGCAACATCGGCTCGATCGTTGCGGATCGCGCTCTCGGCCTGAAGATGAAGGTGATCGCATTCGATCCGTTCCTGTCCCCGGAGCGAGCCAAGGATCTCGGCGTGGAGAAGGTCGAACTCGACGATCTGTTCAAGCGCGCCGATTTCATCACGCTGCATACGCCGTTGACCGACAAGACCCGCAACATCATCGATGCCGCTTCCATCGCCAAGATGAAGAAGGGCGTGCGCATCATCAATTGCGCGCGCGGCGGCCTGGTGGACGAGCAGGCGCTGGTAGATGCGCTCAATGCCAAGCACGTCGCGGGTGCGGCTTTCGACGTGTTCGTCGAGGAACCGGCTACCAAAAACGTTCTGTTCGGCCACCCCAACGTGATCTGCACGCCGCATCTCGGCGCATCCACCACGGAGGCGCAGGAGAACGTCGCGCTGCAGGTCGCCGAGCAGATGTCGGACTATTTGCTCACCGGCGCGATCACCAATGCCATCAACTTTCCATCGATCACGGCGGAGGAAGCGCCGAAGCTGAAGCCGTTCGTCGAGCTTGCGGAAAAGCTCGGCTCGTTCGCGGGCCAACTCACGGAGAGCGGAATTTCCAAGGTGACCATCACCTATGAGGGGCAGGTCGCCGAAATGAAGATCAAGGCGCTGACCTCCGCGGCCCTGTCGGGCCTGCTGCGGCCGATGCTGGGCGACGTCAACGTCGTATCAGCTCCCGTCGTCGCCAAGGAGCGCGGCATGGTGGTGGACGAGGTCGTGCGGGCCGCGCAGAGCGACTACGAAAGCCTGATCACGGTGACGGTCGCAACCGAACGGCAGGAGCGTTCGGTGTCGGGAACGGTTTACGCCGACGGTCAGCCGCGCCTCGTCGACGTCAAGGGCATCCGCGTCGATGCCGAGTTCGGCAAGTCGATGATCTACGTCACCAACGAGGACAAGCCGGGCTTCATCGGCAAGTTCGCCTCTCTGCTCGGTGACGCGGGCGTCAACATCGCGACGTTCAATCTCGGCCGTAACAAGCAAGGCGGCGACGCAATCGCACTGGTCGAGGTCGACGGCAGCGTGCCGGAGAACGTGCTGGCGAAGGTGAAGGCGTTGCCGCAGGTCAAGCAGGTGAAGGCGCTGACGTTCTGACAGCTAAAGGTCATCGGCACGAAGGCCAAGCGCATCCTGCCACGCCGGCGGCGTCATCCGTGAAGGAGTTACCTGATGGATAAGCCAGCTCCGCAGCATGATCCCGAGCCCGGCGGGGAAAGCCGCCGCGGCGCGGTGGTAGGATTGGTCATTGTCGTCGCTCTGCTGGCGGTCGGTCTCTGGCTCGCGCGCGAGCTCGGGTCCGCGAGCCGGATCCAGGATTGCGTGATGTCGGGTCGATCCAACTGCGAACCGATCGATGTGTCTCCGCGATAAGGCGGCAGACCATCTTGTCCGGCGGTCATCTCACTTCATCAGCGCGCGAACCTCGTCGCGCAATGCCTGACGCGAACCGTCGTGCGAATAGAACATGTGGCCGCCGGGATAGACCATGAGTTTGACGCGGTCGCGCGAGCCGAAGGTCGGCAGTTGATCGAGGCGTAGCTGGGACGCGAAATACGGTGTCGCCAGATCGAACAGTCCGTGAGCGACCAGCAGCTTGAACTTTGGGTTCGAGGCAAGCAATTCGCGGATGTCGGACACCGACTCGACGGAAGCCCGATGCTTGCCGAAATCCCATTCCCGGTTGACGGTGCGGCTGAGCAGTTCATAGGAACCGTCCGGCCGCCAGTTCAGCTTGTGCGCATAAAGCTCGAACGCCGCCGATGTCAGCGCGGCCAGCAGCGGCTCTTCCGAGGGATCGTTGAAGTCGCTGTTACTCGAGTCCGGATAGGGATCGAATCCGAGCACCGATCCGTCGTAGCGTCCGGTCACCTTGCCGTTGCGGCGGTCGAAGGCGCGGCGGAATTCGCTGATATCGAATCGCCCGGCGAGGCGACGGCTTTCCGTCTGATCGATCCCCGTCAATGTCGCGAAGCGGTCCGCAAGCCGCCGTGTCGCCGCCACGTCAGCCTGCCCTTTGACGAGGTCGCTCAGGAACTCGCCCCGTGCGTAGGCTTCGACGTCGGCCATGTCGGCGCGGGTCAAGGTTCCGCGCTTCTCGTTTTCCCGTGCGACCGCAGCCATGCTCGGAAGGCTCGCCACGAACCGGGTCAATCCCGTGCCAAGCACGTCGCCGAAGTCGAGCGCCGGCGAGATCAAAATCAGCCCGTTGACGGCGACGCCTTG
>Ga0209933_1002348_pt1 | contig 11048 bp, 10 predicted proteins | sample ThiBiot_300_biof_FD_183944 | JGI IMG/M metagenome (GOLD analysis project Ga0209933, IMG submission 183944) | Wastewater bioreactor microbial communities from Cape Town, South Africa - Thiocy_cont_300_biof (SPAdes) | ecosystem: Engineered > Bioremediation > Thiocyanate > Unclassified | place...
GTCTCGCTGTCGATGCGGACGATGGAGGGCCGCATCTCGGCAAGGTCGATCTTCTGGCGGCCGAATTCGGGATGCGTCTCGATGCCGCCATTGGCGACCACGAGCGTCCTGCCGCCCGGCGCCAGCAGGATCTCGTGCGAATCCATGCCATGCGTCTCGAATTCGCCGATCCGCCGCCCGCCGCCCTCGACGTCATAGACGCCGACCACGCCGCGCGGGCGCTCGCCGAGAAAGGCATTCTCGGTCGCATAGAGCAGCCGGCCATCGTCCGAGAACACGCCATGGCCGAAGAAGTGGTGGCCGTCCGGCGGGTTGATGGTCGCGAGCGGTGCCATGCGGCCCAGATCGACGATGACGGCGAAATAGCCCGGCCGCCGCGCGAAGGCGGCGACGCGCCGGCGGACCCGGTCGACGGCGATGTCATGGCCGCGGCCGGCGAGCGGCAGGCGGCCGATCTCATGGCCGTCTTCGCCGATCACCAGCAGCGCATGTATCCGCGGCCCGACCCGCACGGAGCTGACATAGGCGGGCCGGTCGGCGAGACCGTCCTCCGCGGTGTCGATGCGCAGCAGCGCCGCGATGCCGTCCCGCAGCCGGCCGACCGGGAGCCGGGGGATCGCTGGCGCCATCAGTCGCCGTCCAGCGCGTTGAAGCCGGGCGAAATGCCGGCATCGGTCGGGAAGCGATAGCCGTAGAGGTCTTCGAGACCCTTCAGCGCGTCGAAGGCGGCGCGAAGATGAGCATAGGCCGCCTCGCTGGCGAAAGCCTCCTGCCAGCTCGCATTGGCCGCGAGCCCCGCCTGATAGGCCGCGAAGCCCTTGCTACTCGCGTCGCCGAGACGGGGCGCCTCGGAGGGCACCAGCTGGAAGAGGTCGGCCTTGCGGGCGAGATCCTCGATGCTGCGGCCCGACGCGGCGAGATAGGCGAGCGCGTTGCCCGAGGGCACGAAGGCGGCGCGCGCCGGCTTGGCCGATGCGAAATCGGCGCCGATCGCCGGCAGCATGCGCTGGTCGCGCACCTGCAGCAGTCCGGTCGTGATCGCCTTCATGACCTCGATCACCGGTTCCTCGGCATCGCGATAGACGATGTTGGAGCCGCCGGGCGTCCTCATCAGCTTGGCCCAGCCGCCATCGCCGGTCCAGCCGTCCAGCGTCTCCTTCGCGATGGTCTCGAGATTGCCGGCGATGGCGGCGGCGAGCTTCCAGCGATAGGCGCGCGTCTCGGCATCGCGCGAGGCGCCGAAGACGAGGCTCTCATAGGCCGGCATGCCCTGCACGGCGGCCGAGAGCTTCGCCACCGCGCCCGGCTCCAGAAGCGCGGTGTCCGTCGCGGCCAGCATGCGGCGAAGCTGCCGCGCGCCGGTGCCGTGACGGTCGGGATAATAGGAGAAGCGCTCGATTCGTCCCTTCTCGGCCATCGGGCCGAAGCGCAGGAAATCGACATGGGCGAAGGCGGCGGCCGTGGCGGCGAAGGCGGCGCGGACCGCCTCGGGCGGCTCGGCCGGCGCCTCTGGCGCCGCGGCCAGCGTCGCCGTGTGCAGCGCCGCGCTCGCCTCGGCGAGGCCGCGATAGGCCGGCAGCAGATAGCCCTCGATGGCTCGCTCGGTGACGGCGGCGAGCTGCTCGGGCGTGATCGGCGTCGGCGCCACTGCGACCGGCGGCGCCTCGACATCGTCGCCGGCCGCGAAGGCCTTGCGCACCAGGAGCGCCAGCGGCGAAAGCAGGAGCAGCCTCTTCGTGATCGCGATCATAACCGTCCCAGAAATTCGATGAGCTTCGCCCGATCGGCGTCCGATAGTGCGTCGTAATTGGCACGGGCGCGTGACGCCTCGCCGCCATGGGCGCGCACGGCTTCGTCGAGCGTCGCGGCGCGACCGTCATGGAGATAGCGCGTCTCGCGTCCGTGGCGAAGGGAGAGCGCGATGAGCGGCGGCGTGCGCCATTCCTTCGAGGCGACGCCCGGCTCGCCGACGCCGTCGTCGAGCCCCGCGCCCATGTCGTGCAAGAGGAGATCGCTGTAGAGCGTCACCGCGCCGCCGCCGCGCTTCGGCATCGCCGGAACATGGCAGGACGCGCAGCCGGTGCTCGTGAACAGCGCGGCGCCCGGGTCGCCCCCGGTCGGGACATTGGGCGCGGGCAGGCCGTCGAGATAGGCGGTGATGAGGCCGATCATCTGGCGCGAGATTTCCTCGCCGTCGAAGCTCGCATCGCGGCCGTCCGGCGCGGCGAGGCAGGCGGCCTCCGCCTTGGTGCAGTCGCCGGCGGGATGGGGCGCGAGTGGGCTGGAAAGCCCGACATCGAGCATGAACGCATCGGCGATCTGCTGGTCCAGCGTCGCCGCCGACGCCTTCCAGCCATAGCGCCCGACGGAGCCGTCGGCGAGGATGCGGGCGCGGCCGCGCACGCCGTTCCCGTCGCGATCGTCCGCATCGGCGCCGGCGAGGATCGCGGCCTCGTCGACGAGCCCGATGCGGCCGATGCCGGCCAGCGGCGGCGCGAGCCGCGGCCCGAGCTTCGTCGTCTCGGCCAGTGCGCCGAACGCCGGCGCGAAATCGGCCTTTGTCGCTCCGCCCGGCGTCACGCGGTAGGTGACGGTCCCTTCGCTGGTGAGGCCATGCACCGCGCGCGGCTGGATTTGCCGGCCATAGACGGGATCGCCATTCCCCGCCGCGTCGCCGAGCCGTGTCGCGAGGCCGCGCGCCGTGACCGTGCCGTCCGCGGCGACGCTCATCCGCGCCGCGAACGCCCTGCCCATATGGCAGCTCGCGCAGCTCTTCTCGTTGAAGAGCGGGCCGAGCCCGTCATTGGCCAGCGTCGAGGACGGCGCCGCGACCCAGAGCCGGTCGAACAGCGCCTTGCCCGCCGCCCGCTCCAGCCCGTCGGCCAGCGCGAGCGCCGGCAGCGCCGCCGCTGCCGCGAGCACCATGGCGAGCCGGCGCATGTTCACGCGACCTCGAACCACGCCATCATGCCGGTCTCCTGATGCTCGATGACATGGCAATGCATCATCCAGCGGCCGGGATTGTCGGCGACGAAGGCGACGTCGATGACCTCGTTCGGCAGCAGCAAGACCGTGTCGGCGAGATGGGGCGGCAGGTCGCGCTTGTTCGACTTCAGCACCGTGAAGCTGTGGCCGTGCACATGGATCGGGTGCATGCGCGGCGTCACGTTCTTCAGCGTCAGCCGGTAGCTGCGGCCGCGCTCGAAGCGGGCGATCGGCGGCGGCAGGCGGTCCATGCCGCTGCCCGGCCAGGATTGCTTGTTGATCGACCAGAGGCTCGCGGCGGAGAGGCAGAGCGGCCCGATGAAGCCGCCGTCCTCGCCGGCCGCCGCCTGCACCGCCGCGGCGGTCGCGGTCGCCGAGAAGGTGAAGAGCTGCGGCTCCGCGCTGGCAAGATCGGGGGGGACGATGCGCGCGGCGGCGAGCGGGGCCGGCGCGAACGGGCCGCTCCTGACGGCCGGTCCGTGCGCGACGAGATGGGCGAGCGGAACCGGCTTTGCCGCGAAATAGTCGAGCACCGTCGCGCTGCCGCCGTCCTCCGGCGTGCGCACGATGACGTCGATGCGCATCGCCGGCCCCATCTTCCACGAGCGGAGCGGGAAGGGCGGGCAGGCGAGGCCGTCGATCGCCACCACCACCGCTTCGGCGCCCTCGATGCCGAATTCCATGATCCGGGTCGGATCGACATTGAGGATGCGCAGCCGCACATCGGCCGAAGCCGGCACGTCGATCGCCGGCATTTCAGCGCCGTTGACGCTCCTGACCGTGCCGAAGGTGCCGGCGCGGCCGGCGCCCTCCATTGTCAGGAAGGGCAGGAAGCCGTCGCGGGCCTCGTTCAGCCGCCAGTCGCGGATGGCGAGCACGCGCTCGGCGTCATAGGGCTCGACCTCGTCGCCCTCGACGATCAGCACGCCCATCAGGCCGCGGCCTAGCTGCTCGACCGTGTTGCAATGGGTGTGGAAGAAGAAGGTGCCGGGATCGGGCGGAACGAAGGAGTAGTCGTAGCTCTCGCCGGGCTCGACCGGCTTCTGCACGAGATAGGGGACGCCGTCCTCGGCATTCGGCAGGCGGATGCCATGCCAGTGCACCGAGACATGCTCGCCCGGACGCGTGAGGCCGTTGACGAGATGGGTGTCGAGCCGCTCGCCGAGCTTGACGCGCACCACCGGCGGCAGCGCGCTGTCGGTGAAGGTCCAGAGCGGAAGGGCCTTGCCATTGGAGCAGGGGAGGGCGAGCGCGCGTTCGGCGGCGGTGAGATCGAGCTTCACGATTCCGGCCGGCCCGGGCGGCAGCGGCGGCGGCAGCGCGCGGGCATCGGCCGGCGCGGTGGCGGGGCGCCCGAACAGGGCCGCGCCGGCGGCCGGGTCTTAACTAGGCGTCGGCCGCGCTGCGGTCGATGCGGCGTCTCGCCCCTTTACTCCGCCGTCACGGCGTCGGGATTGTCGAGGCTGTCGGAGCCCTCGACCTCGATCTTGAGGCCGAGCGCCGCTACCACGCCCTCGATGGCGCGGGTCTGCGCGACGAGGCCGTCGATCGCGTCCTGCACGATCTTGTTGCCCTTGTCGTTGCCGGCGCCGATCATCTGGTCATAGGCCTCGCCGCCGTCGGACGTGTCCTTCATGACCTGCATCTTGGCGGTGGTCGCGGCGAGCGCATCGTCGACGCGCTTGGCGGCGTCGGCGTTGCGGGCGGCGGCATAGTCGCGGATGCTGGCGCCCTCGATCACGGTGCCGTCGGCGCGCGTGTATTTCGCCTGCCAGATCGAGACCATGCCGGCCTGGTCGTAATAATGGCTGTCGGCCGTGTCGTCGGAGAAGCAGTCATGCTCCTCCTCCGGATCGTGCAGCAGCAGGCCGAGCTTCATGCGCTCGCCGGCGAGTTCGCCATAGGACAGCGAGCCGAGGCCGGTGAGGATGGTCACGAGGCCGCCATCGGCGCCCTTGGCAGCGAGCTCCTTGCGCGCCTCGCCATCGTCCTTCCAGTCGTCGGCCATCTCGGTGAGGTCCGAGATCAGCAGCTCGGTCGCGGCCTTGAGATAGGCGGCGCGGCGGTCGCAATTGCCATTGGTGCAGTTCTTGGTGTCGTAGTCGCTCGCCGGGCGGTTGCCGGCGCCGGGGCCGGTGCCGTTCAGGTCCTGGCCCCAGAGCAGGAATTCGATGGCGTGATAGCCGGTGGCGACATTGGTCTCGACATCGCCCGCCTCCTGCAGCTTGCGCAGCAGGTCGGCATTGATCACCGTCGCGTCGACCTTGTCCGGCCCGATCTGGATCTCCTTGTTGGCGATCACATTGGCCGTGTAGAGCGGGTTCGAATCCGAGGCGTCGCCATAGCTCTTGGTGTCGACATAGTCGATCAGGCCCTCGTCGAGCGGCCAGGCATTCACCTTGCCCTCCCAGTCGTCGACGATCGGATTGCCGAAGCGGTAGCCCTCGGTCTCCATATAGGCCGGGCGCGCCGCCTTCCACGCGGTGCGGGCGGCGGCGAGCGTCTCCGGCGTCGGGCTGGCGATCAGCGCGTCGATGGCTGCATCCAGCGCCTTGGCGCCGGTGACGGCATCGGCATATTTGGCGGCGGCGATGTCGGCATAGGTCTTGAGGACCGCCTCGGCCGTCGGGCCTTCGGCCGCGCGAGCCGCCATGGCGGCCATGATGGCCACTGCCGCGACAGCGGCGAGGAACGTCTTTCCGATCATCAGTCCCGTCTCCTTCGATCGACCGCCTCTGCGGTTTCGCGCACGTTTCACCCTCGCGAGCGGCGAAGTCAAGAATATCCAACTCTTTGAAATTGTTCCAATTCCAGACTTGGCACCCCGTCTCCGAACGAAGCCGCTTGCGCTGCGTGAAATGATATAACATAACATCGCCAACAGCCGCGATCCGGAGTGAACCCTCTTGACCATCGACAGCGAAGCCGGCGCCCTTGCTGCGCCGTCCGCGGGGCATCACGGACATCGCCAGACCGCCGCGCATCACGACGCCGCCGCGCATCACGGCGCAACGCATGATCACGACGCCCATGACGCGCGCGTGTCGGCGGGCAGCTTTTCTCCCTTCCTCGCCTCGGCGCTCGATCGGCTGGCGCTCGCCGTCGTCCTGTCCGGTCTCGTCTGGATCGGCGTCGCCTGGGCGCTCAGCTGAAATCATGGCCGCCGCACCCTCGATCCTCTGCCGCGACCTGACGCTGTCCTATCGGCGCCATCCGGCCGTGCATCATCTCTCCGGCCGTTTCGCGCCGGGCTCGTTCACCGCCGTGGTCGGCCCGAATGGCGCCGGCAAGTCGACGCTCCTCAAGGGGATCGTCGGGCTGATCCGGCCCGACAGCGGCACCATCGAGATCAACGGCATCCGCCGCACCGAGATCGGTTATCTGCCGCAGCAGAGCGCGCTCGACCGCGGCTTCCCGATGCGGGTGCTCGATCTCGCGGCGATGGGCCTCTGGCGCCAGTCGGGCGCCTTCGGCCGCATCAGCGGCGCGATGCTCGCGCGGGCCGAGGCGGCGCTCGAGGCCGTGGGCCTTTCCGGCTTCGAGGACCGCACGGTCGGCAGCCTTTCCGGCGGCCAGTTCCAGCGCGCGCTGTTCGCCCGCCTGCTCTTGCAGGATTCGCGGCTGATCCTGCTCGACGAGCCCTTCGCCGCCATCGACGCGCGCACCGCCGAGGCGCTGCTGGCGCTGGTCGGCCGCTGGCATCGGGAGGGGCGCACGATCATCGCCGTGCTGCACGACATGGAAGCCGTCCGCCGCTCCATTCCGGAGACTCTTCTGATCGCCCGCGATCCGATCGCCTGGGGGCCGACGGCGGATGTGCTGACGGAGGCCAATATCGATCGTTCCCGCCGCCTCACCGAGGCATTCGACGACGATGCCGAAGCTTGCGAGCGTCCCGCGGCATGACCCTTCTCGATATCGTGGCGGGGCCGTTCATCGAGTTCGGCTTCATGCGGCGTGCGCTCATCGGCTGCGTCGCGCTTTCGCTCTCGGGCGCACCGATCGGCGTCTTCCTCGTGCTCAGGCGCATGAGCCTGATGGGCGACGTGATGGCGCATGCCATCCTGCCCGGCGCGGCGGTCGGCTTCCTCCTCTCCGGCTTCTCGCTCTTCGCCATGACATTCGGCGGCGTGGTGGCCGGGCTCACGGTGGCGCTCGCCGCCGGCGCGATCTCGCGGGCGACGCCGCTGAAGGAGGATGCGAGCTTCGCGTCCTTCTATCTCGTCTCGCTCGGCCTCGGCGTCCTGATCGTCTCGCTCAAGGGCTCGAATATCGATCTCCTGCACGTCCTGTTCGGCAATGTGCTCGCGCTCGACGATGCTTCGCTGATCCTCATCGCCTCGATCGCCACAGTGACGTTCCTCGCCTTCGCGGTGATCTACCGGCTGCTCGTCGCGGAGTGCTTCGATCCCGGCTTTCTCCGGACGATCGGCGGTGCCGGCGGCGCGGTGCATTTCGTCTTTCTGGTCCTTGTCGTGCTCAACCTCGTCGGCGGCTTCAACGCGCTCGGAACGCTGATGGTGGTCGGGCTCATCGTGCTGCCGGCGGCCTCCAGCCGCTTCTGGAGCGAGGGCATCGGCCTGCAGATCGTCGCGGCCGCGATCATCGGCATCGTCTCGTCGGTGGTCGGGCTCATCGTTTCCTACCATCTCGGCCTGCCGACCTCGCCGGCGATCATCCTCGCCGCCGGCGCCATCCATGCCGTCTCGATCCTCGCCGGACCGAACGGCAGCATCCTGAGACAGGCGCTGCGTGCGCAGCATTTGAGGGGCTGATCCTCCCGCAACCGACGGAGACTTCCATGCGGATAAACCGTTTCCTGACTGCCGCCGCCCTGGCGACGGTGCTCTCCAGCCCTGCCTTCGCGGCCGAGCCGATGAAGGTGGTGGCGAGCTTCTCGATCCTCGGCGATCTCGCCGCGGAAGTGGGCGGCTACCATGTCGCGGTCACGACTCTGGTCGGGCCGGATGGCGACGCCCACACCTTCGAGCCGTCGCCGACCGACGCCAAGGCGCTGTCCGAGGCGAAGGTGCTGGTCGAGAACGGCCTCGGCCTCGAGAACTGGATGGCGCGCCTCGTCTCGGCCTCCGGCTTCAAGGGCGAGACGATCGTCGCGTCCAAGGGCGTCAAGCCGCGCGACTGGGAGGGCGATGCCGAGGAGGCGCACGAGCTCTCGCATGACGACCATGGCCACGCGCTCGATCCGCATGCCTGGCAGGATCCGAAGAACGGCGTCCTCTATGTGAAGAACATCGTCGCCGGCTTCGCCGCCGCCGATCCGGCCAACAAGGCCGACTACGAGGCGAACGGCAAGAAGCTCGAGGACGAACTCGTGGCGATCGACCAGAATCTCAAGGCGGCTTTCGCCAGGGTTCCGGCCAGCCATCGCCGCATCGTCACCAGCCATGACGCCTTCGGCTATCTCGGCGCCGCCTATGACATCCAGTTCATCGCGCCGGAAGGCATATCGACCGAGGCGGACGTTTCCGCCGCCGATGTCGCCAAGATCGTCCGCCAGATCAAGGACGAGAAGATCCAGGCGATGTTCGTCGAGAACATCAGCGATCCGCGTCTCGTCGAGCAGATCTCGCGCGAGACGGGCGTGAAGGTCGGCGGCGAACTCTTCTCCGACGCGCTCTCGCCGCCCGACGGCCCGGCGCCGACCTATATCAAGATGTTCAAGAACAACGAGGCCCAGCTCCTCTCCGCCATCGGCGGCAGCTGAGCCCTCGCCCTCAGAGCTTGGCCAGCGCCGCCTCCACGGCGGCGCGACGCGGCATCGGCGCCACGGCGCCATAGCCTTCGGTCGCGAGACCGGCCGCCGCGTTCGCATAGAGCGCGGCGGCGAACGGATCGCCGTGCTTGAGATATTCGGCGAGGAACGCCCCGTCGAAGGTGTCGCCCGCACCCGTTGCATCGACCGGCTTCACCTTGATCGCGTCGATCTGCCGATTCTTCTCGTGCGTCGCGACGAGCGTGCCGGCGCCACCTTGCGTCACGATCGCGATCCGCGCGCCGAGATGCAGATAGAAGTTCGCGATCCGGAGCGGGTCGGTGAGCCCGGTCAGCGCGGTCGCGTCCTCTATGCTCGTCTTCAGGACATGGGCGAGGCTCGCCGAGGCGTGGATGATCGCCCGCGCGCGGTCGATCGGCCAGAGCCGGGCGCGGAGATTGGTGTCGTAGGAAACGAGCCCGCCCGCTGCCCGCACCGCGTGCATGGCGAGGAAGACCGCGTCCGCCGCCGCCGTCGAGATCGCCTGGCTGATGCCGGAGGCGTGCAGGATGCGGGCACCGCGGACATAGTCGAGCGGGAGTTCGCCAGGGCCGAAGAGGCTCGCCGCCGATCCGGCGCGACGATAGGAGAACTGGTGCCCCCCCTCGCCATGCGTCACGAAATAGAGGCCGGTCGGCGCGTTCGGATCGCGCTTCACCGCGCTCGTGTCGACGCGTTCGGAGCGCCAGAGATCGAGGAACGAGTCGCCGAAGGCATCGGTGCCGATCGCGGTGAGCATGCCGACCGACGCATCCTGCCGCGCCGCGGCGATCGCCGCGTTGGAGGCGTCGCCGCCATGGCCGGGATGGAAGACGGTCTCGCCCTTGGGCTGGTTCAGCTCGAACATCGGTTCGCCGATGCAGATGATGTCGGGGCTCAAGACGGCTCCTCCCAGAGCGGACACGAAAACGGCGGCGCACCGGGAAGGCGCGTCGCCGCAAAGGGATAGAGCAATTTCGGCAAGGCGCGAAGCCGGGAATTGCCCGCGCTTCGACGTGCGTCAGCCGGCGGACGCGCCGCCGATCGCGTCGAGCTCGGCGAGCGCATCCTCGGGAAGCGCCAGATCACCGGCCGCGAGATTCTCGTCGAGATGGGCGATCGACGAGGTGCCGGGGATGAGCAGGATGTTCGGCGCGCGCTGCAGCAGCCAGGCGAGCGCCACCTGCATCGGCGTCGCGCCGAGGCGCGCGGCGACGCCGTTCAGCGCGTCCGATTGCAGCGGCGAGAAACCGCCGAGCGGGAAGAAGGGCACATAGGCGACGCCGTCCTCCGCCAGCGCATCGATCAGCGCGTCGTCGCCGCGATGGGCGATGTTGTAGAGGTTCTGCACGCAGACGATGTCGGTGATCGCCCGCGCCGCCGCGACCTGTGCCGGCGTCGCGTTGCTGATGCCGATATGGCGGACGAGGCCGCGCCGCTTCATGTCGGCCAGCGCCTCGACGGCCTCCTCGACCGGACCTTCGGCCGGACCCATTGTGTCGAACATCAGGCGGAGATTGACCACCTCCAGCCGGTCGAGGCCGAGATTGGCGCGGTTCTCGTCCACCTGCACGGCGAGTTCCTGCCGCGAGGCCGCCTTGTTCCACGAGCCGTCGCTGCCGCGCCGCGCGCCGATCTTGGTGACGATGGTGAGATGGTCCGGATAGGGGTGCAGCGCCTCCTTGATAAGGCGGTTGGTGATATGTGGGCCATAGATGTCGGCGGTGTCGATATGGTCGACGCCGCGCTCGATCGCGGCGCGCAGCACGGCGAGGGCCGCGTCATGGTCGCGCGGCGGGCCGAACACGCCGGGGCCGGCGAGCTGCATGGCGCCATAGCCGATGCGCTTCACGCGGCGGTCGCCGAGGGTGAAACCGGGGGAGGCGAGGGGCGAGGCTGTGGATGTCGGGGCCATCGTTGATCTCCTTCGAGGACAGTCGATAGCTGGGGGCTCACCGGCTGATCGATAATCTGCCATTATCGGCACGGGCTGTGCGGAGTGGCGAACAATGAAACCCGACCTCGGCGATCTTTCCGCCTTTCTCGCCGTGGCGCGGGCGGGCGGCTTCCGTGGCGCCGCCAAGACGCTCGGCGCCAGTCCGTCCGGCGTCAGCGAGGCCGTGCGGCGGCTCGAGGATTCGCTGGGCCTCAGGCTCTTCAACCGGACGACGCGCAGCGTCGTGCCGACCGAGGCGGGGCGGCGGCTCATGGAGCGGCTGCAGCCGGCGCTCGGCGAGGTCGAGGCGGCGCTGGATGCCGTGAACAGCCTGCGCGACCGGCCGGCGGGGCCGCTGCGGCTCAACGTCCCGTT
>Ga0209933_1002350_pt1 | contig 11036 bp, 11 predicted proteins | sample ThiBiot_300_biof_FD_183944 | JGI IMG/M metagenome (GOLD analysis project Ga0209933, IMG submission 183944) | Wastewater bioreactor microbial communities from Cape Town, South Africa - Thiocy_cont_300_biof (SPAdes) | ecosystem: Engineered > Bioremediation > Thiocyanate > Unclassified | place...
TCACGCGCGATCGCCGATGCGGGCGTCGGCTTCCTGTGGGCGCCGCTTTATCATCCCGCGATGAAGGCATGGGCTCCGGTACGCGCCGATCTCGGTCTGCGCACGATCCTGAACTTGCTCGGACCTCTGTGCAATCCGGCCGAGGTCACGCGTCAGATCCTCGGCGTCTACGACAAGAAGCTCGTTCAACCGCTCGCGGAAGTGCTTCGCAAGCTGGGCTCCGAACACGCCTGGATCGTGCACGGTGCAGACGGCATGGACGAATTGACGACGACCGGCGTGACGCACGTCGCCGAACTCAAGAACGGCGATATCTTTGCTTTCGACCTGACGCCGGAAGATGCGGGCCTTCCCCGCAGCGATATCGCGGCTCTCAAAGGCGGCGACGCGGCAACGAACGCAGCGGCGATCCGCACGCTCCTGCAAGGCGAACCCGGCCCCTATCGCGACATCGTTCTGCTCAACACCGCCGCCGCCTTGATCGTCGCCGGAAAGGCCGACGGTTTACCGGACGGCATCGCGAAAGCCGCCGCATCCATCGACAGCGGCCGCGCTGCGCAGGCGCTCGACCGTCTCGTCGCCGTTACCAACGACACGGTGTGACCGATGGCCGATATCCTCGACAAAATCACTGCCTACAAACGCGAAGAAGTGGCCCGCGCCAAAACCCTGAAGCCGCTGCGCGTCATTTCCGAATACGCGCGATCCGCGCCGCGCGTGCGGCCGTTCGCAGGCGCGATCGAAGCAAAGCTCAAAGCTAAAAAGCCTGCGCTGATTGCCGAAATCAAAAAGGCGTCGCCGTCGAAAGGTTTGATCCGCGCAGACTTCGATCCGCCGACCCTCGCCAAGGCCTATGAAGCAGGCGGCGCAGCGTGCCTTTCCGTTTTGACCGATACGCCATCGTTTCAGGGCGCGCCGGATTTTCTCACCGCTGCACGCGCGGCAACGCATCTGCCGGTGCTGCGCAAGGACTTCATGATCGACACCTATCAGGTCGCGGAAGCCCGCGCCTGGGGCGCCGATTGCATTCTGATCATCCTCGCGGAAGTCGACGACGCAACGGCCCGCGATCTCGCAACGGCGGCCAAGGACTGGGAGATGGACGCCATCGCCGAGGTGCACGACGCGGAAGAACTCGACCGCGCGCTGAAACTCGATTGCCGCCTGATCGGCATCAACAATCGCAACCTCAAGACGTTCGAGGTCAATCTCGAAACGACGGAACGTCTCGCACCGAAAATTCCGAAGGACCGCATCGTCGTCGGCGAAAGCGGCATCTTCACACCGGCCGATATCGCGCGCCTCGCGAAGGCGCACGTCCACACCTATCTCGTCGGCGAAAGCTTGATGCGCCAGTCCGACGTGACGGCCGCGACGAAAACCTTGCTCGGCGGCGCGTCTTCACAATGAGCAAGCTCTCCCACATCGACGACAAGGGCCAAGCCCGCATGGTCGACGTGTCCGACAAGGCCGTGACCGACCGTCGTGCCGTGGCCGAGGGTTTCATCCGCATGCAACCGGAAACGCTCGCCCTCGTCGAAGCGGGCGAAGCGAAAAAAGGCGACGTGATCGGCGCGGCCCGCATCGCCGGCATTATGGCCGCAAAGAAAACGCACGAACTGATTCCGCTCTGCCATCCACTCGCGATCACCAAGGCGACAATCGAATTCGAGATCTTGAAATCGCCTCCCGGCATCCACGTCTTATCCGAAGTCAAGGTCTCAGGCCCGACCGGCGTCGAAATGGAAGCTCTGACGGGCGTATCCGTCGCATGTCTGACACTTTACGACATGCTGAAAGCGGCCGACAAAACGATGACCATCGAGGACATTCGCCTCGTCGAAAAGACAGGCGGAAAATCGGGAACCTTCAAAGCTCCCGCACGACCCAAAGGACGTTGACGTCATGGCGCTGCTTCCCGTCGCCGAAGCGCTGAAGCACATTCTGGAATCTGCAGACACTCTCGAAACGGAAGACGTCTCGCTTCGTCACGCACTTGGCCGCACGCTCGCGCGTTCGATCGAAGCGCGCGTCGACAATCCGCCGTTCGATGCGTCCGCAATGGACGGCTATGCCGTCCGCGCCGAGGATGTCTCGGAGGTTCCGGTCACGCTCAAATTGATCGGCGAAGCCGGAGCCGGCCAGCCGTTCTCCGGCACTGTTGCGAAAGGTCAGACCGTACGCATCTTCACCGGTGCGGCGATGCCGAGCGGCGCGGACTCTGTTGCCATTCAGGAAAACGTCACGGCCGACGGCGCGGCCATCACCTTTCGCGAAGCCGCCGATCGCGAAGATAATGTCCGCCCGAAAGGCCAGGACTTCACCAAAGGCCGCGCGCTTTTTGAAAAAGGCCAGCGCCTGACCGCGCGCGATATCCTTCTCGCAGCCGCCGCAGGACACGGCACGCTTCCCGTCGTGCGCAAACCCATCGTCGCATTGCTCGCAACCGGCGACGAACTCGTCGAGCCGGGAACGCCGCTCGGACCGGGACAGATTTCCGCGTCGAACTCCTTCGGCCTCGCAGCCGTCGTCGAAGCGGCAGGCGGCGAAGCACGCCTCCTCGGGATCGCACGCGACTCCCTAGACGATGCTATTCGACAAGCCGATGGCGCCGATATCCTGGTGACGATCGGCGGCGCGTCGGTCGGCGATTACGATCTCGTTCGCCCGGCACTGGAAAACGCCGGAGCGAAGCTCGCGTTCTACAAGATCGCGATGCGCCCAGGAAAACCGCTGTTCTTCGGATCACGAACCGCAGGGAAAAACCAGCAGCACTGCCTCGGGTTGCCGGGCAATCCGGTTGCCTCGCTGATCTGCTCGCGCGTGTTTCTCGTTCCGCTGCTCGGGCGCCTGCTTGGCCGCGATGTTCCGCTCGAAGCCATCGACGCCGTGCTCGGCGATGCCCTTCCCGCCAACGGCCCGCGCGAGCATTACATGCGCGCCCGGCTCGATCTCACGACCGCGCCGCCGCGCGCCGTTCCGTTCAAAAATCAGGACAGCGGCATGATCACGGCCCTGCAGTGCGCCGACTGCCTGATCGTGGTCCCCATCGACGCCCCCGCGCAACCTGCGGGAACGCCTGTGAAAGTGTTGAAGCTCGACATCTGAGCATCGCGCGCCGCACGCAAACCGCGCGGCGCAAGATCGAGTTAAACCCGATCAGTCCTTCGCACGCTCGACATACGAGCCATCGACCGTCATCACGACGACGCGCGTGCCCGTACCGATGTGCGGCGGCACCATCACGCGGGCGCCGTTCGAAAGCTTCGCGGGCTTGTAGGACGACGACGCCGTCTGCCCCTTCACCACCGGGTCGGCTTCGATGATTTCCAGCGTGACACGCGCCGGAAGCTCGATTGAGATCGGGTTGCCTTCATGCAGTGCCACGAGGCACGTCATGCCTTCCTGCAGCCACTGTCCCTGATCGCCAACGACGTCCCTCGAAATCGTGATCTGATCGAAGGTCTCGGGGTGCATGAAATTGTACCCCATGTCGTCTTCGTAAAGATAATTGAAGTCCTTTTCATCGAGATAGGCGCGCTCGACCTGATCGGTCGTGCGGTAGCGCTCGGTCACCTTCACGCCATCGGCGATGCGGCGCATTTCGAGATGGGTGACGGGCGTGCCTTTGCCGGGGTGGATGTTTTCCGCGTGCATGACGACGGCAAGCTTTCCGTCGAGATCGAGCACATTGCCTTTACGGACCGAGCTTGCGATAACCTTGACCACCTAACGTCTCCGTTCTCAAATTCAAAATAGCCGCGTCCGCCGCATTGGCGGCCGGTCGGCGGCAACCCTTCGGGGAATCTGTCGCGTCCTCTTACCTGCTTACCTTTCGGCCGCCAAGTGCGGCAACGGCACCGCGAAAGCCCATTTTTCAGCCATGTCGCAAGCGTCTCCCTGGTGGAATCCCGGCCGGCATTCGGATCGCAGGCCCTTTCTTGTGGCGCGCGGGCGCATCAAGACAGCGTTAAGGGATTGGTTCACCACGCAAGGTTTCATTGAGGTCGAGCCTGGATGCCTGCAGGTTTCTCCGGGCAACGAAACCCATCTGCATGCCTTCCGGACGGAACTCGTCGGCACCGATTTGACGCGCCGCGACCTCTATCTCCATACCTCGCCCGAATTCGCGATGAAGAAGCTGCTGGCTGCAGGCGAGACGAAGATCTTCGCGTTCGCCCCGGTCTTCCGCAACCGCGAGCACGGCAAGCTGCACGCATCCGAATTCACCATGCTCGAATGGTACCGCGCGGGCGAACCCTACGAGACGCTCTGGAGCGACTGCGCATCGATCCTGTATATCGCCGCCCGCGCCTGCGAGCGGATGCAATGGTCGTATCGCGGCAAGCCGTGCGATTTGACCAAGGGCTACGACTGGACGACGCTCTTTCAGGCCTTCGTGCACTTCGCAGACATTCCGCTGCACGAAACGATGACCGCGACATCGGTCGATCGCGACAGGCTCGCCGCGCACGCGCAAGCTCAAGGCATTCGTGTCGGTAACGACGATACGTGGTCGGACATCTTCAGCAAGGTTCTCGTTGAAAAGATCGAGCCGGGGCTCGGAGTCCATCGGCCCGAGATCCTGTGCGAATACCCGATCAACGAGGCTGCACTCGCCCGCCCGACGGCACTCGACCCGGCCGTCGCCGAGCGCTTCGAACTCTACGTGTGCGGCGTCGAACTGGCGAACGGCTTCGGCGAACTGACCGATGCCGGCGAGCAGCGCCGCCGCTTCGAAACATGGATGGCCGACAAGGCCCGCATCTACGGGGAACGATACCCGATCGACGAGGATTTCCTGAGCGCGCTCGCGGCGATGCCGCCCGCGTCCGGCTGTGCTCTCGGCTTCGACCGGCTTGTAATGCTCGCATCCGGCGCCGAGCGCATCGAACAGGTCATCTGGACGCCGCTGCCCGATAGCGGCACATAGAGCAACATCGCTCCCCTCTCCCTGCACAAGATCAGGCGAAAGGGAGATGGAGATAGGCCATGCCGAACGAAACACATTCCGGCGGATGCCAGTGCGGCGCCGTTCGCTTTCGCGTCGAAGGAAGCCTGCGCGACGCCTCCGTTTGTCATTGCCGGATGTGCCAGAAGGCTTTCGGAAATTTCTACGCCCCGCTCGTCTCGATCCGCGACGCCAAACTCACTTGGACACGCGGCGCGCCGAAGAAATTTCGCTCGTCGAATTTCGTCGAGCGCGGTTTCTGCGCCGAATGCGGCACGCCGTTGACGTATGAAGCTCCCGACGGCACCGCACTCGCGATCGGCACCTTCGACAACCCGGCGGATATCACACCGAAACTGCAATGGGGCATCGAGGGCAAGCTGCCTTACGTCGACACGATCGGCGCGCTGCCCTCCCATCACACATTGGCCGATGCGAACGCCGCGCCGTTCCTGCACGACGTGGTGTCATATCAGCATCCCGATCACGACACGGCGCAGTGGCCGGAGCAGCATCCCAAGCGATGACACGCACACCACGAAAACTGACGTCGGTCGACGACCTGATCGCGGCGGAGCTTGCGCCGGCTTCTGCGCGCGACGCATTGAACAAAGTCGGCGCACGGTACGCCATCTCCGTTACGCCCGCCGTTGCCGATCTTATCGATCCCAATGACCAGGCCGATCCCATCGCCCGGCAATTCGTGCCCGATGCGCGCGAGCTTGAAACCCACGTGGCCGAACGTGCAGACCCGATCGGCGATCGCATCAAGAGCCCAGCGCCCGGCGTCGTCCATCGCTACCCGGACCGCGTGCTGCTCAAGATCGCCAGCGTCTGCCCGGTCTATTGCCGCTTCTGCTTCCGCCGCGAAATGGTCGGCCCTGCCAACGGCGAAACCCTTTCGGCCGATGATCTCGCCGCCGCCATCGCTTACATCCGCGCAACGCCCGCCGTTTGGGAGGTGATCCTGACGGGCGGCGATCCACTCGTTCTGTCACCGCGCCGCATTCGCAAAGTGACGGAGATGCTTTCGGCCATTCCGCATGTGAAAATCCTGCGCTGGCATACGCGCGTGCCGGTCGTCGATCCCGATCGCGTGACGGATGAGCTGATCGCCGCGTTGAAAGCCACGCACAAGACCGTGTTCGTCGGACTTCATACCAATCACGCGCGCGAATTGACGGGGTCGGCGCGCACGGCCGTTGCAAAGCTCGTCGATGCCGGCATCCCGCTCGTCAGCCAGACCGTGCTGCTCAAGGGCATCAACGATGATGCCGATACGCTCGAAGACCTGATGCGCACGCTCGTCGAACTGCGCGTCAAGCCCTACTACTTGCATCATGGCGACCTCGCGCCCGGCACCGCCCACTTCCGCACCACGATCGCGGAAGGGCAAGCGCTGATGCGCGAATTGCGCAAGCGCCTTTCGGGGCTCGCGCTGCCGACATATGTGCTCGATCTGCCCGGTGCGCACGGTAAGGTGCCGCTGGAATCCTACGCGAGCCTCGAGTCCTCCGGCAGGACGCGCATCCGCGACGCGCACGATCAGGAACACATCTACGACGACTGCTGCTCCGCCCCCGACATCCCCTGAAGACGCGCTACTTCAGTATCTTCCCGGACAGACGGAACCGAAGCCAAGCGGCCCACTCACCACTCACGTCTCTAGCCTCGCCGCCGCCATTCGCCTGAAAAATACTTGGCAGGCGGGTCAACGGCCTCCGCAAGATCGAGCGCATCGACTTCATCGAACCACCTGTCGCGCGCACTCTCGGGCAATCCCGTTCCACACCACGGGCAGTGGTCGATCAGGAGATACGACGCACTCCCGTCATGAATGACGAGCCCGTACTCATCCATCGCTTCGTTGTAGACGATGAGAGAGTCCGCACATTCGAACGGATCGATGTGCTGATCGCAATCAAACTCGAGCGCCTTCACCATTGCAGCGCAGCAATGCACAGCCGACTTTGACGGCGGCTTCCAATCCCCGATCGGCATCCACAGAACGCGCCGGTCAGGATAAAGTGCTTTGCTCACGGATCATTCGCTCCATGCATGCGGATCAACCGGTCCAACCGGCTGATATCATACGATCAATGCATAGATTGTCCCTGAAAAATCAGCAAATTCGGGCGTCCGCTATCGCAGCGGAATGCTGATCCAAGCAACGATTTTGCTTGGGGTCGGCACCGTCTAATGCCAAATTGACGCAAATCAACGCGTAGGATTACCTACGGAACAACGAAAAAAACGGCGGGAGGAACAATGAACGAACAGCTGAAGCGTGAGACCTTTTTCGGGGCGTGTCCGCATGATTGCCCCGACACCTGCTCGATGATCTACGAAGTCGTCGATGGCCGCCTGTCTTACGTGCGCGGGAACAAAGAGCACCCGATGACGCGCGGCGGCCTATGCGTCAAACTCAAGGACTTCCACGACCATCACGCCAACCCCGACCGCTTGATGTACCCCATGCGGCGGTCTGGGCCGAAAGGCTCGAAGCAGTTCGAACGCATCACCTGGGACGAGGCGATTTCCGAGATCGGCAAGCGCTGGCGCGCGATCATCGCCGAGTATGGCAGCCAGGCGATCATGCCCTACAGTTATTTGGGCAACATGGGCCTGGTGCAGGGCATCAACTCCGGCGACCCGTTTTTCAACAAGCTCGGATCGACGGTCAACGAGAAGACGTTCTGCGCCTCCGGTTCATCGACCGCATGGCTGCTGACCGTCGGCCCCACGGGCGCGGTCGATCCCGAAAGTTTCGTGCATGCGAAATACATCGTGATCTGGGCGTGCAATTCGATCTCGACCAACCTGCATCATTGGCCATTCGTGCTCGAAGCGCAAAAGCGCGGCGCAAAAGTCGTCGTCATCGACTCTTATCGCTCGCGCACGGCGAAGGCTGGCGATTGGCACATCTGCCCCCGCCCCGGCACCGACGGCGCGCTCGCGATGAGCTTCATCAATTCGATCATCGAGCAAGGGCTCGTCGATCAGGATTACGTCGACAAGTACACGTACGGCTATCCGGAGCTTAAGGAACGCGCTGCGGAATTCACGCCGGAATACGTCGAGAAAGTCACCGGCGTCAAAGCGGCCGACATCGCCAAATTCGCCCGCGAGTTCGCCACGGCGCAACCGTCCGTCATTCGTCTCGGCGTTGCACTGGAAAGAAGCGTCGGCGGCGGGCAAGCAATTCGCGCCGCCTGCTGCCTACCCGCGCTCGTCGGCTCCTGGCGCCACGTCGGCGGCGGCCTTTTGCAAATGCCGCTCTGGGATTTCCCGATCGACTGGGCCAAGGCCGCACGCCCCGACTGGATCAAGCCCGGCACGCGCGTCGTCAACAACCTGAAGCTCGGCGCGGCTCTGACCGGCGAGATGCCGCTCGATCCGCCGATCAAAAGCCTGTTCGTGTTCTGCACCAACCCGGTCTCGCAGGCCCCCGAGACGAACAAGATCGTCCAGGGTCTGCAGCGCGAGGACCTGTTCACCGTCGTCGCCGAGCATTTCCTGACCGACACGGCGAAATACGCCGACATCGTCCTGCCCGCTGCGATGGCCGGCGAGGCCGAAGATATGATGTGGTCTTGGGGTCATTTCTATATGACCTACAATCAGAAGGCCGTCGAACCTCCCGGCGAATGCAAACCGACGAGCGAAGTCTGGCGTCTGCTCGCCAAGGAAATGGGCTTCGACGATCCCGTCTTCAAAATGACCGACAGCGAGCTTTGCGCGGAATACATCAATTGGTCCGACCCGAAGATGGGCGGCATCGACATGGAGTATTTCAAGAAGCACGGCTTCTATAAGATCGACGTCGGCAATGCCGACACGCGCATACCGCACGCCGAGGGGCATTTCCCGACACCGTCCGGCAAGGTCGAGTTCCTGCTGCACGACGCCAAGAACTTCGTCGCTGGTCCGTTCCGCGCGATGTACGACGGCGAGCAGTCGGGCGAGCCGGTCGATCCGCTGCCGGGTTACATCCCGGCGCGCGAACGGCCCGAGACCAATCCAGAACGCGCCAAGCTCTATTCGCTGAATATCATCTCACCGAAGAGCCACGCGTTCCTGAATTCCTGCTACGCCAACGAACCGCACAAGATCAAAACCCAAGGCGATCAGTTCGTGCTGATCTCGCCCGGTGACGCGACGACACGATCGATCCGTGAAGGCGATCCCGTCCGCGTCTATAACGATCGCGGCGATTTCGAAGGTCTGGCGCACGTGACGGACGACGTGCCCAACGGCGTCGTCGTGGCGACGCTCGGCTATTGGCGCTCGCTCAACCGCTCCGACGGCTCGGTAAACTGCATTTCATCCGACGCCTGGTGCGGGCTTGGCCGAGCCCCGACGTTCTCCGACAATCTCGTCGAGGTGCAGCGCGTCAACTGACCGACACGACGACGAACACAAATAGAAGCCGTTCCGGGCGACGAATGTTCGCCCCGAACGGCTTTACGTTTTTGAACTGCCTGTTCCCCAGGGAACAGTCCCGCACACGACACCTGCGCTAACCAACGCCTTGGTAAAAAAGACGCCGCCCGCTCTTCTGCCGGAGCCGAGCATTTCGTAAAAGAATGCGGGAGCGAGGCCGCTTCAGCACTGGATGTCCATGTCCCCCGCGCACGCGGCTCTTGCCGCCATGACGTATCTGCTGGCCAAACACGCCGTCGCGGATTTCTTTCTGCAGACGCAGATGATCTATCGTCAGAAGGGGATTTACGGCGCGCCGGGCGGCCTGCTTCACGCCCTCATCCATATCCTGCTGACGGCGCCGGTCTTCTTTCTCTTTCCGGGCGGCAGCACGGGCCTCGCGGTTGCGCTGCTCGCCGGCGAATTTCTCGTTCATTATCACATCGATTGGGCCAAGGAGCAGATCGTCCACCACTACGGCTGGAAGTTTGCCGACCGGCAATATTGGTGCGCACTCGGCTTCGACCAGTTTCTTCATGGTCTGACCTACGTCGCCCTGCTCTGGATCTGGCTGCCGCCTACCTGAACGGGCAAACGGCCACCTTGCGATTCCCGCTATCTCTCTGCCATATGCAGCGAGCCAAACCTGCCGACCGCAAAAAAGTACGCCGCCGTAACGTTTCGGCGCTCTCTGGCGAAACATCCTAAAGGCGAAACCTTGGACCGAAAGGCACGAGACGCGGAGTGGTCGGCGCTGATGCGCGCCGCAACAGCGGGCGATGAACCCGCATACCGCACGTTGCTCGAAGACCTTTCGCGGCTTTTGAGAGGTGCCGTGCGGCGCGGCTTTGCCGGCGTCGGCGTGGCGCGCGACGATGTCGAGGACGTGGTGCAGGACACTTTGCTGGCGATCCACTTGAAGCGGCACACCTGGGACCCGGCTATGCCCTTGGGACCCTGGGTGCTCGCAATCGCACGCAACAAGATGATCGACGATCTGCGCCGTCGCGGCCGGCGTCCGGAGATCCCGATCGACCTGACGCAATTCGACATCGAAGGCGACGATCAGCAGGCTTCGATCGACGCCCAGGATGTTGCGCGCATCCTGAATGGCCTGTCGGATCGCAACCGCGACATCGTCCAGTCGATCAGCATCGACGGGCATTCGGCGCGTGACGTTGCCGATCGCTTAGGGATGACCGAAGTCGCCGTCCGGGTCGCCCTGCATCGTAGCCTGAAGGCGTTGGCCGATACCTATCAAGAGAAGAGCCGATGAAGACCGACGACCTCATCAAAGCCCTGGCCGCCGATGCCAAAAGCGTCGAGCAGCCGATTGCGCGCACGCTCGCGGTCGCCGTCGGCATTGGGGCGCTACTGTCGCTCGCCGCCTTCCTCGCGACCCTCGGGATGCGCGCCGATTTCGCGCAAGCGGCATCGACGTCGATCCGCTTCCTGTTCAAGTTTGTCGTGACGCTGAGCCTCGCTATTCCCGCCTTCCTGCTCGTTCGCGGCTTGTCACGACCCGATTTCAAGCTCGACAAGCGACTGTGGTGGCTGGCGCTTGGCCCTGTGTTGCTGATCGGCGGAATTGCACTCGAAATGATTTCGGTACCGGCCGATGCCTGGCAGGCGCGGATGATCGGCCACAATTCGTTCTATTGCA
>Ga0209933_1002352_pt1 | contig 11026 bp, 9 predicted proteins | sample ThiBiot_300_biof_FD_183944 | JGI IMG/M metagenome (GOLD analysis project Ga0209933, IMG submission 183944) | Wastewater bioreactor microbial communities from Cape Town, South Africa - Thiocy_cont_300_biof (SPAdes) | ecosystem: Engineered > Bioremediation > Thiocyanate > Unclassified | place...
TCAGTGATCAGGTATTCTCACCGCCGGCAACGCGATAATTCAGAAAATCCCAGCAATGCCGGGCAATCATGAGTTCCTCGTCGGTCGGAATCACCCAGGCCGAGATCCTGCTTCCCATCGCAGATATTCCGGGGCCGCCTGTCTCATTAGCGTCAGCATCGATATCGAGTCCAAGCCAGGATAATTGTTCGCAGATACGGCGGCGGATTTCAGGCGCGTGTTCTCCTATGCCGGCAGTAAAGACGACGGCATCGAGTCCGCCGAGCGCGACGACAAGCGAGCCGAGTTCAAGGCAAGCGCGATACACGAACTGGTCGATGGCTTCGCGTGCGTGTGGCTCCGGGCTCGCCAGCAGGATCTTCATATCGTCGCTGATTCCGGAGACACCCAACAGGCCCGACGACTGGTAGAGAAGCTCGCTGACCGCAGTGGCGTTCATGCCCTTTTCCTGCAGAAGGTAGAGCACGACACCGGGATCGAGCGCGCCACAGCGGCGGCTCATCATCAGGCCGTCGAGGGCAGTAAATCCCATGGTCGTTGCAACACTTTTCCCTTCCTTCATAGCGCACAGGCTGGCGCCCGCTCCGAGGTGCGCGACAATCACACGACCGCGTGCGGCGGCCAAGCCAGCGATGTCCGGCAGAATGCTCGCGATATATTCGTAAGACAGGCCATGAAAGCCGTACCGCAGAATGCCCTCTTCCGTCAGTCGCCTTGGCAGGGCGAATTGCTTCGCTACCAAAGGTCGCTTTTCGTGAAACGCCGTATCGAAGCAACCAATTTGCATCAAGTCAGGATGGAGTTTCGAAAGAGCCGCGATGGCTTCAAGATGATGCGGCTGATGCAACGGCGCGAGCGGAACCAGTCGCTTCAATTCGGCAATCACGTCGGCATCCAACTCAACCGGCCTGGAATAACGAGAGCCGCCATGAACGATCCGGTGCCCCGCGGCTACGAGAGGGTAGCCGGAAAACTGGTGGGCCAGCCAACCCAACAGCCATGAGAGCGCCTGCTCATGAGAGGGATCGCCGCTTGGCCGCTCGTTGACCAGCACATGCCCGTCAGCATCCTTTGCTGTTGCATGGAGCTGGCTTCCAATTCCCTCACACGCTCCTTCGCAGATAACGTCGCCAGGCTGGGGCCGACGCGAAGCAGCGAACAGGGAAAACTTGATGCTGGATGAACCAGCATTGAGTACCAGAATGCCTGCCATCAGACGACTCGCAAACGATAACAAGACCATAGCAACGCGACGGTGCATGTGTCAGCGCGTCTGATCCGGCTTTTTCCTGGGAAGCGCGGAGCCCAGATGCTCGACCGCAGATTCTTCGGTGGCGCTAATGCGACATCAGGCAGCAGATCGGACTCGTTGCGAGCAAATCGCGGGTCATCCCGCCGAATATCCATTCGTTGAGCCGGCTATGGCCGTAAGCTCCGGTGACCAGAAGATCGGTGTCCTCGTCATCTGCCCATTTGATAATCTGATCCGCACGAGAGCCACTGGTCTGTATCAACTCGACGCGCCCCTCCGCCTTTATCCTGTGCCGTGCCAGATAGCGAACGACATCATCGACATGATGGCGCGCAGTCTCCACCTGTTCCTTCTCGCATATCTCTAGGACAGTCACGCGCTTGGCCTCGTGAAGGAACGGCAATGCATCCTGAACCGCTCGCCGCGCCTCCCGCGTATCTTTCCATCCGATCATGACATGGTCGGCGGTCAGGGATTTCACTGCCGCCGGCACGACCAGGAAGGGACGACCGGCTCCCAGAATTGCGGCTCCGACATCGGCAGTGCGATACATATCGCCCGCGGATCTGCCGCTTTCGATCACGATCAAGTCGGCACAGCGCGCCTCACTGATCAACGTCTCCGTCGGGTACTCGATGACTGATCGCCATTCAATCCGGCGAGCGTCTCCCATAGCGGCTTTGACCTTGTTTTCAGCCTCCGCGAGGCTGGCTTTCACCTGCTCGATATCGAATTCGGCCGCATTACCAACGATCGCGACACCCTCGGCGACATAGGGCGGAACGATCGCAACAGCCGACAATCCAATCAAATTGGCCGCAAATCTATCCGCCACATCTGCCGCAACACCGACGAACTGCTTCGAGATGTGGTCGACATTGACCCAGACCATCAGCGTTGCATAGGACATGGCAGGTCTCCACTTCAGCGAGCATCACGCCCCCGTCCCGACGCCCGCTCCTTGATCCAGATCAAATCGTTGCAGCACGACCTCGCGGCCTTGGAAGACCATAGCTCGATCGAATTGAACTGTCGCTCATGAGATGCTTTTTCAGTTTCTCCGACCGAATGCCTTGTCAGGTCCTTGTTTATCTCGGCGATCCTCGTCCGCTTCGACAATCAGCGGCTTCTTCTGCCGAACCTGATGACGAGACTTCGCCGAACGTTCGGCAAAGGCCGAATGGACGGTAGCGAGACAGTCGCCGTTCCGCCTCCGCGGCGGTCAATCCCTCCTTCCGGGTCGCGAGATCACGCAGAAGGGCTTCGTTGCTTTCTTTCCAGAACGCATTGAGCGCAGAACGCCTGATATAACGATCGCTCGAGCTGTTGATCCCCAACACGGGTAATCGTCATCCTGCCGTCTCCACGGCCCTGATCCGGAGCCTGTTCCGCAGGCCTAGTGCGACATGAAAACAGGAACCGTCATGGCCGATAATATTCCACGCGTTGCTCCGCCAAGCACGAACTCACGCAGACGGGAGTGCCCGTAGCCACCCATCACGAGCAGGCTCGCCGCGCTGTCGGCAACATGCGACAGAATAATATTCGGGACATCGATATCAGCGGCAGGCGTCGTTCTCACCTCGATCTTGATATCGTGCCGGGCCAGATGCCTGGCTTTCCTCAATAAGGGCAGCGCATCATTGATGGCCCGCACCGCGGCGCGGCTTCCATCCCAGCAGCACACGATCCGGTCGAGATTCAATCGCTCCTGCTGAATATAAGGAACGACAATAAGCGGCCGGCCGGAATCAAAAAGCGTCGCTTCGATCAAGGTGCTGTTATTGATGCCGCGATAATCGTCCGATTGCATGATGATGCTCAGGTCGAAACATCGTGCCATCTCCGAAAACGTCCTGGGCGGCCCGGAATCAGTCTGCAAGACAAGCCGCGGCTCCGCCGAAACGCCAGTACGCTTCATAGTGGCCTCGAAGCGGTCGATTGCACCGCGCGCCGCTGTTTCACTTTCTGCAAAGAGATCGGCCAGAACGCCTGGGGGGAAATTTGGAACAATATAGTTCGGAATACTGGCCGCAAAAGCAAAGGAGACTCCCGTCAGATGAGCGGCAAACATCTCGGCTGTCGAGGCAGCAAAGTCGCAAACGATATCCCGGGACGAATCGCGCTCCAGATGGAGAATGATATCCTTGATCATGCGAATCCTCCCGGCAGGCATGGTTCAACAGAGAGAATATGAGAAAGGCATCAGATCGAAATTGACCTACCTCAAGGCAAAACTCGAGGTCGCGCGGTGATGTTGGAACCCGCGAAGCTTGCGATAGCTCAATGCCGAATCAAAAACTTCTGATTTGGTCAGGCGCCACCGATCCTGATTGCGATCGGCTCTGTAAACACCCGGTTTCAAAGAAGGTTGTATCGCCAATTTTACCGAACGGTGATCCAATTGAACCACAATTGTATTGTTTCATGGGCGTGTTGTTTGAGTTTCGAACTTTGAGTTTCGAACATGGAAACGGCACCATACCATCCGACCTCTTCCAGTGACTTAGATCTACTCGACAGATACTGGCGCGCCGCCAATTATTTGTCGGTCGGACAAATCTACCTTCTCGACAATCCGCTCCTGCATGAACCTTTGCGTCCCGAACACATCAAGCCACGGCTGCTGGGACACTGGGGCACGACGCCGGGACTCAACTTCATCTACGCACATCTCAATCGCATGATCCGTGCGTTCGACCTGAACGTGATCTATATCTGCGGACCTGGCCATGGCGGCCCCGGCATGGTGGCGAACACTTACCTCGAAGGCACATATAGCGAGATCTATCCCGACATCAGTCGCGACACTGACGGCCTGCGCAAGCTGTTTCGGCAGTTTTCTTTTCCCGGCGGAATCCCAAGTCACGCGGCGCCGGAGACGCCTGGTTCGATCCACGAGGGCGGCGAGCTCGGCTATGCGCTGACGCATGCCTATGGCGCGGCATTCGACAACCCGGATCTCATCGTCGCCTGCGTGATCGGCGACGGCGAGGCCGAGACCGGACCGCTCGCCGCGTCGTGGCATTCCAACAAGTTTCTGAATCCGATGCATGATGGTGCGGTGCTGCCGATTCTGCACCTCAATGGCTACAAGATCGCGAACCCGACCGTGCTCGGCCGGATGGACGATGAAGGGATTCGGCAGCTCTTTTCAGGTTATGGCCACACGCCACTGTTTGTGGAGGGCGACGAGCCTGCGCTGATGCATCGGCAGATGGCCGACGTAATGAAGCAGGCAGTCGAGAGCATTCGATGATCGTGCTCCGCAGTCCGAAGGGCTGGACCGGTCCCAAGGAAGTCGATGGCCTGAAGGTTGAAGGCTTCTGGCGGGCACATCAGATCCCGATCGCCAACCCGCGGGGAAATCCCGAGCATCTGAACCTGCTCGAGCAATGGATGCGCAGCTATCAGCCGGAACTGCTGTTCGACAAAAACGGCTGCCTGCAACCGGAATTGCAGGCACTCGCGCCGCGCCGGGACCGGCGCATGGGCGCCAATCCTCACGCCAATGGCGGATTGTTGAAACGCGAACTCAAGCTGCCGGATTTTCATGACTACGCGGTCAAGGTACCCCGACCCGGCGGTGTTGTTGCCGAAGCAACGCGGCTGATGGGACAGTTCCTTCGCGACGTCCTGCGCCTGAATGCCGGTGCACGAAACTTCCGGATCATGGGACCGGACGAAACCGCCTCAAACCGTCTCGACGCGGTGTTCGAAGCCACTGAACGGACCTGGATGGAAAGCACGGAGCCCTATGACGTTCATCTCGCTCAGGACGGTCGCGTCATGGAGGTCCTGAGCGAACATCTCTGCCAGGGCTGGCTTGAAGGATACCTGCTGAGCGGACGGCACGGCTTCTTCTCGTGCTATGAAGCCTTCATCCACATCGTGGACTCGATGTTCAATCAGCACGCCAAATGGCTGAAAGTCTCACGTGGGCTGCCGTGGCGTCGATCAATCGCCTCCCTGAATTATCTTCTGACTTCGCATGTCTGGCGGCAGGACCATAATGGTTTCAGTCACCAGGATCCGGGTTTCGTCGATCTCGTCGTCAACAAGAAGGCGGATATCGTGCGCGTCTATTTCCCGCCGGACGCCAATTCACTGCTCTGGATCACCGACCACTGTCTGCGTACCTACGATCGCATCAACGTGATCGTCGCCGGCAAGCAGCCCGCGCCGCAATGGCTGACCATGCAACACGCCGTCACGCATTGCGACGCCGGCATCGGAATCTGGACATGGGCCGGCACCGAAGTCGAAGGCACCGAACCCGACGTGGTCATGGCGTGCGCGGGTGACGTGCCGACGCTGGAGACGTTGGCTGCCGTCAATCTGCTCCGCGAGGGGCTGCCCGATCTGAAAATTCGCGTCGTCAATGTCGTCGACCTGATGACCTTGCAGCCGAAAGAGGCGCATCCGCACGGTCTCAGCGACCGCGAATTCGACGGAATGTTCACCCACGACCACCCCGTGATTTTTGCCTATCACGGCTACCCGAATCTGATCCATCGCCTGACCTACAATCGCACCAACCACGCCGGAATGCACGTTCGCGGGTTCAAGGAAGAAGGCACCACGACCACGCCATTCGACATGGTCGTTCGGAACGAGCTCGATCGTTTTCATCTGGCGATCGAAGTCATCGAGCGCGTGCCTGGCCTTGGCACGGCAGCCGCCCATGTCAAGCAACAGTTCCGCGACGCATTGATCGAACATGCGCTTTATATTCGCCAGCATGGCGAGGATATGCCGCGCATCCGCGACTGGGCTTGGCCCTATGGCGACAGGCCGGCCGCTGATAGAGCTTGACGATTGCGCGCACCGAGAGCAGAGGCGCTCTCGTCCGGCGCCATTTTAATCCCGAACTCGGTATTGAAATTTGGACTATTCGCACGCGATCGGCCGATGAACCCGAGCAACGGCCGAACTTGATCGGCTATAACCTGCCTGACCCCGGCGGGCGCTGCGCCGCAAGGTTGCGTATCGGCGAAAGCATTAAACTTTGGACAGATTGGTGCGCGCCGGCATCCCGTGTGAACTGCTCATGGGAACCTATCATGATCGTTGGGAGTTCTTGGCGCAGAGGCCAACGATGCTGACCGCATTGATCATTTCCACTCTGATGGTTTCTCACGTCGATCCGACGCCGACACGGGCCGCAGCATGTTCCGCAGGACTTGCAAAGATCGAACGCCAAATCGCCCATTTGAAGTCCGACACGCTGGAGGGGCCGACCGCCGCGCAAACGTTAGGGGCCCAGCTTCACCATCAGCCAACCCCCGCCGAGGTGAAAAGCGCTGAGCGCAAGGCAACCGACAACCTGCAGACGGCGTTGGCGCAGGCTCGCGCGGCCAATTCACGAGGTGACGCAGCGGCCTGTGACGAAGCGCTGAAGAGGGTAAAAGAATTCTACGGTGTCCAATAGCAAGCCGATCAATCCTGCACGAGGGCTACGATGACAGTGCGGCGAGGAGAGTGCGGGTCATGATCAAATTGCGCTCGCTTATCGTCATCTTCATCGCAGCCGCAAGCGCTGTTGCCGCGCCCCATATCGCCGCCCTCGCAATGCAGCGCGCCGGACCCGCTATGCCGGATGTCGCCCTGCTCGCCGGTGTGATCGAGTTCGTCCACCACGCTTACGTGCACCCGGTCGGCTCGGATGAACTGACCAAGGATGCGCTCAAGGGAATGCTCACCCGTCTTGACCCTCATTCCGACTATATGGACGCACAGGAGTTCAAGCAGTCGCAGGCAGACCTGTCGGGCAGCTTTGGCGGGCTCGGCATGGAGATTTCCGAACAGAACGAAATTCCCAAAGTCATCTCGCCGGTCGACGGAACGCCGGCGGCTCGCGCCGGACTCGAGCCGGGCGACCAGATCATCCTGATCAACCATTCGAGCACGCAGGGAGTAAGTCTGCCCGAGGTGGTGAGCCTGTTGCGGGGCACCCCCGGAACGACGGTGACGATCACCATCCTGCGCGGTAAGGGGCAGCCGTTTGACGTCACGCTCACCCGAGAAATCATCAAGGTCGAATCGGTCAAATCCAAGCTCGAGCCTGAGCGGATCGGCTATATTCGCATCAGCCAGTTCGGTGGCGACACCGCGAAAGGATTCAAGAAGGCAATCACTGATCTCAATCACAGTGCGAACGGACGCATCAAGGGGCTCGTGCTCGATCTGCGCGACAATCCGGGAGGGCTCCTGAGCGCGGCAGTCGATGTGGCCGGGGACCTGCTCGACGGCGGATCAGTGGTCAGCATCCATGGCAGGCAGGCGAGCGACGACAAGACATTCAAGGCTCCCGCCTCCGGAGACATGTTGTCCGGCGCTCCTGTCGCGGTCCTAATCAACGGTGCTTCGGCATCGGCCTCGGAGATCGTCGCGGGCGCCTTGCAGGATCGTCATCGCGCCATCATCATGGGGACTCAAAGCTTCGGCAAGGGATCGGTGCAAACGATCATCCCGCTGAAAGGACACGGCGCGCTGCGGCTCACGACGGCGCTCTATTACACTCCTTCGGGGAATTCGATCCAGGACAAGGGCATTACGCCCGACATCGTCGTCGACGTTCCCAAGGATCAGCAGATCGCAGGGGGCGCCTTGCTTCGGGAAAATGCGCTGCACGACGCTTTTGCCAACCCCGGCCCACTCAACCACACGCCGGACGCAGACGTGACGCATCCGACAATCCCGCAAGTCAAGTCCGCTTCTTCGGCACCGATCAAGGCCGATCTCATCGGCAAAGCCGATGACGCTCAGCTCAAGGCCGCACTCCAATATCTCGATCAGATCGTCGATAAAGAGGCAGCCGGATCGCGTTGATCTGGCGATGCAGTCCGCCGACAGCTACTTCATCCTTCGCGATGCGCGCACAGGGTAATTTCGGGAAGGCCGCATCCCATATGCCGTTCTGGCAATAAAATAGAGCAGCTAGTCGTCGTGTGCCGCGATTAGGGCATCGATATCCTCTTCGGTAAGCGCGGGACGGCTCAGCAGGGCCGCAGCGACGCGCTGGATCGCACGGCTGAACAGGCGGCCGAACTCCTCTGTCTCGGGGCCGTCCAACTCGACGTAGCTGCCCGGCACCGCCGGCTTGCCGTGCTGCCGCAAAACCAGCATCGCCAGGAGGCTGGTCGCGTTGGCCCGATCCACGCGCCAGCCACCGTCGCACGCCCGATTCTGGGCCGCGAGGGACATGGGACGATAGTGATGCTGGGCCTGCGGGCCGGCCAGCGCGACAATGGCGTACTTCTCCGGCGCCTCAAGATCGTCCGGGGCGAGGTGCGTCGCGCTGGACGCCGTCACCACCGCGCCGGCGCCGTCGATTGCATCGAGGGACGCGTAGCTTACCGGAATGTCCAGCACGCGCGCGATCACGGCGTGCCCAGCCTCGTGATGCGCGATGGTCTCGTTCTTCCCCACGACGACAAACTCCGTAATCTACTGACAAAGCGGCCGCACTGGCGCTCGACCACCGGATCGGATTGACCTGACCTCGGCGGTACCGATGGCCAAGCGAAAGATAAGGTAGCAAGACAGTGCCGAAGAGCAAGGCGCCGCTCGGGGAGTTGTTCTTGTCCTACGAGATCCCGGTTGGGAAGCTCATCTCCGCCGCAGCGTCTCCAAGGCGGAAGCGCTGGAACTCATCCTGATCTGCCCGAATTCGATCATGAAATGAGACCGGACGACTCGCCATCTGGGCCATGGGTCAGATGCGGATGACCCGTGTTTTGCGAGGGTTGACGATCGACGGGTGCTTTCTTGGCGAAACCCTGTCAGCTCCTCAGATCAGCTTCTGTTGAATGTGAGAGTTGATTTTCATGAGATCCGGATGTGCTTTCAGCAAAGCCTTTAAGCCCGGATAATCCATTTCGGACGCATGATGATCTTCAATCAAACGCTTGACGAGTTTGAAGTCGTCGTCGGTGTCGACGGTGATGCGCCAGTCGCTAAGATCTTCTTCATCCGTGCAGTGCTCGTGGCGAATATCCGGCATCGACGTGCGAATATAACCTGTCACATGCTCGCGCTCGGAGGAAAGCATGGCATTCTCCGCGGCGAAGTCGAGTGAGCGTCGGGAAAAAATCTCGAAATCCATGCCGCGAGGGTAGGTCCGCTTTTCGCCGTTCGAGAGATAAACGGTCTCGCTCTTCAGGCCCGAATAGACGTCGAGGCCGGCGCGAATCACGTCCGGGCAGATGAGCGGGCAGTCCGAGGTCACGCGGATGACGTGACGGGCCTCGTGCGCCCGCGCCGCTCCCTGGTAACGTTCCAGTACGTCATTCTCGCTGCCGCGAAATATTGGAATGTCGAGCGCAGCGCAGAGTTCGACAACGGGACCGTCGGAGAGATTCGTCGTCGTCGCGACAATCACGGGCACGCCGACACTGGCGAGGCGATCGAGATGCGTTTCAAGAAGCGTGCGCTCCCCGGCGCGCATCAGGATCTTGCCCGGGAGGCGGGTACTGGTCATGCGCGCCTGGGTGATGATTACGACGTCATTCGGCATCGGGGAGACCGAGAGCAACGCTCATCACATGGTCGACGTCGTCGTCAGTGCACGCTCCCGACATTTTCAGGGCCGCTTTTCCATCAGGAACCACGTCAGGTCGTCAGCAGGGAATGCCGGGTCTCGATGATAGATAAACCCGTAATCGACAAGTTTTAAATCAGGGTACTTGTCCATCATCTCACCGGCAAAATCCCGCTTCCACAAACGTCCACTGTGACCGCGATAGCTGATCTCGACCACGGAGGGATTGTAGTACTCCGCCACGAGGACATAACGATTGCTGGCCTCATGGAGCCTTTCATAGGCCACCGGTAGCATGTCGGGATTGAGGTGAATCAGAACACCGGCGGTAAACGCCAGATCGACGCTCGACCACCCGACCGGTTCGAACAACGTCGTATTGGAAGCAGCTATTCCGGGTATCGTCGCCAGCCTTTCGAAGGCCAGGCTGTTTATTTCGATGGCTTGGAACGCGGCGTCTGGAAGCAGGGTCTTGAGGGCCAGAATATTAAGGCCGATGTTGGCGCCAAGCTCTCGAACCGACCGGATGTTGCTGCATCGCTGGACAATTCGGGCAAACATCGCGGTTTTGGCGGCCAGCACGTCCTGACTTTGATTCCGTTCGATGTAGTTGTCGCCAAACTCTCCGGCCCAGAATTCCTCTTGTGCTGTGACCTGGGTCATACGTGCTGGCTCTCCTTGAAGTTTCACGTCATTACTACAACTAAAACGGGCAGCGGATCATTGTACATGCTCTCGTCACGAACCTGCGAAAGACCAACGCTCCTTTCATTGGCTCCGGGCGCACAGGAGAGTAAACCCCCGGCAATGTCAGGCGAGCCGCGGAAGGGGCAGATGGAAGGGCTATGATGGATCGTGAGAAGGTCAAGGCTCATTGGCGGGACTGGGCATCGAAATTCGGCACCGCGCTCGGCGCCACCACCAGAACCGGAACCGCGAAAATGCTCGAGATCGACGCATTGGCGCGCCGGATGTCCGCGATCGGGCTCGGCGATGCGCCGGCACACGTTCTCGAAGTCGGGTGCGGCAATGGCTTGAACTGCTTTGGCCTTGCCGCAAAATTCCCGCGCATGCAACTCGACGGCATCGACTATACCGCGGAAATGATCGACGCCGCGCATGAAGCCGCCGTTGCCAACGGCTTCCAGGACAGGTCCAGCTTCCGGATCGGCAATGCGCTCGAGCTTTCGGCGGTTTCGGGATTGCTGGCGCAATACGATGTCGTTTTTACC
>Ga0209933_1002361_pt1 | contig 10973 bp, 9 predicted proteins | sample ThiBiot_300_biof_FD_183944 | JGI IMG/M metagenome (GOLD analysis project Ga0209933, IMG submission 183944) | Wastewater bioreactor microbial communities from Cape Town, South Africa - Thiocy_cont_300_biof (SPAdes) | ecosystem: Engineered > Bioremediation > Thiocyanate > Unclassified | place...
TGGCTTCGCGGGCAATGGCGTACTCGCGGGCCGCCAGGTGCACCAGCGGGTGGAAGAAGAACAGGTGCTGGGCCAGGGCCGGCACCAGGCCCAGCCACAGGTCGTGGCGCTGCAGGTGCACCAGCTCGTGGGTCAGGGCCATGTCCAGGTCGTCATCGCCCATGCGCGGCAGACCACGCGCCGGCAGCAGCAGCACCGGCCGCCAGGGGCCGACCAGCTGCGGCGAGTCGATGGCCGCGCTGAGCATCAGCCGCGGCGCACGGCGCAGGCCATGCGCTTCGGCGGCCAGCTGCAGCGCTGCATCCAGGCGCCGGTCGTCGCAGGGCCGTGCCGTGCGCAGCAGCGCGCGGCTGCTGCGCCAGGCCGATGCGGTGCGCAGCGCCATCACCAGTACCCCGGCCAGCCACAGCGCCATCGCCACGTGCAGCCACGACCAGCCGCTTTCCAGCGGCAGTGGCTGCATCACGATCAACGGTGCGACGGTGGCCTGCGGCTGCGCGGCAGCGGCCTGTTGCACCACGTCGACGGTGGTGTCCATCACCGGCAGCACCGGCAGCCGCAGCGGCGCGCTCCAGACCAGGCCGACCACCGCCTGCAGCGCCACCAGCCACCACAGCCCGCACTGGGTGGCCGCCGGCAGCCGCCGCACGAAGCGGCACAACGCCCAGACCAGCGCGGTGAGCACGACGGTCTGCACGCTGGTGGCGAGCAGGCGGTTGCCCAGCAGTTCGAACAGGCTGTCCATGATCAATCCTCCCGGCGCTGCGATTGCAGCCTGCTGACCAGCGCTTCGAGTTCGGCCAGTTCGTTGTCGCTGACCTCGGCCTTTTCCGACATCCACGCCACGAACGGCGAGATCGATCCCTGCAGGGTCTTTTCGACAAAGCTGCCGACCGCGCTGCTCACCACCTCCTGCTGCTGCGCGGTGGACCGGTAGCGGTATACGCCCTGGTGCTGGGCGCGCTGCAGGTAGCCCTTGCCGCGCAGGCGCTCCATCATGGTCAGCACGGTGGAGCGGGCAAGGCCGCGCGCTTCGCCGAAGCCGGCGGCCACTTCGCCGACACTGGCCGGCTCGTTCTCCCCGATGTACTGCAGCAGGGCCAGCTCCTGGTCCCCGATGGTCTTGCGGCGCATGGTCGACTCCGTGACTACATTTGTCGCCACGGTAGCCATGACTACAAATGTAGTCAATAGCCCGATGGGCATACCGCCCTTTGCCGGGCTGAATGCTTCAGGTTGCGGTGCCGGCTCAGGACACCTGGCTGTCGATCTGCCAGCGCGCGAATTCGGCCTCGAATTCCGGCAGGTCCAACAGGCCCAGGCACGCATGCGCGCCGACCGGCAGCGGTTCGCCACGCGCCAGGCGCCGCGCCAGCAGTACCGCGGCGAACGTGGGGATCTCCGGCCCGTGCAGCATCGGCGCGGTCAGGTCCCAGTGCACCCGGTGGGCGACCCCCTCTCGCTGGCCGCGCAGGGTCACGCGCATGCCGCCCAGGTCGGTACCGAAGCGATCGAAGCAACGCCCGGCGCGGGCGAACGCACCCGCCAGCGCCGCCATCGGCAGTGGCAGCCCGCGGCGGCGCAGCCAGGCCAGGGCGGCCAGGCAGCGCGACAGCAGCGGCAGTTCCAGCGCGGCACGGAAACGCACCGTCGAGACGCCCGGATGGCGCTGCACCAGCAGGTCGTGGTCGGGCACGTCGCAGGGCGAGGCCAGCCGCGGCGCGATGCGCGCGAACGTGACCGGCTGCGGGTCGGCCCAGCCGACGACGGGCTGCCAGCGCCCGTCGATCCAGCAGCCGAACGGCTGCCCGCAGTACGACAGCACCGCGCGCACCGTGGCCATGCCCAGTGGCGTGGCCTGCGCCGGCGCGATCACGATGTCGATGGACTGCAGTACGTCGAAACGGTCGCGCAGCGCATCGACCACCGCGCCGGAAAGGGCCGGCAGGGTGCTGGCGCCACTGATCGCGCTGCGTCCGTACCGGCGCGCCATGGCATCGAGCTGCGCGGGGAAATCACGCACGAAATCGCGGCCATCGGCCAGGTCGATGTAATGCATGCCCGCCTCCAGGCACGCACGCGCGACGCCGTAGTCCTGCCCCTGGAACGGGCCGGCGGTATGGATGACCAGATCGGCACCGGTGGCGCGCAGGTCGGCGGCGAATGTCGCGGCGGCCGTATCCAGCCGCCGGCATTGCACCCGCGCCATCTCCACGCCGGGCAGGTTCGCCGCCGCGCGCTGCGGGTGGCGCCCGGCGGCGATGACGGTGATGCCCGGGGTCGCCGCCAGCGCACGCACGATGCGTGCGCCGAAATGTCCGTACCCGCCCAGCACCACGACCCGGCAGCCTTCCTGTTGCGACATCGATCCACTCCGCGCACGGTGAGGCACGCATTATCGGCGGGCAACGGTGCGGCCATCGCGGCCGGCTTTCATCGTCCGCACACGGCAGTGGCGGCAGGCTCGGCATATCGCCTCGACGCGGAGTCCGCCATGTACCGCAGCCTGATCCTTGCCGGCGCCGTCGTGCTGGCCGCCACCGCCTGCAGCAGCGCGCCGGTCGCCGGCATCCAGCCCATCGACGGGGTCATCTCCGGCCAATGCCACACCGACATGGTGCTCGGCGCGGCCGGGCTGGCCGCCTCGCCGGCCACGGTGGAACGCGCGCGCGTGGACAGCGACAGCCTGCACGTGCAGACGGTCCGCGGCGGCGCGCGGCAGGCGGCCACGCCGGCCGGCGTCACGTCCGGTGGCGACCGCCTCACCATCGAGGTCGGCCGCAACAACGCCATCACCGCGCTGCGCTGCGGCTGAAAGCCGCGCCGGCGCATGCGCCCGGGATGACGCGCTGCGACGGTACACGCCCGGACCCAGGCGATATGCTTCGGTGTCTTTCACCAGCACTGGAGTTCCGATGCGAATCCCGACGATGCCGCGCGCCGTGCGCCGCCCCACCGCCCTGATCGCCGCCCTTTCGCTCGTGCTCGCACTGGGCGCCTGCACGGGCCCGGCCCCGGAAGAACAGGAGCAGGCGCTGGACCAGGCCAAGCAGGCCGCCGATGCCGCCGCCACGCCGGACCAGGGCGTCGCCACCACCCCGCCGCCGGTGGGCACCTGCGACGCCAGCCAGGTCGAAGGACTGGTCGGCCAGGCGTACACCGAGGCATTGGCCGAACAGGCACGGCAGGACGCCGGCGCGGCCAAGGTGCGCGTGCTCAAGCCCAACCAACCCGTCACCATGGAGTTCCTGGGCGAGCGCCTGAACATCGAAGTGGACGACAGGAACCTCGTCAGCGGCGTGCGCTGCGGCTGACCGAAATCCGCCAGAAGCCTTGCCGCGCAAGGCTTTGGTTGCTGCCGCAACCATGCGTTGCGGCACCGCAACATCTGTGATCTAGTCGGGCACATCCGGTGGCCTCGACGCTGCACTCCAGTGACAGGCATGCCGTGCACGGGCCGGGAACACGGCCATGCATGGCCTGCCGCGGTGGAGAAGGGAGAGGTGTCGCCGCTCACCCGACATCGCCACGAGGCACAGATGACCCTCCGCAACCGCCAGGGGCTCTACGACCCGCAGGACGAACGCGACGCCTGCGGTTTCGGCATGGTCGCGCAACTGGACGACCAGCCCTCCCGGCTGCTGGTGGACACCGCGATCGCCGCGCTCTCGCGCATGACCCACCGCGGCGGCGTCGCCGCCGACGGCCTCACCGGCGATGGCTGTGGCCTGCTGCTGCGCAAGCCCACCGTGTTCCTGCGACGGCTGGCGGAGGAGGCGGGCATCGCGCCCGGGCCCAACTTCGCCGCCGGCGTGGTGTTCCTGCCCCATGACGCGCAGGCCGCGCAGCGTTGCCGCGACGAGCTCGACGCACGCCTGCGCGAAGCCGGCTGCGCGCCGCGCGGCTGGCGCGTGGTGCCCACTAATGCGGACGTCTGCGGCGAGCTGGCGCGCGCCACGCTGCCGCGCATCGAGCAGGTGTTCGTCGATGCCGGTCCCGCGCAGAGCGCCGAACAGTTCGCTTTGGCGCTGTTCCTGGCGCGCCGCCGCAGCGAGCAGGCGCTGCGCGATGTGGCCGACTACTACGTCACCACGCTCAGCGCCGAGGCCATCAGCTACAAGGGCATGGTGCTGCCGGACAAGCTGAGCACGTTCTACCCGGACCTGCAGCGCCACGAGCTGGCTTCCAGCGTGGTGGTGTTCCACCAGCGCTTTTCCACCAACACCCTGCCGCGCTGGCCGCTGGCGCACCCGTTCCGGATGCTCGCCCACAACGGCGAGATCAACACCATCGAAGGCAACCGCCACTGGGCGCAGGCGCGCAGCAGGGTGTGGAAGACGCCGAAGTTCGACATCGCCGAGTTCGACCCGGTGATCTCGATGCACGGCTCGGATTCGCAGAGCATGGACAACATGCTCGAGCTGATGGTGGCCGGCGGCATGGAGCTGATCCAGGCGCTGCGCATCCTGGTACCGCCGGCGACGCAGTCGCTGGAATTCAAGGATGCCGACCTGGCGGCGTTCTACGAGTTCTACGGTCTCAACAGCGAGCCGTGGGACGGCCCGGCCGGCATCGTCGCCTGCGACGGCCGCTATGCCGCGTGCACGCTGGACCGCAACGGCCTGCGCCCGGCGCGCTGGATGCTGACCTCGGACCGCCATTTCCTGGTCGCCTCCGAGGCCGGCGTCTGGGAAGTGCCGACCGAACGCGTGGTGCAGAAGGGCAAGCTCGGGCCGGGGCAGATGATGGCCATCGACCTCAAGCGCGGCGACCTGCTCGATTCCGACGCCATCGACCGCATCAACCGCGCGCGCGCGCCGTACAAGCAATGGCTGCACCAGGGCGTGACCTACCTGCAGACCGAGCTGATCGACCCCTCGCTGGCCGAGGAGCCTTTCGACGAGGCCACGCTGCTCAGCTACCACAAGCTGTTCCAGCTCACCTCCGAGGAGGTCGAGCAGGTGCTGCGGCCGCTGGCCGAGACCGGCCAGGAAGCCACCGGCTCGATGGGCGACGACACCCCCATCGCCGTGCTCAGCCGCCACACCCGGCCGCTGTACGACTACTTCCGGCAGGCGTTCGCGCAGGTCACCAACCCGCCGATCGATCCATTGCGCGAAGACTGCGCGATGTCCCTGAGCACCCAACTGGGCAGGGAGACCAACATCTTCCACGCCGGCCCGGAGACGGTGAATCACGTCATCCTCAATTCGCCGGTGCTCAGCCAGCGCAAGCTGCGCCAGCTGCTGAAGATGGAGCAGTACGTCGAGCGCAACCGCCTCATCGACCTGTCCTACGACATCGAGGAAGGGCTGGCCGCCGGCATCGAGCGCATCTGCGCGCAATGCGAGCAGGCCGCGCGCGAGGGCGCGGTGATGCTGCTGCTGTCCGACCGCTACCCGGTTCCCGAGCGCCCGATGGTGCATGCGCTGCTGGCCACCAGCGCGGTGCACCACCACCTGTCGAAGCGCGGCCTGCGCTGCGACGTCAACCTGATCATCGAGACCGGCACCGCGCGCGACGCGCACCACATGGCCTGCCTGCTCGGCTTCGGCGCCACCGCGGTGTACCCGTACCTGGCGTACCAGACGCTGTTCGACATGGGCCGGCGCGGCATCCTGCTGCTGAAGAAGGGCGGCGAGGTCTCGCAGATCGGCCGCAGTTACCGCAAGGGCATCTACAAGGGCCTGAGCAAGATCATTTCCAAGATGGGCATCTGCACCGTGGCCAGTTACCGCGGCGCGCAGTTGTTCGAGATCGTCGGCCTGGACCCGGACGTGGTGCGGCTGTGCTTCCCCGATGCCACCGCGCGCATCGGCGGCGTCGGCCTGGCGCGGCTGGATACCGAAGCCCGCGAGCTCGCCGCCCGCGCCTGGAACCCGCTGGCGCCCACCGAGATCGGCGGCCTGCTCAAGTACGTGCACGACGGCGAGTACCACATGTACAACCCGGACGTGGTGCTGACCCTGCAGCGCGCCGCGCGCACCGGCAAGGCCGAGGACTGGCTGCGGTACACCGATGCGGTGCATGCGCGGCCGGCCTCGGCGCTGCGCGACCTGCTGCGGCTCAAGCCGGCCGCCACGCCGGTGCCGCTGGCCGAAGTGGAACCGGCCGAGGCGCTGTTCCGGCGCTTCGACACCGCCGCCATCTCGCTCGGCGCGCTTTCGCCGGAAGCGCATGAAGCGCTGGCCATCGCCATGAACCGCCTCGGCGGCCGCTCCAATTCCGGCGAAGGCGGCGAAGACCCGGTGCGTTACGGCACCGAGAAGCGCTCCAAGATCAAGCAGGTCGCATCCGGCCGCTTCGGCGTCACCGCCGAGTACCTGGTCAATGCCGAGGTGCTGCAGATCAAGGTCGCGCAGGGCGCCAAGCCCGGCGAGGGCGGCCAGCTGCCCGGCCACAAGGTCAACGAGCTGATCGCGCGGCTGCGCTACGCAAGACCGGGCATCGGCCTGATCTCGCCGCCGCCGCACCACGACATCTATTCGATCGAGGACCTGGCGCAGCTCATCTACGACCTCAAGCAGGTCAACCCCGAAGCGCTGGTGTCGGTGAAGCTGGTGTCGCATGCCGGGGTCGGCACCATCGCCGCCGGCGTGGTCAAGGCCGGCGCCGACCTGATCACCGTATCCGGCCATGACGGCGGTACCGGCGCCTCGCCGATCAGCTCGATCCGCTACGCCGGCGTGCCGTGGGAGCTGGGCGTTGCCGAATCGCACCAGGCGCTGGTCGGCAACGACCTGCGTGGCCGTACCCTGCTGCAGACCGACGGTGGCCTGAAGACCGGGCTGGACGTGGTCAAGGCCGCCCTGCTGGGCGCGGACAGCTTCGGCTTCGGCACCGGCCCGATGATCGTGCTGGGCTGCAAGTACCTGCGCATCTGCCACCTCAACAACTGCGCCACCGGCGTGGCCACCCAGGACGAGCGCCTGCGCGAAGGCCATTTCACCGGCATGCCGGAACGGGTGGAGAACTTCTTCCGGCTGCTGGCCGAGGAAGTGCGGCAGTGGCTGTCGTACCTGGGCGCGCGCTCGCTGGACGAGATCGTCGGCCGCACCGATCTGCTCGAGCAGCTGGACGTGGCGCCACGCGAAGGGGTCAAGGTCGACCTGTCGCGGCTGCTCGCGCCGGCCCGTTACGAAGGCGCGCACTGCGCGGCGCAGCGCCTGTACCAGTCGCCGGACAGCCTGGCCACGCAGTTGGACGGGCTGCTGGCCGGGGCCATCGCCCACAAGCGCGGCGGCGAGCACCGCTTTCTGATCCACAACACCGACCGTTCGGTGGGCACCCGCCTGGCCGGCGCCATCGCCCGCGCGCACGGCAACCATGGCATGGACGATGCGCCGCTGAACCTGCGTTTCCGCGGCACCGCCGGGCAGAGCTTCGGCGCGTTCAACGTCGGCGGCCTGAACCTGGAGGTGGAAGGCGAGGCCAACGACTACGTCGGCAAGGGCATGGCCGGCGGCCGGCTGGTGGTACGTCCGCCGCGTGGTGCGCGCTTCGAGGCGCGCAACACCGCCATCGTCGGCAACACCTGCCTGTACGGCGCCACCGGTGGCGAACTGTTCGCCGCCGGGCGGGCCGGCGAACGCTTCGGCGTGCGCAATTCCGGCGCGCTGGCGGTGATCGAGGGTGCCGGCGACCACTGCTGCGAATACATGACCGACGGCATCGTCGTCGTGCTCGGCAAGGTCGGCCTCAACTTCGGTGCCGGGTTCACCGGCGGACTGGCCTACGTGCTCGACGTGGACCGCGATTTCGTGGACCGCTACAACCACGAGCTGATCGACATCCACCGCATCTCCGCCGAGGGCTTCGAGAACTACCGCCAGCACCTGCACGCCCTGATCGGCCGCCACCGCGAGCTGACCGGCAGCATCTGGGCGCAGCAGATCCTGGACGAGTTCCGCGACTACGTCGGCAAGTTCTGGCTGGTCAAACCCAAGGCCGCGAGCATCGAATCGCTGGCGGCCGCGCTACGCAACGCCGCATGACGCCAGGAGTCCCCTTCCCGCACGCGGAAGGGGATGGAGACGGGAAGGCCCTGGCCGCGTTCCCGCTCCGCTCCCTCCCCCTCTCCACGAGTCGCCCATGAGCCGCAAGCAAGCCTTCCAGTTCCTCGACATTCCCCGCACCATGCCGCGGCGCATTCCGGTGGAACTGCGCACGTCCGGCGACTGGGGCGAGCTCTACGGCAGGTTCGACAAGGCCGATGCGCAGTACCAGGCCGGCCGTTGCCTGGACTGCGGCAACCCGTACTGCAGCTGGAAGTGCCCGGTGCACAACGCCATCCCACAGTGGTTGCAGCTGGTGCAGGAAGACCGCATCCACGAGGCCGCGACGCTGTGCCATTCGACCAACCCGCTGCCGGAAGTCTGCGGCCGCGTGTGTCCGCAGGACCGCTTGTGCGAGGGCAGCTGCACGCTGGAGGAGTTCGGCGCGGTGACCATCGGCGCGGTCGAGAAGTACATCGTCGATACCGCGCTGGCCAGCGGCTGGAAACCGGACCTGCAGGCGGTGCAGCCCACCGGCAGGCGCGTGGCCATCGTCGGTGCCGGCCCGGCCGGGCCTGCGCCGATCGGCTGGCGCGCGCCGGCATCCAGGCCGTGGTGTTCGACCGCTACGAGCAGATCGGCGGCCTGCTGCAGTTCGGCATCCCCAGCTTCAAGCTGGAGAAGAGCGTGATCAGGCGCCGTCGCGAAGTCCTCGAAGGCATGGGCGTGCAGTTCCGGCTGGGGGTGGAGATCGGCCGCGACACCACCATCGAGCAGTTGCAGGCCGACTACGACGCGGTGTTCCTCGGCACCGGCGCCTACCGCTACACCGATGGCGGGCTGGTCGGCCAGGACCTGAAGAACGTGCTGCCGGCACTGCCGTTCCTGGTGCAGAACGGGCGCATCGTCGGGGGCGGCGATCCGCAGGGCCGGCCGATCGCCGGCTGGGAGGACCAGATCGCACTGCCGGACCTCAACGGCAAGCGGGTGGTGGTGCTCGGCGGTGGCGACACCGGCATGGACTGCGTGCGCAGCGCGATCCGCCTGGGCGCGGCGCGGGTGACGTGCGCCTATCGCCGCGACGAGGCCAGCATGCCCGGCTCCGCGCGCGAGGTCGCCAACGCCCGCGAAGAGGGCGTGCGCTTCCTGTTCAACCGCCAGCCGCTGGCCATCGAAGCCGGCGCCGACGACGAGGTGATCGGCGTGACCGTGGTGGAGACCCGCCTGGGCGAACCGGACGCCAACGGCCGCCGCAACGCGGAGCCGGTCGAGGGCAGCGAATCGCTGCTGGAAGCCGACGTTGTGATCATCGCCTTCGGCTTCTCGGCCACCCTGCCCGACTGGCTCGCGGCGCAGGGCGTGGAGGCGACCGGCACGGGACGCATCGTCGCCGGCGGCGCCGGCCGACTGCCCTACCAGACCCACAACCCGCGTCTGTTCGCCGGTGGCGACGCCGTGCGCGGTGCCGACCTGGTGGTGACGGCGGTTGCCGAAGGCCGCGACGCCGCGGCCAGCATCATCACCCTGCTGCTGCACTGAGCCGCGCCTCCCGCCGGCGCGCACGGCCGGCAACCGGGAGCATCGGCCGCGCGCAGGATGGCGCGTCCATCCGCCCGGCTGGCCGTTCGCGGTACCGGTGGAATCGCGTACACGACCAGCGCTTAAACTCGTCGTTCCCCCCTCCAGCGAGATCCCCATGCGCATCGGCCTGGCTGCCAACCGCCTGCATCACGAGCGCGCCGACGCCGCGCTGTTCCGCTGGTTGCGCGCCAGCGCCACCGGCCTGCGCGAGCTTGGGGTCGAGCTGCATGCCGTCGGCCGTACCCACGACGCCATCGTCGCCGCCCTGCCCGCTGGCAGCCTGCCCGGGCTGACCCGCTACCCGAATGGCCGCGAAGGCGGATTGATGAAACTGGTCGCCGAGGTCGTCGGCATGGGCACGCCCGAACGCACCCTGGATGGGGCGATCTACCTGATCGACCCGGTGGACCCGTCCTCGGTGTTCCCCGAAGCCGTCGCCCTCAAGCGCCAATGCGTGATCCACGGCAAGCCGTTCATCTCCACCGTCGCCAGCGCCCGCGACTGGGTCGAGATGGAGCGCATCCACGCAGGCCTGCCCGCCGACCCCGGCGCCGACGATCTCCACGACTTCGGCCGCCAGACCCTGGCGCTGATCGCCCACGACGCGCGCAAGCCGCAGATGCTGGCGTTCGTCGCCGAGCATTTCGACGTGCTGTCGCAATTCCGCGAGCGGATCGGCACCGGCACCACGGGGCAACAGCTGAACGCATTGGCCTGGAGCCGCGGCTGGCCGCGTGACCAGGCGTGGATCCAGCGTTTCCAGAGCGGTCCGCTGGGAGGCGACGCGCAGATCGCCGACCGGGTGCTGGAAGGCCACTGCCAGCGGGCGATATTTTTCGAGGACCCGCACGTGGCGCGCCAGCACGAAGCGGACATCCAGCTGTTGGAGCGCGCGGTAACCACGGTGACCGATACCGCGGTCTGCATCACCGCCCCCAACATCGCCGCCCGCTGGGCCCTGGCCGCCCGACAACGCAATGCCGCCCCCGTGCGGACGCCCGGTCATGGCCCAGCGACCGGTACGCCATTGCAGCGGGCCTGATCCGGATACCCGCCGCTATCGGGTACAAGGCAGCGTCCACGAGGCGATCTTCTGCCTGCTGATGATGCGAGACGGTTTCATGGCCGGTTCTGCGAACATCGAGACGCTGGATCCGCGCGCGGAGGGCTTCCCGATTCTTCGTCAGACGCAGGAAGCGCGTCTTGAGACGGTGATGTCGAACAGTTTTGGTTTTGGGGGTACGAACGCGACGCTGGTGTTCGGCCGGGTGTAAGGCTGGGACATCGAGTAGGTTCAAGCAACGGCGCCTGAGGGCGCCGTTGTCGTATGCGCGGTGGTCGCGGATCTACGTGAGGCAGCCCGTGCTGCACGCGTTCGCGTGCGAGGCTCCGTTCCGG
>Ga0209933_1002363_pt1 | contig 10951 bp, 10 predicted proteins | sample ThiBiot_300_biof_FD_183944 | JGI IMG/M metagenome (GOLD analysis project Ga0209933, IMG submission 183944) | Wastewater bioreactor microbial communities from Cape Town, South Africa - Thiocy_cont_300_biof (SPAdes) | ecosystem: Engineered > Bioremediation > Thiocyanate > Unclassified | place...
CATCGTTGGCACCATTCGAAAGTGCTGCGCGAAGGCAACAGCAATTACGGCGAGAACCTGGTGCTGTGGGATCTACTGCTCGGCACCTACTTCAATCCGCCGCGGCGGCCGCCCGCCGACATCGGCATCCGCGGGCACGTCGCCCGTGGCTTCCTGCGGCAGTTGCTGCAGCCTTTCACGGCCGCCGGCGTGCGCGCGCTCTTTCGGCCCTGAGGCGCCAATTCAAGGTCAACGGCGCCTGTCGTAGCGACGGTCGAGATAGTCGAGCAGCTCGGCGCAGCTGCGCGGCCGGCCGTCGCTGTAGCGCCCGTCGGTGCAGGGATGAGGACGGTCCGCGCGTTCCCAGCGCGGCGCCCAACGACGATCGAGTTCGTCCAGGAGTTCTGCGCAGGTCCGCGGCCGGCCGTCGCTATAGCGCCCATCGGTGCAGGGATTGGTGCTCTCCCTGACCGGCAGGACGAACGCGACAGGAGGCGAAGCGAGGTCAAGAGACGAGGGTCCGGCCCACGCGGGAAAGTCGGTGCCGGCGGTCGCGAGAATTGACGCGAGCCCTATCGAAAACGAGCGGAAAACCTTGACCATGGACACCTACACCGAAAACAGAAGATCTCGGCGACAAGGTGCGACGGCTGGATTGAGGGAACATTGCGCCCCGACGCCAGGATCCAGGGACCTCGCGTCAGTCGAGCGTGGGTGTGGCAGCCAGCCAGTCGACGTAGCGTGCCGGCAGGAGGTCGCGGCCGGCCAGGAGATAGCCGAGATACTCCCGGGTGGGCCGCAGCCCGTCGGCGACCTTCAGCGCCACGTAGGTCACGGCTTCGACCGGGACATTGGTGTCGGCCCGCACGACCTGCACCGTACGGCGCTCGTAATGGCCGGTCGCGACGCCCTCGAAGCGGTCCAGGATCGCCAGGCCCTCGGCCGGCAGGGCGTTCAGGGTGCCGTGCACCGCACCGCCGGCCACAAGGACGATGTTACCGACGCCTGCTCCCTCGGGCGTCCGCGCGACCTTGTTGAAGACCAGCCGCCAGCCGTCGAGCCGTCCGGCAATGCGTTCGCCCGCGGCGACGCCGTCGGGCTGCAGCCTTTTCGCGAACAGTCTGTCGGCGTCCATGTTGGAGCCATAGGCGAAGTACCAGTTCACAGCACCTTCCATACATGGACCTTGTCGTCGTAGCCGCGGATCGGCAGCGGCCCGAGATCGATTGCACCGTCGCCCGCGACGGCGGCATGCACCGAGCCGGACACCAGCACCTGCGCGCCGGTTTCCTTGGTGAGCTGCTCGAGCCGAGCGGCAAGGTTCACCGTCTCGCCGATCACCGTGTACTCCTTGCGCCGCGGCGAGCCCACAGTACCCGTCACCGCCTCGCCCATGTGAATGCCGATGCCGACGCGCAAGGCCTGTGCCGGCCTCTCCTTGTTCCAGGCCTCGACGGCCTCGATCATCGCCCGCGCGGCCGCCAGGGCGTTCTTCGCCGCCGACGGATCGGCGAGCGGCGCGCCGAACAGCGCGAGGAAGCCGTCGCCCAGGAACTTGTTGATGATGCCGTTGTGCCGGTCGACGACCTCGATCATGTCGGCAAAGAAGGCGTTGAGCAGCTCCACCGTTTCGCCGGCGGAACGCCGCAAGGTCATCGCCGTGAAGCCGCGGATATCGAGAAACAGCACGCAGACGGTGCGCAGCTCGCTCGGGGGCTCGGCCTGCGCGGCAAGCAACTGCTCGACGACGGCTGGCGAGACATGCTGGCCGAACAGGCTGGTCACGCGATCGCGGGCCGCGCCGGCCCGGGCGGAACTTTCGAACTGCCGCCGCAGGCTCATGGCGACCAGCCCGGCGACGACGCCGCTGCCCAGCAGCACAATGCTGCGGCCGGCATAAAACATCGGCAGGCTCTCGGCCGTGCTGTTCGCCGGATCGACCGGCAGCAGCACCAGCGCCAGGACCATCTGCAGCACCGCCGCGACGACGCCCGTCCACACCGACAGCCAGAAATCGAGGCGCAGGGTCGACAGCAGAATAAAGACGAAAAACAGGAACGGCGGCCAGAAGGACAGCACGAGCTCCGGCGACATGTAGTCGCTCAGCAGGTAGGTCGCTGTCGCGGGCACCGACGTTTCGACCAGGGCATTGGCAAAACGTCCGATCCGCGGGAAGTCGCGGTCCTTGGAGGCACGCCACCGCAGGATGTTGAGCGAGGCGAACTCGTAGACCAGATAAGGCGCCACGCTCACCAGCGGCACCCAGCCCGGCACTTTTTTGTCGAACAGGCGCTCGTCGATCTGTGGAACGAGGTTCAGCACGACCAGCGCCAGAGCCAGGATGATGGCCAGCACCCAGATGATCACCTTCATCCGCTGCTGTTCGCTGCGCATGATTTCGCGGCGAAGCGCGTCGGAATAGGTGTCGGGCACCTCCGCTTCTGGCATCTCCTCATGCTACCCGAGGAGCGTTAGGCTCCACAACGGCGGGAGGCAGTGCTAGGAACGGTCCATGGCGTTGAAGGAGATCGCGCGGGAATTCCAGGGCAAGGCCGCCCATCTGGCCCTTCGCATGCCGATTTCCTGGGTCAATATCATCACGGGGCCGCCGGCCGCCGTCGACGGCCGCACGCTCGATGGCCGTACCCAGTGGTTTCTCCAGCTCCTGGCACGCAGCCGCCAGCCCGCCCTGCATCAGCTGAGCGTCGCCGAAGCCCGTACGGACTTCGACACTTTCATGCAGCTGATGAGCGGCCGGCCGGCACCGGTTGGCGAGATCGTCGACCGAACTGCCAACGGATCTACAGGGTCCCTGCGCATTCGTATCTACCGTCCGGCCCACAGCGTTGCCCGGCTGCTGCCGACCATCCTCTATTTCCACGGCGGCGGCTTCGTGATCGGCAGCCTCGAAGGCTACGACCTGGCCTGTCGCTATTTCTGCGCCCGCTCGGGCTGCGCCGTGGTTTCGGTCGATTACCGGCTGGCGCCGGAGCACAAGTTCCCCGCGGCCATCGACGACGGCGTTGCGGCGTTCCGCTGGCTGTCGGCCGAAGCGGCCCAGCTCGGCCTCGACCCCAGCCGCATCGTGCTGGCGGGTGATTCGGCCGGTGGCACCATCGCCGCGGTCGCCGCCCAGGAGCTGCGCGGCGAGCCGCACCCGCCTTGCCTGCAATGGCTGATCTATCCGGCGACCGACCTTGCCGGCGGCACGGCCTCGCACAAGAGCTGCGGTGAGGGTTTCCTGCTGACGGCCGCCGACATGGAGTGGTTTCGCGGCCACTATCTCAATTCACCCGCCGAGATCGACGATCCCCGCGCCTCGCCCCTCAGGGCCGCCGACCTCACCGGCGTGGCCCCGGCGCTGGTCTTCACCGCGGGCTTCGACCCGCTGCGCGACGAGGGCGAGGCCTATGCCGACCGGCTCACCGCCGCCGGGGTGAAGACCATCCATCGCGAATTCGATACGCTGATCCACGGTTTTATCGGCATGCGCGGCGCCCTGCACGCGGCCGCCCGTGCCATGGACGACATGGTCGCGGGCTTGCGCCACGAGCTCGCGCAATTGGGAAGGTGACGGGACAGCGAGTATGAACGAACAGACGACGCCCACGGAATCGCGGCCGACAGATACACGGACCGAACGCGGCGGCCGGCGCGAACAGAACAAGGCGGAGAACCGCACCGCCCTTCTGAAGGCCGCCCGCGCGGTGTTTGCGGAGATGGGCTACGGCGCGGCGAGCGTGCGCGACATCGTGCGTCGCACCGATCTCGCCTCGGGCACCTTCTACAATTACTTCAAGGACAAGGACGAGATCTTCGAGGCGGTGGTGGGCGAGCTCACCGGCATCCTGCTGCAGCGCCACCGCCAGGGCCGCGCCCAGGCCACGTCGGCCGAGGAGTTCCTGCACCATCACTACGCGGCCTACTTCAACTTCCTGGCCGAGGATCCCGAGCTGCTGGCGCTGGCGCGGTCGAGCTTCACCGCCGTCCGCACCCTGCTCGACAAGCCCGACGTTCGCGCGCTGGCCAAGGCACTGAACGATGACATCCGCACCGCCATCGCCTCGGGCGTGCTGCCCAATGTCGATGTCTCCTACCTCAGCGCCTCGATGGCAGGCGTCGCCTTCGAGATCTCGATGGTGATGGTCACCCGCGACCCCGTCGACCCCGCAGCCGCGACCGAGTTCGCGACGCGCCTGATGATCGGCGGCCTGCACCGCCTGCCACGGCGCTGAAACTTCACCTGACGCGCCTGCCGATCACCTCGGCGAGGCGATCGACGCCGGCCCGCAGCGCCGGCAGGCTGTAGCCGGTGAAGCCGAGCAGGAGCGCCTGCAGCGGCGGCGCCGACAGGTAGAGCTTGCTCATCGGACGCAGGACCAGGCCACGCGCGGCCGCCTCTTTTGCGAGAGCGGTATCGCTCCAGCCCGGAGCCAGCCGCGCCAGGAGGCGCATGCCCTGGTCGGGAACCTCGACCTCCAGGACGCAGCCAAGCTTCGCGCGAAGCGCCGCCGCAAGCTGGTCGCGTGCCACGCGATAGGTCGCGCGCATGCGGCGCACATGGGCCTCGAAGTGCCCCTGCTCGATGAAATCGGCCACAACACTTTCCGTCACGGCCGGCGCCTGGCGATCCGTGAGATGGCGTGCCGCCGTCATTGCCTGGAGGAGCTCGTGGGGAACGACGGCATAGCCCAGCCGCAGGCCGGGGAAGACCACCTTGCTGAAGGTGCCGAGATAGATCACCCGCTCGCCGCGATCGATGCCCTGCAGTGAGGCGATCGGTCGGCCGGCATAGCGGAACTCGCTGTCGTAATCGTCCTCGATGATCCATGCGCGGGCCTCGCGCGCCCAGGCCAGCAGTTCCAGCCGCCGCGCCATCGAGAGGACGACACCCGAAGGCGATTGATGCGAGGGCGTCACGTAGGCGGCCCGCGCCAGCGGCGACGCGGCCACCCCGTTGGCGACCACCAGCCCCTGATCGTCGACCGGGACGGGAACGATGCGGGCGCGCGCCGCCTTCAGGGCGTCGTGCAGGGCGGGATAGGTCGGATCCTCGATCCATACCGGATCGCGCGGTTCGATCAGGATCTTCAGTACCAGATCGATCGCCTGCTGCACCCCCGACAGGATCAGGATCTGATCGGCCTCGCACTGCACGCCGCGTGACGCCCGCAGATAATGGGCCAGCGCCTCGCGCAGCCGCGGCGAGCCGCGCGGATCGCCATAGCCCAGCCACAGGGCATCCGGCCGGCGCAGCGCCGCAGCCGTCAACCGGCGCCAGGTCGCGAGCGTCTGCTCGTCGAGCGAACAGCGGCCGGTGTTGAACGGAACGGCCTCGAACTGCGCCGGATCCGGCGCCAGGGCCGCGTAGCGCGCCGCCGGCTTCGGCCGCCGGTTGGGCGCCGATGCCTGGGCCAGCGCCCGCGCGAGCGCGCGATGCGGCGGCCGTTGCAGCGGCTCGAGCATGTCGGGGGAGACGAAGGTCCCTGCGCCCTGCCGGCCGATCAGGTAGCCCTCGGCCAGGAGCTGCTCGTAGACGCCGACCACGGAGGCCCGCGACACGCCGAGCCTCTCGGCGACGAGACGGCTGGCGGGCAGCCGGCTGCCCGCCGGTGCGATGCCGTCCAGGATCAGGCGCCTGAGCGCACCATAGAGCTGTCGAAAGATCGATTCCGGGGCGCCGCGATCGATCGAAAACGACAGCAGCTCCGACCCGTCGGCAAAATTGGTCTGGTCCCTTGCCACCAATTGGACCTGTCGCCGACCATTCGGTTTCGCTTTCTTCGCGCGCCGCGTTCTCGAAGGAGCCTGCCTCATGTCGTCGACCCTACCCGAACAAAACGAATTCGGTCAGCCGATCGGACCGGAAGTCGGTGACTGGAGTCCAGTGGCCCTGCCGTCGAAGGCACCGATGGAAGGGCGCTTCTGCAGCCTGGCGCCGGTCGATCCGGCCGAGGATTGCGGCCCGCTCTTTGCCGCGCTCACCGACGGCGACGACGGCCGGCTCTGGACCTATCTGCCGTTCGAACGGCCTCATGACCGCGACGATCTCGGCCGGCTGCTCGTCTACTTTGCCCGCGAGTACCAGCCCTTCGCCATCCGCGACGGGCGAAGCGGCGCCCTGCTCGGGGTGGCGAGCTACATGCGGCCCAATCCCGGCGCCGGCTCGATCGAGGTCGGCGCCGTGATCTACAGCCCGCGCCTGCAGCGCTCGCCCATCGCGACCGAGGCGATGTACCTGATGATGGCGCGGGTCTTCGCGACGGGATACCGGCGCTACGAATGGAAGTGCCATGCGCTCAACGCCGCCTCGCGGGCGGCGGCGTTGCGGCTGGGCTTCCAGTTCGAAGGCATCTTCCGCCAGCACGCGATCTACAAGCGGCGATCGCGCGACACGGCGTGGTTCTCGGTGATCGACAGCGACTGGGCGGGCCTCAGCCTCGCGTTCGAAGCCTGGCTGGCGCCGGAGAACTTCGATCGCGAGGGTCGGCAGATACAGTCGCTGGCATCCCTGCGGTTAGGAACGCCCTGAGTGAGGGACGCCCTGAGGGACGCCCTGAGCCTCAGGCCCCCTGGACGATCGGGTTGCGCAGCACGCCGATCTTCTCGATCTCGACCTCGCAGACGTCGCCCGGCTTCAGCCAGTTCTGCGGCTTGCGGGCCAGGGCCACGCCCGACGGCGTGCCGGTGATGATGACGTCGCCCGGCTCCAGGGTCATGACTTTGGTGAGCTCATGCACCAGGGTCGGCACGTCGAAGATCAGGTCGTCGGTGTTGCTGTCCTGCATGACCTTGCCGTTGACGCGGGTCATGATGCGCAGCGGCGTGCCGCCCGGCGGCAGCTCGTCCGACGTCACGATGTCGGGGCCGAAGCCGCCGGTACCGTCGAAGTTCTTACCCAGCGTGAACTGGCCGCCCGACTTTGCTTGCCAATCGCGCAGCGAGCCGTCGTTGAAGCAGGCATAGCCCGCGATCACCGTCAGCGCCTTATTCTTCGGCACGTTGCGGCACTTCTTGCCGATGATGACGGCGAGTTCGGCCTCCCAGTCGAGTTGCTTGGAATGGCTGGGACGCGGCATCTTGCCGTTGTGCGGCACCAGCGTGTTGTTGAACCGGGTGAACACCACCGGATAGGCCGGGATCGGGTTCTTGGTCTCCTCGGCGTGCTTGCGGTAGTTGAGGCCGATGCAGATGATCTTGCTGGGATTGGGCACCGGTGGCAGGTACTTGGCCGACTTCTCCGAGATCGTGGCGCCAGCCTTCGGCTTGGCGCAGGCCTTGAGCACGGCGTCCTGCAGCTTCTTTCCGCCGGCCAGGATCTCGACGACCGTCTTGGGGCCGCGTGGCATCTGCTTGCTGAGATCGATGATCTTGCCATTGCCCGTTTTCACGCCGACGACGGCCTTGCCGCCGTTCTGGATGGTGCACAAACGCATGAAGTTTCCCCTGGAGATTTTCGTCCGAAATACGGCCGCGGCGTAAACTCCACCGTCCCGAACGGCGGGTCAAGCCGAACACGAATTTTGCTAGTCTTCGGCCATGCGTTTCTTCCTCTTTGCTCTCGTGCCGTTCCTTCTCTTCGCCGAGCCGGCCGCCGCGCAGCTCGTGGTGCCGCTCACGACGCCGGATGGTCGCGTCGGCTGCACCCAGGGCATGACCGGCATCGGCCGGCCGCCGGCTTGGCAGGCGGTGCAGGACAAGGACGGTCCCGACGGCTGGGTGCTGGTCGAGACGGCCGCGGACGCCACCAACCTGCGCTTTCCGCTTTGCATCTCCGAGCAGACGACGGCCCGCGACTTCGACGCCACCCTGCGCTTCAAGCCGATCTCAGGTACGCACGATCAGGTCGCGGGCTTCGCGTTTCGTGCCCAGAGCGCCAACGACTACCTGCTGGTCCGCACCAATGCGCGCGACAACTCCGTGCGGCTCTACCGCGTGGAAAAGGGCCGGCGCAGCCAGATCGCCGGCAAGGACGCACCGATTGCGCTCGGCGAGTGGCACTCGCTGCGCGTGATCGCGATCGGCGACCGCTTCGAGATCGCCTTCGACGGCAAGCCGCTGTTCACCGCCACCGACCGCAGCCTGCCCCAGTCCGGCGCCATGGGCGTCTGGAGCCAGGCCGACAGCATCACCCACTACGGCTCGCTGCTGGTCGGGCCCCCGATGCGATAGCTCGATGCGCGCGCCTTTCCCCCCATTCAGATCTGTTGGACTCACACACCGCTATCTTCTGTCCTCTCCCGTGAAACGGGAGAGGAAGGGGACCCATGCGAAGCATGGGGAAGGTGAGGGTGCTCGCGACGGAGAAGGTGTGTGCGTCGAGAGATCTCCGACCCACCTCACCTACCCCATGCTGCGCATGGGGCCCCCTCCTCTCCCCCCACTCCGCGGCTTGTCCCAAGCCGCTTCATGGGCGGAGAGGACGTGCGTGCCGATACCGGCCGCTTCCGTCAGTCTACCTGGATACCGAGCGGCGGCAGCAGGCGGCGATAGCGGTCGATCTCGCTCACGACATAGGCCTTGAAGGGGTCCGGCGGCAGGCAGACGACCTCTCCGCCATTGTCGCGCGTGTAAGTCTCGAAGGATTTCTCGCGCGCGCCCTTGGCCAGGGTTCGATAGAGGTTTTCCACGGTCGCCGCCGGCAACCCCGGCGGCCCCCAGAAGCCCGACCAGCCGGGAATGTCGGCCTCGATGTCGAATTCGCCGAAGGTCGGCGTATCGGGCAGCAGGGCGAGGCGCTGGGCGCTCGACACGCCGAGCGCCCGCAGCCGGCCGGTCTTCAGGTACTCCATCACCAGTGACGGCGACACGAAGAAGGAATCGATCGTTCCGGCCATGGCATCGGCGATCGGCGTCGCCTTGTAGGGCACGTGGGTGAGCTCGATGCGCGCGCTGCGGCAGAACAGTTCGCCGACCACATGGGTGGTGTTGCCGACGCCCGACGACCCGTAGGTGAGCCTGCCGGGCTCGGCGCGCGCCGCCGCGAGGAACGCCTGCAGGGTCTTGAAACGCGAGTCGCCGCCCACGATCAGGCCGAAGCCCTGGCTGCGCGTCAGCAGCGTGATTGCCGTGAAGCCGTCGACTGGATCGTAGGGCAGCTTGCGCATCAGCACGGCGCTGGTGGTGTGGCCGCCGGTAGCGAACAGGATGGTCGCCCCGTCGGGCCGGGCGCGCGAGACTTCCAGCGCGCCGATCGTGCCGCCGCCGCCGGGCTTGTTGTCGACGATCACCGTGCGCCCGGTTGCCTGGCGTACCGCCTCAGCGAACACGCGGACCGAATTGTCGGCGCCCGAGCCCGCGGCGAAGGGAACGACGATGCGCAGGCTGCCCTCCTGGGCGAAGGCGCCGCCGGGCACCGCGAGGCCCGCCAACGCGCCCCATTGCAGTGCTCGACGCCGCGTCGCGCGCATGGTCACGCTCCCGACGACGGACGGCTGAGAATGGCGCTCAGGGCGGAGGTCAGAGTGCCAGCGGGATCGGCAGCAGCCGAGGCGCTGCGCCATCCGACATAGCCGTCGGGCCGCACCAGCACCGCCCCCGTCTCGTCAATCCCGTAGGTCTCGCGCCATCGTCCGTCGGCGGAATCCAGTTCGCCGGCGCCGACGGCAATCGGTGTCACGGCGACGCCGGTGCTGGCCCCCAGCCCCCGCGCCGCGTCGATCCAGGCCGCGCCGCGGGCGCCGGCCAGCAGCACGAAGCCCTTGCCGACAAGATCGATCGACGATACGCGCGTGCCGTCCTTGCGCTGCAGCCAGGCGTGCGGCGCACGGCCACCGGGACGTGCCGACGGGGCATAGTCGGTTACGGGATTGACCACGACCGGCGCGGCGCTGCCGTCGGGTACGACGGCCGTCGAGACGTAGTTGGCGCCGAAGATCATCCCCTGTTCGTTGAGATATTCCGGCCGGGCGCCGGCCGTCTCGCGCGTCTTCTGCAGGCGCCCCATCGAGATCGCGTTGGCGAGACTCTGCTCGGTGATCGCCTTGCCGAGCGGCTGGCGCTCGTCGTGATAGGTCTCGAGCAGCGCCGGCGTCGCCTGCCCGCAGAGCACCAGCGCGAGCTTCCAGCAGAGATTATGGACGTCCTGGATGCCGGTATTCATGCCGAAGCCGCCAGTCGGCGGCATCTCGTGCGCGGCGTCGCCGGCCAGGAAGATCCTGTCGTGGCGGTAGCGTTCGGCGACGTGCGCCGACGCAACCCAGGGCGCGATGCCCAGCACCTTGACCGGCAGATCGGGGATGCCGACGCCCAGCCGCACCAGATCGACCGCACGCTGGGGCGTGAAGTCCTCCGGACTGTAGCCTTGCGACTTCAGCGAATTCACCAGGAAGCCCCAGCGATCGGCGGCATTGACGGTGAGAAACGTGGCGCGCAGCCGGTCGTTCTCGATGAAGTAGAGCGCGGCGGGACGGTCCTCGGTCCACTGACGGAGGTCGGCGTTGATCAGGATGTTGACGCTGTCGTAGACGTCGGTCTCGCCGTCCATCCTGACGCCCAGCGCGCTGCGCACCCGGCTCTGCGCCCCGTCGGCGGCGATCATGTACTGCGCCACGACCTTCTCTTGGGCCCCGGACGCGACGTCGACCAAGGTCGCTGTCACCCCCGACCCGTCCTGGGTGAAGCTCGCGAGCTCGGTCCCGAAACGCAGCGTGCCCAGTGCCTGCTGCTCGGCGCAGCGGCGCAGCACGGGCTCGAGATAGTCCTGGGCGCAGAGGCAGGCCCGCACCGGCGAGACCTCGGCGCTGCGCTCGCTGCGGCCCCAGGGCACGCGCCGCTCGATCTCTTCGCCGGCCAGGGTGCGCGCCCAGACGATGAGACCGGTACGCTCCGGCGGCAGCCCCGCCTGGCGCACCGCCGCTTCGACGTCCTGCTGGCGGAAGACCTCCATGGTGCGGGCATTGATGCCGCGTGCCTTGGGATGGATGGCGGTGCCGGGGTGACGTTCGATCAGGAGCGACCGAATGCCGAGCCG
>Ga0209933_1002364_pt1 | contig 10949 bp, 7 predicted proteins | sample ThiBiot_300_biof_FD_183944 | JGI IMG/M metagenome (GOLD analysis project Ga0209933, IMG submission 183944) | Wastewater bioreactor microbial communities from Cape Town, South Africa - Thiocy_cont_300_biof (SPAdes) | ecosystem: Engineered > Bioremediation > Thiocyanate > Unclassified | place...
GTCTCGCCCGTTTCGTAGACGAAGAACTCCATGCGATCGAGTTCTTGCAGCAGATCGTTCGGGAATTCGATATCGGCCTTGTCGATTTCATCGATCAGCAGCACCGAGCGCTCGGGCGCCGTGAACGCCTCCCAGAGTTTGCCGCGCTTGATGTAGTTGGCGATGTTCTTGACGCGCTCATCGCCGAGCTGGCCGTCGCGCAACCGCGAAACGGCATCGTATTCGTAAAGTCCCTGCTGCGCCTTCGTCGTCGACTTGATGTGCCATTCGATCAACGGCGCGCCGAGCGCTCTTGCAACTTCGGCAGCGAGCACCGATTTGCCTGTGCCGGGTTCGCCCTTGATGAGAAGCGGGCGCTGCAACTGGATTGCGGCGTTGACGGCGACCTTCAGATCGTCCGTCGCAACGTAAGAGGAGGTGCCCTCGAATTTCATGAAACCCGTAACCTCGGAGTTTTGTGCTTCGCCAATCTATGGGGCGGCTGAAAGAACGAGCAAGATGACGGAAACGCACGACCGGCGGCGGGCTATCCTGCAATTATGCCGGAGTATTGCCGGAACATTCTCGCCAAGTACTTGTTTTAACTGTCAAAAATTAGTCGTTTTTGGACGCGAATTGGGCAGCGCGCATGCTTGACTTAGCGCCGCCTCGAATAGATAAGGATCGGCCGGAAATTAGGCCCGATTCACTTGGATCGAGTTTCCTTCGGCAACGATTATCAGCTCGAGCGCATAAGCCTCAGGAGAGGCGGACGATGAGCAAGACGATCGCGGCAAAGACGGCGAAGGGAAAATCCGCCGGGAAGAAGGCTGTTGCCAAGTCCGCTCAGTCGGCAAAGGCCAGCAAAACGCCGGCAGGCAAACCTGCCGCGGACAAAAAGAAAACGGCGGCAAAACCGGCGCCGGTGAAGTCTTCCAAAGTGAAGACGGCGACGGCCGCGAAACCGGCTACAAAGAAGGCTCCAGCAGCGAAGGTCGCAGCGCAGCCAGCCGCAGTGCCGAAACCGGCGTTAAAGAAGTCAGAGGGTACGAACAAGAAGATGGCTCCGCGCGTAAAGATTGCAGATATCGTTCTCCCTGCCGGCTACAAGCCGTCGGACGACGAGCCGTTCATGAACGACCTGCACAAGGCGTATTTCCGCAAGCGGCTGCTTGATTGGAAAGACGAAATCTTGCGCCAGACGCGCGAAACGCTGGCGATCTTGCACGAGGACTCGACACAGCACGCCGATCTCGCCGATCGCGCGACCTCCGAAACCGATCGGGCGACCGAGCTTCGCACGCGCGACCGCCAGCGCAAGCTGATCGCCAAGATCGACGCGGCTGTCGGCCGGATCGAGGACGGGACGTACGGCTATTGCGAGGATACCGGCGAGCCGATCGGCCTGAAGCGGCTCGATGCCCGCCCGATCGCCACCCTGTCGGTCGAGGCGCAGGAGCGCCACGAGCGCCGCGAGCGCGTTTATCGCGAAGAATAGCTGAGGCGAGGGCGCGGCCGTACCCCCGGCAGTCCCGTTTCGCGACATGGCTTTACCGGCCATTAATTGATTGGGGGGACACTCTTCTACCACAGCTTGTGCTGGCTGGGCGGCCGGCTTCCCGAAGGGGAAGTCGCCCGAGCAATGCTGGCCGTGCGCGCCGGGCGGCCGGCTCCCCAGAGGGGAGTTGGTCCGGTGCAATGCAACTAGGCGGCACGCGCCGGGCGGCCGGCTCCCCGGAGGGGAGTGGTTCCGGTGCAACGCAACTAGGCGGTACGCGTCGGGCGGCCGGCTCCCCGGAGGGGAGTCGCCCGGCGCAAACAAAGGAGACAACGCTCGTGTCGATTACGATCTCGTCTACGCTGGCAGCAGCGGCGATCGCGACAATGGCCAGCGCCGTTCTGTCTTCGACGTCTTGGGTGAACGCGCTCCCGTATGTCGATGTCAGCGCAAGCCCGGAAATGTGGAATGCCGCTTCGGCAGCGCGCAAACAGTCGGCGCGATCAGCAAAACGCAGCCTCCGAAATCAGTTTGCGAGCACCGTCCGGCCCCTCGACCTTCACAAATTCACGCTGGCCGATTTCGGCGATGTCGACCCTTCGCGCTAAATCCGTCCTGATCCTGCAAACCAGTCGTAGATGGCCGCATTTGCAGCCATGACGAGGCATCGATCGCCGAATTCTAATCCCTAATCCCTAATCCCTAAAACCTAATCCCTAAAACTGCGGTCCGGAATCCGACTCCGGCGGAGGTTGCGAGCCACGCGCAAACATCGGCGGGCGGCGGAAACCCGCGCGATCGCGAGGCGGCGCAATTTCAGCCTGTGGCGGCGCGGCGGGCGGCGTGATGCCTGTTTCAATGACGACGTCGACGGGCCCGCCGGTCATCACCAAATGCTCGACGCCGTCGCGCCGGATCAGCACCAGCTTTCTGCGGCTGTCGACGCTGGCATGATCGACGACCTCGAGCCTGCGCTCGCCTTTTTGCCGGAACAGAACGGAGGACGGACTGGTCCCGTTTAAATAAGCTCGCAGGAAAACCGCGATGCCCGCGCTCGCCAATCCCAGCACGACCAACAGCAACGTCCAGAAGATATAGCTTTGCATGCGCGCCTCGTGCCTGGTTGCCTCAATGCCGCGTATCGAATTCTTGCAAGAGATAGCGATCGATACACGCGAGTTGACTGCATGTTAACTCTCTTGAGCGAAGTCTTAGCCAACAGAAAAGCGCCGACTCGTTGCGGCACAGTTGCAGTTGCGTTTGAGTTCCAGTTCCCATGCTCCAGACTGACGCCCCGGCCATCGAGAATCAGATAGATTCCGAGCCCATGAAGGATCGCGAGGCGTTGAGGATCAATGCCGCCCCGCTCGACACGCTGAACACAGCGGAAGGGTTCGGCGGGTTCCTCCCCGTAGCAATGATTGTTGCCGCAGCGGGCGCCCTGGTTTTTGGCCTGCTTGCGAGCAGCTCCGGCAAGCCGGTTCTGCTGACCGTGATCGCGGTTCTGGCAATGCTCGGCATGTTCCTGATCTTTGGTGTCGCCGCCGGACACATTCGCATCGGAGCGCGCGTGGCGCCTGGCGATCTGCTCAAGGCTGCCGCCGACGCCAGCGACGAGCCGCAGATTCTCGCGCATCAGGACAGCACGGTCGTCTACGCGAATGCGGCGCTCGAAGATATGTTCGGCCGCCATGAAGCCGGACCGTTCGCGGCGCTCGATGCCGTGATGAGCGCCGAGCCCGAAGCGACGCAAGCTCTCTTTCGCCTGACGCGCGCCGCCGAACGCGGTGAGAGCCGCAGCGAGGATGTCCGCTTGCGTCCAGGTCCGACGCGGCGTCCGGCGTGGGTCAGGATTTCCGTGCGCCCGTTCGTGTCGACCGGCAATGGCGACGGCACGCTTCTGCGGCAGCGTCTCGCGCTGTGGCGCATCCGGGACATCTCGAAAGACAAGGCGCAAGAAGCGCAGCGCGTCGGCACGCTCGAAACCGCGCTCGCGGCCTTCGACACGATGCCGGCGGGCTTCATGTCGATCGCCGGCGACGGCACCATTCTTCACGTCAACGCCGCGTTCGAGCAGTGGCTCGGCTATCCGGTAGGTTCGCTCCGGACGCATCATTTGCGCCTAGCCGAACTTGCGGGCGGCGACGGCGCGCGCCTCCTCGAGAACATGGCCGGGATCCCGGAAGCCGATCAGCGCGTCGTCGATCTCGACCTGACGCGGCAGGACGGCCGCATGGTGCCGCTGACGCTTCTCGTCGAACCGGCGGGCGGTCATCCCGATGAAGGTTTCACGATCACCGCCATCAACCGTCTGACGGCCGGTCTCGGAGATCGCACGCCGCAGGACGTTCGCGCTTCGCAGTTCTTCCAGTCGGCGCCGTTCGGCATCGCGACGATCGACGGCGAAGGCCGGATCGCAAGCTGCAACGCTGCCTTCATGCGCCTCGTGCTCGACGGACGACCGGCGCAGGACGTTCTGGCTTGCGAAGCGCTGGGCCGTACAGGCGACGCTGGCGAGCGCACGCGCATCGAGGAAGGCCTCGCCGAAGTGCTCGCCGGGCGCGGAAACGTGCAGCCGATCGAGATCACGGCGGGCGATCAGAAGCAGTTCACCTGTCGGGTGTTCATGTCGCCGCTTGCCGCCGTGTCGGGTGGTGCCGCGGCGGCGCTCTACGTCATCGATGCGACCGAGCAGAAGCAGCTCGAGGACCGGGTTTCGCAGGCTCAGAAGATGGAAGCCGTCGGCAATCTGGCGGGCGGCATCGCGCACGACTTCAATAACGTGCTGACGGCCATCATCGGCTTTTCGGATTTGCTGCTGCAGACGCACCGCCCGAGCGATCCGTCCTACAAGGATATCAAGAACATCCAATCGGCGGCGAACCGCGCCGCTAATCTCGTCGCCGGACTGCTCGGCTTCTCGCGCAAGCAGACGCAGCAGGTCTCCGTGTTCGACCTGAACGAGCTGACGTCCGATATGCGTGCCATGCTCAAGACTCAGGTGCGCGAGAAGATCGATCTGCAGTTCCAGGCGGGACGTGATCTCTGGTACGTCCGCGCCGACAGCAACCAGCTGTATCAGGTCATCCTGAACCTCGCGCGCAACGCTCGCGACGCGATGCCCAACGGCGGCAAACTGACGATCCGCACGCAGAACGTCACCGAGCGCGAAAGCCAGCGCATGAGTCCCGCCGCGGGCTTCACGCCGGGCGAATACGTGCTGCTCGAAATCTCCGACACCGGCACCGGCATGAGCCCGGAAGTGATGGCGAAGATCTTCGAGCCGTTCTTCACGACCAAGGGCATCGGCAAGGGCACGGGTCTCGGCCTCGCCTCCGTCTATGGCATCATCAAGCAGTCGGGCGGCTACATTTTCCCCGAAAGCGAACTCGGCAAGGGCACGACCTTCAAGATATTCCTGCCGCGCTATGTCGTCGAGGATAACGAAGAAGCTGCAGCCGTGCGTCCGCAGCCGATCGCCGCCGGCAAGAAGGAACTCCAGGCAACCGATCTCACCGGCACCGGCCGCGTATTGCTCGTCGAGGACGAGGTCGAGGTTCGCCAGTTCGCCGTGCGCGCGCTGAAGCGTCAGGGTTATCAGGTTCTGGAAGCGACCGACGGCGTCGAGGCGCTGGAGATCATGTCGGCGAATGAAGGTGAGATCGACATCGTCGTCTCGGACGTCGTGATGCCGGAGATGGATGGCCCCGCGCTGTTCAAGGAACTGCGGAAGCGCAACCCGTCGATCAAGGTGATCTTCGTTTCGGGTTATCCGAACGAAGCCTTCCGCGAGAGCATGGGCTCCGACAATTTCGCCTTCCTGCCGAAGCCGTTCTCGCTCCCGCAACTCGCCGCGAAAGTGAAGGAAGAGCTGGCGAAGTAGATCGCTTCGCCGTCATCCTTGGCCGAGCGCTATCACGAGGCTCACCGCGGACACAGCATTGGCGATGGACCAACCCGACAATCGCGTCTGCAATGGCGGCACCTCACGGCGCGAGAATAGCTGACCAAGACCCAGATTTTGGCTGAAGCACGTTTTCCGTCTGGAGACGTCTATCCAAACGCCACTTCTCCCCTCCCCTTGACGGGGAGGGGCGGGGGGTGGGGTGAGGTATTGGCGGATGGGCGGATCGCCTGAGAAAACTTCGCGAATGGCAGCGTGAGTCAACGCCGGTCCGGCTGCGAAAATCGCATTCACTTCGCCGCATAACGCTTTGGTCGTTACCCCCCACCCCTAACCCCTCCCCGCAAGGGGGAGGGGAATGAAGCGGCGTCTCTGTTACCCGGCCTGCGAAGTGAGCAGCCGACGCATCGGTGGTTCGGGATGCAGGCACTCACCCAGACGCTGCCCCTCACACTGACCCTCTCGCCGCGAAGAACGGGGAGAGGGAATGATGCTGCGATGACCCTCTCCCCACTTCTCCCCTCCCCTTGACGGGGAGGGGTCGGGGGTGGGGTGAAGACGCAGGCGGATCGTCTGCAGCAGAAATGAATGCGGGCGGCAACTGATGATCAGTGCACCGCCCGCATGTGAGTACCGAACACGACTTGGATGGCCGCCCGATGCGGCCATAACGGTCTAAGACACTCCGTCAGATGAGGAGTGCATCAACGCGCAGCATCCAAGACTCCGCTCATTGCGGCAAGCACCGCCAACGTCATGGCCGCGAAGGCGGCCATCCACGACATCAATGTTTGCCGTCCGAGCTTGATCGAACCTTAGATCTCGCCCTTGAGACCCTTCTCGAAATATTTGTGAATGACCTTGTCCTGGTTCTCCAGCAGCCAGTCGATCGTCGGCTGATAGGTCATCGCCTTGTGAATGGCGAGCGCCGTCGCCTTGCGATGAATGTCGAACAGGATCTTGTGGTCGAGCTTCTCGATCGTCGCGACCGACGGGTTGAGCCACACCGACACGATGATGCCGAGATCATCGACCTTGTCGCGCGGCAGGTCGCCCGAGCGCACGGCGTCGAGCACGCCCATCGACGTCGCATACTGAACGGTGCCCATGAGGATGTTTGTGTAGCGCTCGTTCTCGACCGTCACCTTGCTGACGCACAGCGTCGGCGGACGCACCATGACGTCGGTGTTGAGCAGCGACAGCACCTTGCTGTGCCCTTTGGTCTGGTCGCCGAGAAGCGTCGCGAAGGCCGTGCCGAACGGGCCGTCCATTTCGCCGATCGCAACTTCGGGTTCCGCCGCAGTGCCTGGCGGGCCGCCCGCGACCAGGGCTTCGCCGACCCGGATGCCGAAACGGCCGCTTGATGCGCTCATGTCTAATACCTCGTCTTGGTTCCTGAAATCATTCGGCTCATCATGCCGAGTAGCGGACCGATAGCCCACTTGACCCCTGTCCACTCTATAAGTTCCGCTTATTTGACTGCGATGAGAACAAAACGTGATTGACGAGGTTGGAACAAATAGGGTACGTATATCCTTAATTGAAGGCGCTGGGCGCTTGCCATATTGAGGGACGACGATGGAACGGCCGGATTGGACTGTGCTCGAAGGGGGCAAGATGGATAAGAAGCAGGCGCTCGAACACGCGCTTCAACAGATCGACAAGAACTTCGGTAAAGGGTCGATCATGCGCCTGGGCGCCAATGATAAGGTCGATATCGAAGCGATACCGACCGGCTCGCTCGGGCTTGACATCGCCCTCGGCATCGGCGGCCTGCCCAAAGGCCGCATCATTGAGATTTATGGTCCCGAAAGCTCGGGCAAGACCACGCTTGCGCTGCATGTCGTGGCCGAAGCCCAGAAGCGCGGCGGCATCTGCGCCTTTATCGACGCCGAGCACGCAATCGATCCGGGTTATGCCAAGAAGCTCGGCGTCAAGATCGAAGACCTTCTGATTTCGCAGCCCGATACCGGCGAGCAGGCGCTTGAAATCGCCGATACGCTCGTCAGATCCGGCGCCGTCGACGTGTTGGTCGTCGACTCGGTCGCCGCCCTGACGCCGAAGGCGGAACTCGAAGGCGAGATGGGCGACAGCCTGCCGGGCCTGCAAGCGCGCCTAATGAGCCAGGCGCTGCGCAAACTGACCGGCTCGATCTCGAAATCGAAGTGCATGGTTGTCTTCATCAACCAGATACGCATGAAGATCGGCATCATGTTCGGCAACCCCGAAACGACGACGGGCGGTAACGCGCTGAAGTTCTACGCCTCCGTCCGCCTCGATATTCGCCGCATCGGCCAGATCAAAGAGCGCGAGGAAACAGTCGGCAACCAGACCCGCGTCAAGGTCGTCAAGAACAAGGTCGCGCCGCCCTTCAAGCAGGTCGAATTCGACATCATGTACGGCGAGGGTATCTCGAAAGTCGGTGAGCTGATCGACCTGGGCGTCAAGGCCGGGATCGTCGAGAAATCCGGCGCTTGGATGTCCTATAACGGCGACCGTATCGGCCAAGGCCGCGAGAACGCCAAGACGTATCTCAAGGAAAACCCGAAGATCGCCGCCGAGATCGAAAACTCGATTCGGGCGAATGCCGGATTGATCGTCGAGAAGATGCTGGTCAACCCGGATGCGGGTGAGGACGACGGCGAGGAGCCGGACGAGGACGGCGTCCTGCCCGACGAAGACACCAAGAAAGTCGCCAAGGCCAAGCGCTGACGAATCGAACGTCGGCCGGTGCCGCACTCCGTCATGGCCGCGCAGGCGGCCATCCTCGGCGTCGGCAAGCCGGAAATAGCAAGCGGCGGTGCGGCCTTTCCGTCTCACCTTCCGTTTCTGGACACTCTCCAGGGCCGCCGCTACAACGGCGGCCTTGAACCGTTCCAGGGACGCTTCGGTCCGGGCGGTTATGTCCGCGAATAAGGCTTGAAGGCACACATGGCTGGCGTCAGCGCAATCCGCTCTTCGTTTCTCGACTACTTCGCCAAGAACGGTCACGAGGTCGTGCCGTCGTCACCGCTCGTGCCGCGCAACGACCCGACGCTGATGTTCACGAATGCCGGCATGGTGCAGTTCAAGAACGTCTTCACCGGCCAGGAAACGCGCGCCATTCCGCGCGCCGCGTCATCGCAAAAGTGCGTCCGCGCAGGCGGCAAGCACAACGACCTCGACAACGTCGGCTATACCGCGCGCCATCACACGTTCTTCGAGATGCTCGGCAACTTTTCCTTTGGCGACTACTTCAAGGACCGCGCCATCGAGCTGGCCTGGAATCTGCTGACCAAGGATTTCGGCCTCGACGCCAAGCGCCTGCTCGTCACGATCTATCACACCGACGACGACGCTTATAAAATCTGGAAGAAGGTCACGGGCTTCTCCGACGACCGCATCATCCGCATCGCCTCGAGCGACAACTTCTGGCAGATGGGCGACACCGGCCCCTGCGGCCCGTGCTCGGAAATCTTCTTCGACCACGGCGATAAAATTCCGGGCGGCCCGCCGGGCTCGCCGGACTCGGAAGGCGACCGCTTCATCGAGATCTGGAATCTCGTGTTCATGCAATTCGAGCAGCGCGCGCCCGGCGATCGCATCGATCTCCCGCGCCCCTCGATCGACACCGGCATGGGCCTTGAGCGCGTCGCGGCCGTGCTCCAGGGCAAGCACGACAATTACGAGATCGACCTCTTTGAAAATCTCATCCAGGCGATCCGTCAGGAAGCCGCCAAGACCGGCGCGAAGGAAACGGGCGGCGACGCAAGCCCCGAGTTCCTGAATGTCGCCCGCCGCGTCATCGCCGATCATCTGCGCTCGACGAGCTTCCTGATCGCCGACGGCGTACTGCCCTCGAATGAAGGTCGCGGCTACGTCCTCCGCCGCATCATGCGCCGCGCCATGCGTTACGCGCACCAGATGGGCTGCCACGATCCGTTGATGCATCTGCTCGTGCCGTCGCTGGTCCGCGAGATGGGCGACGCCTATCCCGAACTCGTGCGCGCGCAGCCGCTCATCACTGAAACGCTGAAGCTCGAAGAAACGAAATTCAAACGCACGCTCGACAACGGCCTGAAGCTCCTGGGCGAAAGCTCCGCGAGTATGAAGAAGGGTGCCGTCTTCCCCGGCGACGTCGCGTTCAAGCTCTACGACACCTTCGGCTTCCCGCTCGATCTGACCGAAGACGCGCTGAAGCCGCGCGGAATTTCCGTCGACACCAACGCCTTCGACGCCGCGATGAAAAAGCAGAAGGATGCCGCCAAGGCCGCCTGGAAGGGCTCGGGCGAAGCGGCGACAGAAGGCCTGTGGTTCGAGATCAAGGACAAGGTCGGCGCCAGCGAGTTCCTCGGCTACGACACCGAGACCGCGGAAGGCATCGTCGCGGCGCTGGTCGCGAACGGCAAGGACGCCGATACATTGAAGGCGGGCGACGAAGGCGCGCTCATTCTCAACCAGACACCGTTCTATGGCGAGAGCGGCGGCCAGGTCGGCGACCAAGGCCTCATCAAGGGCGCGAAGGGCGCGCTCTTCCGCGTGACCGACACGCAGAAAAAGCTCGGCGATCTGTTCGTGCACTTCGGCAAGGTGGAAGCCGGCAGTTTCACGGCTGGCGATGCCGTCGAGATCGAAGTCGATCACGCCCGTCGCACGGCAACGCGCGCCAATCACTCCGCGACGCATCTGCTGCATGAAGCGCTGCGGCAAGTGCTCGGCACGCACGTCGCGCAGAAGGGCTCGCTGGTTTCGCCCGATCGCCTGCGCTTCGACTTCTCGCATACGAAGCCGATGTCGGCCGAAGAAATCAAAGCCGTCGAGGACATGGCGAACGCCGTGCTGCTCGAAAACACACCTGTCGTGACGCGCTTGATGGCGCTCGACGAAGCCCGCGCGTCCGGCGCGATGGCTCTGTTCGGCGAGAAATACGGCGATGAAGTGCGCGTCGTCTCGATGGGCTCGACGCGCCCCGGCGCCAACAAAGCATGGTCCGTCGAACTCTGCGGCGGCACGCATGTCACGCGCACCGGCGATATCGGGCTCGTGCGCGTCGTGGCCGAAAGCGGCAGCGCCGCGGGCGTTCGCCGCATCGAAGCGCTGACAGGCGAGGGCGCGCGCGCCTATCTCGACGAACAGGACGCGCGCGTGCGCGAAGCCGCGAGCGTACTGAAGACGCGGCCCGAAGACCTGATCGAGCGGCTGAAGCATCTTGTCGAAGAACGCAAGGTTCTCGAAAAGCAGCTGGCCGACGCCAAGCGGCAGCTGGCGCTCGGTGGCGGCGTCAACGGCGCATCTGACGGCGCGGAGGCCATCCGCAGCATCGGCAACGTCAAGCTGCTCGCACGCACCGTGCAGGGTCTCAACCCGAAGGATCTGCGTGGCCTGATCGACGACGGCAAGAAGCAGGTCGGCTCCGGCATCGTCGCGATCGTCGGCGTGACGGAAGACGGCAAAGCAGGTCTCGCGGTCGGCGTGACGGAAGACCTCGTCAAGTCGTGGAGCGCCGTCGATCTCGTGAAGGCGGGAGCCGAAGCGCTCGGCGGCAAGGGCGGCGGCGGCCGTCCCGACATGGCGCAGGCGGGCGGCCCC
>Ga0209933_1002366_pt1 | contig 10938 bp, 8 predicted proteins | sample ThiBiot_300_biof_FD_183944 | JGI IMG/M metagenome (GOLD analysis project Ga0209933, IMG submission 183944) | Wastewater bioreactor microbial communities from Cape Town, South Africa - Thiocy_cont_300_biof (SPAdes) | ecosystem: Engineered > Bioremediation > Thiocyanate > Unclassified | place...
AGATGAAACCGCCGCTTGAACCGCTGCCAGCGCGTCGTCGCAACCGGCGCGGTGCTTTCGATCGGAGAGGTTTCGGTTTTCTGGTCCATCCGGCTCAAACCTCGCGCGTCTCGAAATCGATGCGCGGATCGACAAGGGTGTAGACGAAGTCGGAGAGAATTCCGACGAACAGCCCGACCAGCGAGAAAATAAAGAGCGAAGCGAATACGACCGGATAGTCGCGCTTCTCGATGCTTTCGAACGACAGCAGCCCGAGACCATCCAGCGAGAAGATCGTTTCGATCAGCAGCGCACCGGAGAAGAATGCGCTGATGAACGCCGACGGGAAGCCGGAAATCACGAGCAGCATCGCGTTGCGGAAGACGTGCCCGTAAAGCACCTGATTTTCAGTCAGCCCCTTGGCGCGCGCCGCCACGACATACTGCTTGCGGATTTCATCGAGGAACGAGTTCTTAGTCAGGAACGTCATCGCCGTGAACGAGCCGACCGCCATCGCGATGATCGGCAGCGTCAGGTGCCAAAGGTAATCCGTGACTTTGCCGAACAGCGAAAGCTCATCCCAGTTGTCTGAGAACAGCCCGCGCGACGGGAACCACTGAAAGAACGACGAACCGGCAAACAGAATGAGCAACAGAACCGCAAACAGAAATCCGGGTATAGCATAACCGATCACCAGCACGGCGCTCGACCACGTATCGAACGGCTCGCCGTCCTTCACCGCCTTGCGAATGCCGAGCGGGATCGAGATCAGATACGTCAGCAGCGTCATCCATATGCCGAGGGAAATCGAAACCGGCAGCTTCTCCTTGATCAACTCCAGCACGGACACGTCGCGGAAATAGCTCTTGCCGAAATCGAACGTCGCATAGTTCTTCATCATCAGGAAAAAGCGCTCATGCGCCGGCTTGTCGAAGCCGAACTGCTTTTCCAGACTCTTGATGAAGGCGGGATCGAGCCCTTGCGCGCCGCGATACTTCGACGTGATCGCGTCGGCGCCTTGCCCGAGCTGCGCCGTCGCAGCATTGCCGCCGCCGAGCGCGTCGCCGCCTCCGCCACCCATGCGGCTGATGATCGACGAGGAGTTCCCCGTCAGCTGCGCGATCATCTGCTCAACGGGGCCGCCCGGAGCAAACTGAATGATGATGAAGGAAAACAGCATGATCCCGAACAGCGTCGGTATCACGAGCAGCACCCGTTTCAGAAGATAGATGGCCATCAGGGCTTCGCCGGTTGCTGTTGTTGTTGCGGTTGAGTTTCGGTTTTGCCGGACGCCAGCGCCTCGGCTTTCTTCGCATCGAACCACCACGTATCGAGCACGCCCGCATCATATTTCGGCTGCACGTCCGGATGCGAATACTTGTTCCAATACGCGATCCCGTACGACGCCTTGTACCAATGCGGAACCCAGTAATGTCCGGCGCGGAGAACGCGGTCGATGGCGTTGGTCGCATTGACGAGTTCGGCGCGCGATTTCGCGGCCGTCACCTTGTCGATCAAGCCGTCGATGGCCGGATCTGAAATACCCGCGAGGTTGAACGACCCGTCGAGCTTGGCGGCATCCGATCCCCAATAGCTGCGCATTTCGATGCCCGGCGTCAGGCGAAGCGAATAGCGCTGCGTCGTCGCGTCGAAATCGAAGGATTTGACGCGTCGCTCATATTGGCTCGGATCGACGAGGCGCCAGGAGGCGTTGATGCCGATGCGCTTGAGATTGTCCGTATAGGGAACGGTGATGCGCTCGAACGCGGCTTCGAAGTCGAGGAATTCGATCGTCAGCACCTCGCCCTTGGCGTTGTGCAGCATGTGATCCGCGCCGGGCTTCCAGCCGGCTGCGATCAGCAGCTCCCGCGCCTTTTTGAGGTTGTCGCGATTGTTGCCGCTGCCGTCGGTCACGGGCGGCACATAAGGTTCGCCGAAGACTTCCGGCGACAGCTTGTCCTTGTACGGTTCGAGCAGCGCCAATTCTTCCGGTTGCGGCGCCCCGGTCGCCTTCATGTCGGAATTTTCGAAGTAGCTCGTTGTGCGCTTATAGAGCCCGTAGAACAGCTTCTTGTTCGACCATTCGAAATCGAAAACCAGATCGAGTGCTTGCCGCACGCGCGGATCTTTGAACGCCTCGCGCCGCGTATTGATGAAAAATCCCTGCGCGCCGGATGGGCGATTGTCGGGAAGCGACGTCTTGATCAGGCGGCCGTTCCGCACGGCGGGAATGTCGTAGCCCGTCGCCCACGAGACGCTGGAGAACTCCTCGCGAAAATCGATCTGCCCGGACTTCAGCGCCTCGAGTTCGATGTTCCGGTCGCGATAGTAATCGTAGCGGATCTCGTCGAAGTTGAAGCGCCCGCGATTGACCGTCCGATCCTTCGCCCAATAATCCTCGCGCCGCACGTAGGAAATGAACGTGCCCGGCTTGAAGTTCTTGATCCTGTAAGGACCCGACCCGAGCGGCGGCTTCAGCGACGTTTCCTCGAACGGCTGCGTCGTATAGTAGGCCTTCGACAGCACCGGAAGCTGCGCGACGGTGATCGGCAGATCGCGCGTCAGCGTTCCCTGAAACGTGTAGCGCACCGTCTCCGGGTCCAGCGCCTCCGCCGACACGACGTCGTGCAGCGGCTGCGACAGCGCCGGATGACCCTTGTCCTTGATCGTCTTGAACGAAAATACGACGTCGTCCGCCGTGATCTTCGTGCCGTCCGAGAACTTCGCTTCTGGGCGCAGCTTGAACGTCACCGACATCCGATCCGGTGCGACGTCAGCCGACTGCGCAACCAGACCGTAGACCGCGTCGGGCTCGTCCATCGCGCGAACCATCAGCGCGTCGAAGAGCAAATCCAGACCTTGCGCCGAGTCGCCCTTCAGGATGTGCGGATTGAGATTGTCGAACGTGTTCGCGCCACCGGTGCCGAGCGTAATGATCCGGCCGCCCTTCGGCGCATCAGCATTGACGTAATCGAAATGCTGGAAGTCGGCCGGATATTTCAGCTCGCCGAAAACGGAAAGCCCATGGCGTGGTTCGGCGCCAGCAACGCTCGCAGTGAGCGGCAACAACAGCGCCGCCGCCACCGCACTCCACGCCGCCAGTCTCGGCGTCGCAATCATTCGCATCTGAGAGAAGACCGGCACCGGATCATTTCGCCTTTGCTGTTGCGACGGCCTTCTGTTTGTCGGCATCGAGCCACCACACTTGCAACAATGAAGCCGATTGCGACGGCAGCGTCTGCGGCCGGCCGAAGATATCCCAGTACGCAATGCGCTCGTAAGGATAGTACCATTGCGGAACGACGTAGAAGTTCCACAGCAGCACGCGATCGAGCGCGTGCGTGGCGGCGACGAGGTCGGCGCGATCCTTCGCGAACACGATCTTATCAATGAGCTTGTCGACGGCGGGATTCTTGATGCCGATGGTGTTGCGGCTGCCGGTCTTGTCGGCGGCGGCCGATCCCCAGAAGTCGCGCTGCTCGTTGCCGGGCGAATTCGACTGCGCGAATGTGTCGACGATGATGTCGAAGTCGCGGTTGTCTTCGCGCTGCTTGTATTGCGCGTCGTCAACCGCCCGCACCGAAGCGTTGATACCGATCGCCTTCAGGTTCTGGATGTACGGCAGAATGATATTCTGGAACGTATCGCCGTTGATCAGGAACTCGGCGGTCAACTGCTCGCCCTTGTCGTTGCGGAGCACACGTGCCGTCTTGGCGGACGACAAACCGACCGCGCGCATCGCCTTGCAGAAAAATCCGCACGAGCCGTCGTCGGTTGCTTCGCTCTTGATTTGCCATCCGGCGGCTTCGAAAAGCTTCAGCGCATCCTGCTGATGCTTGCGATAATCGCCGTCCTTGTCGTTGACCGGATTTTTCCATTCCGTCGTGAAAACTTCAGGCGGCACCTCGGATTTGATCTCGTTCAGGATCTCGAGCTCGCGCCCCTCGGGCAAACCCTTGGACGCAAGATCCGAGTTCTCGAAAAAGCTGTTGAGCCGCACATAGGACCCGTAAAACAGCTTCTTGTTCGTCTCTTCAAAATTGAACAACAGGTTGAACGCCTGCCGCACGCGCGGGTCCTGGAATTGCGCGCGCCGCGTGTTGAACGCGAACGATTGCATTCCGGCGACGCGCTTCACCGGCAACGCCTCTTTCTTCACGAGGCCTTTTTTCAACGCATCGAAATCGTATTGCGCGGCCCACGCAGCGGCGCGGTTCTCCAGCCAGAAGTCGAGCTTGCCCGTCTTGAAATCTTCAAACGCCGGTGACCGGTCGCGGTAGTAGGTCACTTCGAGCGTGTCGAAGTTATATTGCCCGCGCATCACCGGCAGGTCTTTCGCCCAGTAGTCGGCGACGCGTTCGTACGTAATCCGCCGGCCCATATCGACCGACTTGATCTTGTAGACGCCGTTGCCGAGCGGAACCTCGACCGTCGTTTCGCCGAGGCTGCGCTGGCGTCCGTTGGCGTCCTTGCCTTCCCAATACGCCTTCGGCACGACGCTGATCTGGCCGACGATCATCGGCAGCTCGCGGTTGCCGGTCGAGTCGAAGGTGAACTTGACCTCGTGATCGCCGGTCTTCTCCGCCTTCACGACGTTCTTGTAATAAAATGCGTAGAACGGATTGACCTTCTTGAACTCATCGAACGAGAAAATCACGTCCTCGGGCGTGATCGGCGTGCCGTCGTTGAACTTGGCTTCCGGCCGCAGCTTGAACGTCACGGACGAAAAGTCATCCGGATAGGACGCGCATTCGGCAATCAGGCCGTATTGCGTTTCCGGTTCGTCGGGACTGTTCGCGAACAGGCTGTCGTAGATGAGGTTCAGACCGCCCGCCTTCACGCCCTTGTCGGAAAACGGATTGAGCGTATCGAACGTGCCGTCCGCCCACTGACGAAGCGTGCCGCCCTTCGGCGCGTCAGGATTGACCCAATCGAAATGCTTGAAATCGGCGCCGTACTTCGGCTCGCCAATGAGCGAGATCGCCGGGCGGCACTGTGATTCGTCGGCCCGCGCTCCATTCGAAAGCGGCGGAGAACTGAGAAACGCCATGGCGGCAAAGGCAAACGACGTCAGGCGCATCCGCATTTTCGATTTCGACCTTTCTCCTCGGGCTCGAAAGCCTACCATAGCCTAGAGGCGCGGGGATAAGCCCACGCCGGATATGAAGCGACCCCGCCAACAGCTCGGCAGGGTCGCAAACTTTAGGTGGTATAGCGAGTTAACTTGCCGTCATTTTGGCAAGGGAACGGGCGTATCGGCAAGCGTTGCCAGATAAGCGAGCAGATCCGCTTCGTCGGTATCAGACGAAAGGCCCGCGAAAACCATTTTCGTTCCCGGAATGTAGGTCTTCGGGCTGTGGATGAATTTCGCCAGTTCCTCGAACGACCACTCGCCGCCCTTGGCCTTCATGGCATCCGAATAGGCGAAGCCGGGGAATGACGCCCGTTTACGATTGACCACATCCCAAAGGTTCGGGCCGACGGTCGCTTTCTTGTCCTTTTCGGCGACGTGGCAGGATGCGCACTTCTTGAAGGTCGCCTTGCCGTTCTCGGCGTTGGCTTTGGGAAGCAGCGCGACGATCTTTTTCGCGGCTTCTTCAGGCGTTTCGGTTGCAGCCGGCGCCGCGCCACCTGGCGCTTCGGCACCGCCGCCCTCGCTCGGAGCCGGAAGCGTAAAGCCCGGCTTGAACGCGCCGTGTCCGACGTTCATCTCGATGATTGTTTTCGTCCCGAAGATCAGCAGCAGCGCGGAAAGTACCGCACCGGCGATCTTGGTGAACTCGAATTCGTCAATTCTCATTTCAAAGCCCCCGGATTTGGCCAGATGGTGTTACGCAAGTATAAGTGCGAAAGGAAAGTTCTATACAACTGGTACGAGTCCACCGGCAGAGGTATATAAGCTCACCTCTCTCATGCAAGCGTACAAACCATTTCGCACCTGCTAGGGTGGCGAGACAGTTTGTCACCGAATGATGATTCTCGAGCCAGTGTCCCACCATAATCTGATCGTTATTCCCGCCCGCATGCAGGCGACCCGCCTGCCCGGCAAACCGCTCGCCGACATCGCGGGCACCCCAATGATCGTCCACGTCTGGCGCCGTGCTGTGGCCGCCAACGCCGGAGACGTCATCGTCGCGACTGACAGTGGGGAAATTGCCGATGCCGTCACGGCCGCAGGCGGCAAGGCGATCATGACGCGCACCGATCATGCGTCGGGCTCCGACAGGGTTTTCGAGGCCGTGACGAAAGCCGATCCCGGCCAGCGTGCAGGTATCATCGTCAACCTGCAGGGCGACCTTCCGACTCTAGATCCCGATCTCGTTACGCGCTGCCTTGCGCCGCTCGCCGATCCCGAAGTCGACATCGCGACGCTGACGGCCGTCATCACCGAGCCCGAGGAGCGCACGAACCCGAACGTCGTCAAGGTCGTCGGCACGCCGATCGCGGACGACCGTCTCCGTGCGCTCTATTTCACGCGCGCGTCGGCGCCGTCGGGCGATGGCCCGCTTTACCATCACATCGGCATTTACGCGTATCGTCGCGCGAGCCTCGAACGCTTCGTATCGCTGCCGCCGTCGCCGCTGGAAAAGCGCGAAAAGCTCGAACAATTGCGCGCTCTCGAAGCCGGAATGCGCATCGATGTTGCGATCGTTGACACCGTTCCTCTCGGTGTCGATACTCCAGCCGATCTTGAGCGCGCCCGCAGTCTCATCGCGACATGATCCGTCCGCCTCTCACAATCCTGTTGATCTCCTAACCGTAAGCGCTGACACGCCATGCCGCATCGAACCGAGCCTGCCGACACGCCTGCCAAGATTTCATATCAAGGGGAGCCCGGCGCCAATTCGCATCTCGCGGCGCGCGAGGCTTATCCCGATCTCGAACCCGTCGCTTATCCGACCTTCGAAGATGCACTGTCGGCGGTGAAATCCGGCGAGACGCGCTACGCGATGATCCCGATCGAAAACTCCGTCGCGGGCCGCGTCGCCGACATCCACCACCTGCTGCCCGACGCCGGTCTCTATATCGTCGCCGAGCACTTCCTGCGTGTTCGTCATCAGCTGATGGCGACGGAAGACGCGAGCCTCGAGACGATCAAGCGGGTGATGAGTCACACGCAGGCGCTCGGCCAGTGCCGCACCACGCTGCGCAGGCTCGGACTGAAGCCGGTGCCGGAAGCTGACACGGCAGGCTCCGCGCGCCTTGTCGCCGAACGCAACGATCCGACGACGGCAGCCATCGCCTCGCGCCTCGCCGCCGAAATCTACGGCCTCAAAATCCTGAAAAGCGACATGGAGGACGAGACGCACAACACGACGCGCTTCGTCATTCTGGCTAAAGATCCCGACGACGCGGAACCCGGCAACGGCCCCGTCATGACGACGTTCCTGTTCCGCGTGCGCAACGTGCCGGCCGCGCTCTACAAGGCGCTTGGCGGCTTCGCGACCAACGGCGTCAACATGACGAAGCTCGAAAGCTATCAGGAAGAGGGCACGTTCAACGCCACGATGTTCTTCGCCGATATCGAAGGCCATCCGGTCGACCGGTCCGTGCAGCTGGCGCTCGAAGAATTGTCGTTCTTCTCGACGCAGATCACGATCTTCGGAACCTATCCTGCGAGCCCGTTCCGCAAGGAAGCCGCCGAGCTTGCAGCCAGCGGCCAGATTCCGCTGAAGCGTTCGAGCTGATCCACATGCGCCTCAAGGATAAAGTCGCGGTCGTCACCGGCGCAGCTTCGGGCTTTGGTCGCGGCATCGCGGAGTTGTTTGCCGCTGAAGGCGCGCGCGTCGTCATCGCCGACATCAACGGCGAGGCTGCCGCCGCGCTCGTTGCTGAGATCGGTCCAGACCGCGCCATCGCGACGGCAACCGATGTCACCAGGCGCGCCGACGTGGATGCGATGATCGCAGCGGCCGTCGATCGCTTCGGGGGCGTCGACATTCTCATCAATAACGCCGGCGTCACGCACAAGAACCAGTCGCTGCTGACCGTCAGCGAAGACGATTTCGACCGCATCTACGCCGTCAACGTCAAATCCATTTATCTGACGACACTCGCGGTCGTGCCGGCGATGGAAAAGCGCGGCGGCGGTTCGATCATCACGACCGCTTCGACCGCCGGCATTCGTCCGCGTCCGGGATTGACCTGGTACAACGGCTCGAAGGGCGCCGCGATCACGCTGAGCAAGTCGATGGCCGCCGAACTCGCGCCGAAGAACATTCGCGTCAACGCCATCAACCCGGTTATCGGCGAGACCGGCATGCTCGAACAGTTCATGGGCCTGCCCGATACGCCCGAGAACCGCGCCAAGTTCGTCGCCGGAATTCCGCTCGGCCGCATGTCGAAGCCATTCGATATTGCCAACGCCGCGCTATTTCTCGCCGATCCCGCCAGCGCCTTCATCACCGGCGTCGCCATCGAAGTCGACGGTGGCCGCTGCATCTGATCCGCTGCACGCTCAACTGACGAGCCGCCGCGCAGACTCGCCATCTTCCGCCACCATCGTCGCTCCATGTCGACCGATCCGCTTCCCACTTTCCCCTCCCCTGAGGGGAGGGGGCAGGGGTGGGGTGAAGAACCACGAGAAATCTCTCGGTGGGGGCGTCTACGTCCACACCCCAAAGCTCAGCGCAATCATTCGGCCGTTCATCCGTGCGCACCTGACCGCGATCATCCGGATACACACGCCGAACTCAATTCCAGCAGCAATGTCACAGCCCTAACACGGGGTTGTACTTCTCCGCCGTTCGCCCCATTATAGCCGTGGGCTGGCGACGGACGAATTCGTCGCCAACCGGGTCAGGTCCGGAAGGAAGCAGCCCTAACGATCAGAAGTCGGGTCGTTCGCCAGCCTTTATTACTTGCGCGCCGGGGCCACGCGGCCCTTGGCGGCGCGGAATTTTTGGACAAGGTTCGGCGCGGGTCGCCTTGCTCCCTCGCCCCGCGGGCGAAAATATCGATCCGGAGAACATGGCGAAAAAGAAATCAGATGCGTCTGAGGGCGTGACGGGCTCGGCTGGTTCCGAAGCGCCGAAGCCCTACGTCGTGCTGGCGCGCAAATACCGCCCCGCGACCTTCGACGATCTGATCGGCCAGTCGGCGATGGTGACGACGCTCCGCAACGCCTTCGCGTCGGGGCGCATCGCGCAGGGCTATATGCTGACCGGCGTGCGCGGCGTCGGCAAGACGACGACCGCCCGCATCCTCGCCCGCGCGCTGAACTATGAATCCCCCGGCATTGACAAGCCGACCATCGACATGCCGGGCCTCGGTGTCCACTGCAAGGACATCATGGAAGGCCGTCATCCCGACGTGCTCGAAATCGACGCCGCCTCGAACACCGGCGTCGACAACATCCGCGAGATCATCGAAAGCGCGCAGTATACGCCGCTCGTCGCGCGCACGAAGGTGTTCATCATCGACGAGGTTCACATGCTGTCGAAGGGCGCGTTCAACGCGCTGCTGAAGACACTTGAGGAACCGCCCGCGCACGTCCGCTTCATTTTCGCGACGACCGAAATCCGTAAAGTCCCCGTCACTGTGTTGTCGCGTTGCCAGCGCTTCGATCTCCGACGCGTCGAGCAGCCTGTGCTTGCGGCGCACTTCAAGAAGATTTCGGAAAGCGAAGGCGCGGAGGCCGATGCCGACGCGTTGCAGCTCATCGCCCGCGCCGCGGAAGGCTCCGTTCGCGATGGTCTCTCGATCCTCGATCAGGCGATCGCGATGGGCGAGGGCCACGTCACCGCGGCGAGCGTGCGCGACATGCTCGGCCTCGCCGATCGCGGCCGCATCTTCGATCTCGCCGAAGCCATTTTCCGTGGCGATCTTCCGGCCGCGCTCAATGGCTTTGCGAGCCTGCATCGCGACGGCGCCGAAGCTTCCGAAGTGATCGGCGATCTCGCCGAGGCGGTGCACGCGATCGCGCGCGTCAAAGCCGTCGGCGAAGAACCAGCCGGCGAAAGTCTGACGGCGGAAGAAAAGAAACGGCTGAGCGATCTCGCGAGCCGCCTTTCGATGCCGTATCTCTCTCGCGCCTGGCAGATGCTGATCAAAGGCCTCGAAGAAGTCGGGCGTACGCCGAACCCGGACGTTGCCGCCGAGATGGTCCTGATCCGCCTCGCGTACACGGCGGACCTGCCGACACCCGATGAATTGATCAGAGGCCTCGGCGGCTCGGCAATGCCCGCACGCCGCCCGGCTTTGGCGCCCGCCGAAACGCGCGCGTCGGACACGCGGCCGACCGTCAACACGACGACGACCGCTCCGCGTGCGGATGCGGAGCATGACGATCTCGCAACCCGCGACGTCTTCGATTTTGCCGGTGACGACGGCGAACTCGACGACGGCATCGGCGACGGCGACGCTCTCGACGACGATGAGCAGACGTCGCTCTCATCGGTGCCGCGATTACCCGATCCGCGTTCCTTTATCGACGTCGTGACGCTCGTCGGCGAGAAGCGCGACGTCAAACTCAAGATGCATCTCGAGAACGACGTCAGCCTCGTGAAGTTCGATGCGGTGGCGGGCTCGATCGATATCTTCCTGCTGCCGGACGCGCCGCCCGAGCTTGCCAACGATCTTCGCGAGAAGCTTAATCTATGGACGGGCCGGCGCTGGGTCGTCGTGCTTTCGAAAGACGCAGGTCAACGCCCGATCGGCGTCGTGCGCCAGGAGCGCGAAGCCGCCGAGCTTGAGCAGCTGAAGCAGCACCCCGCCATGCACGCCGTCCTTCAAGCCTTCCCCGACGCGAAGATTGCGGAAGTGCGCCGCCTGCCCGGCAGGACGCTGGACGCTGACGATAAGGAAAGCGAAGCCGGTTGACGCCCTTCGCCGACAATTGCCGCAACGCAGAGGATTGCATGAAAGACCTGATGGGTATGATGAAGCAGATGGGCCAGATGCAGGCCCGTTTCAAAGAGATGCAGGAGGAGCTTGCGCGCGCCGAGATCGAAGGCCAGT
>Ga0209933_1002382_pt1 | contig 10865 bp, 6 predicted proteins | sample ThiBiot_300_biof_FD_183944 | JGI IMG/M metagenome (GOLD analysis project Ga0209933, IMG submission 183944) | Wastewater bioreactor microbial communities from Cape Town, South Africa - Thiocy_cont_300_biof (SPAdes) | ecosystem: Engineered > Bioremediation > Thiocyanate > Unclassified | place...
CTCCGCCATGCCGACCTCGCCGATCCATGCGTCGACCACGCCCGGCCGCGCGTCGATGTCGACGCGCGCATCGGCGCCGTTCAGGCGGCAGCGCACGTCGGCGAGGCGCGCGTCGGCGGCGGCGAGCTCGACATAGACAGGCAGGCGGACGCCGGCGGGAACGAGCGCATTGCCGAGCAGCTTCACGTCGAGCAGCAGCCGCGTCTGCGCCGTATGCGCCTGCGCGGCGTTGGGCGGGCCGTTCGCCAGCCACACGGCTTTCACCGGACGTTCGCCGATTCCCAGCGTGACCTTCGCGCTCGCAAGTCCGGGCAGGCTGACGCCGAGATCGAGCGAGACCTGACGCTTCGCGTTGGCGACCTGCGCCTCCGCCATCAGCAGGTTGAGCGCGCTCACCTGCGCCGCGACCGCCGGCCCCTCGCCAAGCGTCTTTGCGCCCATCGGTCCGAGATCGATGATGTCGCGCAGCTTGACGCCGAGCCGCGCCACATCGGTTCCGTTCGCGAGACGGCGCAGCGCGTCGGCGGCTTTGGTCTGGTTTGTCAGGGACGCGACGCGCGCGGCCGCCGTCAACGTCTTGCCGATCGGGCCGCTGACGTTGAGCAGCGTGTCGTAGCTGACGGCGCGCAGATTGAGTTCGTCGCCGAGCGCGTCGAGAAGCGGAAACAATTCGATCTTGGCCGTGGCCAGCGCCTCGTAATCCATCACCGAGAGCGAGACGCTGGTTCCGAGCAGCGCCGACAGAAGCGCGTTCGCGATTCCGCCGTCGAGTTTCAGCAGGCGCGTTCCGACCGAGAAGGCGGCCGACTTCGCCACCGAGGCCGTGCCCGAGACTTCATACGCCGCTTCCGTCTGGCCGGTGATGAGACGTCCGAAATAGAGGGGAGTGGTCTGCCGCATCGTGACGCGCAGCGCGTTCGCCGTCGCGGCGCTCGCCGGCGTGAAGCGTTTGTCGACGGGAACGGCGATGTCGGGCGCATAGCGGCCGGGCGTGATGGTCAGCGCCGTCAGCGACACCTGAGGAACGGGCGGCCCGGCTTGCGGCTGGCGCGGGGTCAGGAAAGAGAAGCCATTGTCCGCCAGGCTGTCCCTGACTACCTTGTCAGGATCGGGCAGGCCGCCCGCGCCGGCGATCGCGGCGAGATCGACGGCCGTTTGCGCCTTGCGCTTGGCGAAATAAAGCGAGCCGACATCGACCGCCAGCGCGGCGGCGCCGACGAGCGCCGTCATGCTTCCGGCGACGAGAATGCTCGTCGTTCCGCGCCTGTCGCGCGCAACGGCGGCGACGCCGCGTCGAATCCGGACGAAACGCGATGCGCGCATCAGGCGCCTCCCTTGCGGATGATCGCCGTGCGCTCGATATGCTCGGGCGGTTGCGGCAGAAGGCTACCGAACGCGGACAGGCCGAGATGCGTCGCGTCATAGGCGATCGAGACGACATATCGCTCGGGCGATGTCGGATCGGTGCGCGCGGTCACCTGCATGTGGGCGCGCTTGAGCAGCGGGTAGTCGCCGATCGTCGCGTCGATCTGGCGCCTGGCGAGGCGCTCGCGTTCGGGATCGTCGAGGCCAGCGATCGTCGCGCGGCCGGCTTCGGCGACGAGCTGTTGCAGATTGTGCAGCGTCGCGAAATAAATCCCGTAGATCAGAATGCCGCCCAGAAACGTGATGAGCAGCGGCGCGACGATCGCGAATTCGAGCGCGGCGACGCCTCGCGCGTCGCGCGCCAGCCCTTTCGTTCTCCCGGTCTCGATCATGGCTCTCTCCAGATCAGCGGAGAGCGTTATCGGACGCGAGCCTCTAAATTCACGGTATGGCGCAATGCGCGCGGAGGTTGCGCGAATTGTTTCAATTTTAGCGGATGGAGCGACGATCAGAGAACCGGAACGGCTGCGCGCGCCAATGCGCCCGCGTCGACCGCCGGGGGAAGATCGCCGAAATGTCCCGACCATTCCCCGCCGAGCCTGGTCGCGACGAATGCGTCGGCGGTCGCCGCGTCGCCGTGACGGATCAGCAGGCTCGCGCTCAGCGCGAGCGCGAGGCGTTCGACCAGCCGCCGCGCTTGACCCTCATGGCGCGCGAGGTCGATGAAATCGCTTTCGAGCCGGGCGAGAAACGCGTCGAAGCGCTTGTCGGCGCCGCGCGCCGCGCGCAACTCGTCGATAAGAGCGGGCGCGCTGTCGGGTTCGCGCTGCATGGAGCGCAGAACGTCGAGGCAGATCACATTGCCCGATCCTTCCCAGACGCCGTTCAGCGGCGCCTCGCGATAGAGCCGCGCCATCACGCCGTCCTCGATGAAGCCGTTGCCGCCATGGCATTCGAGCGCCTCGACGACGACCGGCGGGCTTCGCTTGCAGATCCAGTATTTCGCGATCGGCGCGGCGATGCGGTTGAAGGCGCGCTCCGCGGCGTCGTCTTTTTCGCGATCCATCGCCGCAGACACGCGCATCGCGAGCCACGCGGCCGCGTCGGCTTCGATGGAGAGATCGGCGAGCACGTTCTGCATGATCGGCTGGTCGATCAGCGCGCGCTGGAAGGCGCGGCGATGGCTGCAATGATGCGCCGCCTGCATGAGCGCCTGCCGCATCAGGGCCGCCGACGAGATCGCGCAGTCGATGCGCGTGAGATGGCCCATTTCCAGAATCGTCGCAATGCCGCGGCCTTCCTCGCCGATCAGCGTTCCGATCGCGCCGCGGAATTCCACCTCGGACGACGCGTTGGAGCGGTTGCCGCATTTGTCCTTCAGCCGCTGGATGGCGAGACGGTTGCGCGATCCGTCCTCCAGCCATCCCGCGCAGACGAAGCAGGACACGCCCTTCTCCGTGCGCGCGAGCGTGAGGAACACGTCCGAATGCGGAACCGAGAAGAACCATTTGTGCCCGACGATCGACCATGTTCCGTCGCGGTTGGATGTCGCCGTGGTTTGCGTCTGGCGAAGATCGGAGCCGCCCTGCTTTTCCGTCATCGCCATGCCGCAGGTCGCGCCCGCCTTGTCGCGCGCCCTGATCTGGCGCTTGTCGTAGGTCCGCGAGAGAACGCGCGGCAGCCATTCGGCGGCCACGGCCGCGTTCTTTTCGAGCACCGGGGTCGACGCGTAGGTCATCAGGATCGGGCACATGACGCCCGTCTCGCCCTGGTTCCACACATAGGCGAGGGCGGATCGCGCGACATGCGCGCCCTTGCGCTTCTCCGTCCATGCGAGCGAATGGCATTCGTCCGCCATCGCGCGCGTCATCAACTCGTGCCACGCCGGATGAAATTCGATTTCGTCGATGCGGAGGCCGAAACGATCATGCGTGCGCAGTTCGGGGACGAAGCGGTTCGCCTGCCGCGCCCATTCCTGCACCTCGGCCGATCCCGCGCTGCGGCCGGCGCGATGGAGCCTGTCGCGCGCCCAGTCGGCGTCGAATGTCTTGACGATGCGCTGGAGCGTCGCGTCGGCGCCGTAGACATCGAAATCCGTCAGCGGCGGCGGCTGATTGAGAACCTCATGCGTCGCGTAGAAGAAGGCGTCCGGCATGGCGGCGTGTCCTGTTTCGCCCATTATCCATGCGCAGGATTTCGTCGCAAATGCGTCGCCGCCCGGCGTGCTACAGCGCAGCCAGCGCTTGCGCGAAATCCGCGAGAGCGGCGCGGCCCTTCGGCGAGAGATCATAGACGCCCCGCTCGACGCGGATGAACCAGCCATACACGTCGTCGCGCAGCATGGCGCCGGCGCGCGCCACTCCGGCTTCGGTCCGGATGAGCGCCGGCCGGCTCGGCCCCGTCCGGTCGAGGAAGCGGATGCAGCGCAGCGCGTCCTGCCTGTAGGCCGTCATCAGCGGCCGCCGCCGCGCGCTGCCGCCGAGATTGGGATCGCCGACGCGATGGGCGAACTCCTTCAGCAGCATTCCCTGGCGCTTGCCGTTCTTGCGCGGCTGATAGGGCGCGGGATCGAGCGCGGCTTCGACATGATCGCCCGAGACGGTGAGCAGGCCGAGGCCAAGCCGCCGGCAGAGCTTGTGGATGTCGGGGTCATGCCGGCGCGGCAGGCCGATGGCGAGATAGACCGCGTCCGTCAGCGACTGGCGGTCGACGCCTTGCAGGACGAGCTTCAGCGAGAAGGCGCGCTTCAGTTCGACCACGACCGGGGGCTCCTCACCCCGGATCGCCACCAGATCGCAATCCCGGATCTCCGCTTTCACGCAATAGCCCTGCGCTTCGAGGAAGCGCTTCACCGGCGCATAGAGATCGGTCTCGGCCATCGTGCGTGCGGGCAGGGGCGGAATCAAAACGCCCGCAGCGTGTGCGGGCGTCTCGTCATCGGCAAGGGCGGGCAGGCGCGGGCGGCTATTCGCCGCCGAGCGCCTTCTTCGCCTTGGCCCACCAGCCGCCGCGCTTCGGCGCCGCCGGATCTTCGGCGTTGATGCGGTAAGCGTCGGGGTTGGAGGTTACGGGCGCGCGGGCCGGCTTCGCAGGCTCGACCGGAGCGTCGGCCACGCTCGCCGCGCCGGTTTCCTGCGCGACCGGGGCGACCTGATCGTTCGCCGCCTGCTCGGCCACGGCCGCGGGCCGGTCCGACGTCACATTGAAGAGATCGGAAGACGACTGCTCGGCCTCCGCGCGCTCCGTCACGGCCGGGGAGGCTTCGAGATCGAGGTCGGCGGCGGCCGGCGGAATCGCAGGCTCCCGCAACTGGCCCTGAACCTCTTCGGCTTCGGCGGCGAGAGGGCGGCGCTCGTCCCGGTCGCGGCGGTCGCGGCGTCCGCCGCGTCGCCCGCGCCGTCGCCCGCGACTGTCGTCGCCGCGCTCTTTGCGGTCGGAGGCGCCCTCTTCGGACGCCCGTTCCGGCTCATGATCGCCTTCGGCGTCGCTGTCGGTTTCGGCCTCGTCATCGGAGTCTGTCCGGGCCTGCGTCTCGTCGGACTCGGTCTCGCGCTCATTCGGCTGGTCGCCCCGGCCGCGGCGGCGACGGCGGCGGCGGCGGCGTCCGCCGTCGCGTCCCTCGGCCTCGCCGTTCTCGGAATCGCTTTCCGCGTCGGCCGCGCTCTCGTCCGCGCGAACCTCTTCGTTCTCGGCCTCGTCCTCCTCGATGGGGATGTCGTCGTCCTCGTCGGGCTCGATGACGGGCGGCGCGAGCTGCACCACGATCCGCTGCCCTTCGGGAATCATCTCGCCCTTCTCGACCAGGTGGGTTTTTCCAGCGCCGAGATGGTCGTCGAGATTGATGGTGATCGAGACGCCGAAGCGCTGCTCGATCGCGCGCAGATGGGCGCGCTTGGCGTTCAGCAGATAGATCGCGACATTCGTCGGCGCGCGCACGATGAGGTTGAATGCGTTCGACCGGATCAGTTGATCCTCGAGGATGCGCAGGATCTGCAGCGCGATCGACAGCGGCGCGCGAACATGGCCCGAGCCGCCGCAATGCGGACAGATGCTCGAGGATTCGACAACGCCGGTGCGCAGACGCTGGCGCGACATTTCGAGCAGGCCGAACGGCGAGATGCGGCCGATCTGAATGCGCGCGCGGTCGTTCTTGAGGGCGTCCTTGAGCCGCTTTTCGACGGCGCGGTTGTTGCGCCGCTCCTCCATGTCGATGAAGTCGATGACGATGAGCCCGGCGAGGTCGCGCAGGCGCAACTGGCGCGCCACCTCTTCGGCGGCTTCCAGGTTGGTCTTGAGGGCCGTGTCCTCGATATTGTGCTCGCGGGTCGACCGTCCGGAATTGACGTCGATCGCGACGAGCGCCTCCGCCTGGTTGATGACGAGATACCCGCCCGACTTCAGCGTGACCTGGTTCGAGAACATCGCGTCGAGCTGCGATTCCACGCCATAGCGCGCGAACAGCGGCGTCGGCTCGCGGTAATATTTCACCTGCCGCGCATGGCTCGGCATGAGCATGCGCATGAAGTCCTTGGCTTCGCGATAGCCTTCCTCGCCGCCGACGACGATCTCGTCGATGTCGCGCGAATAAAGGTCTCTGATCGAGCGTTTGATCAGGGAGCCTTCCTCGTAGACGAGAGCGGGGGCCGACGATTCCAGCGTCAGCTCGCGCACGCTCTCCCACATCCGCAGCAGATATTCGAAGTCGCGCTTGATCTCGGCCTTGGTGCGCGCCGCGCCGGCGGTGCGCAGGATGATTCCCATCCCCTTGGGCACCTCGAGATCCTGCACCAGCTCCTTGAGCCGCTTGCGATCCTGCGCGCTGGTGATCTTGCGCGAGACGCCCCCGCCGCGCGCCGTGTTCGGCATCAGCACCGAATAGCGGCCGGCGAGAGACAGATAGGTGGTCAGCGCCGCGCCCTTGGTGCCGCGCTCTTCCTTGGCGACCTGCACCAGCAGAATCTGGCGGCGCTTGATGACTTCCTGGATCTTGTAGTGACGGCGGACATGACGCGGCCGTTCCGCGGCCTCCTCGAGGGCGTCGCCGCCGAGCTGCTCGACGGAATCGTCTTCCTCCTCGTCGTCTTCGTCTTCTTCCTCCTCATCGTCATCCTCGTCTTCTTCTTCGTCGTCATCGGAGGAGGAGTCTTCGGAGGGGGAGTCTTCGGAGGAAGAGTCATGGTTGTCGGCGCCCTGCGCCGGCGCGTCGTCTTCCTGCCTGTCCTCGACGTCGGCGGAGGGCGCCGAGGCTTCGGCTGCCCGGGGCGCAGCCTCGTCGGAGGTCGAGGCGTCTGCCCCATGATCGCCGCTCGCCGCAGCTTCGTCGCCGGCGTCCGTCGCGGGGGCCGCGTCCATGTCCTGCGGCATGATTTCGCCGATGGCGGCGCTTTCCGCCTGTCCTCGCGCCCGTCGTCCTCGCCCTTGACGGCGGGGCCGCGAACGCGATCGCGGCGGTTGCGCCGGCTCTCGGAGCGCTTCTGCTGGTCGTGCTCGTAGCGCTCCTCGGCTTCGATCAGCGCCTGCCGGTCGGCGACCGGAATCTGGTAGTAGTCGGGATGGATTTCCGAGAAGGCGAGGAAGCCGTGCCGGTTGCCGCCATACTCGACGAACGCCGCCTGCAGCGACGGTTCGACCCTGGTGACCTTGGCGAGATAGATGTTGCCGCGAAGCGGCTTGCGGGAGGCGGATTCGAAATCGAATTCTTCGACGCGGTTACCGCGGGTGACGACGACCCGGGTTTCCTCCGGATGCGTCGAATCGATGAGCATTTTGTTGTTGGCCATTGGCGGACCCCTTGAAGGTGCGCGCCGTCATTCTCTCTATGTCTGGCCGGATGCGGATCATGGCCGGACCTCGCGCAAGAGCGGCGATGGTCCGGTGCGACGAATCGCTGAATTCGACAGGAAAGGGAGAAGCTCGGCTGCGCCGTGGATGGTGAGCGGCTGGGCGCTGCTCGTGAAAGAGAAAGAGGGTGAGGGGGCGCCGCGCTTCTTCGCGCTCAAAGTCCGCCGGGCCGGCAGCAAGCCGCCGGGCGGCTCTGCGGGGCAAGGCGGACGGACGCGAAAATTCATCGACACCTCAAAACAGGGAGCGCTGCGCGCACCCGCCCGACGGCCTTCCTCGCACGATCTGCATGGAAACGGTCGCCGGCGCGGAGAGGGCCTTTCGTCTGCAAGCGCGCCCGGGGCGCGACTCGCCTCAGACCCTTGGTCCGCAATGGTCCGTCCTTACGGTCTTCACGCAATCTTGGCAAGATTCCCGCCGAAGGCCGTTTCCGGGCGCGCTTGCCGGCTGCGGTCATTCAACATTAACCATGCCCCGGGCAAATGAATCCATGCGCGCTCCCCCAGCAAACGGCGTGAGACGGCGGCGCCTGCCGGCGCGGCTCGCGCTCTGCCTGTTGTCCCTGCTGGCGTTTGCGGCGCCCTCGGCCAGCGCCGGCCAGCCGGCCCGACGTTATGCGCAGGCCGCCCCTGCTCCGAAGCCGGCCGTTCCGGTCGCCTTCGAGAGCGACACGAAATCGTTTCCGGGCGGCGGCGCTGAAATCGCGATCTCCATTTCACGGCCCGTACAGGCGTCCGTGTTCGCGCTGGAGCGGCCGGATCGGATCATCGTCGATCTGCCGGAGGTCAACTTCCAACTCGGCGAGGAGGCCGGCCGCAAGGCTGAGGGACCGATCCGCTCTTTCCGATATGGATTATTCAGCGCCGGAAAATCCCGTATTGTCATTGATCTGGCGCAGCCTGCTCTCGCGGAAGTCGAAGTCGAGCCGGAGGGCGAGGCGGGCCGCTCGCGCCTGCGGATAAAACTGTCCCGGGTGGATCGGGCGGCCTTCTCGCGCGCCGCGCGTGAGCCGCAGCGCGTCGCCAGCGTCGCGCCGCCCGCGGCCGCTCCCGCTGACGACCAACGGCCGCTCGTCGTCATCGACCCCGGTCACGGCGGCGTCGACCCCGGCGCGCGGGCCGTGAACGGCCAGTTTGAAAAGGACATCGTCTTTTCGATCGCTCAGGCGCTGAGGGACCGTCTCATCGAGACCGGGCGCTACCGGGTGGCCATGACCCGCGAAGAGGACGTGTTCATTTCGCTGTCCGAGCGCGTGAAGTTCGCCCGCCAGGCGCGCGCCGATCTGATGATCTCGCTGCATGCCGACGCCCTCGTCTCTCACGACGGGGTGCGCGGCGCCTCGATCTACACAGGCTCCGACCGGGCCTCGGACGCTTACGCCGCCCGCCTCGCCGAATCCGAGAACAACTCCGACTCAAGCGCCGGCGCCGACAGCGGCGGCGAGGTGATCGACGAGGTCAACGACATCCTGTCGGACCTGACCCGGCGGGAGACGCGGACGTTCTCCCACCGTTTCGCGCGGGCGCTGGTCGGCGGGCTGGGGTCGGCGCTGCCGATGCACAAGACGCCGCTGAAGTCGGCCGGTTTCCGGGTGCTGATGGCGCCCGATGTGCCTTCGGTCCTGGTCGAGCTCGGCTATCTCACCAATACGCGGGACATCGCGCTCTTGACCTCGGCCGACGGCCGGGCCAAGGCCGGCGCGGCGATCCTCTCGGCGATTGACGCCTATTTCGCCAGCCGAGGCCGTCCGTGAAGCGCGGACGCCTTTTTTCGACCATGCTTCTGCGTCACGCGCCGGTGGCGGGCGTCGGCGGCTTTGCGTATGATCGGGGCCGGCGCGGAGCGATTTGAACGCGGCGCTTCGGGGGCAGGCGCGGAACGGACAGGGTGCGATGAGATTCGTTGTTCGATTCCTGGGTTTCCTGTTCGCTATCGGCGCGATGGTCTTCCTCGTGGGTTCGGCTGTCGCCGGTTTCTACCTCTGGAAAAACACTCGCGATCTGCCGGACTACACCCAGCTCGCCAATTATGAGCCGCCGGTGGCCACGCGGGTTCACGCCGGCGACGGCAGCCTGATCGCCGAATATTACAAGGAGCGGCGGCTCTATCTTCCGATTCAGGCCGTGCCGAAGATGATGATCGCGGCGTTCCTGTCGGCGGAAGACAAGAATTTCTATACCCATTTCGGCATCGACATCGAAGGCATCGCCCGCGCCGGCTTCCAGCTCGTGGCCGGCCGCACCGACCGTCGCCAGTCGGGCGCGTCCACCATCACCCAGCAGGTCGCCAAGAACTTCCTGCTGACCCCGGAGCGCACCTTCGAGCGCAAGATCAAGGAGATGCTGATCGCGCTCCGAATCGAGGCCACCTATTCGAAGGACCGCATCCTCGAGCTCTACCTGAACGAGATTTATCTCGGCGCGGGCAATTACGGCGTCGCCGCCGCCTCGCTGAACTATTTCGGCAAGTCCGTGCACGAGCTCGAACTGCATGAACTCGCCTATATCGCCGCGCTGCCGAAGGCGCCGGAGAACTATTCGCCGATCAAGAATCGCGACGCCGCCGTCGCCCGCCGCAACTGGGTGATCGAGCGCATGGTCGCCAACGGCTATGTGAAGAAGGAGGACGGCGACAAGGCGATGAAGATGCCGCTCGGCGTGACCTTCCGCAGCCTGTCGCCCAACTCCTTCGCCGCCGGCTATTTCGCCGAGGAGGTCCGCCGCGAGATCGCCGACCGCTACGGCTACAAGAAGCTGCTCGAGGGCGGCCTGTCGGTGCGGACGACGCTCGATCCCGCCATGCAGGTCATGGCGCGCAAGGCGTTCGTGGACGGCCTGGTGCGATTCGACGAGGCCCGGGGCTGGCGCGGCGCGCAGCATCATCTCTCGTTCGGCGCGCGCGAATGGGGCCTCGCGCTGGCGGACATGCCGCTCTACACCGACGTCCAGCCCTGGCGTTACGCCGTCGTGCTGGACGTGTCCGCACAGTCCGCCCGCGTCGGGCTGCAGCCGCGCCGCGAGAAGAGCGGCGAGATCCAGCGTGAGCGCGAATATGCGACGCTTGGCGCGGACGGCGTGAAATGGACGCGCAAATCCTCCGTCGCCCAGGTGGTCCAGCCTGGCGACGTCATCTATGTCGAGCCGCTCGACGGCAAGCCGGGCCAGGTGCGCCTGCGCCAGCAGCCCGAGGTGTCCGGCGCTCTTGTCGCGATGGACCCGTGGACGGGCCGCGTGAAGGCGATGGTCGGCGGCTTCTCCTTCGACCAGAGCGAATTCAACCGCGCGACTCAGGCGATGCGTCAGCCGGGCTCCTCGTTCAAGCCGTTCGTCTACGCCGCCGCGCTCGATAACGGCTACACGCCGACGAGCATCATCGTCGACGGCCCGATCGAGATCGACCAGGGCAATGGCGAGGTGTGGCGGCCGGAGAATTACGGCGGCAGCATGGGCCGCGGCCCGATGCCCCTGCGCAGCGGCATCGAGCAGTCGCGCAACCTGATGACCGTGCGCCTCGCGCAAGACATCGGCATGCCGCTCGTCGCGGAATACGCCAAGCGGTTCGGCGTCTATGACGAGATGCTGCCGGTGCTGTCCATGTCGCTCGGCGCGGGCGAGACCACCGTGATGCGGATGGTCACCGGCTACTCCATGTTCGCGAAC
>Ga0209933_1002400_pt1 | contig 10748 bp, 6 predicted proteins | sample ThiBiot_300_biof_FD_183944 | JGI IMG/M metagenome (GOLD analysis project Ga0209933, IMG submission 183944) | Wastewater bioreactor microbial communities from Cape Town, South Africa - Thiocy_cont_300_biof (SPAdes) | ecosystem: Engineered > Bioremediation > Thiocyanate > Unclassified | place...
CTCCTCGTCGCTCGAAACGGTGCTCGTCGCCGTCGACGGGCGCGGCGCGGCGGGCGTGCCGCTGCTGTTCGGCGACCTCGCTTTGTTCACCGCGCTGCTGCTCGCCTTCTTCACGATTCTCTTCGGCACGCGCCATATCGACGCGACGGAGCATCAGGACGGGCTCGTGATCGCGATCGCGATGGAGTCGATCGTCAAGCTGCTCGCCTTCCTCGCGGTGGGCGTGCTCATTGTGTTCTTCACCTTCGACGGCTTCGCCGATCTTTTGGAGACCGCCAAGCCGCCTTTCGATCTCGCCAACCTCATCGGACAAACCTCGGGATGGACGGCGTGGCTGGCGATCACGCTGATCTCCGCCTGCGCCGCGCTGCTGCTGCCGCGCCAGTTCCATACGGCCGTCGTGGAGAACCGCGACCCGGCCGACGTCGATCGCGCCGCCTGGGCCTTCCCGTTCTATCTCATCGCGATCAACATCTTCGTCGTGCCGCTCGCGCTCGCCGGGATGAACCGCTTTCCGGAAGGGGCGATCGACCGCGACATGACCGTGCTCGCGCTCCCGCTCTCATCAGGCAATGGCGGCTTCGCGCTGATCGCCTTCGTCGGCGGCTTCTCCGCCGCGACCGCTATGGTGATCGTGGAATGCGTGGCGCTGGCGATCATGGTGTCGAACCATCTCGTGCTGCCGCTGTGGCTCCGGCGGCGCCTGCTCTTCGGCGGAGCCGCCGACGGCGAACCAGGCGCGCGGGCGCAAACCTCGAGCGGCGACCTCGGCAAGCTCGTGCTCATCGCGCGGCGTTTCTCCATCATCCTCATCCTGTTGCTGGGCTACGTCTATTACCGCGCAGCCGGCGAGCGCGAACTCGCCTCGATCGGCCTGACATCCTTCGCAGCGGTCGCGCAGATCGCGCCCGCTTTCATCGGCGGCCTCTTCTGGCGCCGCGCGACCGCCGCGGGGGCCACGGCCGGCCTCATCGCCGGACTGATCGTCTGGAGCTACACGCTGCTGCTGCCGAACTTCGCCGCAGATTCGGCCATCGCGGCGCTCATGCTGCACGGGCCGCTCGGCGTGGAGGCCCTGCGCCCCAACGCCATCCTGCCGTTCGGCTTCGACACGCTGACGCATGGCGTCATCCTGAGCCTGCTCATCAACGTCATCGCCTTCGTGGGCTTTTCGCTTTTACGCGCGCCGACAGCGCTTGAAGCCCTGCAAGCCAACGCTTTCGTGGGACCGAGCGCCGCGCCCGCCGTGCACGGCTTCAAGTTCCGGCGCTCGTCGATCACCGTCGGCGCGCTCCAGACCGCCATCGCGCGCTATCTCGGCGAGGAGCGCACGCAGACCGCTTTCCTGGCCTTCGCAGACGAGCGTCAGACGGCGCTGAGACTCGAGGCCGACGCCGACGCGCACATGCTTCAGTTCGGCGAGCGGCTGCTCGCGTCCGCCATCGGCTCAGCGTCCTCGCGCCTCGTGCTGTCCCTGCTGCTGCGCCGGCGCAACACGTCAGCGCAGGCCGCGATGACGCTTCTCGACGAAGCGTCCGCCGCGATCGAATACAACCGCGACATTCTCCAGCACGCGCTCGACCACACGCAGGAGGGCATCACCGTCTTCGACCGCGACATGCGCCTCCTCGCCTGGAACAGGAAGTTCGGCCTGCTCTTCGAACTGCCGCCCGACATGCTGCGCGTCGGCGTCGGCCTCGACGAGATCATCGAGTTCAACGCCGAGCGCGGCGTCTACGGCAAAGGCTTCGCGCAGGACATTTCCGCGCGGCGTATGGCCCGCTTCGTCAACGTCGCGGAATCGGACCGGCTGAAGATCTATCCGAGCGAGCAGGTGCTCGAAATCAGGTCGAGCCATCTGCCGGACGGCGGCATCGTCACGACCTACACCGACATCACCGACGGCGTTCTCGCCGAGGAAGCGCTGGCGGCCGCGAACGAATCGCTCGAGCAGCGCGTCCGCGAGCGCACCGAGGAGCTGACGCGGGTGAACACCGAACTCGAGCGCGCCAAGCGCGAGGCCGAGGAAGCGAACCGATCGAAAACCCGCTTCCTCGCAGCCGCGAGCCACGACATCCTCCAGCCGCTCAACGCGGCGCGGCTGTTCTCCACCTCGCTGGTCGAGCGCGACAACCGGACGGGCGACGCCGACCTCGCCGACAAGATCAACGCCTCGCTCGAGGCGGTCGAGGACATCATCTCGGCGCTGCTCGAAATCTCGCGCCTCGACGCCGGCGCGATGAAGGCCGAGTTGTCCGGCTTCCGGCTGGAGGAGCTGACGCGCCAGCTCGAGCGCGAATTCGCCCCGCTGGCGGAAGAGAAAGGCGTGACGCTGCGCTTCGTCCATTCGACGGCGACCGTGCGCAGCGATCGCCGCCTCGTGCGCCGGCTGCTCCAGAACCTCATCTCGAACGCGATCAAATACACGCCGGAAGGCTCGATCCTCGTCGGGTGCAGGCGCGGGCGCGGGCGCATCCGCGTCGAGGTGCGCGACACCGGGCTCGGCGTCCCGCCATCGAAACAAAAGCTGATCTTCCGCGAGTTCCAGCGGCTCGACGCCGGCGCGCGATCGGCGCGCGGGCTCGGCCTCGGGCTCTCGATCGTCGAACGCATCGGGCGCGTGCTCAACGCGCCGGTGCGCCTCCGCTCGGCGCTCGGAAAGGGATCGGCGTTCTGGTTCGATCTGCCCATGACGAAGCCGCTGCCCGCCGCCGCTCCGGCGCCTTCGCCCGCGGCGCCGCCGGTCGCGCTGCTCGCCGGCATGACGATCCTCGCCATCGACAACGAACCGTCGATCCTGGAGGGCATGAAGGCGCTGCTGGAAGGATGGGGCTGCCGCGTGGTGACGGCCGACGGCTCGCGCGCGGCGATCGCCGCCTTGCGGTCCCTGCAGGCGCAGCCGGACGCGCTGGTCGTCGACTATCACCTCGACAACGAGAACGGCATCGACGCGGCGGCGCGCCTGCGCCAGGGCCGCGACATGCCTGTCGTGATGCTGACGGCGGACCGCTCGGCCGAAGCGCGCGACGCGGCGACGGCGAAGGGGATTCACGTTCTACAAAAGCCGCTGAAGCCGGCGGCGCTGCGCGCCTTTCTCGCCCAGTGGCGGGCGACGCGCGCGGCCGCCGAATAGCGACGCGGCGCGCCGGGGCGCTACGCCGCCTTCCTCGTCGCTGCGTAACGGCCGTAGAACGTGTCGCCTTTGGCGGCCATGTCGCGCAGGAGCGGCGTCGGCTCGAACCGCGCTCCGTGTCTGGCGGCCAGCGTCTCGCACAGGGCGACGAACTTCTTCACGCCCATGAAGTCGATGTAGGAGAGAACGCCGCCGGTGAAGGGCGCGAAGCCGAAGCCGATGATCGACCCGACATCCGCCTCGCGCGGATCGACGACGATCCCCTCCTCGACGGAGCGCGCCGCCTCCAGCGCCTGCGTGACGAGGAGGCGTTGCTCAAGCTCCTTCACATCGATCGAATCCGGATCGAGCCGCGTCTCCTGAAAATCCTTCAGGCCCGGCCACAAGCGCTTCGGCCCCTTGTCAGGATAGTCGTAGAAACCCTTGCCGTTCTTGCGGCCGAGCCGGCCGTTCGTTTCGACCATGCCGACGAGCAACGTCTTCTGCGCCGGATTGATCGCCTGCGGCCCCACCTGCGCTTCCGTCGCGCGCAGAATTTTCAGGCCAAGATCGATCGCCACCTCGTCGTTGAGCGACAGAGGGCCAACCGGCATGCCGGCCATGCGCGCGGCGTTCTCGATCATCGCCGGCGGCACGCCCTCGGTCAACATCAGATGACCTTCGAGGATGTAGTTTCCGACGCAGCGGTTGGCGAAGAAGCCGCGTCCGTCATTGACGATGATCGGCGTCTTGTTGACGGCGCGCACATAGTCGAACGCCTCGGTGATCGCCCGCGGTCCCGTCTGTTTCGCGACGATGATTTCGACCAGCAGCATCTTCTCGACGGGCGAGAAGAAATGGATGCCGATGAACTGGTCGGGTTGGGCGGAATGCTCCGCCAGGCCCGTGATCGGCAGCGTCGAGGTGTTGGAGGCGAGGATGCAGTCGGGGCGGATCGCGGCGCTGATTTTTTTTATCACATCGGCCTTCACCGCCGGATCCTCGAACACGGCCTCGATGACGAGATCGACGTCGGCGAGCGCGGCGTAGTCGGCGGCGGTCTGGATGCGCGCCAGCAGAGCATCGCGGTCGGCGGCCTTGGCGCGACCCTTCATGATCTGATCCGACATCAGCTTGTGGGAATGCGCCTTGCCCTTCTCGGCCAGTTCGATCTCGCGATCGAGCAGCACGACCTCGAGCCCGGCGTTCGCCGACACATAGGCGATGCCCGCGCCCATGAAGCCGGCGCCCACGACGGCGATCTTCCTCAGTTTCTTCGGCTCGCCGGCGGGCCGACGCGCGCCCTTGTTCAGTTCGCCCATCGAGATGAAGAGCGAGCGGATCATCGCCGCCGCCTCCTTCGACCGCACGACCTTCGCGAACCAGCGCGACTCGACCTTCAGCGCGAGGTCCATCGGCAGTTGCAGGCCCTCGAAGACGGCGTGCAGAATCGCCTTGGCGGCAGGGTAATTGTCATAGGTCTCGCGGCGATAGATGGCGTTCGCGGCCGGCCAGATCTGCATGCCGGCCGGCGAGAAGACCTTGCCTGACGGCGCGCGGAACTTCGGATCGTCCCAGGGCTGCTTCGCCGGGACGCGCCCCGCGCCGATCGCCTCCTTCGCCGCCCGCGCGACATGGGCGCCGATCTCCTGCCCCGGCTCGAAGGTCGTGTGGCTCGGCTCGCGCAGCAGCGCGCCGCCGTGGCTCCGCACGATGTAGCCGCCCTCGATCGCCTCCTTCGCCCTGGCGACGATCTCTTCGCGCTTCGCGAGCTCATGCACGAGACCCGCCGCCTTCGCCGCCGCCGGCCTGATCTGCTCGCCCTTGAACAGCATCTGAAGCGCGTCGCCCGTCTGCATCAGGCGCGCCACGCGCTGGGTCCCGCCGCCGCCCGGAATGAGGCCGACCTTGATCTCGGGCAGGCCGACGCGCGTCTTATCGTCGTCGGCCATCACGCGGTAATGGCAGGCGAGCGACAATTCGAACGCGCCGCCCATGCAGGCGCCGGCGATCGCGACCGCGAAAGGCTTCCCGCAGGTTTCGAGCTTGCGGTAGATTCCGTTGAGCTTCGACACATTGTCGAGCACGAAGCGCGACGCCGCCTCCTCGCCCTCAGCCCCGGCGATCCGCGCCGCCTCCGGCCCGATGGCCTGCAGCATGGAGAGATCGGCGCCGCCGGAGAAACCGCTCTTGCCGGATGCGAAGACGCATCCCTTGACGGCCGCGTCGGACGCCACCTTGTCGATGATCTCGCTCAGTTCGCGCATCACGTCTTCGGTGATGACGTTCATGGAGCGGCCCGGCATGTCCCAGGTCGCGAGCGCGATCCCGTCGGCGCCGGCCTCGAAACGGAAGTTCTGGAGGTTCATGAGGATCGCCCCGATTGAACGGAAAGCCACGGATTGATGAATTTCAGATCGAGTGCGGAGAAGTCGCGCGTATTGCGCGTCGCGACTACGAGGTCATGTTCGATAGCGGTCGCCGCTATGAAGCCATCCATGACCTCAAAGCCGATTCCCTTTGACTTGGCGTGAGCGGCCAGCAAGCCCCATAACTCCGCGACGCCAATCGTCACGCCCAGGATCCTGTCACGGAAGCGATCAAGAAGACCTGATCGCAACCATTCGTCCAGGTCGCTCCTCTTCTTACCCGGAGGCAAATTGGCGATGCCCCTTCTCACCTCCGCCACAGTGATGACGGAAAGAAATAACTTATCCTCGGGCAGCTGCGACGCCCAGGCGGTCAGCCGAGCGTCGGCGTTTGGACGGCTGAGCTCGGAAACGACGTTGGTATCGAGAAGGAACTTCATAGATCAAGTTCGCGGGGAGCGCTTTTCGCGCGCTCAAGGTCCAAATCCGCAAAGCCTTCGGGAGCGGATTGGAAAAATTCGAGCAGCGTTCCCTTGCGGCGCGTCCTGCTATCCCATTCGCCGCTGCCGACGATCACCGCAGCAGGCTTGCCGTTGCGCGTGATCGTCTGCGGCCCTTCGACCGCCGCCTTGTCCAGCACCTCGGAGAAGCGAGCTTTCGCTTCGGCGACCGTCCAAGCAGCGCGCCCAATCGCAACTTCATTTTCCGCGTTCTGGCCCGAACTTGGACGCCCATTCTGACAGTTCGGGCAGAGCCGCTCATGAATGTCCGCTCCATTCGCGAGATATTCAGCGCCGCAGTCGAGGCATCGAATTTCATAAAGCTTTTGGTTTGCGTCGCCCCGCCGCCCCGTCGCGCGGACAACCTTCTGGCGATTCCGGTTGACATATCCAGCATCTGTCGTCTGCAGGGATTTGCGATGAACACTCATGGCCCAGCCTCAAAACACACGATGACTATAATAGTCATAATGGGAGCACTGTCAAATAAACCGCAGACTATATGCGCTCGATGATCGTCGCGGTGCCCATGCCCGCGCCGATGCAGAGCGTGACCAGCGCCGTCGATTTTCCCGTCCGCTCGAGTTCGTCGAGCGCCGTTCCAAGGATCATCGCGCCCGTCGCGCCGAGCGGATGGCCGAGCGCGATCGCACCGCCATTGACGTTCACCTTCGAGGAATCGATCCCGAACGCCTGCTGAAAGCGCAGCACGACGGCGGCGAAGGCCTCGTTAATCTCGATCAGGTCGATGTCGTCGAGCGTCATGCCGGAGCGTTTCAGAACCTTCCTGGTCACATCCACCGGCCCGGTGAGCATCAGCGCGAGATCGGAGCCGATATTGGCGAAGGCGCGGATTTTCGCGCGCGGCTTCTTGCCGATCGCCTCGCCCGCCTCAGCATTGCCGATGAGAACGGCGGCGGCGCCGTCGACGATGCCGGACGAGTTGCCGGCGTGATGGACATGATTGATCGATTCGACCTCCGGATGCGCTTGAATTCCGACCGCGTTGAATCCGCCCATCTCGCCCATCATCTGGAACGAAGGCTTCAGGCTTGCGAGCGACTGCATGTCCGTCGTCGGGCGCATGTGCTCGTCATGATCGAGCAGCGTGATCCCGTTCACGTCCTTCACCGGCGCGATGGAGTTCCTGAAACGACCGTCGCCCCAGGCGGCGGCCGCGCGCTGCTGGCTCTGCACCGCATAGGCGTCGACATCGTCGCGCGAGAAGCCGTATTTCGTCGCGATCAGATCGGCCGACACGCCCTGCGGCATGAAATAGCTCTTGATGGCGATCGCCGGATCGACCGGCCAGGCGCCGCCTGACGCGCCGATTCCGACGCGACTCATGGATTCGACGCCGCCCGCGACGACGAGATCATGCTGACCGGCCATGATCTGCGCGGCCGCGAAGTTCACGGCGTCGAGCCCCGACGCGCAGAAACGATTGATCTGCACGCCGGGCGCCCGCTGGCCGTAATCGGCCGTGAGCGCGGCGGCGCGCGCGATGTCGCCGCCCGCCTCGCCCACCGGATCGACGCAGCCGAGCACGACGTCGTCGACCAGCGACGTATCGAGGCCATTGCGATCCTTGATTGCGCGCAGCGCCGTCTCCGCGAGACGCAGCGTGCTCACCTCATGCAGCGAGCCGTCCGGCTTGCCGCGGCCGCGCGGCGTGCGCACGGCGTCATAGATAAACGCATCGGCCATGACGGCCTCCTTTTTTCAACCCTGCACGAGGTATTTGAACCCGCCGAAAATCATGCGCTTGCCGTCGAACGGCATCGTCGAAGGATCGTCCATGGCGAGGCGCGGATCCTTCATCACCTTCTCCAGAACCGCGTCGCGCTTCTCGCGCGATTCGTAGGTGATCCAGGCGAACACCACGACCTCGTCGTCCTTCAGATCGACGCTCTGCGGAAAGGAGGTCAGTTGTCCAGACTTCACGTCGTCCGCGATCGCCTCGACATAGTCGATCGCGCCATATTCACGCCAGACCTTCGCGGCTGTTTCCGCCATCTTGCGATAAGCATCGATCTTGTCCTTCGGAACAGGAACGACGAATCCGTCAACATAATTCGCTGTCATCTCTGTTCTCCTTCACGGGGTTACAGGGTGCGAGCGATCAGAACCTTCATGATTTCGTTTGTTCCGCCATAGATACGCTGAATCCGCGCGTCGCGATACATGCGCGAGATCGGATATTCCTCCATATAGCCGTAGCCGCCGAACAATTGCAGGCAGCGATCGACGATCTTGTTCTGGAGATCGCTCGTCCAGTATTTCGCCATCGAGGCGGTCGCAGTGTCGAGCCTGCCTTCGATCAGCCGGCTGACGCAGTCATTGTAGAACACCTTCGCGATCGTCGCCTCGGTCTTGCATTCCGCCAGCGTGAATTGCGTATTCTGGAAATCGAGGATCGGTTTCCCGAACGCCTTGCGCTGCTTCACATAGTCGATCGTCAGGCGCAGGGCGCGCTCGATCATGGCCACGGCGCCGCCGGCTATGGTGAGCCGTTCCTGCGGCAGCTCCTGCATCATCTGGTAGAAGCCCCTGCCGGTCTCGGCGCCGAGCAGCGCCTCAGCCGGCAGTTTCACATCATCGAAGAAAAGCTCGGAGGTGTCGGCCGCGTCGATGCCAAGCTTCTTGAGTTTGCGGCCGCGCCGGAAGCCTTCCGCCTTGTCCGTTTCCACCACGAAAAGCGAAATGCCTTTCGCGCCGGCGCCGGGCTGCGTCTGCGCGGCGACGACGACCAGATTCGCGTGCTGTCCGTTGGTGATGAAGGTCTTCGCCCCGTTGAGCGTCCAGCCATTGCCGGATCTCTCGGCGCGCGTCGTGATCGCCTGGAGATCAGATCCCGTTCCGGGCTCGGTCATCGCGAGCGCGGCGACGAATTCGCCCGTCGCCATTTTCGGCAGCCAGGCCTTTTTCTGCTCTTCGGTCCCGTGATGCAGAAGATAAGGCGCGACGATCGTCGCATGAATCGGCCAGCCCCAGAAATCGAGCCCCGCCAGCCCAATCTCGCGCAGGATCACGGCCTCATGCGCGAACGTCCCGCCCGATCCGCCATACTCCTCCGGCATCGAGGCCGTGAGCAGACCCGCCTCCCCCGCCCTGCTCCACATCCCGCGCGGCATGACGCCGTCGTCGGACCATTGATCGATATGGGGGGAAAACTCGCTGGCGAAGAATTTGCGCGCATGGTCCTCGAGCATCACATGCTCCTCGGACATCCAGGCGGGAGACGGAACCTGCAGCGCGTCGTCCATTCTTTCGTTCCCCCTCGTCGCTTTTCCGGGTGCGGCGCAGCGCGAAACGGCGCGCTGCCGATCCGGATTTCTTGCAATCGAACGTCCGCCCCGCAGACGTTTCCGCGCCGGCGGGCTGAAGCTAGAACTGCTCCGCCGAAAGCGCCATCGTCGTCTCCGCGCCTGCCGAAAGCGCGGCCAGATGCGCCGCCGTCGCCGGCAGCATGCGCTCCGTGAAGAAGCGGCCGGTGACGAGCTTGGCGTTCATCCTGTCATCGGCCCCGGCCTTGAGCCTGTCGTTCGCGGCGCGCGCGATCTTCGCCCACATATAGCCGAGCACGACGAGGCCCATGAGGTGCATATAATCCGTCGCGGCGGCGCCGGCGTTGTCGGGATTCTTCAGGCCGTTCTGCATCAGCCACATCGAGGCCTGCTGGAGATGGCCGAGAGACGCCTGCAGCGGCGCGACGAAGGGTTTCATCGCCTCGTCCGCCGCCTGCTCCTTCAGAAACGCGCCGACCTCGTTCATGAAGGTCATCAGCGCGCGCCCGCCGTCGCGCGGCAGCTTGCGGCCAACGAGATCCATCGCCTGCACGCCGTTGGCGCCTTCGTAAATCATCGCGATGCGGGCGTCGCGCACGAACTGCGACATGCCCGTCTCCTCGATATAGCCGTGGCCGCCGAACATCTGCTGCGCCTTGACGGCGTTCTCGAAACCCTTGTCGGTGAGAACGCCCTTCAGCACCGGCGTCATCAGCCCCAAATAATCTTCCGCCGTCTGGCGCTGTTTCGCATCGCCGGAACGGTGGGCGACGTCTGCCTGCAGCGCCGTCCAGATCATGAAGGCGCGCGCCGCTTCGTTGAAGGCGCGGATCGACATCAGCGTGCGCCGCACGTCAGGGTGCACGATGATCGGATCGGCCGCGCCTGACGGATTCTTCGGGCCGGTCAGCGAACGGCCCTGCAGGCGCTCCTTCGCGTAGGCGGCCGCGTTCTGATACGCGACCTCGGCAAGTCCCAGACCCTGAATCCCGACGCCGAGCCGCGCCTCGTTCATCATCACGAACATGGCGTTGAGGCCGCGATTCTCCTCGCCAATCAGCCAGCCTGTCGCGCCGTCATAATTCATGACGCAGGTCGCGTTGCCGTGAATGCCCATCTTGTGCTCGATCGAGCCGCAGGACAGCGTGTTGCGCGCGCCGAGCGAACCGTCGGGATTGACGAGGAATTTCGGCGCGATGAACAGCGAGATGCCTTTCGTGCCCATCGGCGCGCCCTCGATGCGCGCCAGCACCAGATGGACGATGTTGTCCGACAGATCGTGCTCGCCGGCCGAGATGAAAATCTTCGTCCCGGTGATCGCGTAGCTGCCGTCTCCGTTCGGAACAGCCTTCGTTTTCAGGAGGCCGAGATCGGTGCCGCAATGGGCCTCCGTGAGATTCATCGTGCCGGTCCATGTCCCGGCGATCATGTTCGGCAGATAAGTTTTCTTCTGCGCCTCGTCGCCATGCGTGTTGATCGC
>Ga0209933_1002401_pt1 | contig 10745 bp, 7 predicted proteins | sample ThiBiot_300_biof_FD_183944 | JGI IMG/M metagenome (GOLD analysis project Ga0209933, IMG submission 183944) | Wastewater bioreactor microbial communities from Cape Town, South Africa - Thiocy_cont_300_biof (SPAdes) | ecosystem: Engineered > Bioremediation > Thiocyanate > Unclassified | place...
CGCCGGGCTCGGCGACAATCCCGAATATGACCAGACCGTCCTGCGGCTCGGCTATGAATCGATGGTCACGCCCGGAACGGTCTATGATTACGATACCGCGACCGGCGCGCTGACCGCGCTTAAGGTGCAGGAAATCCCCTCGGGCTATGATGCGGACAAATATCGCACCGAGCGGCTCAAGATCGCCGCGCGCGACGGGACGTTGGTGCCGGTGTCGATCGTCTACCCGGTCGATTTCCCCAAGGACGGGTCGCGCCCGCTCTATCTCTATGCTTATGGCGCTTACGGTCATGCCATCCCGCCGGGCTTCTCGACCGGGCGGCTGTCGTTGCTCGATCGCGGCTTCGCTTATGCGATCGCGCATATCCGCGGCGGCGACGATCTCGGGCAGCAATGGTATCACGACGGCAAGCTCGAAAAGCGCACCAATACCTTCAACGATTTCGTCGACGTGGCGAAGGGGCTGATCGCGCAGGGCTGGACCAGCGCGGGCCGGATCGCGATCGCCGGGCGCTCGGCAGGCGGCGAGCTGATGGGCGCGGTGGTCAATTCCGATCCCGAATTGTGGGGCGCGGTGATCGCCGACGTGCCGTTCGTCGACGTGCTCAACACGATGCTCGACGAAACTTTGCCGCTTACCCCGGGCGAATGGCCCGAATGGGGCAATCCGATCACCGACAAGGCGGCGTTCGAGCTGATCCGTTCCTATTCGCCCTATGACAATGTGCGCGCGCAGGCCTATCCGCCGCTGTTCATTTCGGGCGGGCTCAACGATCCGCGGGTGACCTATTGGGAGCCGGCGAAATGGGCCGCCAAGCTCCGCGCGACCAAGACCGACGCCAATATCCTGTTGCTCAAGACCAATATGGGCGCGGGGCACGGCGGCAAATCGGGGCGGTTCGACAGCCTCTACGAAGCCGCCGAGGAGCATAGCTTCGTGCTGTGGCAATTGGGCGTGGACGACGCGCGGTGACGGTCGAGGCCATCGTCGCCAAATACGGCCTGCTGGCGCTGTTTCTCGGTGCGGGGCTGGAAGGGGAGACGGTGGTCGTCGCCGGCGGGCTGCTGTCGCACCGCGGGCTGTTTCCGCTGGCGGGGGCGATGGCCGCGGCGGCGCTGGGGTCGTTCGCCGCCGATCAGATCTGGTTCTTCGTCGGGCGACATTTCCACGATCACCGCGTGGTGCGTCGCGCCTATGAGAAGCCGGCGTTCGCCAAGGCGATCGACTTTTTCCATCGCCACCCGATCGGATTCATCTTCGCCTTCCGCTTCATCTACGGCTTCCGCACGGTCAGCCCGATCGCGATCGGCACCACCGATGTCGCGACGCGCACTTTCGTGACGGTCAATTTGGTCTCGGCGATCGTCTGGGGAATCGCCTTTTCGGCGATCGGCTATCTTGCCGGGCATAGTTTCGAGCGGCTGATGGGACGGCTCGTGCCCGATACGCACAGCCTGTTGCTGATTCTCGGCGGCGCGATCCTCGTCACCGGCGCGTTTTTCGGCATCCGCTATTGGCGCCGGCAATGACCGGCTTCACCCGCATCTTCCGCGCTACCCCGGCCGACATCGACGAGCTGGGGCACGTCAACAATGCGGTGTGGGTGCGCTGGGTGCAGGAGCTGGCGGTGGCGCATTGGGAGGCGGTTGCGCCGGCGGCGCATCGGGCGGCCTATGTGTGGGTCGTGACGCGCCACGAGATCGACTATCGCGGCAATCTCGCCGAGGGCGAGGAGACGGTCGGCAAGACCTGGGTGCCGCATCCCCCCCGCGGCGCGCGCTTCGACCGGCACTTTCGTTTCTCCGGGGCCGACGGACGGGTGAAGGTGGAAGGCACCACCACCTGGGCGCTGATCGATCGCGCCAGCGGCCGGCTGATGCGCGTGCCGCGCGAGGTGGCGGCTCCGTTCGTGGGGGAATAAGCGTAGCGAGAAGGGGAGCGCTTGAGCGCGCGCCTGATCTCTCCTTCGTCATTCCCGCGAAGGCGGGAATCCATAAGCACTGCCGTTGCACCTCTATCGGCGAGGTCGGGCAGAATGGATTCCCGCCTTCGCGGGAATGACGAAGGGAGGGCGCTCACCCCGAATTACGCAGCGCGGTGGCGATGGCGTTGATCGACAGGAGGATGCCCTGGCCGATCCGATCATCGGTCTCACCCGCACGGTGCCGCCGCATCAACTCGATCTGGAGCAGGTTGAGCGGCTCGATATAGGGCAGCCGCAAGCGGATCGACGCCTCCAGCGCGGGGTGTTTCTCCAGCAATCGCGACTGGCCGGTGATCGCGAGCAGCCCGTCCTGCGTCCGCCGCCAGCCGTCGCGGATCGTGGTGAAGACGCGCGCGCGCAGATCGGCATCCTCGACCAGCCCGGCATAGCGCTCGGCGATCCCCATGTCCGATTTGGCGAGCACCATTTCCATATTGGCGAGCGTCGCGGCGAACAGCGGCCAGCCCTGGGCCATTTCGGCGAGCAACGGCTTGTCGGCGAAATCGGCGATCGCGTGGCCGACGCCATACCAGCCGGGCAGCATCACCCGCGCCTGCGCCCAGCTGAACACCCAGGGGATCGCGCGCAGATCCTCGATCCGCTGGCTCTTGGTGCGGCTGGCGGGGCGGCTGCCGATCTTGAGCCCGGAGATTTCGGCGATCGGCGTCATCTGGCGGAAGAAGGTGGTGAACCCCTCGGTGCCGTAGACCAGATCGCGATAGGCGGCGAAGGCGGTGTCGGACAAGGCGTCCATCGCCGCGCCGAACGCCGCATTCTCGGCGTTGGAGAGCTGCGGCGGTTCGAGGCTGGCGACGAGCGTGGCGGAGGCCATCGCCTCCAGATTGGTCGCGGCGCTTTCGCGCGTGCCATATTTGCCCGCGATCACCTCGCCCTGTTCGGTGATGCGGATGCGGCCCTGCACCGTGCCGGGCGGCTGGGCGAGGATCGCGGCGTAGCTCGATCCGCCACCGCGCCCCACCGCGCCGCCGCGCCCGTGGAACAGCTGCATCCCCACCCCCGCGGCCTCGAACACCGGCTTGAGCGCGGTCGAGGCCTTGGACAATTGCCAGGTCGAGGTGAGGTAACCCCCGTCCTTGTTCGAATCCGAATAGCCGATCATCACTTCCTGATGCCCGCGCGCGGCGATGGTCGCGCGGTTTTCGGGGAGCGCGAACCATTCGGCCATGATCGCCGGCGCCGCCTCCAGATCCTCGATCGTCTCGAACAACGGCACCGCCATGATCGCCGCCTCGGGCTCGGCGCCCGGGCGATAGAGCCCCGCTTCCTTGAGCAGCAGATTGACTTCGAGCAGGTCCGAGACCGATTTGGTCATCGACACGATATATTGGCGGATGCATGCCGATCCGTAGCGCGCATGCGCCGCTGCCGCCGCGCGGACGATCGCGAGCTCGCCCTGCGTCTCCTCCGAATAATCGGCATAAGGGGTGACGAGCGGGCGCGGGCTGGCGAGTTCGTGGCGCAGCAGCATCACGCGCTGGTCCTCGTCGAGCGCGGCATAATCGTCGCACACCCCGGCGCGCTGGAGCAGCTCCGCCACGACGCGCTCGTGGACCGCGCTGTTCTGCCGCATGTCGAGCGTCGCGAGGTGGAAGCCGAAGACCTCGACCGCGCGGATCAGCCGGCCGATCGCCCCGCCCGAGGCGAGCAGGCCCCCGCCGGCCGCGGCAAGCGGACGGGCGAGCGCGACGAGATCGGCGCGCAGCTCGGCCGGGCCGGGATAGGGTTCGCGATCGATCGCGCCGGGGCGCGGCGCGTCGCGCCCGGTGATTGCGCGGTGGGTCGCCGCGAGCCGGGCGTAAATGCCGGAGATCGCGCGGCGATACGGCTCGTCCTCGCGGCTTTCGGCGGTGTCGCCGCTCGCCTCGGCCAGCGCGAGCACCGCCGCGTCGACCGGCGCGAGCTCGCGCGAGATCGACAGCTCGGCGCCGAGCGCGTGGAGCTGATCGAGATAATAGACGATCGCGGTCTCGGCGGCGCGCGCCAGCGCGGTTTCGAGCGACTGCGCGGTGACGAAAGGGTTGCCGTCGCGGTCGCCGCCGATCCAGCTCCCGGGGCGCAGGAACGACGGCACGCGCTCGCCCATCGCGCGATCCCAGCGCTGGTAGAGCGCGGGGAGCACCGGCAGGAAGACGTCGCGGAGATAGGAAAGCGCGGTCTCCACCTCGTCGGCGACATAGAGCCGTTCGCGGCGCAGCACGCGGGTCTGCCACAGCAGGGCGACTTGGCGCACGATCGCCTCGTCGACCTGATCGCCGTCCGCGGTCGTCTCGACCCCGCGGTCGCGTAGCGCCATCAGCGCGGCGATGCGGTTGCGGTGGTCGATCATCGATTTGCGCCGCACCTCGGTGGGGTGGGCGGTGAGCACCGGCGCGACCAATGCCTGTTCGAGCAATGCCGCCACCGCCGCCTTGTCGACGCCGTCGCGCGTCAGCCGGTCGAGCGCGGCAGCGACATCGGCGCCTTCCTCGGCGGTGACGCCCTGGCGATCCTCGGCGAGGTTGGCGAGCATCGAGAACAACATGAAGCCGCGGACGAAATCGAGCGTCTCGTCGAGCGACAGCGCCTCAAGGTGGTGATCGACCGGCGGCCCCCCGGCGCGATGCCGCTCGACCGAGGCGGAGCGGATCGTCTCGGTCGCGGTAAACAGCCGCTCCCCGCCGAGCGCGCGGATGACATCGCCCAGAACGCGGCCGAGATAGCGCACGTCAGGGTTGTTGGTGATCGGAGGGAGGGCTGCCATGACCCGCGATGCTGCAACGCGGCATGGGCGGGGTCAAGCGTAGCTTGTATCGCGTTGCGAGACCCGGGGATGGAATGCCGCAAATCTCTTGCCACCCCGGCGAAGGCCGGGGTCCAGCATCGCGTGGTTCGTAACTGGACCCCGGCCTTCGCCGGGGTGGTAGAGGAGCGTTCCCTTACCCCGCCGCGTCGCGCAGCGCCTCCACCGCGCCGCGCGCAATATCGCTGAACTGCGCCGGATCGGCCGCAAGGCTGGCGATGACGCGTTGCCGCATCAGCGGGTCCCAATAGCGCCGGATGTGGCGGCGCGTCGCCTCGATCGCGACCTCCTCGCCCTCGATCGCGAAATTGCGCGCGATCTGGTTGGCCATATAGACCAGCCGATCGGTGGTCGACATCATCGTGTCGCTCATTCGGCGGCCTCGGTTTCGATCCGCCGCGCGCGCGCCGCCTGATCGGCATAAGCGCGCTGCCACTCGCTCGGCCCATTGGAGGGCGAAACCTCCACCGCCGTCACTTTATATTCGGGGCAATTGGTCGCCCAATCCGAATAATCGGTCGTGATCACATTGGCCTGCGTGTCGGGGTGATGGAAGGTGGTATAGATCACTCCCGGCGCGACGCGATCGGTGATCAGCGCGCGCAGCGTCGTCTCCCCGGCGCGGCTTCTGAGGCTCACCCAATCGCCGTCGCGCAGGCCGCGGTTCTCGGCGTCGTGCGGGTGAATCTCCAGCCGGTCCTCGGCGTGCCAGGCGACATTCTCGGTGCGCCGCGTCTGCGCGCCGACATTGTATTGGCTGAGGATGCGCCCGGTGGTGAGCAGCAGCGGGAAGCGCGGCCCGGTGCGCTCGTCGGTCGGGACATAATCGGCGACGACGAACTTCCCCTTGCCGCGCACGAACCCGTCGACATGCATCGTCGGGGTGCCGAGCGGCGCGGCATCGGTCGCCGGCCATTGCAGCGAGCCATGCTCTTCGAGTGCCAGATAGCTGACCTTGGCGAAGGTCGGGGTCAGCGCGGCGATCTCGTCCATGATCTCGGACGGGTGGGTATATTGCCAGTCGAGCCCCAACGCCTGCGCGACGAGTTGGACGATCTCCCAGTCGGCATAGCCGTTGAGCGGGTCCATCACCTTGCGGACGAGCTGGATGCGGCGCTCGGCATTGGTGAAGGTGCCGTCCTTTTCGAGGAAGGTCGATCCGGGCAGGAAGATATGCGCGTAATTGGCGGTTTCGTTGAGAAACAGATCCTGCACCACGACGCATTCCATCGCCGCCAGCCCGGCCGCGACATGATGCGTATTGGGATCGGATTGCAGGATATCCTCGCCCTGGATGAACAAGGCCTTGAACGTCCCGTCGGTCGCCGCATCGAGCATGTTGGGGATGCGCAGCCCGGGCTCGGGATCGAGCGAGACGCCCCAGGCGGTTTCGAACAGCGTGCGCGTCGCCGGATCGGAGACGTGGCGATAGCCCGAATATTCGTGCGGGAAGCTCCCCATGTCGCACGAACCCTGGACATTGTTCTGCCCGCGCAGCGGGTTCACCCCGACGCCCTCGCGGCCGATATTGCCGGTCGCCATCGCCAGATTGGCGATCGCCATGACGGTCGAGGAGCCCTGGCTGTGCTCGGTGACGCCGAGACCGTAATAGATTGCGCCATTGCCCCCGGTGGCAAACAGCCGCGCGGCGGCGCGCAGATCGGCCGCCGGCACCCCGGTGAGCGCCTCGGTCGCCTCGGGCGAGCGCTCGGGCTGCGCAACGAAGGCGGCCCAGTCGCTATATTCGTCCCAGTCGCAGCGTTCGCGGATGAACGCTTCGTCGGCCAGCCCCTCGGTCACCACGACATGCGCCATCGCGGTCAGCACCGCGACATTGGTGCCGGGCTTCAAGGGCAGGTGATGCGCCGCGTCGACATGCGGGCTGTGGACCAGATCGATGCGCCGCGGATCGACCACGATCAGCCGCGCGCCCTGCCGCAGCCGCTGTTTCATCCGGCTGGCGAAGACAGGGTGGCCGTCGGTCGGGTTGGCGCCGATCACCATGATCACGTCGGAATGCTCGACGCTGTCGAAATCCTGCGTCCCCGCCGAGGTACCGAAGGTGGTGCTCAGCCCATAGCCGGTCGGCGAATGGCAGACGCGCGCGCAGGTATCGACATTGTTGTTGCCGAAGCCCTGCCGGATCAGTTTCTGGACGAGGAAGGTTTCCTCGTTGGTGCAGCGCGACGAGGTGATCCCGCCGACGCTGCGCGTGCCATATTTCGCCTGGATGCGGCGGAATTCGCTGGCGGTATGCGCGATCGCCTCGTCCCACGAGACCTCGCGCCACGGCTGGTCGACGCTCTCGCGGATCATCGGGTTGAGGATACGGTCGCGGTGGTTGGCATAGCCCCAGGCGAAGCGGCCCTTGACGCAGCTATGCCCGCGATTGGCCTTGCCTTCCTTCCACGGCACCATCCGCACGAGCTGCTCGCCGCGCATCTCGGCGCGGAAGGTGCAGCCGACCCCGCAATAAGCGCAGGTGGTGACGATCGCGCGATCGGGGGTGCCGATGTCGGTGACGGTCTTCTCGATCAGTGCCGATGTCGGGCAGGCCTGGACGCAGGCGCCGCACGAGACGCATTCGGACGGCAGGAAGCCTTCGTCGGCGCTCGCCACGACCTTCGAGCCGAACCCGCTGCCGTCGATCGTCAGCGCGAATGTGCCCTGCACCTCGTCGCAGGCGCGGACGCAGCGCGAGCAGACGATGCATTTGGCCGGGTCGAAGTCGAAGTATGGGTTGCTCTCGTCCTTCGCCGCCTGAAGATGGTTGGCGCCGTCATAGCCGTAGCGCACGTCGCGCAAGCCGACCGCGCCGGCCTGGTCCTGCAATTCGCAATCGCCATTGGCCGAACAGGTCAGGCAATCGAGCGGGTGGTCGGAGATGTACAATTCCATCACCCCGCGGCGCAGCTTGGCGAGCTTCGCGCTTTCGGTGCGCACCACCATCCCCTCGGTGACGGGGGTGGTGCATGAGGCGGGATAGCCCGCGCGGCCCTCGATCTCGACCAGGCACAGCCGGCACGATCCGAAAGCGTCGAGCCGATCGGTCGCACATAATTTGGGGATATTCGTCCCGCGCAGCGCGGCGGCGCGCATGATCGAGGTGCCTTCGGGGACGGTCACCGTGTCGCCGTCGATCCTGAGCGAGACGGTGCGCGCGCTATCCGGCGCCGGCTTGGTGCCGAGGTCGGTTTCGCTGATCCATGCCATGCTGCTTACTCCGCCGCTTGCGCCGTCGCAGGCTGATCGAAATCCTGCGGAAAATGATCCAGCGCGCTCAGCACCGGATAAGGGGTGAACCCGCCGAGCGCACAAAGCGATCCGAACTTCATCGTATCACAAAGATCGCGCAGCAGCGCGATTTCCGCGGCGCGGTCGCGGGGCCGCGCGGCTGCGTTGCGCATCTGCGGCATCGCCTCCAGCCCGCCCGGCTGGCGACCGCCGCCGACGATACGGTCGATCGTCTCCATGCCGCGCACCGCGCCGATCCGGCAAGGGGTGCATTTGCCGCAGCTTTCGTGCGCGCAGAATTCCATCGCGAAGCGCGCCATATGCGCCATGTCGACCGCCGCGGCGAACGCCTCGTAATCGAACGGCAGGTCGAACATCGCGGGGGGGAAATAGGCGCCGAGCGGCCCGCCGACCTGCACCGCTTTCACCGGCCGCCCCGTCTCGGTGCCGCCGCCGATATCGTTAACCAGCTCGCCCAGCGTGATGCCGAACCCGGCCTCGAACAGCCCGCCGTTGCGCACATTGCCGGCAAGCTGGATCGGCATCGTCCCGCGCGACCGGCCGAAGCCGACCGCCTGATAGGCTTGCGCGCCCTCGGCGACGATGAACGGCACCGCGGCGAGGCTCAGCACATTGTTGATCACCGTCGGGCGGCCGAACAGCCCCTCGATCGCGGGGAGCGGGGGCTTGGCGCGGACCTGCCCGCGCTTGCCCTCGATCGAATCGAGCAGGGCGGTTTCCTCGCCGCAGACATAGGCGCCCGCGCCGACCCGCACTTCGAGTGCGAACGGTGCGATGCGCGGCGCGGCGCGCGTGATCGCCGCCTGCATCACGCGGATCGCGAAGGGATATTCGGAGCGGATGTAGATAAACCCGTGTCCCGCCCCGACCGCGTGCGCGGCGATCGCCATGCCCTCGATCAGGCAGAAGGGGTCGCCCTCCATCAGCATGCGATCGGCGAAGGTGCCGCTGTCGCCCTCGTCGGCGTTGCACACGATGAATTTCTCGGGCGATCGGGTGTCGAGCACCGTCTGCCACTTGATCCCGGTTGGGAAACCCGCGCCGCCGCGCCCGCGCAGCCCGCTCGCCTTGACCTCGTCGACCACCGCTTGCGGGGTCAACGCGCGCGCCTTGTCGAGCGCCTGCCAGCCGCCGTGCGCGGCATAATCGTCGAGGCTCAAGGGATCGATCACCCCGCAGCGCGCGAAGGTGAAACGCTGCTGGGGCGCGAAGAAGGGGTGATCCTCGATCCGGCCGATGCGGCTGGCGTGGGTGCCGTCGAGCACCGCGTCGATCTCGTTCGCCTCGACCGGGCCGTAAGCGATGCGGCCCTCCGCCGTATCGATCTCGATCAACGGTTCGATGCTGAACAGCCCGCGGCTGCCGGTGCGAACCACTTCGACCCCGCGCGCGGCGAGCGCCGCCGCCACCTCGTCCGCGCCGAGCGCGACCGAGGCCATATCGCCGCTGACGTAGGCGCGGGTCATGCCAGCACCTCCGCCGCGATCCGCTCGAGCTTGGCGGCGTCGAGCCGCGAGACCGGGCGCCCGTCGACCAGCGCGTTGGGGCCGGTAGCGCACAGCCCGAGGCAATAGACCGGCTCGACCGTCACCCGCCCGTCGGCGCTGGTCGCGCCCATCGTCACGCCGAGCCGCTGCGTCGCGATCCGCTCGATCGTCGCGGCGCCGCGCGCCTGGCAGCTTTCGGCGCGGCACAGCCGGACGACATGCGCCCCCGCCGGGGCACGGCGGAAATCATGATAGAAAGTGACGACGCCGTGGACGTCCGCGCGGCTGAGGTTGAGCGCTGCCGCGACGACCGGGATCATCGCATCGGCGATATAGCCGAACTCGTCCTGCAACGCGTGGAGCAACGGCAGCAAGGCATCGCGGGTCGCGGGGCGGCCGCGCAGCAGCCGCGTCGCGGCGTCCGCATAAGCCGTGTCCGGCGGGGCTGTTTCGTTAGGGGTCATCGCCATCGCCTATACAAGGATCGCAACGCGCTTGCTGTCAATTTAACGAATTTAAATTTTTCTTATCAATCGGTGCCGATCGACATTCAATTCCACCGTCGCGCCGCCTTTGCCTCCCGGTGGCGCCCGGCACAAGGTGGGGTGACCGATCGGCGGCGTGGCAGCGATCTTGATGTGCACCGCGCGCGCGTTCCTGATAGATCGTCCGGCACAGGACGAGGAGGAAGATCACATGCTGGTCGGCGTTCCCAAGGAAATCAAAAACAACGAATTTCGTGTCGGGCTGACCCCCGGCGCGGTGCGCGAATATTGCGCGCACGGGCATCAGGTGCTGGTCGAGACCGGCGCCGGCGGCGGGATCGGCGCGTCGGATGCGGTGTATCGCCAGTCGGGCGCGGCGATCGTCGATACCGCCGCCGAGGTGTTCGCGCGGGCCGAGATGATTGTGAAGGTCAAGGAGCCCCAGCCGCAGGAGTGGACGCAATTGCGCGAGGGGCAGATCCTGTTCACCTATCTCCACCTCGCCCCCGATCCCGGCCAGGCGCGCGGGCTGATGGCCTCGGGGGTCAGCGCGATCGCTTATGAGACGGTGACCGACGCCTCGGGCGGGCTGCCGTTGCTCGCGCCGATGAGCGAGGTCGCCGGGCGGCTGTCGATCGAGGCCGGGGCGAGCGCGTTGCGCGCGGTATCGGGCGGGCGCGGGTTGCTGATCGGCGGGGTCCCGGGTGTGCCCGCGGCCAATGTCGTCGTGCTC
>Ga0209933_1002402_pt1 | contig 10745 bp, 6 predicted proteins | sample ThiBiot_300_biof_FD_183944 | JGI IMG/M metagenome (GOLD analysis project Ga0209933, IMG submission 183944) | Wastewater bioreactor microbial communities from Cape Town, South Africa - Thiocy_cont_300_biof (SPAdes) | ecosystem: Engineered > Bioremediation > Thiocyanate > Unclassified | place...
GAGGAGGACGACCGGCTGGCGATGATCGAGGGCGTCGCGGACGGATCGATCGACGTCATCGTTTCCAGCCATGATCCGCAGGATGTTGACACCAAGCGCCATCCCTTCGCGGAGGCGGCGGACGGCGCTGTCGGCCTCGAAACGCTGCTCGCGGCCGCGCTGCGGCTCGTCCACAATGGCGAGGCGAGCCTCGCTTCGGTGGTGACCGCGCTGTCGGCGCGGCCGGCCGAACTGCTCGGGCTGCCCTCCGGCCGGATCGCGGCCGGGGCGCCGGCCGATCTCATCCTCGTCGATCTCGAGCGGCCCTGGATCTGCGAAGCCGAGAAGCTGCATTCGCGCTCCAAGAACACGCCTTTCGAGGGCGCCCGCTTCGAAGGCCGCGTTCTCGTGACCCTTGTCGGCGGCCGGACCGTGTATAAGGACAGCGAGGCCTGATCAGCAGGCCCGAACGGACCGGAGGTCGGCTTGATAGACCCTACGATCGTCGCCTTGGTGCTGTCGGCCGTGCTCGGCTATCTGATGGGATCTGTGCCGTTCGGCGTCATCCTGACGAAACTGGCCGGAGCGGGCGATCTTCGCAGCATCGGCTCCGGCAATATCGGCGCTACCAATGTCCTGCGCACCGGCCGCAAGGGCCTCGCCGCGGCCACGCTTTTGGGCGACGCGCTGAAGGGGACTCTGGCCGTTTTGGTCCTCATGCGATTCGGCGAGGTCGGCGCGCTCACGGGAGCGCTCTTCGCCGTCATCGGCCACATGTTCCCGCTCTGGCTCGGCTTCAAGGGCGGCAAGGGCGTCGCCACCTATCTCGGCGTGCTCATCGGAGTCGCCTGGCCGGTAGCCGCCGGCTTCGCGCTTGTCTGGATCGCGGTGGCCGCGGCGCTCCGCTATTCCTCGCTTGCCGCGCTGACCGCGACGCTGCTGACCCCGGTCGCCTTCGCCGTCATGGGCGCGTGGCCCCAGGCCGTCGTATTCGCCGTGCTGACGGCGCTCGTCTGGTGGCGTCACAGCGCCAATATCAGCCGGCTGATCGCGGGCAGCGAGAGCAAGATCGGCAGCAAGGGCTGACCCCGGCAACCCTGGCTGCAACCTCCGGTTAACGATCCGCGCGTTCCCTCTTCACTTGCGACCCCGTTGCCGTCACAATCGGTCGAGGTTGAGCGAGTCCTGCAAGCGGGGGTTGAGGCATGAGGCGCAGATCGGAATCCAGTCGGTGACCGCGCTGCCGCCGACAATCCCGCCGATCCACTTGAGCGACCGCCAGCGGCTCGACTGGCTGCGGCTGATCCGCAGCGAGAATGTCGGCCCGGCAACTTTTCGCGATCTCCTGCGCCATTTCGGCTCGGCGGCCGCCGCGCTCGAGGGCATTCCCGATCTCGTCAGGCGCAGCGGCCGACGCATCCGCCTCGCCAGCCGCGAGGAAGCTGAGCGCGAGATCGCCGGTCACGCGGCGATCGGCGCGCGGCTGGTGGCGATCAGTGATCCCGATTATCCGCAATGGTTGCGCGCCATCGACGCGGCGCCGCCGCTCTTGTCGATGCGGGGCGGGGGCGCGGCGCTGATGGAGCGGCCGATGATCGCGATCGTCGGCGCCCGCAACGCCTCCGTCGCGGGCCGCAAGCTCGCGGCGATGATCGCCGCCGAACTCGGCACCGACGGCTTCGTCGTCGCTTCGGGCCTCGCTCGCGGGATCGATGCCGCGGCCCACGAGGCTTCGCTCGGTGGGGGCACGGTCGCGGTCTATGCTGGCGGGCTCGACCGTCTCTATCCGCCCGAGAACGCGGCGCTGGCCGACCGGATCGTCGCCGCCGGCGGCGCGCATGTCTCCGAGATGCCGCTCGGCTGGGAGCCGCGCGCGCGCGATTTCCCGCGCCGCAACCGCCTCGTCTCCGGCATGGCGGCTGGCGTGGTGGTGGTCGAGGCGGCCGAGCGCTCGGGCTCGCTGATCACCGCGCGGCTCGCGGGCCTGCAGGGGCGCATCGTCTGCGCGGTTCCCGGCTCGCCGCTCGATCCCCGCTCGTCGGGATCGAACCGGCTCATCAAGGATGGCGCGCATCTGGTGACCGCCGGGCGCGACGTCGTCGAGGTTGTCGCGCCGATGCTCGGCCGCGTGATCGCGCCGCCGCCGGCCTGGGGCGAAGGGGAGGGCGCGTCGCCGCAGCCGATCCGCCTGCCGGAAGACGGCGATCTCGCGGTCCTCGTCGAGGCGCTCGGCCCGGTGCCGACCGCGATCGACGACATCATCCGCTTCACCGGCCTCGGCGCGGCGGTGGTGCAGGTCCTGCTGCTCGAACTCGATCTCGCCGGCCGCATCGGTCGCCATCCCGGTCAGCGTGTGTCGTTGATCGCCTAGCGGAATCCCGGATGCGACCGGCGGTTCACTTGCCGGCCGGCGCCCGTCGAGGGCTTTCGCCCCTCATGTCCCCTGCCTGAGATCCTCCTCGACCATGCCCAGCAGATAGGCGACGAAGTCGAGTTCCGCGCTGGAGGCGAGGGTCTTCAATTCCGACGCCATGCGTCCGATATAGCGGACGGTCTCCACCCGGTTGCCCGGGTCCGGCCTCTTTGAAAGAGCGTCCGGAGATGCTTCCGGAACCGTCATGGTCAGCCCCTTTCGATGGAACCTGCGGCTTGATCGCCGTTGACGGCCATACTGCCATGATGCAATTCAAGGAAGCAATTACAACCATACAACCTCATAGGTTGCAGAACGTCTGGCGGGGGCTTGATTGACAGGCTGGCAGCTTTCCCGGATTGTCCGGCTCGACCGCGCCCTTCGACATCCCGAGTCCGGGCTGTGGCGCCTGAGTGGCGCGACCCCATCCATTTTCCGCCGACCGGTCCTCTGACCGGCGGCCACACCGAACGGCACCGATGAATCTCGTCATCGTCGAATCGCCTGCAAAGGCGAAAACGATCAACAAATATCTGGGCTCGGCCTATCAGGTTGTGGCCTCCTACGGCCATGTCCGCGACCTTCCCTCCAAGGACGGGTCCGTGCTGCCCGACGAGGACTTCGCGATGCAGTGGGAGGCCGATCCGAAGTCGGCCAAGCGGCTGAGCGAGATGGCGACCGCGGCGAAATCGGCCGACCGCATCATTCTCGCCACCGACCCCGATCGCGAAGGCGAGGCGATCTCCTGGCATGTGCTGGAGGTGCTCAAGCAGAAGCGCGTCCTCAAGGACAAGCCGGTGGAGCGCGTCGTCTTCAACGCGATCACCAAGCAGGCCGTGCTTGACGCGATGAAGAATCCGCGCCCGATCGATGCGGCGCTGGTCGATGCCTATCTCGCGCGCCGTGCGCTCGACTATCTCGTCGGCTTCACGCTGTCGCCGGTGCTGTGGCGGAAGCTCCCCGGCGCCCGCTCGGCCGGCCGCGTCCAGTCGGTGGCGCTCCGCCTCGTCTGCGACCGTGAGAACGAGATCGAGATCTTCCGGCCACGCGAATACTGGTCGCTGGTCGCCCGGCTCGCGACGCCGCGCGGCGACGAGTTCGACGCCCGCCTCGTCGGTGCCGACGGCAAGAAGATCGGCCGCCTCGATGTCGGAACCGCCGACGAGGCCGCCGCTTTCCGCACGGCGCTCGAGAACGGCCGCTACACCGTCGTCGATGTCGAGCAGAAGCCGGCGCGCCGCCATCCCTTCGCGCCCTTCACCACCTCGACGCTGCAGCAGGAGGCGAGCCGCAAGCTCGGCTTCGCCCCGAACCGGACGATGCAGATCGCCCAGCGGCTCTATGAGGGTGTCGATATCGGCGGCGAGACGGTCGGTCTCATCACCTATATGCGAACCGACGGCGTCGACATGGCGCCGGAGGCGGTCGCCGCCGTGCGCAAGGTGATCGGCGCGGACTTCTCGTCCCGCCATCTGCCGGACGTGCCGCGCCGCTACCAGGTCAAGGCGAAGAACGCGCAGGAAGCGCATGAGGCGATCCGCCCGACATCGCCGGACCGCCGCCCGCGTGAGGTCGCCCGCTATCTCGATCCCGAGCAGGCGAAGCTCTACGAGCTCATCTGGAAGCGCACCGTCGCGAGCCAGATGGAATCGGCCGAACTGCAACGCACCAGCGTCGACATCCTCGCCGAGGCGGGCGGCCGCAAGCTCGACCTCCGCGCCTCGGGCCAGGTCGTGACATTCGAGGGCTTCCTCGCCCTCTACAACGAGGATCGCGACGACGACGGCGACGACGACGAGGGCCGCCTGCCGCGCATCGACAAGGGCGAGGCGCTCGCCAATCGCGGCATCCAGGCGACGCAGCACTTCACCGAGCCGCCGCCGCGCTACAGCGAGGCGACGCTGGTGAAGCGCATGGAGGAGCTCGGCATCGGCCGTCCCTCCACCTATGCCGCGACGCTCGGCGTCCTGCGCGACCGCGGCTATGTGCGGCTCGAGAAGAAGAAGCTGATGCCCGAGGACAAGGGCCGTCTCGTCACGGCCTTTCTGCAGAGCTTCTTCTCGCGCTATGTCGAATATGACTTCACCGCCGATCTCGAGGGCAAGCTCGACCAGATCTCGGCCGGCGACATCGCCTGGAAGGACGTGCTCCGCGAGTTCTGGCAGCAGTTCTCCTTCGACGTGTCGGAGACCAAGGAGCTGCGCGTCGCGCAGGTCCTCGACGCGCTCAACGAACTGCTCGGCCCGCATATCTTCCCCGAACGGGCCGACGGCGGCGATCCGCGCGCCTGCCCGGCCTGCGGCAACGGCAAGCTGTCGCTGAAGCTCGGCAAGTTCGGCGCCTTCATCGGCTGCTCGAACTATCCCGAATGCCGCTACACGCGCCAGCTGGCGGTGGCCGGCGAGGATGCGGCGCCGGGCGAGAATGGCGAGGATGGCGCGAAGCTCGGTGCCGACGGCGTTCGCGTGCTCGGCAAGGATCCCGAGACCGGTCTCGACGTCACGCTCCGCTCGGGCCGGTTCGGCGTCTATGTCCAGCTCGGCGAGGGCGAGGGCAAGGAGAAACCGAAGCGCTCCAGCCTCCCCAAGGGGTGGGATGCGGCGACGCTCGATCTCGACCGGGCGCTGGCGCTGCTCGCGCTGCCGCGCGAGGTCGGGGCACATCCGGAAGACGGCAAGCCGATCCAGGCTGGCCTCGGGCGCTATGGACCCTTCGTGCTCCACGACGGCAAATACGCCAATCTCGACAGCATCGACGAGGTGTTCAGCGTCGGCCTCAACCGCGCCGTCTCGGTGCTGGCCGAGAAGCAGGCGCGCGGCCCGCGCGCCGGCCGCGCCGGTGCCGAGCCCTTGAAGACGCTGGGCGATCATCCGACCCTCGGCGGGCCGGTGACGGTGCATGCCGGCCGCTACGGGCCCTATGTGAAGCATGGCGCGGTGAACGCTACCATTCCGAAGGGAACGGCGCCCGAGGCGGTGTCGATGGAGACCGCCGTGGCGCTCATCGCCGAGCGCGCCGGCAAGACGCCCGTCAAGGCGCCGCGCGCCGCCCGCAAGGCGACGGCAGAGGACGGCACCGCCAAGAAGGCGCCAGCCAAGAAGGCCGCGGCAAAGAAGACAACGGCGCCATCCGCGACAGCGAAGTCCGCCGCTGCCGAGAAGCCGGCTGCCAAGAAGCCGGCTGTCAAGAAGCCGGCCGCGAAGAAGTCCGCTGCGAAGAAGGTCGCCGAGGCCTGACGGCCGGCAGATCGCCGCAGCCTCCCTCTCCCGCGCAGCGGGGGAGGGCGGGGAGGGGCGCTTTCCCTGGCGGTTCTCGCAAGGCGCGCCCTGTTGCAAGGACGGCCTCCGATCGCCATTGTCATTTGCAACGCACAAGACGCAGGCGCCTCCAGCGGCGCCGCGCATCCATTCCATAAGAAAAGAGACAACTTGGCCAAGAAGCCAGACCAGACACCCCCCCGTTCGACCCGCCGCAAGGCGCCCGACGCGGCGCCGGCGCCCGATCAGAACGGCCTGCCGACCCGCGAGCAGATTCTCACTTTCATCGCCGAACATCCCGGCCAGGCGGGCAAGCGCGAGATCGCGCGCTCGTTCGGCGTTTCTGGCGGCGCGCGCATCGCGCTGAAGCGCATGCTGAAGGAACTCGGCGAGGAAGGTCTCGTCCGCAAGGACCGCAAGCGCCTCACGAAGGCCGGAACGCTGCCCTCGGTCAGCGTCCTTTCGATCGTCGACCGCGACGCCGAAGGTGACTTCATCGCGCAGCCCGCCAATTGGTCCGACGACCGCACGGGACCGCCGCGTGTCCTCATCGTCGCCAGCCGCAAGCAGCTCATTCCCGCGCCTGGCATCGGCGACCGCGTGCTCGCCCGCGTCGAGGCGGAGGACGATGCCGAGGCGCCGTTCTCCTACAAGGCGCGCGTCATCAAGGTGCTCGAGAAGCGGGCGCCATCGATCCTCGGCGTGCTGCGGACGGCGCTCGACGGCACGCGCCGCATCGAGCCCGTGGACCGCAAGCAGAGCGAATACCAGGTCGCCGAAGAGGATCTGAACGGCGCGCATGACGGCGATCTCGTCGCGATCGAGGTGAAGCGCGTGACGCGCTACGGCCTCTCCCCGGCGCGGATCATCGAGGTCGTCGGCGCCGTGCACAGCGAGAAGGCCGTGAGCCTCATCGCCATCCATGCGCATGACATCCCGCACATCTTCCCGCAGGCGGTGATCGATGCCGCCGAGGCGGCGAAGCCGGCGCCGATCGCCGGCGGCCGCGAGGACTGGCGCCACCTGCCGCTCGTGACCATCGATCCGGCCGACGCCAAGGATCATGACGACGCCGTTCATGCCGAGCCGGACAGCGACGCCGAAAACCCGGGCGGCTATCTCGTGACGGTCGCGATTGCCGATGTCGCCTGGTATGTGCGGCCCGGTTCGCCGCTCGACCGCGAGGCGCTGAAGCGCGGCAATTCGGTCTATTTCCCGGATCGCGTCGTGCCGATGCTGCCCGAGCGCATCTCCAACGATCTCTGCTCGCTGCGCGAGGGCGAGGATCGTCCGGCCATCGCCGTGCGCATGCAGATCACCGCCGAGGGCAAGAAGAAGTTCCATTGGTTCCACCGCGTCATGATGCGGTCGGCGGCCAAGCTCTCCTACCAGCAGGCCCAGGCCGCGATTGACGGCCGGTCCGACGACAAGACGGGACCGCTGCTGGAGCCGGTGCTGAAGCCGCTCTGGGCGGCCTATGGGCTGATGAAGCGGGCGCGCGACCAGCGCGAGCCGCTCGATCTCGACCTTCCCGAACGCAAGGTGATCGTCGGTGCCGACGGCGCGATCGAGCGCATCGTCGTGCCGGAGCGGCTCGATGCGCATCGGCTGATCGAGGAGTTCATGATCCAGGCGAATGTTGCCGCGGCGGAGACGCTGGAGCGCAAGAAGTCGCCGCTCGTCTACCGCGTCCATGACGCGCCGTCGCTCGCCAAGCTTGAGGCGCTGCGCGAATTCCTCGCCTCGATCGAGATGAACCTGCCGCGGAGCGGCAATCTCCGCCCCGGTCACTTCAATACGATCCTCGACAAGGTGAAGGACAGCGAACATCAGGCGCTGGTCAACGAGGTCGTGCTGCGTTCGCAGAGCCAGGCGGTCTACAGCCCGGAGAATATCGGCCATTTCGGCCTCAATCTCCGCCGCTACGCGCATTTCACTTCGCCGATCCGCCGCTATGCCGATCTCATCGTGCATCGAGCGCTGGTCCGCTCGCTGGAACTCGGCGAAGGCGGGCTGCCCGATGGCATGGAGAACGAGCTCGAGGCGATCGCGCAGGAGATTTCCGGCGCCGAGCGGCGGGCGATGGCGGCCGAGCGCGAGACCGTGGACCGGCTCGTCGCGCATTGGCTGGCCGACCGCATCGGCGCATTCTTCAACGGACGCATCGCCGGCGTCACGCGTTCGGGTCTCTTCGTGAAGCTCGAGGAGACCGGCGCCGACGGTTTCGTGCCGATCGGCTCGATCGGCGCCGACTTCTACGCCTATGACGAGGCGCGCCACGCCATCATCGGTGCGCGGACCGGCGAGATGCACCAGCTCGGCGATCAGGTCGAGGTCAAGCTCGTCGAAGTGGCGCCGATCGCCGGCGCATTGCGCTTCGAGCTGATGTCGGAAGGGAGGCGCGTGCCGAAGGGCGAGCGGCGCGTCGTCGAGCGCGGCTTCCGCGACAAGATCGCCAGAAGCCGCGCCGTGCAGAAGCCGCGGCCGGGACCGAGGCGGCGCTGAGGTCGCCTCGCCCGTCGGGAAGGGCTCAGCGGCCGTTGGCGAAGACGCAGTCGTTGACGCGGCTCCACGCCGCCGGCGCGTCCTTGCCGAGCAGCACCACGCCGGAATCTTCAGAGTCGGGCAGCGAGAACTGGAAGGCGCCGGCATCGGCGAGCTCGCTGATCGTCACCGCGCCGACAGGGAACCACATCCGCTTGCCGTTCGCCTCGCCGTCGGACTGCCACTCCTGAACGCCGGGCGGCTGGCCGGGCACGTTGATGATGGTGCCCGGGAACTTGCCGTTGCGGCCTTCGGCCTCGACGCTGAGATAGGGGTCGCTGCCATTGTTGCGCATCGCCATGATGTCGAGCCGCTGGCCGGCCTTGCGCACGGCACGGCAGTTGACGATGCCGGGCTTCTCCTCGGTCACGGTGATCTTCCACGGGCCGACCGGCTGGCCATAGGGCCTTTCCTGGCCGAGCTTGCCCGCGGCTGCCGGAGCAGCGGCCGAAGCCGCAGCGGCTGGGCGCGCCGGAGCCGCGCCGCTGCAGGCGCAGACATAGTTCTTCGCCGCGACTTCCTTGCCGCCATAGCCGACCCAGCAGGCCTTGCTCCATTTCGGCTGCAGGTTGTAGCCGGGCCGGAAGCCGTTCATGTTGGTCGCGCAGATATAGAAAGCATCCTTGGTGGCGCGGCCGCCCGGCGAATGGAAACCGGACTGCACGGGCTGCAGGCCGGCCGAGCCGCAGACCTCGGCGCAGGGCCGGCCGTTCGCCGCCTGCCATTGAAGGTCGCCCGCCGCCGCGCCTGCAGGGCCCGAGCCCAAGACGCCGAGTGCAACCGCCACCGCGGCCAGAAGAGTTCTGGCAGTGTTCATCGAAGTCCCCCCGAAATGTCGCGGCAAAACCGGTTCAACCGGGCCGCGCGTCAAGATGACGGGAATCGGGCGCTTTCCGCAAGTTCGCATGGTGCTTGCCGGCGCGGATCGCTCCGCAGCGCGGTGCCAGGCGTCATCTGGGCCACGGCGCTCCCCGGCATCCGTCCCCGAGCGAGACAGGTCAGGCTTTTCAGCCTATTAACGGGTGCGGGCGCATGATGGGTGCAGTCGTTGAGGGGCGGGAGAGGGATGGTTTCGCCGGATTTCGAGACGCACGAGGTCGCAAACCAGATACCGCCTCGGCTCGGCGCCAATCTCTATGCCTCCGATCCTGTTCTGGCCGCGCTGGTCGAGGATTTGCCGCAGCCGGTCGTCGAGGGGCTCACCGCGCATGGGGCGCAATGGGGATCGGCCGAGATGGCCGATCTCGCGCGTCTCGCCAACACGGTGCTGCCGCATCTGCGCAGCCATGACGCGAGCGGCCGCCGCGTCGATCTCGTCGAGTACCATCCCGCCTGGCACGCGCTGATGCGGCGCGGCGTTGGCGCAGGCCTGCATGCATCGATCTGGGACGCCGTCGGCGAGGAGTCGAATGTCCGCGCCGTCGCGCGCGCGGCCCGCCTTTACATGGCCGCCGAGGTGGAACTCGGCCATATCGGGCCGCTCTCGCTGACGAGCGCCGCCGTCGCCTCGCTCGGCCATGCCCAGCCGCTCGCCGAGGCCTGGCTGCCGCTGCTGCGCTCGCGGCGCTACGATTCGCGGCCCGTCGCCGTCGGCCAGAAATCGGGCGCGCTGATCGGCCTCGCGACGACCGAGAAGCAGGGCGGCTCCGATCTGCGCGCCGCAACGACGCGGGCCGAGTCGCTTGGCGACGGGACGCATCGGCTGGTCGGCCACAAATGGTTCGTTTCCGCGCCGATGAGCGACGCGCTGCTCGTCCTGGCTCAGACGCTCGAGGGCCTGTCGCTCTTCCTCGTGCCGCGCTTCCTGCCCGACGGCAAGCGCAACCCGATCCGCCTGATGCGGCTCAAGGATAAGCTCGGCACGCGCTCGAACGCCGCCGCCGAGATCGAGTTTCCCGGCTCGGTCGGCCTCATGGTCGGCGAGCCCGGCCGCGGCGTCGCGACGATTGCCGAGACGGTGACGCTGCTGCGCGTCGACGACGCGGTCGCGGCGGCCGGCGTCGCCCGCGCGGCGCTGGCCGAGGCCGTGCACGACACCCGCTATCGTCGCGCCTATGGCGCGCCGCTGATCGACCAGCCGCTGATGACGCGCGTCCTCGCCGACATGGCCCTCGATGTCACGGCGGCGACGGCGCTGGTCTTCCGCCTCGCCGAGGCCGTCGACCGCTCGCAGGACGATCCCGCCGAAGCCGCCTTCGCGCGGCTGATGACGCCGGCAATCAAGTACTGGGTCGCCAAGCTCGGCCCCGCCATCGCCTCCGAGGCAATGGAATGCGCCGGCGGCAACGGCTATGTCGAGGAGGGGCTGCTGGCGCGGCTTTCCCGCGACGCGCAGGCGCTGCCCATGGTCGATGGCCCCGGCAATGTGCTCTGCCTCGATGTCCTGCGCGTGTTGAAGCGCTCGCCGGAGCCACTCGAGGCGGTTCTGAAGGTGATCGAGGACGGCCTCGGTCCGGCCGCCCGCTCGACGCTCAACGTGCTGCGCGCCGCCGCCGCCGTGGCGATCGCCGACGAGGGCTCGGCGCGCATCCTCACCGAGCAACTGGCGATGA
>Ga0209933_1002406_pt1 | contig 10729 bp, 10 predicted proteins | sample ThiBiot_300_biof_FD_183944 | JGI IMG/M metagenome (GOLD analysis project Ga0209933, IMG submission 183944) | Wastewater bioreactor microbial communities from Cape Town, South Africa - Thiocy_cont_300_biof (SPAdes) | ecosystem: Engineered > Bioremediation > Thiocyanate > Unclassified | place...
TTTCGCGGCATTGATGATCACGACCCTGCCGGTGATCATCGTCTTCCTGCTGATGCAGCGGCAGTTCATCGCCGGGCTCACGGCCGGCGCGGTAAAGGGTTGACATGAACGACAAGGTGATCGGCGTTGGCGTCATCGGCTGCGGGGAGATCGCGCAGCTGATGCACCTGCCCTATCTCGACGAGCTGCCCTCGCTCAGGATCGCGGCGCTCTGCGACATATCGGCCGGCGTGCTCGAGAAGCTCGGCGCGCAATATGGCGTCGATGCGCTCTATGCCGATTATCGCGCGCTCCTCGCCGACCCCGCGGTCGATGCCGTCGTGATCTGCACCTATGACCATGGCGAGATCGTCCAGGCCGCGCTCGCGGCCGGCAAGCATGTGCTGGTCGAGAAGCCGCTCGCCTTCACGCCCGAAGAAGCGCGGCCGCTGGTCGAACAGGCCGAGGCGAGCGGGCTGGTCGCCATGGTCGGCTACATGAAGCTCTATGATCCCGGCTACGAGATCGGCCTTTCGAAGATCGCCGGGATCGGCAAGCCGCGCGCCATCCGCGTGCATGATTTCGCCGGCCGCTTCGACCGCTATGGCGCGCTCTATACGCAGCATCGCGCCAGCGACATTCCCGCCGACGTGATGGCGACGGCGCGGGCCGCCGCGGGCGCGCGCATCGATGCCTCGCTCGGCGCGAGCCATGCCGGCTATCGCGATCTCTATCTCATGCTGCTGATGCTCGGCAGCCATGATCTCGCGGTGCTGCGCGGCGCCTTCGGCAGCGACGGCAAGGTGCTCTATGCCCAGCCGGTCGGTGGCGACCAGCTGCTCGCCGTGCTCGACTATCCCGGCGGCGTTCCCTGCACGCTCGAGATCGGTGTCGCCAAATACGAGTGGTGGGACGAATATCTCGAAGTGCATGGCGACAAGGACGAGGTCCGCGTCAGTTTCCAGAACCCCTATTGGCGCCACGCCTCGGCGATCGTCACGCTGAAGGAAGAGGCCGATGGCGGGGAATCCGCGCGCACGCTGCCGGGCGTCCCCGACACCTCGTTCCGCCGCGAGTGGAAGCACTTCGCCGATTGCGTCCTGAACGGCGCCACGCCGCGCACGCCGCTTTCCGGTGGCCTCGCCGATCTCGACCTGGCGGTCCGGATCATCCGCGCGATGCCGCCGAAGCCGGCTTGACGCACCGACCCCGACCCTCAAGGAGGCTGCCATGCTGATCGCGCTTACCGGGTCCAGCGGATTGCTCGGCCGCGCCATCGCCGATGCGCTGATGGCGGCCGGCCATCAGGTACGCGGCATCGACACCTCGCCGCCGACGACGAAGCTCACCGCCCATCTCCAGGTCGGCCTCGAGGATTTCGGCTCGGCAGTGCAGGCGCTCGCCGGCGCCGACGCCGTGATCCACGCCGCTGCCATCCCGCGGCCGACCGGGCGGACGGCGACCGACGTCTTCTCGACCAACATGGCGCTCGCCTTCAACGTCGTCGAGGCGGCGGTGACGCTCGGCATCCGCCGGCTGATCTATGCCTCGTCCTTCAGCGTGCTCGGCTTTCCCTTCTTCGTGAAGCCGGTCGCGCTCTCCTATCTGCCGATCGACGAGGATCACCCGCTCGCCCCCCAGGATGCCTATGCGCTGTCGAAGACGCTGGGCGAGGAGATCGTCGAGGCGGCCGTGCGGCGCGGCAAGATCGATGCGGTCAGCCTGCGCATGCCGTGGATCCAGAGCCCCGAGACCTTCTTCAAGGAGGTCGGCCCGCGCCGCGAAAGCGCCGAGTCCGGCCGCGACCTCTGGTCCTATATCGATGCGCGCGATGCGGCGGCGGGCTTCCGCGCCGCGGTCGAGGCGCGGAACGAGGGGCATCTCCGCCTGTTCCTCTCGGCGGCCGACACCTATAGCGAGACGCCGACGCTGGATCTCATCCACGCGGCGTTCGGCAATCTGCCGCTCAAGCATCCGATCACCGGCCACAAGGCGGTGATCGACACCACGGCCGCGCGCGACGCGCTCGGCTTCGTCGCCCGGCATTCCTGGCGCGACTACTGACAACCGACGACATCCGAGGAATGAAAGTCATGGCTGCGGGACGCTTCGACGGCAAGGTTGCCCTCATCACCGGCGGTGCCGGCGCGATCGGCCTCGCGGCCTGCCGCCGCTTCGCCTCGGAAGGCGCGGCGATCGCCCTTCTCGACCGCGACCCGAACCGCATCGCCGCCGCCGAGAAGGAACTGGGCGAGGCGGGCGTCACCCTCTTCGCCACTGCCGTCGATGTCGGCGACGAGACGGGCGTGGCAGCTGCGGTCGAGGCGTCGGTCGCGGCGCTCGGCCGGCTCGACATCGTCTTCAACAATGCCGGCATTCCGGGCGTCGTGGCGCCGGTGCACGAGCTGTCGGCGGCGGATTTCGACGATATCGTCCGCGTCAATCTCCGCGGCGTCTTCCTGGTGCAGCGCTATGCGCTGCGCGCCATGATCGCGGCGAAGACGAAGGGGGCGGTGGTCAACATGGCCTCGTCGATGTCGGGCTGGGACATCCTCGCCGGCGGCGCCGGATATGCCTCGACCAAGCACGCCATTCTCGGCCTGACGCGAGCGGCCGCCTTCGACATGGCCCGCTACGGCATCCGCGTCAACGCGGTCTGCCCCGGCGTCATCGAGACGCGGCTCGGCGTGCCCGCCGGCAGCGAGGACGAGTATGAGCGCGGCATCGCGCGCTTCGCGAACCGCATTCCGCTGCGCCGCATCGGCCAGCCGGAGGACGTGGCCGCGGTCGTCGCCTTCCTCGCCTCCGATGACGCCCGCCATGTCACGGGTGCCGGCTGGCTCATCGATGGCGGGCAGACCATGCAGAGCTGGGCCAACGCGCCCGACGCCGAGGCCTATCCGCTCGACGTTTGATCCTCAGGGCCGCATCGCAAGCGCGTCGAACTCCGCCCAGGCCGCGTCCGGGATCGGCGCATCGAAGAGATCGACATTGCGCTGCATGCTCGACGGCTTCGCCGTGCCGACCAGCACCGTGGAGACGGTGTCGCTCGCCAGCGGGAAGGCCATGGCGGCGGCGCCGAGCGAGACGCCATATTTCTTGGCCACCGCGTCCATGCCGTTCACGCGGCGGATGACGTCATCCGAGGCGGGCTCATAGTCGAAATGCGCGCCCCGCTGCGCGCCGGTTGCGAGGATGCCGGAATTGAAGACGCCGCCGATGACGAGCGTCGTGCCGGTCTCGCGGCAACGCTCCAGCAGTTCGCGCTCGGCGCTGCGGTCGAGCAGCGTGTAGCGGCCGGCGAGCAGGATGCAGTCGATCGGCGCGCGCGCCATGACGTCGAGGCAGACCTGCGTCTCGTTGACGCCAAGGCCGATCGCCTTGACCGCGCCGGACGATTTCAGTTCGTCCAGCGCCTTCATCCCGCCGTCCATCAGGTCGCGGAAGTGGCGGGCATTCTCCTCCTCGCCATGCGTCAGCACGCCGATATCGTGCACATAGAGAATCTCGACGCGGTTGGTGCCGAGCCGCGCCAGGCTGAACTCCACCGAGCGCATCACGCCGTCATAGGAATAGTCGTAGTCGGCGCGGAAGGGCAGCGGATCGGCGAAGCCGTAATCCGGTACCTCGTTCTCCGGCACCGGCGTCAGCAGCCGGCCGACCTTGGTCGAGATGACATAGGTTTCGCGCGGCTGGCTGCGCAGGAATTCGCCCAGGCGGTGCTCCGAGAGGCCGTGGCCGTAGCGCGGCGCCGTGTCGAAATAGCGGATGCCGGCTTCCCAGGCGACGGCGAGCGTCGCCTCGGCATCGTCCCGGCTGATCGGCCGATAGAGATTGCCGATGCCCGCCGCGCCGAAAGAGAGCGTCGTGACCTCGAGATCCGTCCGTCCGATCCTGCGCGTCTGCATCCTCGTCTCCTCCATCCGGCTAGCGACGGGCTTCGTTTACCTATGAACAGATCATTCGTGAAGCCCTGCCGGGCCGCCGCTTGCCGCGCCTCGATGCCGTGCAGCCGGCTTCGCGCAACGCCCCTTTCACAGGACCGGCGTTTTTTGCGAATTCGCAGCATTTCATACCCACGGTGCGGCCAGAATTGGTATTCCGATCCTTATCGCGCTGCCGCGCGGTCGGTAGGGTGCCGCGACGAGCCACCGCGAGCGCGAGCGTGCGGAAGCCACAGGATCAGCCATCGAGGCGGGCAGCGGCCCGCGCTGGGGGATAGAATGAAGAGCAGGACCATCATCGGCCTCGCCGTCGCGGCGGGACTTTCCGTTCTGGCGCCGGCGGCCTTCGCCGAAGGCCTCGCCGGCGCGCCGGCTCCGTTCGACAAGGGCGGCGTCAAGATCGCGGTGGTGAGCTTTCTCGGCTCCGGCGACTGGCTGCAGGCCTTCGAGCAGGGCGTGAAGCGCCAGGCCGACGCGCTGGGCATCGAGGCGAACATCTCGCAGGCCCGCAACGACATCAATGCCGAGCGCGAACTGATCCAGCAGGCGATCAATCTCGGCGTGAAGGGCATCATCATCAACAACGGCCAGCCCGAGGCGCTCAAGGACGTGGCGCAGGCCGCGCTCGATGCCGGCATTCCGGTGGTCGCCTATGACGTCAATCTCGACAATCCGAAGATCCCGCAGGTCGAGCAGTCCGACGCCGACATGGCGAAGCTGGTGCTCGACCTTGCGGTGAAGGAGCAGGGCGACACCTTCGAAGGCGGCGTCGTCTATGTCGCCGGCTTCGCGCCGCTCGACCGCCGCTATGCCGTCTGGAAGGAGCTGACCAAGACCCATCCGGGCATCAAGGAAGCCGCGACCTGGGGCGTCGTGAACGACACTGTCGCCGCCTCCGTCGCCGACCAGACCAAGGCGGTGCTGCGCGCCAACCCGAACATCTCTGTCGTGTTCACCCCCTGGGATGAGTTCGCGCGCGGCGTGAAGCTCGCCATCGACGAGCTCGGCGTCGCCGACAAGGTCAAGATCTACGGCATCGACATCTCGACCTCGGACATCCAGGCCATGATCGAGCCGGGCAGCCCCTGGGTCGCGACCGCCGCCACCAACCCCGCCGTCGTCGGCGAAGCCTCGGTGCGCGCGCTGGCGCAGCTGATCGCCGGCCAGGACCCCGGCCGTTCCATCCTGCTGAAGCCGGCCCTGGTGACGCAGAAGGAGCTCCTCGACAACGGCATCAAGACCTTCGAGGAGCTTCAGGTGAAGGTGCCGAGCTTCAAGGACAGCGACGCCGCCAAGGCGCCGTGGATCCCCGAGCCGAAGTAAGCGGTCGTTTAGGGGGACGAATGCTGCGGGCCCCTCTCCCGCTCGCGGGAGAGGGTTGGGGTGAGGAGCTTGCTTGACCTCAGCGCCTGCCTCATGCCCCGCAGATCGCCCTTCTTCCTCGAACCCTCACCTTGGCCCTCTCCCGCTCGCGGGAGAGGGAGAAAAAAGAATCGCGACATCTGAGATGACGACCCTTCCCCCGCCCGACTATGCCCGCAACATCCGCCTCATCGGACATTCCGACCAGGGCGGGCGGCCCGACGCGCTGCAGGTGATGGTGCATCGCGGCTATGCCTATCTGGCGCATCCGTGGTCACGCGGCTTCTCGATCGTCGATGTGCGCGATCCGAAGAACCCCGGCGCGACCGTCTATGTGCCCTCGCCGCCGAATACCTGGACCATCCATCTCCAGACGCATGACGATCTCCTGCTCGTCATCCATGCGCGCGACCTCTTCGCCGACGCCGCCTTCGCCGCCGACGAGAAGGTCTATTACACACGCTCGGTCGGCGAGACGGTCGGCACCGCCGGCGGCCAGCGCAGCGCCCGCAACTGGTCGGCAGGCATGGCGATCTACGACATCGCTGATCCGGTCGCGCCCCGGCAGATCGGCTTCTTCCCGGTCGAGGGCGTCGGCATTCATCGCATCTGGTATGTCGGCGGCCGCTACGCCTATGTCTCGGCCCTGCTCGACGGCTATACCGACTATATCTTCCTCGTCGTCGATCTCGCCGATCCGACGCGGCCGGTCGAGGCCGGGCGCTGGTGGATCCCCGGCATGCATGCCGCCGGCGGCGAGACGCCGTCCTGGGGCGAGGGACGGCGCTATGCGCTTCATCACGCTGTCATCGCGGGCGACACCGCCTATGCCTGCTGGCGCGACGGCGGCCTCACCATCCTCGACATCGCCGATCGCGCGCAGCCAAGGCTCGTCACCCATCGCAACTGGTCGCCGCCCTTCGGCGGCGGCACGCATTCGGCCCTGCCGCTTCCCGGGCGCGATCTCCTGGTAGTCGCCGACGAGGCGGTCCTCGACAATGAGGAGGACGGCCGCAAGCACACCTTCATCTTCGATATCCGCGTGCCGTCCAACCCGGTCTCGATCGCGACGCTGCCGACGCCGGACGATGCCGACTATCCCGTGAAGGGCGGCCATTTCGGCCCGCATAACCTGCACGAGAACCGGCCAGGCAGCTTCGTCTCGGACACGCTCGTCTTCGCGACCTGGCAAAATGCCGGCATCCGCGTCTTCGACATCTCCGATCCCTATCGGCCGAAGGAGACCGGCGCCCTCGTTCCTGCCGCACCCGAGCGCATGGTCGATGCGCGAAAGAATAGGCCACAGGTCATCCAGTCCGCCGATCTCTTCGTCGATGCGAACGGCATCATCTACGCGACCGACTACAATGCCGGTCTCTCGATCATGGAATATCTCGGGTGACCGCGGCTCGCCCCGGCGCCTTGCCGCGCATTCCCCTTGCCGGAACGGGGCGCGATGGCCTAACTGCGGCCGACGAAGTGGCCCCGTCCGGCCGCCAGCGATAGAAGCATCGTGCCAGACCCGACCACCGCCCCCGCCATCGCCGTCGCCGGCGTCGCCAAGGCCTTCGGCCCGACCCAGGCGCTTGCCGGCGCCGATCTCTCGGTCCGTCCCGGCGAGGTCGTGGCGCTGATGGGGGCGAACGGCGCCGGCAAGTCGACGCTGGTCAAGATCATCTCCGGCTCGCTGCAGCCCGACGCCGGCACCGTAACGCTCGGCGGGCGCGTCGTCGCCTTTGCGAGCCCGCGCGAGGCCAAGGCCGCTGGCATCGCGACCGTCCACCAGGCGACCGATCAGGCCGGCGCCGCCGGGCTCACGGTCGCCGAGAATCTCCTGCTCGACGAATTCTGCGGCAGCGGTCCGCTCATTGTCTCGCCCGGCTCGATCCGTCGCCGTGCCCGCACCGTCGCCGCCGCGCTCGATCTCGACCTGCCGCTGGAGCGCGACTTCGTCGATCTCCGCCCCGCCGAACGCCAGCTCATCGCGATCGCCCGTGCCGTCGCGGCCAGGGCGACCGTGCTCATTCTCGACGAGCCGACCTCGAGCCTTTCGACCACCGAGGCGGAGCGGCTGTTCTCGATCATCCGCCGCCTGAAGGCCTCGGGCATGGCGATCCTCTATATCTCGCATCGCCTCGGCGATCTCGCTGCCATCGCCGACCGCGCCGTCGTGCTGCGCGGCGGCCGGATCGTCGGCGAGTTTGCCCGGCCGATCGACCTTTCCGCTGCCGTGACGGCCATGATCGGCCGCCGGCTCGAGGCAGCCGCCCATTCGGATGGCGCTGCGTCGACGCCCGTTGTCGTTTCGATCACCAACGCGATGCTGGTCCCAGGCGCGCGGCCCTTCGACCTGTCGCTCCATTCCGGCGAAGTCGTCGCCATCACGGGCACGCTCGGCTCCGGCAAGAGCCGGCTGCTGCGCAGCCTGTTCGGCCTCGAACGCCTCGCGGCCGGCCGGGTCGCGATCGAAGGCGCGCCCTGGCAGTCCTCTGGGCCGGCGGAATCAATCGCGAGCGGCGTCTTCCTCGTTGCCGAGGACCGCTGGCAGAGTTCGCTGCTGCCGCCCGAGACGCCGGGCGCTTCGATCGCCGGCACCATCGCCCTGCCGCATCTGCCGCGCTGGTTCCCATTCGGCGTCGTCGACACGGCCCGCGAACGACGGACCGGCAACGAGGCGATCAAGCGGCTCGGCATCAAGGCGAGAAGCGCCGACGACACACTCGACCAGCTGTCCGGCGGCAATCAGCAGAAGGTCGTCCTGGCGCGCTGGCAGGCGGCGCCCTGCCGGCTGCTGCTGCTCGACGAGCCGTTCCAGGGCGTCGATGTCGGCGCCCGCGCCGACCTCATCGCCGCCATCCGCAATTCGCAGAGCGCCTCCGCGACGCTGATCGCCACCAGCGACACGGAAGAGGCGCTCGAGGTCGCCGACCGCATCCTCGTGATGCGCGACCATTCCCTTTACACCGCCGAAGACGGGCTGGTATCGCCGACCGATGCGATCGCCGCCGTCGAGACGGCCGAGACCAGGACCTCGACGCCATGACCGATCTTCCCGTAGGCAGCAGCGCGCCGCCGCGCAGCACGCCCTTCGAGCTCGCCCGCCGCTATGCGCTGTTCGTGCTGCTCGGCGCGATGCTCATCGGCTTCTGGCTGGCGCAGCCCGCTTTCATCAATTCCGCCAATCTCTTCTCCATCCTGCAGGCGGTCTCCGTCGTCGCCATCCTCGGCGTCGGCGTCTCGATCACCATGTCGGCCGGCGGCTTCGATCTCTCGGTCGGCAGCGTCGCCGCCTCGTCGGTCATGGCCGCGAGCTATCTCATGGTCGTGCTGCAGTTCGACGCCGCGACGACCATGCTGCTCGTGCTGCTGATGGGCGCCCTGATCGGCCTCGCCAATGGCCTTCTGATCGTGAAAGTCGGCGTGCCGGACCTGCTCGCGACGCTCTCCACCATGTTCCTGCTCGCCGGGTTGCAGCTGATCCCGACCGGCGGACGCTCGATCACCGCCGGCATGATGCTGCCCGACGGCTCGACCGCGAAGGGCGCCTACGACCCCGCTTTCCTGATCCTCGGCCGCTCGCGCCTGTTCGACATCGTGCCGCTGCCGGTCGTGGTCATGGCGGCGGTTGCGGTCGTCGCCTGGTTCCTGATGGAGCGCACGCGCTTCGGCCGCGTCTTCTACGCGATCGGCGGCAACGAGACGGCGGCGCATCTTTCCGGCGCGCCGACCAAGGCGTACCGGCTCTGGGCCTATGTCATCTCGGGGACGCTCGCTTCGCTGGGCGGGCTCATCGTCGCCTCGCGCGTCGGCCGCGGCGACGTCTCGGCCGGCGCCTCGCTGCTGCTCGATGCCGTCGCGGCCTCGCTGATCGGCTTCGCCGTACTCGACAAGCGCCGCCCGCACGTCCTCGGCACCGTGCTCGGCGCGATCTTCGTCGGCGTCCTGCTGAACGGCCTGACGATGCTCAACGCGCCCTACTACACGCAGGACTTCGTCAAGGGCGCCGTCCTCGTCGGCGCGCTGGCGCTGACGTTTGGATTGGGCAAGCGACGGCGCTGATCAGTCCCAGACGCGCGTGACGCCGAACAGATCGAGCGCCGGATCGGCCGAGAGGATCGGAAGACCATTCCCGATGCTCTGGGCGGCGAGCAGCCGGTCGAACGGATCGCGATGAACGAGCGGCAACGAACTGGCGATTCGTGCGTCGCCGACGCCGATGGCCAGTGGCATCAACCCCGCATCCATGCTCTCTGCGTCGACGTTATGCGCAATAACGCCGATCTCAGGCCACTTGCCGATGCGATACTTCAGGCCGATCTCATAGACGGATACAGGGCTGAAGAATATCTCGTCGGAACTGCTCGCGAAGATCGCCAGGATACGTGGCGGTAGACGCTGTCGGTCAATGAAGAACCATGCGAGCGCGTGGGTGTCGACCAGATAGTTCAATCACCGTACCAGCGCTTGAGTTCGTCCTCGTCGAGGGGGGCAAGGGCCTCCTCCAGCGTGAGACTTCCCTTCCCCTCCAACGAGCCTATCGCCTTGCGACGCTTCTCGGCGCGCGCGCGCTTCGCTTCGGGACTGTCGTCATAGGGCGGCATGATGGCTTGCCCGCCTTTTGTCGCGTTCTCGTTCATCATGGCGGCTCCGATCGAGGTCGGTTGCCTTATAGATATAGCACTTCCTGCCCGCCGGTATCAGCCCTCCCGGATCGCCGCCACGACATCCTCGGCGGTGCGGAAGCTCTCGGGCTCCATCAGGAACCGCCTTGCGAGGCGGAGCGCCCTCGTCTCAAGCGGCGCGCGACGTGCCGGGTCGGCGATCAGCTCGAAATCGGCATTGTGGGCGAAGCCGAGGATGCGGCGGATGGTCTTGACACCGGCATAGCCGATCGCGTCGGCGAAGATGCGATCGACGTAAGCCTCGCGCGCTGCCGCGAAGGGGGCCTTGTCGGCCGCCTTGGCGAACATGCTCGAAGGATAGGCGTCGCCGCGCGCCGTCTCGTCCCAAAGGGCCAGGAATCGCGCGCGCCAGGTGTTCCAGAATACGGGGATCTGCTCGAGCACCCAGTCCGCCTCGGCCTTGCGGTCGGCACCCTCTTCGGCGTGACCTTCCTGCGCGATCGCGTTCATGGCGAGATTGGCGATGAAGGCGCCGACATCGAAGCCGATCGGCCCGACAAAAGCGAATTCGGGGTCCATGACGCGCGTATCGGTCTCCGACACCATCACCGAGCCGGTGTGGAGGTCGCCATGGATCAGCGCCTCGGAGGTCGTCAGGAACCGCCGGCCCCATTCCGCGACCGTGACCTTCAGTGCCGAGTCCGCCCTGAACTCCGCCGCGATGGCGTCGAGCGCCGGGCTGGTCCAGCGGTTGCGCGGCGATTCCGCCAAGGGATCGGTGAACACGACCTCGGCGGTGATGCGGATGAGCGCGGTGTTGCG
>Ga0209933_1002410_pt1 | contig 10700 bp, 7 predicted proteins | sample ThiBiot_300_biof_FD_183944 | JGI IMG/M metagenome (GOLD analysis project Ga0209933, IMG submission 183944) | Wastewater bioreactor microbial communities from Cape Town, South Africa - Thiocy_cont_300_biof (SPAdes) | ecosystem: Engineered > Bioremediation > Thiocyanate > Unclassified | place...
TAGAAATAACGGAAGATTGTGTTGTGCATGAAAACTTGACTCATGAGAATCGTAGTTGTTAAGAAAATATTTTTAATGCAACTTAATGCAGCACAATGCAACTTAATGCAGCACAATGCAACCTAATGCAACTTAATGCAGCACAATGCAACCTAATGCATCCTAATGCATCCTAATGCATCCTAATGCAGCTCAATGCAACCTAATGCAACCTAATGCATTCTAATGCAACCTAATGCATCCTAATGCATTCTAATGCAGCTCAATGCATCGTAATGCAATCTAATGCAGTTCAATGCAATCTAATGCAGCCCAATGCATCCTAATGCAACTTAATGCACAAGGGAAGCGGTATTGTTGCCTGCTCAGGAAGATGACAAAAGTAATTAAAACATAAAGAGATATGTTCATATTGATATACGACTTCGATTGTTGAAAGTTATGGAAATATGTGACGCCATCGTGCCAATATATGCCATTTTATTGTAAAGTAAACGCGTGATATCGAACGAGTAATGATATGATATATCATTGTTCATTGAGGATGAATAATGGTATCTCTCGAAATCGATGCGATTGTCTCCGATGGTTGATTGAAATAAATGCATTGAAAATGAAAATTCAGGTTAAAGTGAAATGTAAAAACTAAGGCTACAATCAAAGGATTAAAGATCATTTAAGTCGATCTCACTAAATGCATTTAGTTGAGGGTTAAATGAGTCGACTCTCGATGGACGTTACTTGTGCTATATGTAGATTTTAAATTTAGTTGATTGATAATATTTTTCAAAACCAATGTTTGGCCAGAGAGGGTTAGCGTGTATCGAGAAGCGTCACGGATAGATTTTTTCGAAAGCTTTGGTTTGATTTTGATAGTTTAGTGTTGCACTGGGTATTATTTGTTAGTAACGTGAGAAATGTGCACTGAGCGTAATGACTAAAGACATATTGCATATAGAGGGACATATATAGATAGGAAGAGGAAGAGAGAGACTGATGATGCGTGTCGCAGTCATCATGTATGATGATTATGGCCGTATGTTGACGGTATAACTGTCATAGTGTGGTTAACTGCGTTTTGGAAGATGAGAAACGAAAAGATAGTTTTGCTTTTATATTGATGGACAATTTATTTTTAGAAACAAATTCAGAGCTAACATTGTCATTTGGTGGTGTGATGAGTTGGTTGTGATGTTTTTGTTGGTGTAACGTTGGAGGTATCGACGCGGTCAGTGTTAATCGTCCGTTGAGAGAAATATGTCTGATAAGTTATTTACGCGTCGTTCAACAATGTCGAGTTGGTGTTGGATGTTGCGGCGGATGATTTTAAGAAATATAGAGATAAGTGCCGAGATAGAGAGTGATATTATACCGATGAGTAAGATGATGAATTTTTTGTATAGACGTGTGATGTTAGATGTATTTTCATTTTCGTATTGTTTCATGTCAGTAAGAAGATCTATCATGTTGTTTTTGTATTGTGTTAACAGCGTTTGTTTTAGTGGTTGTAATGTAAGCTGAAAATGTTTCGCTAATTTGTACTCAGCTGGTGTTTGATTATCGGTTATCATGATTGTCTCATTGAGGCATGTCGATCGAATTGGTTTATTGTTCGTGCATTTGATTGACTGACCACATGTGACATGTTGAATTAGGATATTGTCATTGTTTGATTGTCGGTTGGAATTTGCTCGATATGGTTTGATTGTGCATTGTTCAACTGCTAGTTTATCATTGAAAATCCATATATCATGTATGACATGTAAGATTGGAGATTTGGTTCTGACACTGCGTGTTACTTCACAATCATGTGAAGAAATTGGCTGAGTTGAAAGCATTTGATTAAGACATGATGCGGCTGACAATGCGATTGGCGTTGGTTCAATTGAACACTGAACTATGGTCGATAGAGTGCATTGTGTTAGAAGATAATCATCGAATAGAATCACACTTTGGTCAATCTCATTAAAGGCAAACATCTTTGGTAAAGAATTGTATTGGTATTGGTATTCTTGCGTTATGATAGGTATTGGAACAAGGTGATAAGTTATATATTTATCGACTGGTGAACTTGATGGCATTGTAAATAGTGTGGAGACAATAAGACACGATGGTGCTGTTGGATCATTTTGATTAATGGAGCACGTTCGAAAGGCGTTCACTGTTTGTGAAACAATTAACGGAGAAAAATGAGCTACAAGCTTTTGTACATTAGCGGTTTCGTAGGATTTTTCAATCGATTGCATAATTGGCGATAAAATCAGACGAATCTCTGCGTCTGTCAAAAAGCTAAATCCAATGCGCTGATTTTTTAGTTGGTCCAAGATAATATATGGTGAATTCTTTTGATCATTGATTAAAAATTCCTTATGTTTATTAGCGATTTGAACAGTGCCATCATTTAATTGATCTCCTGAGTTATGGATATAGAAATCACCATTGAAATAATGAAAATTTGAAGGTACATTCAATAAAAATTGTCCTGGTTTCTGATTCAACAAGAGACTGTTGATTTCTTGAGTTATTAAGTGTGAAATATTGTTTTTCTCATAATGCGAGAGCGATGAGTGTCTATCATTGGTAGATAATATTGTTCCCAATTCAATTGAATTGTCAATTGAATCTGGTGCACGTAGACAAATTTTTGTTCCAGCGAACGATTTGCACACATCGGTTACAGGAAGAAATGTGTGAATGATAGCTTCATTGGCTTTGTTAGAATAACTACCAATCCATTCAAGAACAAATCCTTTTTCAAGATTAACTACTAAATCAGCCTCTGGTATAACTGCAACTGGAATTGCTTCGGCAATGAAATGGTAGGATATAAATAGATATGATGTAACCAACATTAAAGCACTTAGTGTCATATCTGAGAGAAAAGAATAAATCATAGTTTTCTGATAACTTTCAATTGAAATATATTTACTTGATTGATAAACAAACGTGTTTGTATGATCGAAGTAACACTGAACTTAGACTTTTTGAAGATATTATATAATAAGAAGAAAAATTTCAACTGAATAAGAAGTTTGAATGAATTTATTGAAAATATCTTTCGGCTTTTTATACGTATGTCAAAATTGACACATTTTATGTGGCGAGAAAATATTCAAGAAAGAACGAACAACATTAACTTCCGTTGATTGGAAGAAAAATTGCAAACGGTCAAGTCAATCAAGAGCAAAAAAATAAGTAGATTGTGGAAAAAAGATAGGCAGTAGAGCGGAACATGTCATATCCATTCATGCTTTATTTGTTGTGCAAGAAATATATTCATTCAATTGAAAAATAGCATTCAACTCAAATAATTTATCACAACATTTTGTCAACTATAAATATTGAATTTTAATCAACTTAGTAAATATTCATATGAATATTCATTCGATAAATATGTTCGTAATTTTTTAACAAGAACAAATTCTGTATCTATCACTTAGTGACAGGTCTAATAAATAAAGAGTTAAGAACAATTGACTGTGCAACCTATCTTCTTACATCTTCAATAACATCTCTTTTAACAATTACTATGTTTACAATTCATTCTGGTTTGTTGTTCTCACTCAACTATATTCAATCGTTAATTCGAACGTTCTTCAATTTGATTGTGTATTTATTGGCTCTGCTTTAAAATTATGTTCGTACTTTGAGGGTTGGCTGAATCGTTGTGTTGGTATTGAACGAACAGTGAATGTATCAAAACGAGTTAATTTCGACAAAAGAGTAAGTAGATGGATGGCTCGACGAATGATTTTCATTTTACCAATAGTCATATTAGGAAGTCTTGTTCATGAACCGATTCACCATGATTTATTTGAATATACAATTCCAATATATAGAACAATCAACAATAACATAACTACTAATGAATCAATGGGAGATGAATTCGAATCAAAGAGTAGCAACCATTACGTGATTTCATGATTTGCAATGATCTTCTTGACTCATAATGAGTTCATATTATTTTCATGATTTAAGAAGAATTAATGTCGGACAGAAAATCATCAAGCTTGAATGTTGAAAATTTCCAATGTGCTCAGATGGTGGACTGAGAACTGGTTTAGATCATTTAAACTCAACACTATCTGTATAGTTAGACATGAACCAATTCCAATTCCAGACTTGTAACTGATAGGAATTGGAATTGGAATAGTAGATGAAGTGATATATTGAAGAATCATTGGAAGGAGAATTCGATTTGGATCTTGAAGAATCAAAATTTCAATTGGATAATTGAGAGAAATTTATTTTCCATTGGAATCGAAAAGTGAAAAAGAAATCGAACGAGAAACATTCGTATTTGCTGAATTCGAAAATGAAACTAAAGGTTCGACTTTCGATTTAATTCGAATTGATTTTTTGTTTGATTTGTTTCCATTTGAGAAAATTGAATTGAGCCTTGAGCGAATTGTTGATTCGAAAGAGATTCAATTGTTTCAATATTCACTTACATCTTTACCGAAAATATTTTGATCGAGATCAATTGAATAAGTTCGAACATACATGTTTCAAGAATTTCTCATATGGTTATCATTCATTTAATAGATAAATTTATCGTTACATAATTTTGTAAGTCAACACAGTTAGATGACTTGAAGATATTGTGAATAGCTAGTGGTATATCGATTTGATGTAATGTGAAACTCACGATTGAGTAGCACTCGAAAATTGTTTTCTTTTATATTCTCTATATCAATTCAACGCATACGCTTGTATATAATAAAAAGATGATCTATTAAAAAAGAACCTTTTCTCTTTTGATGACACATAAATGAGCCGTATGTACATTCGTTTGTTGACATTTAATTGGTGCCAATTAACTAACGATCACAGATGTTGACGAAGGGTAGGTACCAAAGGCGTATAAATAAGACAAAAAATTCACAAAAGAATACACTACACTTAACATTTCAATATTATCAATTCGAATAAGTTTCAAAATATATTCATTAAAATGATTATATTCTCGCTCATTATTCTTCTCAATATGGTTATATTATTACAAGTAAACAATTAAGTTATAATAAAATGAAATGATTCATTTTATTCATATAGGCTGAAACATACAAGTCATTTAACGATTATCAATCGAAAAATAAATTTAATTTGTTATCTATAAGTAACTTTAAAACAACAACAACAACACCACTACCATCATCATCAACAACAACACCACTACCATCATCATCATCAACAACATCTAAAATATCATCAATACTCTCCAAAATAACAACAACAATCTCGAATATTTTACAGACAATTTCAAAGATTTCACAACTTATATCTAATTTTAAATCAGAATTTCCAGTAACACACAATTTTATTGTAGGTGCATTCTCTTCAATATGTCTGTTTTTACTTTCAATAACATTCAAATTTATTAGAAACAACTGTCAATGCAAAGTATGTCACTTAATAGAATCTAAAAGATAATATTACTTCTTTTTTTTAGACCAGTTGGTTCACTCCAAAGTTCCGAAATTATCATACTGAACAAGTTGAATCAGAAGTCAATAATAATGGTAAATAATTATTCCGATTATTTATCCATTTCTTAGTTATTTATCGCTTTTAGTAATAATTGATCTGATGCAATTTGACTCTTCAAACAACATCGAATCTACTGAATAATTTTGTTTTTGATGTATATTCGAAATATTATGTACTGCTGGTTGTATATATTTGTGGTATTATACTGATTAATAAATAATAATAGTAATAATAATAATAATATTTAAATCTATTGTTTATATATACTTATTAGTATGAAATTGGATATTATCTGATTCATAACCTTGATTGTAATGTTTGGTTGTTTTGCGTACTTCAGTACATCTCAATTTTTTTCAAAAACAAATTTTAATTCAGATAAGATCAAAAGAGAAGTTCTAACAATGTGTTGATAAAATATCATTTGTTGAATCTGATTTGAAAAAATAGATTTGATTAGATTTCGTCAATTCTTTGACGTATGGAAAAGTGTTAAAAAAACTGACAACTTTGATTTGATTATAGTGCGAAGTGAAACTGATTAACAAGTAAGGTGATATAAGATTTTATCTTGAGGGTGTTGAGGGTGAATTAGTTCATCTTCTTGAAAAACAATTTAAGGAAGGAAAGGTTGACAAATATTACTTAACAAGATGAAATGGTTCAGATCAGTAAACAGTGATTGAATCTTGTCGAAATGGAATTGACCGATATGTCGTAGCTCTTGAGGTAAATCTTTCAACCAAAGACTATTTAGTAATTTCAATAAAATGAAAGAGTATTGATTGTGGCAGTACAATATTTTTGTCGAATATAATTGTTAATTGACTATTAGCGATTTCACATCGATCTCCAGTAACATTTTTTGGACAAATACATGAAAAGCTTTGAAAGAATGCCATATATTGATGATTTGGTATACATTGTCCATTATTTTGACATGATGAATTCGATTGTTTCTGACAGATCGTATCAGTTAAAAGACATCAAGGATCAAATTTATGCAATGGACAAACACAAATCGATCGATTATATGCAGATATACCAATACATAATGAATCTAATGAATAGTGTCAACCATGTCGGATATGACAATATCGTCCGGTCCATCCTGAATAACATTGACAGAAAGTGATGTGATCTAGTTGATTCGTATATCTCATACATTTGCCATGATCGCATCGGTGTATTAAACAACTTTTAATTCTATCTTCAGAGATTCGAGGAATATTGACAATGAATGAAGTACGATTAACTTGTAAATATGAGAAAACGATTGGTTGTAGAAAGCTTCCACGACAGTTCAACGATATTTCCTCATAGAAATCGGTATGTATAGAATAAGTTTTGTTTGGGTCTTTTGGTTGTGTTGAATAGATTAGAAATAGTAGAATGATGATGAAATATTTCGAAAACTTGAGGATCTACTTTCGGATTTTGTAATCTTAAAATCATTTCTTTTTCAATGAATACTACATATATTTTCATTGAAATCTCTTGCTTGGGATCACTACGCTAATAACTTCATTTTTCTACTGAAAATCAATCTTTTTAAATACAAGATATGTTGTAAAAATTCCAAATCATATCAGAATATCTGGTCTTTCAGCTAATTTATCAAAATGACACATAACAAACATTTCTGTGTAAATGATGAATGCCAGAGATCATGTTCATACAATAATAAGTCCCGATGTTGAAAGATGTTTTGACTGTTTACAGAGATTGAAGCAGACTCAAGTATTTCGGGAAAATATTCGAAATATCAGAACCTGCCAATAACTTGATTGGCATATTAGACTCGATTCAATTCATTATCATAATTGGATTGAATCGAAATCAACTCAAAACAATTCAAGAACTTATTCTTTTTAATGTACTAAAATAATGAAAATAGCCAAAGATTTAAGTAAAATAATCGTTAATTATCGATTATTATCAGTCAATATCTATATTAAAGCGGAGTAATTCAGTAGAACAGTAGTTAATTCATTTTTTAGCTGAATTGTTCAGCTCTGTATACAGCTATTTTTATGTGCATAAAACAAAATAGAAGAATTAAATTTTCGAATTCGAAGCTCTACAATATTCATGCTTCATTTCTTCTAAGTGTTCTTTCGACTGTGACCAAAAACAAAATGAAAAGAAAGAAAGAGAAAGATAGCCAATATGACGAAACATACAATATGTGTGATGATAAAACAATCTTCCACACTCATCCACATATAAATTGACGAGGAAAGAATAATAAATTTCATTCTATATTGAATTCAAAAATGTTTTCTCGTTTTCGTAAAATGACTTATTGGTCAGAGATAGGTGAAATCAAAGGATTTCACGATGCAATCGAAGCACTTGGTTCCAATTGGCAACTGTTGGATGAAGATGCCCATGGATATACAGATATCAGTTCAATATGGGGACAATTAGCTAGTAATACTGAACTGAAAAACAAGCATACACATGAAGCCCGAAAATGGCTTTATACCACATGGCATAGAGATAGGGAGGGAATAAGAACTAAATTCTATGCAAAAATGGGTGTTGCTTTACCACAAGCTCCTGAACATAGAACTCATAATGATGGAAAAAATCAAAACGAATCTACTAAGGTATGTAAACGATTTTGACTTTTCTATTGTTTACAACAGGGCAACAATCATTTCGTGATTTCATGATTTCAAATGATTTCAAATGATTTCAAATGATTTTCTTGATTCCAAATGAGCTCATATGATTTTCATGATTAAAGATGAGTTCATGTCGAACAGAAAATCATCAAGTTTGAATGTTGAAAATTTCCAATGAGCTCAGATTGTGGGCTAAGAACTGATTTAGATCATTTAAACTCAACACAATCTGTATAATTAGACATGCATCAATTCCAATTCTAGAATTGGACTGGGAATTCGTGAGAATCGGAATTCGAATTGATACATGTCTATGTATAACTCATTAAAAATCAATCACATTCATGAGGAATCGTCAAAACTCAAGATAATCTGTTTGAAATCAGTGAAATCTACAAATATATCGCGTGATTTTATTGATTTTTCAGTGGTTTATCATTAGTTTTGATGATTTGATGAGTTCAAATGATCTATCGTGATTTTGGCCGATTTTCATCATTTGTCTTGAATTCACATGATTCATTTGGAATTATAAATAATCTAAATCACTGGTTACCCTCTGGATTGAGTGCAATTGATAAAAGTTACACGATTTTCACTTTAACTTATTTTAGAAAATCGAATTATTACCTTCGAAATCAATAGATTATTCGCAAAAATCGGAACGTACTGATGAAAAATTGAGTAGGACCAAAACAATCGAGCGCCCACGTCGTATTCAGCATTTCACTTTGAATCATGGGGAATGGATGAAATTCTATGATAGCCAAAACGTAAGGATTGCTGACAATTGGTCAAGTCAACTTGCGACATACATCAAACGGATTGATGTAGCCTGTAGTGTCGTATTTAAAAAACACTCGTTAAAGAAAGACGGCTCACGAAAGAGAAATTGCAACTTGTTCAGTTGTTCGGGTCGATGCACATTTAAACACTGTACCGCAACGTTCAGCATAATTGTTGAAGAAGAACCTAAAAATAAAACAAGTCCAGCAGTATTTACGGTATATGTATTTGGCAATATCAATCACGATACAGAAAATGGTAAAGTTAAAGCCAGACGACCTCTTCGTGGTCTTGAACGACGTGATATGGGTACGTGTTTTCTATTTTATAACACATATCTTATTTTGTTCATTTTTAAGGACAACGAGTACATGAAGAAGGAGCTCTAGCTGTCTATGAAAAGAATCTTGCTCGCGCCGATCCATTTCTTCTTCAAGATGGTAATGTAACACAAGTTCCACCGGCAGAAGTTTTGAAAACAGCTGGCCAGGAGATTAAAAATGAATTCCGTTTGGATGAAGATATGTTCAAAGAAGTTCGAATATTCCGGGAAATAACCGAACGATGGGATGATACATCAAACAAAGTTAAAGGTGCGTGTTATATAAAAGATCATACGAGTACATGGCGAAACCGCAGACTTCGAAAACTTTGAAAGAATTCTAAGAGCTTCAAATGAGTTCAAGAGACTTCCAGGAACTTCAAATGAATTTAAGAGACTTCTAAGAGCTTCAGGTGAGTTCAAGAGACTTCTAACAGCTTCAGGTGAGTTCAAGAGACTTTAGTGACTTCGATTCATTTCCAGGGACTCAGCGTCACTGTATCTCCTGAATTTCTAGGATATATACAAAAAACTGGAGAATGGCCTTTCGAAGTACACTTTTTCAATGAATCTCAAATTAATGGTTACATTCGGTATTGTAAAAAGGAAACATATTCGTATTTACATATTGATGCAACTGGTTCTATTGTCAGAAAATTTAAAAATCAAAATCAAGTATATTTCTATACAATGGTATACACTGACAACAACATCAATTTGATTTTACCGGCTAGTGGGGCTTTACTTTCCGATCATACCACTGGATCAATAACTGCTTATTTTAACAATTTTCGCGGCAAAGCCGCTTCACTCAGTAAAACAGCACGACCATCATTTGTTGTTATTGATTTTTCACCGGCGTTGCTCAATAGTGTACTGGCATCGTTCAATATTGAAAATGTTCATAGCCATCTTCGACGTTGCAGCAACACTCTCGATGGAGCTTATAACAAATCGCAGTTAAAAGATATGACGTTTGTGAGATTATGTTGTTCTCACGTTGTGAAGGCATTTTCTCGAAGCTTACATAATTTAGAGAGCTCACGTGAAGCTCGATTTAAAATAATCTCACTTTTTGTTATTTTATTAAATGTCAATAATCTCCATGGTGCATACGATTTATACGAGCACATTATAAATATATATGCTAATCCACACAATCAAAATTCATTAACACAATTAAATTCACTCCTCAGTACAGATCAGTTAACTAAGGAAGAGATTGACCAATATTTAGATGAAAAAACAGAGAATGGCGAAGAGCCTCATTTTCTCGATGAAATTGACATTACGAAAGATGCAATAATTCATCAATCACCATTCAATATTAAAGCACGTAATCGCATGCCATTTCTTAATCAGATCATTAAAAAAGAAAAGCTCAATGACCAAGCGACAAACCAATTATATGCTCCTAAAATTGTTCAATTGTTCCATAAATGGTTTGCCTATCTGCCGTTGTGGTCATGCAT
>Ga0209933_1002415_pt1 | contig 10664 bp, 9 predicted proteins | sample ThiBiot_300_biof_FD_183944 | JGI IMG/M metagenome (GOLD analysis project Ga0209933, IMG submission 183944) | Wastewater bioreactor microbial communities from Cape Town, South Africa - Thiocy_cont_300_biof (SPAdes) | ecosystem: Engineered > Bioremediation > Thiocyanate > Unclassified | place...
CAGGCCATCTGCGAGGAATAACACTCAATCATCGCCGAGCCTGATTTGCAGCTGGTTTTCACTGGCCCCTTCCCTATAAGCCCTCGCCCGGCGATTGTATTCTTGAGCGCGTTTGTGGAGAACAGCACCGCCAAATCGTGGGTGACGTTATCGCCAATGGCTGCAACCCTGGTACATTCGGCAGCCTGAGCCATCGCCGAAAGGGCGCACGTCATAACCGCGGCCGCGAAGCCTAACTTGAAAATCCGCATTGCAACCCCCCGTAAAAACAAACCTACTCGAACGCTAGTCGAGTGCTTGGCGGTTGCCAAGTAAAGGACCGTTGCCCGTACAGATATTTTCCGCAATGCGATTTATGACTCTCCACACGCCGCTGAGATCAGATGCGACGGTAGCTAACCAAGTCATGGAAAATATGATCTGAATCCGGTCGTCGGTTCAGCCGGTTAGTCATGCTGACGAACCTCGAATAGGAGATTTTCGTGACATGGCAAAGATCGTCTTCGGAATGAATGTGTCCCTGGACGGCTATGTTGACCACGAGAAATTTGCGCCCGGTCCCGTTCTCTTTCGTCACTGGATCGAGCAAGTGCGCAGCGTGACCGGCAGTGTGTACGGCCGCCGCATGTACGAGATCATGCGCTATTGGGACGAGGACCATCCAGAATGGACTCCGGAGTTACACGACTTCGCGACGGCGTGGCGGAGCCAGCCGAAGTGGGTCGTGTCGCGCTCATTGACGTCGGTCGGCCCCAACGCCACGCTTGTCGGGAACAACGTCGAGGCGGTAATCCGCGGGCTGAAGGCGGAGCGCGCGGGCGAGATTCATGTCAGCGGACCAAAGCTGGCTGGAAGCCTGAGCGAGCTTGGTCTGATCGACGAGTATCGACTCTACTTCCACCCCGTGGTGCTTGGCCATGGCGCGCCATTCTTCGCGGGCCCCCGGCCGCGGCTCCGCCTTAAGGCCAGCGATCTGATCGGCGAGGACGTGGTCAGGTTGACTTACGTTCCCGCCTGATCGCGCGACCTCCCCGACGGCTTCAGGTTCGCTTCGGGGCATTGGCCCTTACAGGGAACCGCTCCGAACGTCGGCTGCAACTCCAGCTGCGGACATGGACTCTGGAATACCTCGACCTAACGCGCCTTATCGTCATGGCTTGCACGGGATCGCATAGCGGCGATGCGTGCATCTTCTCGTGCCGTCTGGCGATCGGCAAACCAAGTGCGCACTTGATCTTGGAAGCCGGCGGGCATGCGTTTGCCATCTGACAGAGAGGCAAGAGTCGTCTTGGAAAGTTCGTCGCGCAGGACTTTTTCGGCGCGCAACATCACCGCGTGGATCTCGCACACGCCTTTGGTTGCCCACTTGGGCGGCTTGCTCTCAAACAGTGCGCACCGTCCCCGAACTTCCTGGCAATCGAAAAGCGGCTTGCCGCCCTCGACAGCGTCGACGACATTCAGAACACTGATTTTTGAGGTCGGCCGGGCAAGGCAATAACCGCCGCGAATGCCGCCGCTTGCTTCAACGATGCCGGCCTTCTCTAGCTTTGCAAAGATCTTTGCCAAGAACGCAGGAGAGATTCCCTGCAGATCGGCAAGATCCCGGCTGCTCGGTCGTTGCTCGACCGGCTCAGCGAGCCAAAGAAGGCAGTGCAAAGCGTATTCGACGCCATTTCCGATGTAGGCCATAACGAGGATGTTATATATCCACGTTACACTCTTCAAGAGCCGACATGGCGGCGATCATACTTTGATCGGGACCCGGCGCAGGTGCCGCGACGAAGCTTCAAACGCCGGCCGCAGCGCGCAAAAAATTGCTTCGTTATAACGCAGACTTATTCCGTCCGCCTTTTGTTGACGGAATAACGATGACATTATTAGTCTACGTTACATGAAACGAAAAAAGGCCCTATCGCCGACGGTCGATACGCCATTCTAGCTCTCTCCATTCGGGATCGCCCAACCTGGCGCCAAGGCGGTGATCTGGTTGTCGCGCGAAGCATGAGCACAGTCATCGTCAAGCAAGCAGCATGAGCAGGACATGGAAAGAAAGCACAAAGTAGCAGTCGTTACAGGAGCGAGCACCGGAATAGGTCGCGCTATCGCGGAGAAGTTTCTTGGCGCCGGCTATCGGCTTGCAGTCATGGCCCGCTCGGAGCAGGGATTGCTTGAACTCAAAAAGCAGTCGCCGGAAAACGTACTGGTTGTGCCTGGTGATGTTACGAAAACGGCGGACCTCGATCGTTTGGTCGCGGAAACAATCAAGGCCTTCGGAGCGGTCGATGTCGTCGTTCCCAATGCTGGGGGCGCGAAAGTGGTGTCGTTCGAAAACAGCGACCAGGTCGCAATTGCCGATCAATTCAACTTGAATTTCGTCGCTGCAACGGAAACTGTGCGAAAATTCCTGCCGCATATCAACGGCGGCGGCAGCGTGCTTTTCATCACCACGTTCCTGACGACCGTCGGATTCCCCGGGCTGGCGATTTATAACTCCAGCAAGGCTGCGTTGAAGTCGTTTGCGCAGACGCTTGCGGTTGAACTCGCTCCACGAAAGATCCGTGTGAACTGCGTGGCGCCCGGTCCCATCAGTACGCCCCTATGGAGCAAGGTCGGTCTTCCCGACGACGTCCTCGCCGCCGTGGGCAAGAATATAAATGCCCGGCTGATGCCAGGAGCATTTGGAGAGGCGAATGATATCGCCGAGACGGCCTTATTCCTCGCGTCCGAGGGAGCCAAGAATATCTACGGTCAGGAGATCGTGGTCGACGGCGGCTACACCATCGGTTGAGTTCTATAAACCTCGATCGGCGATGCACCGCGCACCGCCGATCTTGTCCCGCGGCGGAGGAATCGCTTCGAGCGACCGGATGTCGATCTACTCGGCTATCTCGATAGCGTCGTCGAGCAGATCGTATCCGACAAGCCCTGTCCTTTTAATCCCGGAGAGGCAGCGCTCAGCGCATCTCAAAAAGTTCCTGGTGAAACCGCTCGTGAACAGGGAACTGCTTCTGGGAAAAATCCCGTCGCAGGGCGTCGCCGAACCTCGCCGGACCGCAAAACCAGATACTTGCTTCCTGCCAGTCCGGGATTTCGGCGCGAATCCGCTCGCCATTGAGACGCCCATCGCGCGCATCGACAAGAAAATGCAGTCGCACGCCAGCGGCCTCAGCATCTGCTCTGAGCTTGCGCTCCGCGACCTCGTCGTAATCGGCCGTGGGATGAAAGAGATCGATTCTCAGGGGAGGATGTTCTCCGGCATTCTTGCGGAGCTCCGCGAGGTATTTCATTCGGGCAATGAACGGGGTGATGCCGATGCCAGCGCCGATCCAGATTTGATGCTGGCAGTCGTCGTCGAACGTGAAGCAACCGTAAGGCCCTTCAATACTGATCTCTTGCCCCACGGAAAGCTTATCTTTGAGGCGGCGGGTATGGTCGCCGAGTTCCTTCACAATGAAATTGATGCGGTTAGTTGCGTTCCACGCGGATGCGATGGTGTAGGGGTGTGCGCCCTCGCTTGCATCTGACGTGGCGAACGCGAATTGACCGGGTTGATGGCCGGGCCATCCCGAGGGAACATCGATCTCGGCTTCGAGAACTCTCACGCCGGGATAATAATCAAGAGACGCGATGCGACCCGCGACGCGCCGGTGAATGCCCACGCGTCCCAGGAGAAGGATGACGGCGGCCCATACGCCTCCCGCCATCAACAACCCAGTGATGATGCCGATCGGAGACGACCAGTAGGTGAACTTGATGAGCACGATGGAGTGAAAGACCAACACGAGATAAGCAACGGCGAGCAGTTTGTGGGTCTGATAGAAGAAACGATAAGGAATGCGCTGGATGAGAGCGATGAAGATGAGCAGAACGGCTGCGTAGAAGGCCCATTCACCAATCTGCTCGGCACTCTGACGGAGATTCGCGAAGGTTTGCTCGACCTGACTCGCTGCGGGCGGCCGCGGTCCGCGAGTCGGACGTTCAAGAACCCCAAAGCTCACTGCCCATTTTGGACCAACGGCCCATAGCCAGTGCGAGATGGCGATAACCAAAGCGCCGATGCCCAGCCACTTGTGCAGACGGTACATCTTGTCGAGGCCGCCGAACCACGGCTCGGGCCATCGTGGGCGAAGCGCGAGCATCATGGTCAGACTCATGCAGCCGATGGCGAGAATGCCCGAGTATTGAACCATCACCGAGCGGAAAGCGAAGAAACTATCCGGTACAAATGCCCTCGGCTCGGCGACTAGCCACAGCGCAGTCAGCGCCGCCAAGAACATCCAGAAAGAGTATTTGATCACACGCATGTTTCTAGCAACTCTGCTGCATTAGTCCGCGAGGTGGTTGACTTGTTGGCGCCGGCTATTTTTTTGGTTCGATGAAATCGCCATTGAACCGAGAGCGGAATGTCTCCGCTCTCCAGCATCGGAAAACGAGTAGACGATGTGATCGACGCCATTGCGTTTTACTGCGCAGTGTAGGTCGCAAATGTGAACCCTTTGCAGATGTCCCTGCAGAGCTGATCCGGCGATTGCAATGCGCATGACCTCTCTACGTCTGCTCGGATATTGTCGGCTATCGCTTGAATTATGACTTATCCAGAGTGCGCGTCGGGCGCTCGGATGCGTCTCGAGGTTTCTTTCTGTCTTGGCTCGGCGTATCCGACAGCGGCGGCCAATTCATCGGAAGACGATCGCGCCGGTGGCAGTAAACGCGGGTGTGGATGTTGTGGCAGTGCCGATAGTCGCGCGCGTCTGCAAGATGCACCAACCCTCCAGAAGTCGTGCTGCTCGCCAAAGGGGTCAACGGCGAAGCGTTAGCTTGTCCGAAGGCACCGCCGCCAGCGCTCAGACCCGCGATTGTGCTCAACAACATTAGTGCGGTGATGCTGTGCATCATTGATTCTCCTCAACTGTTAATGGGTTGTGTCTTTGGTCTTGTCCTTGAAGGACCGAACCGTCGTCGGTTTTGATTTTGGCGGCGGACTGGCTGAGATAAGCCGGCGGTGCCACTCCGAGCGCGCATCGGGAAAGTTGAGCGCCCACACCGCCAGAGCCCAAACGCACCCCACAAACAGAAGCGGCCCTGCGCAGGTCAGAATGGTTTCGGTGAGCAGATCGAGACTCATTGGTGTGCAGCTCGATCGGCGGGATGTGTGCTGGTCGGCTTCAAGGCCTGCAGGCGTCCGAAGCTCTCGACAGGCTCGATCCAAAAGGTGAGGTGAGGAAGCGGCGATTTTTGCGCAATGATTTGCAAAAGACGCTCTGCTTCGCCCCGCTCGATGACTGTGGTTATGAGGCTTCTTTTGACATGACCCCGCACGCGCTCGCTCACCGTAGCGCCTACGAATCCGAAGCCATGGCCTTTCGCATCCCACGTTGTGAAGCCTGGGATCGGCGGATCCAGCGAAAGCATCAGTTCGACGATGCGGTCGGTGCTGTCAGGAGGGCAGACGAGCGTGAGCCTGCAAAGGAGTTTGTCCATGCGAGTTGTCCGGTTGTGTTGGCTGCGCGCTCTCCGGCTATTCCGAAACGGCGGAATAGGATCGGCAGCAGAATGAGTGTCAGCGCGGTCGAGGTTGCGAGACCGCCAATGACTACGATGGCAAGCGGTTTCTGAATTTCGGATCCCGGGCCGTTGGCGAACAGCAACGGGACGAGCCCAAACGCTGCAATGCTGGCGGTCATCAGCACCGGCCGAAGCCGCCGAAGCGCTCCTTCAAACACGGCATCGGCAACGCTCGCGCCTGCGGCCAGCAGCTCATTGAAGTGGCTGACGAGCACAAGTCCGTTCAGCACCGCTATGCCAAGAAGTGCGATGAAGCCGACTGAAGCGGGGACCGACAGATATTCGCCGGATATCCAGAGTGCGAGAACGCCACCGACAAGAGCGAACGGTATGTTGACAAGGATAAGAAGCGCCTGCCGGATCGAGCGGAGCACGGCGAAGAGGACGCCAAAGATCAGGCCGAGTGCAATCGGTACGACGATGACGAGACGGGCGGCGGCGCGGCGCTGATTTTCGAACTGTCCGCCCCAAACAAGGTAATAGCCTTGGGGCAGCGGCACCTGAGAGGCGACGACCCGTTGGGCCTCTTCGACAAATCCCACGAGGTCGCGGCCGGTAACGTAAGCCTGCACGATGGCAAAACGCGACGCATTCTCGCGATCGATCTTGACCGGTCCCGCGACGCGCTCAAGCTTTGCAACATCGCCGACGCGAACGAGCCCTCCATCACCCGACGAGAGCTGCGTCGCGGCAAAAATCTCCGGCGCCTCGCGAACGGTCTGTGCGCCGCGCAGGATGATATTGGTTCTGCGTCCGGGCTCTGCGACGATGCCTGCTGCGGAGCCCTCAAGAGTTGAGCGAAGCTCGTCCTGAAGCCTTGTCGGCGAAAGGCCTGTGCGGCCCGCCGAGAGGCGGTCGACATTGATTTGAAGATAGTCGACGGTGTCGTTGGCGACGGTCGAAACTTCCGCCGCGCCCGCGACATTGCTCAGGGTCGCCTGAATTTTCCCCGCGAGATCCGAAAGCGTTTTGATGTCCGGGCCGAAAATCTTGACGGCGAGGTCGCCACGGGCCCCCGTCAGCATTTCATTGGTCCGCATCTCGATTGGCTGCGTAAACGCGAATTCATAGCCCGGCAGATCGGCCATCGCCGCGCGAAGCTGTTCCAGGAGCCACGCCTTGTCCGGGACACGCCACTCGTGCTTCGGCTTAAGAACCATGAACGTGTCGGTCTCGTTGAGGCCCATAGGATCGAGCCCCAATTCGTCTGAACCGACGCGCGCAACGATGCGCTCGATCTCCGGCACCTTTTCTTTCAGCACGCGCTGGATCTGAAGATCACCTTCGATGCTCGCCTGCAAATTGATCGATGGGTGCTTGGTGATCTGCATAATCACAGCTCCTTCATCCATCGTCGGCATGAACGATTTTCCGATTGCGCCGTACGCGACGGCCATGAGGCCGATGCCGATGACGGCGACCAGATAAACCGGCAGCGGGAAGGCAAGGCAGGACTTGAGCAGAGCGCGATAACCGCGATTGAGAAACCGCATCAGCAGCGGTTCCGAATGCGGACCAGGGTTGAGCATCAGCGAGGAAAGAACGGGGATCAGCGTGAGTGACAAAATCAGCGAGCTGCTCAGAGCGAAGATGATCGTAAGCGTGACCGGGCCGAAGAGCTTGCCCTCGAGGCCCTGCAGCGACAGCAGCGGCAGAAATACGAGACAGATGATCAGAATGCCGGCCGCGACAGGAACCGCGACCTCGCTTGCGGCGCGATAGACAGAGTGCAGCTTCGGCACTGTCGCCGGCATTTGATTGTGCTGAAGCCGTTCGACCGTGTTCTCGACAACGACGACCGCGGCATCGACGATGAGGCCGATGGCAATCGCCAGTCCGCCGAGGCTCATCAGGTTCGCCGACATGCCGAACAGATGCATCATGACGAACGTCATGAGAGCGGCGAACGGCAACGTTACAGCGACGACGAGCGCCGCGCGCAAGTTGCCCAGGAAGGCGACGAGCAGCAGCACCACGAGAACGGTAGCTTCGATCAGTGCTTTTTTGACTGTGCCGACCGCGCTGGCGATGAGATCGGAGCGATCATAGAAGACGTCGATCCGCACGCCGGGCGGAAGACTTGCCTTGAGATCATCGAGCCGTTGTCGAACGGCTTTGACGATGGCGCTAGCGTCGGCGCCGCGCAACGACAAGACCAAGCCTTCAACGGCTTCGCCCTTTCCGTCTTCGGTGACGGCGCCGTATCGCGTCAGACTCCCGATCTGGATCTTCGCAACGTCCCCAAGACGCAACACGCGCGGGCCGTCCAGTTTAAGGACAATCTGTGCGAGGTCGTTGGGCGTCTCGATGGCGCCTTGAGCGCGTACGACGAGTGCCTTTTCGCCTTCGATCAATCTCCCGGCGCCGTCGTTGCGGTTATTCGCCTCAATGGCGGCGGCAAGATCCGGAATGCCGAGACCGGCGGACGCAAGCGCGGCTTGGTTGGGAATGATTTCGAATGTCCGAACCATGCCGCCGAGAGCATTGACGTCGGCAACGCCGGGAATGGTACGAAGCGCCGGACGTATCGTCCAATCAAGCAGACTTCGCCGCTGTTCGAGCGTCAGGTCGCCACCCTCGATCGTGAACATGAAGATGTCTGAAAGCGGTGTTGAAACCGGCGCCAGGCCACCTGTGACATCCTTGGGCAGATCGCCGCGCACGCCCGCCAGGCGTTCCGCAACTTGCTGGCGCGCCCAATAGATGTCGGTTCCATCGGCGAAATCGAGCGTGATATCGGCAATCGCGTACTTTGCTGCCGATCGCAGGATCGTTTGCCCCGGGATGCCAAGAAGCTCCATCTCGATCGGCGTTATGATCCTTGTTTCGACCTCCTCCGGCGTCATGCCCGGCGCTTTCAGGATCATCTTCACTTGAACGGGCGAGATGTTCGGAAACGCGTCGATTGGAATCGTCCGGAATGCATAGAAACCGCCAGCCGCGACAAGGCCGGATATCGCAAGGATAAAGATCCGCTGCGTGAGTGCGAACTCGATCAGACGGCGCAACATTCGCTACTCTCCAGCCAACATCCGCTCGAGCTGGGGTAGACCGCTCGTTGCCACCTCCGCTTTGCTTGTCACCGAGCCTGAGATCGTTGCGTTGTTGGAAGAGCTGCCGCGCAGTTCCACCGCCACGAGCGTGAATCCCGATTTATTGCGCACGAATACCGCTGGCCGATTGCCGATTTTGACGATGGCCGAGGAGGGCACATTCAGAGCGTCGGTAACGGTCGGACGCAGAATGCTGACGGTGACCATCTGCCCGGTGCGCAGACGGGAGCCGGCGGGGATGCTTGCAAACATCACCGTGGAGCGCGTCATCCGATCGAGAGACCCACCGATCGAAACCACTTTGCCCGCTGGTCCGTCGGTGATCTGTACGACATCGCCGGGTTTGACGTTGGCAATGACGTCGGCGGGCGCTTGTATCTCGACCCAGAGCTCATCGCTGGTGTCGATGGTGACAGTCGCGGCCATTGCCTCGATTTTGTCGCCTGGCATGACGCGTGTTTCCGCCACCGTTCCATCGGACGGCGCCGGGATGGTGTATTGTCCGTTCTCTCCGGCGATTATTCCGTTTAGCGTCGTCGCGCGCTTATGCTGCTCTAGAACAGCGCGGACTTTCGCCACCTGAGCCTCGGCTTCATCTGCCAGTGTGGGATTTTGATAGTTTTTATCGGCAAGCGTGCGCCTTCGCCGTGCGACGGCCTCGGCCGTCTGCAGTTCAGCCTCCGATTGAGCGAGCTGGCTTTGAGCTTCGAGAAGTTCGCGGCTCGAAACCGTGATCATGGGCATGCCCTTGACCACGCGTTGACCCGGTAGCACGTGCACTTGGTTCACCGTTCCCGCGAAGGGTGCGGCGGCAACAAGCCGAGAGTTCAAGGGCGGAACGACGGTGCCTGGGAGGACAGCGACCGTTTCCGTGCTCGCAGATCGCACGGGTTCAAGCTTGATGTTGAGACGTCTGACCTGCTCAGGTGTAACGCTCACGTCCTTTGCCGCCACGGACTCCGGCGCAAGTACGGCGATAATAGCCAGAACGCGAAAAACTAAACTTCTTCCAGGCATCCAAGCATCCCTTTTCGCGGCAGTGCCGTGCCAGCGGGAGATGCGATGCCGAGCTGAAAGGAACCTGAATTGAACCTGCAGTAAGGCTGACAGCCGTTTTCAGGTTCAATTCAGGAAGATGCTGCTAGAAAGCGTGGATACGCGGGAGACGACCATTCGCATACTGCTGATAGAAGATGACGATGAAATCGCTGGTCGACTTGTAGCCGGTCTTGCGCGAGCAGGATTTACTGTCGAACGCGCGGACAACGGGGCTGATGGTTATGCCATGGGATTGGACGACACGTACGCCGCGGCGATCCTCGACCTCGGACTTCCGCAGATGCAGGGTCTTGATGTTCTCAAGCGCTGGCGCGCGTCCGATCGCAAGCTCCCCGTTTTGATTCTCAGCGCGCGTGGAACATGGGCGGAGAAAGTCGACGGTCTTAACGCAGGCGCGGACGACTACATCACCAAGCCGTTCCACATCCCCGAAGTTGCGGCAAGGCTTAAAGCCCTGATCCGGCGCGCCTCGGGAATTGCGAGTCCGGTGCTCAGCCATGGTGGCATCTCGCTCGATACGACGTCGAACCGAGTCTGCCAAAACGGCGAGAGCATCGAATTGACCGCGCGTGAACTCAAGATGCTGACCTACTTCATGCACCGCATTGGCCGCATCGTTTCGCAGGCCGAGCTGACCGAACATCTCTACGCACTTGAGGACAGTCGGGAGTCGAATACCATCGAAGTTTACATCAGCCGCTTGCGGCGGAAGCTCGGCGCTGATGTCATCACCACTGTTCGCGGGCTCGGATACCGGATGGACTGAGCGGCGGCATGACGAGCTTGAAACAACGACTGATCCTGGCCGCCACGCTGTGGATTACATTCGGAATGATCTCGGCGGGTTTCGTTCTGTCGGGAGTATTCAAGCGCCACGTGTCCGACCAGATCTATATCGAAATCTACGAGCATCTGGATGAACTCGTTCACTTGGCGGAATTCAAGCCCGGCACGCCGCCTCGTCTCTCACGTCAACTCAGCGATCCT
>Ga0209933_1002416_pt1 | contig 10651 bp, 5 predicted proteins | sample ThiBiot_300_biof_FD_183944 | JGI IMG/M metagenome (GOLD analysis project Ga0209933, IMG submission 183944) | Wastewater bioreactor microbial communities from Cape Town, South Africa - Thiocy_cont_300_biof (SPAdes) | ecosystem: Engineered > Bioremediation > Thiocyanate > Unclassified | place...
CCCACAACCCGCTTTTTGGAAAATCGGCCTTCCCCCAGATTTCGACGGGCCCCGTATACTCGGTATTCATGGCCCAGTGCGCTGAATCGATGTGGTGTGCCCCCCAGCCCGTAATCATACCGGCCCCAAACTGTTCGCAACGTAACCAGCCGGGCCGGTCATAGCCAACCTGCGGATGCACCCGCTTTTCGGTATAGTACACTTCGGGTGTAGTGCCGAGCCACATGTCGTAATTCAGGTTTTTAGGAATCGGCATTTGTGGTTCTTCATCGCCCGATGGATCGCCCGGAAGGCCGACATATACCGTTTTCAGCTCACCAATCCGACCGTTACGCACCAGTTCGGCGGCATACCGAAACTGTTCCGACGACCGCTGCTGACTGCCAACCTGCACAATCTGTTTCGACTGCTTCACAGCATCGGCCATCATGCGCCCTTCGGCAATGGTGAGTGACGCTGGCTTCTGCATGTATACATCTTTTTTGGCCCGTACCGCATCGACCACAATCGGTGCATGCCAGTGGTCGGGCGTACTGACCAGAACGGCATCAATATCCTTATTTAATAATAGTTCGCGATAATCCGTATATACCCGAACACCATCGTAATTATCCTTGCCCGTTTTTTTCGCGTATACACCGTTAACGAGTTTTTTGGCATCCTCGGCCCGATTGCTATCCAGATCACAAACCGCCATAATCAGGGCATTATCGTATTCCCACACACCCGGCATGTCGTGCCCGCGCGAAATACGCCCGGTACCGATAGCCCCTATATTGATTCGGTTGCTGGGGGCATTTTTACCAAAAACCGAAGCAGGTACTATCGTAGGAAAGCCTGTAATCAGAGCCGAAGATGCCAGCGTGCCTTTGGCCGCCAGATCCAGAAAGCCCCTCCGCGAAATAGTCGTTTGTTTATCGGATGCCATGATCGTAAGATTCAGGTAAGTTTGTAGTATACCTAAGGTATGATCAGACAATTTTTACTATCCATTGTACGATAAGGCCTTTCATTTTAAAAGATTATCGACCCTGCGCTGTAACTAATGTTTACGCTTTCCGTCTTATTCAGTAATTACCTATATACTCTGGTCATTAACCAAACATACTCTCTGAACGTATGCGGCAACGCTATCTCCTCTTTATCCTGCTGGCTGGACTCACATCTTCCTGCATGATCGGCTCCTATCCATCAGGCTATCCTTCAGGTGGAGGCCAGTATCCCTCCGGTGGCCAGCAATCGCCTGATGATACCTATCCGAACGCTGGCAATCAGCCTGGCAGCGGTCGCGCTGCCGACCCCGGCGTAACCGTAAACAGCATCCGCCTGACGCCCGACTACACCATACTGAATTTGACCTTTACAGATAACGCCCGGCCGAATTACGATCGAAATGGCCGTCTTTTGCAATCAGGAACCACTATAGGCTTAGATCCTAACAGTTACCTGGTAGCAGCTAATGGTGCCCGGACATTTGCTTTTGTTCGCGTCGAGGGCATACCTATGAAACGGGAAGAGAGGAATCCTACTACTGGAAAAATACAACTGATAGGCCGAAATACATACCCCGGAGAGCAGGTCAATTTTACCATTTATTTCCAACGATTGGATAAAGGTCTGGAAAACTTCGACCTATTCGAATGCCACTCCGACGCATACATATGCTGGAACATCTACAACCTACATGTAAATAACCCAGCCGACCCGGTCGTGTACAACCCACCAACGGCACCAGCCCCCAAACCCGTACCGAACCTGCCTAAAAAGACGACAAACGTTCCTCCTGCCCCCACCGGCAATTCAGGGGGTGAGATGGAAACTCCAAAGACTAAACCTGCTCCCATACCTGCTCCTGCGCCCGAAGTGACCACCGTGACGGTTACGGGTAAGGTCAGCGATGCGAAAAACAAACGACCTGTTACGGCCACAATCGATTATCAGCTTTCATCCAGCAAACAGGCAATCGACTCAGTTCAGAGCTTTGCTTCGACGGGTGGGTATAAAATGATGTTACAGAAAGGGCAGGTGTATACGTATATAGTATCGGCACGGGGGTATCAATCGACCAATGGTGTGCTGGATTTAAGTAAAGTGGCGGGCGGCAAAAGTGTCACACGTGATATTACCTTAACACCACTGGCCGTTGGTGATAAGGTAACGCTGAAAAATGTCTATTTCGAAATGTCGAAATCAGATCTTTTACCAGCCTCCTACGCCGAACTGGATAAACTGGAGACCATGATGGAAGAAAACCCAAACATGACCATCCGGCTCGAAGGTCATACCGACATCATCGGCGATCACGATAAAAATTTGCAGCTCTCCCGCGACCGGGTAGTTGCCTGCCAACGATATCTGGTTCAGAAAGGAATCGATATCGTTCGTATTCAGACCATCGGCTACGGCGACACACGCCCTATTCTCACCAAAGGCACCGACGAAGAACGCAAAGTAAACCGTCGGGTTGAGTTCGTAATTTTGTCGATATAAGTAGCGATGGGGTAAGGACATGGTATTTCCCCATATCCTTACCCCATCGTACTAGTCTAGTTTACATCCTTCCCTTGTCCGAGTAATCCAAGCAGACGTTCTACGTTAGCTTTGTTATTGGCATCCGGAGCCAGGGCCAGCGCTTTTTTACCCCAGTCAGCAGCTGTTTTGTAATCACCCATTGCCGAGTAAGCCCGCATCAGCCCCATGTTGCTCATAAACACATTCGGGTATTTTTTGGCAAGATCCTGAAATAGCGCCATTGCTTCTTTTGTTCTTTTCTGATTGATCAGTTGCCGCCCGTATTGATACGCCTGCTGCAAAGTCGCCAGGGGCAACGCTTCTTTAATCAGCGCGTCGGCTTCGGTACTGCGGTTCATTAGCGACAACAGCCGCGCTTTGGTACTAAGTGTATTGAAATTCTTTTCGCCCACAAACTGGCCATTGATCGAATAATCGGCCCAGCGCAGACCTTCCTCCAGATTCGTTTTATGGTCGGCTATATAAGCAGCTGCCTGTTGGTAGGCATCCCAGCGGAACCCTTTTTCACCCCGTAGTTCGTTTCGTAAGGAAGCTAGCTGCGTCTGTACCAGATTGACCGATACGGTAAACGGAATTGCCCATTTTTCCCATTCCAGCATAACCACCGCCGAGCTATCCGTTTCGTTCGTGAACTCATACTTCAACCGTTCTACCGATGGTCGGTCTTTTAGTGGTTTCACCGTCACGCGGAGTGCATCTTCTTTAGGATCATAGAAATAACTTCCCCAGGACGTACTGTTTTTCGAGAAAATGACGGTTACATCATTTTCCTGCACCGCCATTAGTAGGCCATACGTACCCGCCGTCAAAGGTTTCCCATTGATGGCGACATCGGTGCTGACCGTAATGGTGGTATTTTCGTTGGCCCCAGCCCGCCAGGGCGATTCTTTACTAGTCCCAAAGCCCAGATCCTTAAACCCATAGTGAACTAGTTCGCCCCACACTTTACCTTCGCGGCCTTTTACAGCTGGTCGGTCATAATGAATCGTTACATCGGTAAGGCCAATGCGCTCCGAAACCGATGCTTTTTTGTTTCCTCCATCGGCCGGAAAGGTGAGTTGGGCGATGGCCGATAACGAGCCTAAGCAGAAGGCCGTGAGTAATACGGTAATTTTTGTCATGGTTAGCTGTCAGATCATTTTTGAGTAAAAGTCCTTACTTCGCAAAAGCTCAAAATAAGGACTTCCTGACAGCGCGATCAAGGTGAACTGTATAAGCGGTCGAGCCTATGAACGTTCCTGTAGCAACACGTTGTTCATCAAATACAAAGATATGAAGAAATACGAACCGCTTTCCAGTCAGTCGGGTGCGTCAAATTTCCGTATCTTTGCACTCATTTTTTAACCGCACGATCATCGCCAGCGATGATCTGTGCTTTCGATTATGCCAGGCGTGAAGTACCAACAATACGAATCCCTCGATTACGCAAAGCTAGCGGCCGAGGTGTTAACTTACTGGAATCAGAATCAGGTATTTGAACAGTCGGTTTCGCTGCGTGAAGGCCGGCCAACGTTTACGTTCTATGAAGGCCCGCCCTCGGCCAACGGAACCCCCGGTATTCACCACGTGATGGCCCGAACCATTAAAGATATTTTCTGCCGTTATAAAACGCTGCAGGGCTATCAGGTCGAACGAAAAGGGGGCTGGGATACGCACGGACTACCCATCGAGCTTCAGGTTGAAAAAGAACTGGGCATTACCAAAGACCATATCGGCAAACCGGAATCGGAAGGTGGTATTAGCGTTGAAGACTATAACCGCAAATGCCGCGAAACGGTGATGCGGTTTACGGACCAGTGGAACGACCTAACCCAGAAAATGGGCTATTGGGTCGACCTCGACAACCCCTATATCACCTACAAAAACGAGTACATCGAGTCGATCTGGTGGTTGCTGAAGCAGTTGTATGACAAGGATTTGCTCTACAAAGGCTACACCATTCAGCCGTATTCGCCCAAAGCAGGTACTGGCCTGAGTTCGCACGAGTTGAACATGCCCGGTACCTATAAAGATGTGCGCGATACGACAATCGTGGCTCAGTTTAAGGTAAAGCCGACGGGTAAATCAGGCTTTTTGTTTTTCGACTCCGCTGATGCCGATGTCTACATCCTGGCCTGGACTACTACGCCCTGGACCTTACCGGCAAACTCAGCACTGACCGTCGGAAAAGACATCGATTATGTACTGGTCAAGACGTTCAACCCATACACCTTCCTTCCTATCAATGTTGTATTGGCTAAAGCGCTGGTCAGTCGATGGTTCAACGAAAAAGGTCACCAGGATTCGCCTAACAGCCCGGCATTCGATGCGTACTTGCCAAACGACAAGGTAATTCCTTGGGCAATTCTGTCGGAATTTAAAGGCGAACATCTGGAAGGTATCGAGTATGAGCAATTGTTGCCGTACGTTCAGCCCGAGAAGTCAGCGTTTCGGGTTATCCTGGGCGATTTTGTGACGACCGAAGATGGTACGGGAGTGGTTCATACCTCACCAACCTTTGGTGCCGACGACTTTCGGGTAGCGCAGGCAGCCGGTATTCCTCCCATCATGGTGAAGGATGAGAACGGCAAGGAAGTCCCGATTGTCGATAAGCATGGTCAGTTCGTCAACGAAATCACAGATTTCGCGGGTCGGTACGTAAAAGAGGAATACTATTCCGATGAAGAACGCGCCGACCCGGAATTCCGGCCAACCGATGTCCTGATTGCTATCAAACTGAAAGAAGAAAACAAGGCGTTTCGGGTAGAAAAGTACGAACACCCGTATCCACACTGCTGGCGCACCGACAAACCGATCCTGTATTATCCGCTCGACAGCTGGTTCATCCGCACAACCGCGAAGAAAGACCGACTGGTTGAACTGAACAAAACCATCAACTGGCAACCTGAAAGTACAGGTACAGGTCGTTTTGGCAACTGGCTCGAAAACCTGGTCGACTGGAACCTCAGTCGCAGCCGTTTCTGGGGCACTCCGTTACCCATCTGGCGGTCAGAAACGGGTGAGGAAGTTTGCATCGGCTCGGTTGAAGAATTGACGAGTTATGTACAAAAAGCACAGGGTTCAGAAGTACTAACCGAACAGCAACGCACTCAAAACGACGCTTATCTGCAAAAACTAGCCTCCGGTGATTACGATCTTCACCGGCCTTATGTCGATGAGGTCTATTTCGTTTCGGAATCGGGTAAAGTCATGCAGCGCGAGCCGGACCTGATCGATGTTTGGTTCGATTCAGGAGCCATGCCCTATGCACAGTGGCACTATCCGTTTGAGAACAAAGACGTGTTTGCCAAGGCCTTCCCGGCTGATTTTATCTCGGAAGGTGTTGACCAGACGCGCGGCTGGTTCTTTACCCTGCACGCCATTGCGGGTATGCTGTTCGATTCGATTGCGTTCAAAAACGTGGTTTCGACGGGACTGGTACTCGACAAAAATGGCAACAAAATGTCGAAACGGCTGGGCAATGCCATCGACCCGTTCAAAACGCTGGCTCAGTATGGCCCCGATGCTACGCGCTGGTACATGATTACCAATGCGGAACCCTGGGACAACCTGAAGTTCAACATAGACGGTATCGGCGAGGTGCAACGGAAACTATTTGGTACGCTTTCGAATACCTATAATTTCTTTGCGCTGTATGCCAATCTGGATCACTTTACGTTTACAGGCCGTACAGTCCCCGTAGCCGACCGTCCTGAACTTGATCGCTGGATTCTGTCGAAGCTGCAATCGCTGGTGCTGGAGGTTGAAGAACAATTTGATGGGTATAACCCAACCAAAGCGGGTCGGGCTGTACAGGACTTTGTGAACGACCAACTGTCGAACTGGTACGTCCGGCTGTCGCGTCGGCGTTTCTGGTCCGGGGTCACGTCCGACGGAAACATGACGGCTGATAAACGAGCGGCCTACGAAACTCTGCACGAATGTCTGAGCGTAGTGGCCCAGCTTATGTCGCCGATTGCACCGTTCTATGCCGACTGGCTGTACCGGAGCCTGAACGAAGGAAAAGCCTCAGTTCACCTGACCGATTTCCCGATTGCTGATAAAACCTTGATCAATACCGAACTGGAGCAATCGATGGAAGCCGCGCAGGGCGTATCGTCGCTGGTTCACTCCTTGCGTAAAGGGCATAAACTGAAAGTTCGTCAGCCACTGAGTCGCGTCCTGATTCCGGTGTTGAGCGCAGATACTCGTCGGCAGATTGAGCACGTTGCCCCCATCATCATGTCGGAAGTCAATGTAAAAGCCGTTGAATTTGTGGACGACGCCAGTGGCATTTTGAAAAAGCGGGTAAAACCCAATTTCAAAGCACTAGGGCCTAAGTTTGGTAAGCAAATGAAAGAGGTCGCTGCCGCCATCACGGCCATGACCGACGACGAGTTGAAGACCCTGGAGCAAACCAATGCACTGCAACTGGGCACCTTCAATCTGCAACTTTCGGATGTCGACATCCAGACGGAAGATATTCCGGGCTGGCTCGTAGCCAGTGAAGGCAGCCTGACCGTTGCCCTCGACGTAACCGTTACCGATGCATTACGTGGGGAAGGAATCGCCCGTGATTTTGTGAACCGCATTCAGAATCTGCGCAAAGACCGTGACTTCTCGGTAACCGATAAAATTCGGATTGAACTGGAACGCAACAACGAAGTGCTTGCTCAGGCTATCGAAACCAATCGTGACTACATCAGCCAGGAAGTTCAGGCCATATCGCTCGATTTAGTAAGCGACTTAAACGGCCGCGCTTCTGGACCGTTGGCCACTGAGATCGAGATGGATGAGTTTCTGCTACGGCTCACCGTCGAACGCGTATAGCCTTACCGTACCGAGACAATTCAGAGTCACCTTTCTTCGGAGAGGTGATTTTTTTTATCCCCTTTGCACGATTACTGATTTTTATCTAATTCTAGAAAAATACACAACGGCACGAATGTTGTATATAAACCAATGTGCCCACAATGGATAGGCAGTTCAATTTATTGACTGCACGCGTACGAACTGACCTTCGGCACAAAGCCCCCTAGCCCATCTGATACATACTAATTGCCCGCAATTAATAGCTGCGTTCACTTAACCATTTTACAACTTTGATTGATTATCTACGCTCAACTCTACACTCCTTTGTTAACAATTACCAGGCTGTCATGTGGCGGTTACGCGAGTGTTCGCTCAACGATGAGCAATTAGGCATTGCCGTGGGGCTAAGTGGCAATGCTATCCGAAATCGGCGTAGCAAACCAGACCTTTGGAAGTTATCCGATGTCGAGCGATTGGCCGCTCATTTTACGTTACCCGCTACGGCCTGCCTTCAATTAAACCAGGTACTCCATCAGTTACCTGCCAATCTAAAGCAACTGCCGAACGACGAAAGACGGCGGATTGAACGGCAACTGGTTATGAAACTGGCCCAGCTGGAAGCCTATAACCAGAGTGACTGGCCAGTACGAAACTTACTGAAAATGCACCAGGCTTTACATAAAGGTCGATAAGTCAGTATATTGGCATACATGAATTACACCTGCCGGGCATAAATTTCGCCTGGTAGGTGTACCTTTACGGTGACCTCCCTGTCACCCAATGAAGCTTTTACGACTTATACAACTAGCCTTTGTCCTCGGCCTCTGTCAGCAGGTTTCTGCCCAAACGCCGACAATTAGTCGCGGCCCTTATTTACAGGTCGTTACACCCACGTCGGTGGTCGTTCGCTGGCGAACCGATACCCCCAGTATAGGGCGGGTTTGGTTTGGTCAATCGGCGAGCCAGCTTACAGGGGATTTACAGGAATCCCAACCTACTCAGGAACATAGTTTAACGATTACGGGCCTCCAACCCGCCACTCGTTATACCTATGCCATAGGCTATGGCGATACCCAACTGGCATCTGGTCCCGACTATTCGTTCAAAACAGCGCTGCCAGCGGGCGATAAACGTCCGTTCCGCATGTGGGTTCTGGGCGATTTCGGCAGCGGGAGCGACAACCAGCAAGCTGTATATCAGGCATATCGCAAGGCAACAGCCAACCGCCCAGCCGACTTGTGGCTCTGGCTTGGCGATAATGCGTATTCGTATGGGTTGGAAAGTGAATATCAGCAACTGGTCTTTCCAGTTTACGCATCTACCCTTCGCAATACGCCTATTTTCATTACGCCCGGCAATCATGATTATGCCGATAGCGAAACAAATTTCAACATTGCCTATTACAATCTGTTTTCGTTTCCACAGCAGGGCGAAGCTGGCGGAATACCATCAGGGTCAAAATCCTACTACGCAGCCAACTACGGCAATGTCCATCTGATCTCACTCGATTCACAGGGCAGGCAAGATGGTCAGTATCGCCTTTATGATACCACCTCAGCGCAAGTGCAGTGGCTCAAACGTGATTTGGCAGCCAATAAACTTCCCTGGACCATCGTCATTTTTCACCACCCACCGTATAGCAAGGGCGGCCACAATTCCGACACCGAAGAGTCGATGCGGCTCATTCGCGAAAACCTTACCCCTATTCTGGAACGGTTCGGTGTCGATCTGGTCATGAATGGCCATAGTCACGGCTACGAACGGACCTATCGGCTGAAAGGCTTACGGGGACTGGCCAATACCTTCGACAAGGGTAACCACCTGGCCGACAATAACACGGGCCGGTACGATGGTTCGCCCAACTCATGCCCTATTTTATCGAAAGGCCAAGGTACGGTTTATGTCGTAAATGGCTCTGGTGGCCAATTGGGCGGGCAATCACCTGGTTTTCCCCACCCAGCAACGGTCTATAACAACGTAGCACAGGGCGGCTCTATGATTCTGGATGTAAACGATGATCGGCTGGATGCCCAGTTTTTACTGTCGGATGGCTCAATAGGAGATCGGTTTACACTGGTAAAAAACAGCGGGACTACTACCTCGCTTACGGCCGAGTATGGGGATACGCTTCAATTTTCGGCCTCCTGGAATGGCGACTATCGCTGGACAGGCGGACAAAACAGCCGAAGCATTAGCTATGTGGCGGATAAAGCCGGAAGCTTTCCCATCACCGTAAAAGACAACCAGAACTGCCTGACCGATCAGTTTACGGTGAACGTATTGCCTCCACCTAAAGTCACGACACAAGCGTCGGTAGCCACCACCGTTTGTGTTGGGAGCACGTTTACCGTTACAGCCACCCCCGAAAATACCACTAAAGCTGCCGGTTGGCAATACGATGTACTTCTGTCGGATGCATCTGGTAATTTTAGCGCGAATCAGGTTGTTGGATCGGGAGCCATAAACGCGTTGCGGGCTACGCTTCCGACTACTTTATCGCCCGGAACCGGCTATCGGGTACAGGTACGTCCGCGCGGTATTCCGTATGCCCAACTAAGCCCGAGTAATGCCTTTGCCGTTAAACCTTTACCAACCGCCACGATTGCGGGGTCAACAACGGTATTGAAAGGCGAATCGGTTGCGTTAACGATCAACCTTACGGGCGATGGTCCCTGGAAAGGAAGCCTGTCTGATGGCACTACTTTTTCAGCCAATGCAACACCCATTACGTTGACGATTCAGCCAACACAGTCGACAGCCTATTCGATTGCCAGTGTTGAGAATAGTTGCGGTAAAGGCACTAGTTCAGGACAGGCATCAATCACCGTACTCTTGCCTCTGGCCGAAGAAACCCTCTCAGACAGCCAACTAAAGGTTTATCCGAACCCGGCACACGATGTACTCCATGTGGAGCTGACGATGGGGCAGAAAAAAGAGATTAATGTAACCCTTGTCGATGCGAATGGGCGTTCGGTACTTCAGAAGCAATTTGTTCCCACCAGCACACTTTCTGAATCCTTGCCCATGCCGCATGCACATGGTACGTACCTACTGAAAGTGCAGGTTGGAGAGATAACCCTAACACGCAAAGTGGTGAGGCAATAAGAATGGTCAGGTATTGTCAAGCGTTGTATGAGGACTCTTGACACTACCTGACCATTCTTATCAAGACACTCTATAACACTTGCCCGATTCCAAATAAGATCACAAAGAGTAACGTGCTCATAGCCAGTTGGCCCAGTCGCGGATTAAGTTCTGCCGGACGTTGGTGGGAGGCAATGGCACGACCATTTAGAATAAAGAGCGGGAACGCCAGTACATACAGATA
>Ga0209933_1002417_pt1 | contig 10648 bp, 16 predicted proteins | sample ThiBiot_300_biof_FD_183944 | JGI IMG/M metagenome (GOLD analysis project Ga0209933, IMG submission 183944) | Wastewater bioreactor microbial communities from Cape Town, South Africa - Thiocy_cont_300_biof (SPAdes) | ecosystem: Engineered > Bioremediation > Thiocyanate > Unclassified | place...
CCGCCGAAGACCACCGAAAGCAGCCAGGCATTTTCCAGGACGATCGTCGCGACCAGGGCGCCCAGCACGATCACGAAAATGATCGACATGAACGTGTCGCGCACGACCACTTCCGGCTTCCGTTTCTTCTCCATCGATTCCCGCCTTTCATTCCCCGAACACGGCGCCGACGGCGCCGGTCAGCAGCCCTCCCCACATCCCGACGTCCTTCATCCGCTGCTGGGTCTCCGGCGAGGCCCCGGCGAGCACCCCGACGACCTTGCCGAGCAGCAAGCCTCCGAGATAACCCTTCCCCGCCGCAATGCCGGCCGTCGTCGCGACGTCCCACGGGGACACGTGCGAGGTGTCCCGGGCCGCGCCGGCGCCGGCGACCACGCCGCTGGCGACGGCCGCGACGTCGTACGGGGTCCCGAGGTCCTGCGAATTGTCCCCGTAGGCGGACCGCGTCCCGTAAGGGTTCCTGGGCCCGACGACGTCCGACCAGACCGCGTTGTTGAACGCGTCGACCGGGATCGACGGCGTGAAGAGCCCCGTCTGGTCCCGCAGGTATCCCGACGCGGCCTTCAGGAACTCGACCGAGACGGGCAGTCTCGGGTCGATCGCGGCATCGAGGTCTGGGGCATCCCGCGGCGCGGGCCGCGACATCGCGTGCTTGACCGCCGCGAACAGTTCCCCCGGACCGTCGCCGAGCCGGAAGGTGTTCGCGACCTTGGGCTTTCCCTCCCCGGCCGCCACGACGAGCGACTGCCGCCTGGACCGGGCGATCCTCGCGGCCCTCGAGAGCCGCATCGTATGCAGCAGCTCGGCGGCCGCGGGCTCGTCGTAGGCCGGCACCTTGACCCGGGCGAGGCGACGCCCGGATGGCCTCGCCGCGGGCCGACCCCCCGAGAGCCCGATCGAGAGCGAGAGCGGCGTGAGGGCCGCCGTCTTGTCCGCCTCGGCGGCCTCCGCCCGCGATCGGAACGCGTCCGGGATGACCGCCCGGGGCAGGTGCATCCGGAAGCCCCCCCTGTGGGTCAGCCCCCAGAAACACCCCGAGCGGGAATCCACCCGGAAGTCGTCGGGGTGCGCGTCCAGCAGCTTCCGCATGATCCGGTGCTTGCCGGTATAATTGCGGCGATCCGATTCCCGCTTCGCCGCCTTCAGATCATCGAGGACCACGGCAACCCTCCCGGATGTTGTGTCCCGCCGGGGCCGGGGCTCAATCGAGCACCCTGCCCCTGTCGATCAGCTGCTCGCCGGACGCGTCGGAGACGCTCCACTCCAGTTCTTCGAGCTCGGCGCGGGAGGCCCTGCCCTCCTCGACGGCCCGGTCCAGTTCCTCCTCCATGAGGCAGCGGCCGTCCTCGGCCGGCTGCTCGAGCCTGGCGACGATCTCGGCGAGTTCCTCCGCCTCGACCTCGAACGTGTATTCCGTCCGGGTGACGTAACTCCCGGTGACCTTGAATCGCTCCATCAGTCCCCCATCAGAGAGGCGCCCGCCGACGCGAGGCGCCGGCAATTTCAGCGTACCAACCAAAAAAGAACCGCCCGCGACCCAACGAGGGAGGCGGGCGGTCCCCGAACGTGCTTGCATTCCTTACTTACCGATGCCCGACGCGATCGCGCCGGATCACGCCACCGGCTGCGCTTCCGCCGCCGGCTGGGCGTCCTGGGCGGGGGCCGGCGAAGGGCCGACCAGCGTCACCGAGACGATCCCCGGCGTGGGGGGCTTGATCGTGTTGAGCGCCGTGAATGATACGGCCTGGGACGCGTCCGATCGAGTGCCGGACGAATTGATGTCGACCAGGGTCAACACCACCGCGTCGTTGACCTCGTAGGTCGCCTGGGTCGTGGTGACCGTCGGGCCGAACGTCGAGACCGACGGGGTCCCGCTGTTGACGACGGTCGTGAGCTCCCGGGCCGCGATGTCGCTTGCCCCGGGGGCCGAGAAGATGATTTCGTAGATCAGGCCCATTGCGGTCCCCGCGTCGGCGATGCCGACGAGCTTGACGATCGGCCGCAGGAATGCCGACCAGAGGTTTGAGAGGATGGTTGCCACGATACTCGGATCTCCCAAATCCAAGATTACGGCAACCCGGCCGACCGCGTCGAACCGACTTCTCGCGGGGATCAGAACTCGAATCGATCCAGGCTGAAGACGGCCTCCTCGGGCTGGAGGACCGTGGCCAGATTCCGCGCCGACGCGTAATGCGTCCGATCTCCTTCGTCCCTGCTCCTGATGGGCGGCAGGCGCATGGCGCCGGCGGACGTGATCGCCGGCCACCAGGAATAGACGCCGACGAGGAGGACGCCCGACTTCTCGACGAAGGCCCTGTTCGACGGCATGGTCGCCATGTCGGCGCAGCGGAACCTGGACCAGCACCCGTCATATCCTGCCACGCGCCACCTCCCGCAGCTCAATTTCGTAGAAGGTCGACGCCTGACTCACCATCCTCCCCACCGAAGATGTAACGCCCAGGTCGGCACACCGGGGCCAGAACAGGAAATTGGGATCGGCCGGCCTCCAACCCAGATAACCATAATGCCCGTGCGGGCTCAGGAGATTGCCGAATTCGACGGAAGGCGTGGCCGCGATCCTGTCCGAGATTCGTGCTATATGCCCACGATCAATCTTCCGCATCTTCACCACCCTCCCGCGCCGTTGGCGCACAGGAGTACCTCGCGTATACCCACGACGCCGTCCGCGATATACAGCGGACTGAGCCCTATCGTGAAACCCATCGCGAGATGCATTCTCATATAGCGTGCGCGCTCCCGATCATCCTGCGCGCACGGCGGCCACCCGGTCAACTGCGTGAAACCGTCCGCGTTGGTGACATCCGCGAGCCGTTGCGGGATACCCAGTACCGCATCCGCAGCTTCCTTCACGTCCACCGCTCACCTCCCAATTCGCCGTCGTCCCCGATCCTCATGAATCGGAACATTTCCCATTTCGCCTCGTCAACGCCGTCATTGATCCGCGAAATCACCGAAGAAAATGGGTGACATTGATCGATCACCTCCGAGTAAAGCTCATCTATCGGGAGTCGCCGTTCCGTCGGCGGATAGCTCATCAGGAGCGTGTAGCCGTCCGCCCCCGTCGCCTCAGCCAGGCCCTTGGCGATAGCCAACACTCTCTCCTCAGCGACCTGTTCTCTCATCCGTCACCTCCCCGGAAGGGTTGAACAAACGAGTCCCACATGCCCGACTTGAGCGCGTCACCCACGCCGAATCCCGGCGCGCTCCCCGGCGCGAGCATGCCGATCCGACCGCGCACATCCTCCCCCTCTAATCGCATCGCGAGTTCAGCGTTGACCCAGGGCGCCCAACCGTGCGTCAGCGTATACCCATCGGCGCCGCCATGCTCCCCGGACTCGAGCGTGATCCGCAGCGCCGCGTCCGCCCTGCTCTTCATGTCGACCATTTTTCCCCCTACCCAATCGATCGCGTATCCGCGGTATGAGAATCGTCGGATACAGGACCCTCCGGATTCGGCAACCCCCTCACCTCACCTGTTCCGAAATTTCACTACTCAGCACCTCGAGCAGCACATCTCGGATCCTCCACCACGGTTCGCCGGCCTCGTGACACAGCGTGGGCGCGGAACCGCGCGCCGCCTTGGGCGCGTCGAAGGCCGTCGACGGTCTTTGCCCGCACCCCGGGAATCTCCAATAGAGATCACGCGTGCCCAGCACCGCGTCGTCCGCGGCCGTATCCCTTGCGTACATGAACCCCCTCCCGAACTGATTTCCGGAAATCAGACCGCCGCTCGCCCTAAAAAAAGAGCCCTCCCCATCGCGGGGAGGGCTCCGGCTTTACATCAAACTCGCGACGACCGCTCAGTCTCGGACGACGCGGGATTCCTCGCCGAGGTGGTCGTACTCGAGCACCCGGCCGACGGTGTACCCGCCCTCGACGGGCGGCAGGCCGAACGTCTTGTGCTCCTCGTGCGAGACCTCGGCCCCGTCGGGGCAATGCAGATACCGGGCGTCGTCGAGGTCGTAGACGACCGCGCCGTTGCCCGTGACGCGGTGCGCGTGCCCGGTGTGCTCGCCCTCGGCGGCGACGTTGCCCGGGACCGGCCTGGCCCCCTTGGGGAGGGGGAACCCGTCGACCATGGCGCCCGCGGACTCGCTGACCTTGTTGGCTTTAGCCACGTTCTTTCTCCGTTTGAACCAGGCCCGGCGATGCCGGGCCTCTCACTCCAGGATAGGCGGGCGGCCCATTTACCGCCCGCCGACTAAACCTCGGACACGTTGAGGATGAAGGGACGGATCAGGCGATCTTCGACGGCCGGGGCTTGAACAGGGTCGACTTGGTCTGCTTGAACGTCACGTCCCCGTGCTGATACCAGTCGTCCCCGTTGACCGGGTCGATCTGGGATTCCGTGAAGCCGTTGCGGTAGTTGAGCGCGGCCTGGATGGTCCGGCACTCCTTCGGGACCCCCTCGATGTGGACGGCGTCGATCGAGGGGTTGTTCATCTTGAGGTACGGGCGATAGGTGTCGTCCCCGTCCCCCAGGCGGAGGTCGATCAGCTGGTACATCGGGTCCGCCTCCTTGTCGATGATCCGGCTGCCGAGCTTGTACTCGATCCGCTCGACCCCGACCTTCCGGACGAACTCGCGACGCTCCTCGGCGTTGTCGAGCTTCGCGACCCAGCGGGGGTCGAGCTGCCCCTCGTCGAGCTTGACGAGCCAGGGGGAGACCCGCACCCCGTTCAGGTAATACAGAGACCAGCCGTCCCGCCACGACTGGGCCGCCCCGCCCGGGCTGTGGAGGTTGTACACCCCGTCCACGATCTGCGTCTCGAGGCGGTCGGGCGGGTCGGCGATGACGCAGAAGTGCTTGTGCATGATCCGGTAGCCCGAGCACTCCGCCAGGTCCTCGTAGTGCTTGAAGGCGGCGTACTCGGGCAGGTCGAGCCCGCACACGTCCCGGAGGAACGTGAGGTGGGCGATCCAGGCGATCTGCTGATTGCCGAAGTTCCGCAATCGCCAGATCTTCGTGAGGCACTCCCGCATCAGCTCGAGCATCGCCTCGTAGTGCTTCGAGGCCGGCTTGTCGTCGGGCTCGATCTTGCGCGGCGGGTAGGAGAAGTCCTCCGGGAGCAGCTCCGTCACCGTCCGGGTCGTCTCCTCGATGAGCCGGGACATCCCGGCCTCGTCGCTGATGATCTTCGCGTCCTTCTGCTCCTTCTGGTCGAGCGAGATCAGCGCCCCGGTCGTCTGGTAGAAGGGCGAGGTGTAGAGCCGGGAATAAGCCTTCTTGCAGGCCGTCTCCAGGAGCTGCTTCTCCTGCTTCCTCGACAGCCCCCAGCCGGTCTCCCGGCCCCAGTGCAGCGCGGCCGCGAAGGCGGACGCGACCGACGCCACGAGCGGCGACCGGACGTACGCCATGAGCGGTGCCCGCTCGCCCACCAGCTGGTACAGCGCGTCCGTCGCGACCTTGGCGCGGGGACGATCGGTCTCGCCGGTCCAGAGCTGCTTCTCGGTGTACTTCTGCCGCCACTCGGGGAAGCGGGCTTCCTGCTCGGGGGTCAACTCCGTGATCTTCTGCGTCATGTTCCTGCGCCTTCCGATGTTTGAGCGCGCCGCCGTCGCTGGCGCGAGGGCGCGCACCGGGTACGTAACGACCACCATCGTTAGGTGACCGATTTTCGCCCGAAATTAAGCTGGCGAGCGGCTCGCCGGGCTATGCCCCGGGGACCCGCAATCTCGGCTTCCGCATCCGTGCCCGCGGGACCGGCGCGGTCGCGAAGACCTTCGCCGGATCCTTCCATCGTCGCAGTCGCCGATTCAGGACCTTCGAGTTGGTCCCCAGCTCCCGCGCCCATTCGGAGATCGTCAGGCATCTGCCCTCGTGCGTGTAGCGGGCCGCCTTCCGACTGTGCAGGCCACCTTCCGTCAAGGCCCGCGTCCGCGTCCAGCCGAATTTGAAGATCCGGTCGAAAATTTCCTTCGGGCTGACGCCCAGGGAATCCGCCCACTCGCCGATCGTCCTCACCACTCCCCGGAATGCGATCGGCCTCGTCTCGTCGACGAAGTCGTCGGATGCCCGCCTCGCGTCCGCCATCCCGCCACTCCCCTCTCGACGGCTCAGTCGACGGCCTTGGCGACGTCGTTGTCCCGGAGGACCCGCGACCTGCGATAGGCCACCGTGATGTGGAACGGATACTTCGGCTCCGGGCTCAGGCCATACGAGGCCCGCAGCCGCTTGAGCTCGGGGCTCGTCACCTCGACGAAGTAGCACCGGGAGAACTCGGCCTGGCCGGCCGGGTTCACCGACTTGAGCGGCCCCAACTGATAGCGGAAGGCGTGGCCCCGCTCCGAGATCTTGCCGGGGCCGCCGAGCCCGGCGACCTCATCGTCCCTGCAGACGGAGATGTGCGCCTCGAGCCCCTTGCCCTCGGGGCCGGCGCCGGGGAGCTCCAGGCCCGGCTCGTCGAGCGCGTCGAAGATCCCGCGCACCAGGGCGTTCGGGACCGACAGGAGCAGCCAGCCGGATTTCGAGGCGTAGAGCCTGCCGGCCATGGAGTACACCGGGACCGGCGAATCGGCCGCCAGCTTCGCCATCAGGCCGTGCGCCAGGCCGGCGTCGCGCCACCGGCGATCGATCGTCGCCTGGAGGTCGGCCCGGACGGAGTCCGGGAGCCGCGTCAGGCGGAACACTTGCCGCCCCCGCAGCCGGCGCACCGGCCGCCGGACCTGGCGACGAACCACGCGGCCGCGTCGCGGAGGCGATCCAGCTGCGCGAGCGAGACGATCGGATTGTCGCCGAACGCGATCGACCCGTCCTCCAGGAGGACCACGCAATCGGCGAGCGCCGGCTCGATCTCGAAACGCTGCATCGCGCGCCGCCGCAGCCTGGCCTTCTTATCGGCGCAGGCCGATCCGCCCATAACAACGATGTCGCAACCCACGATCCGCCCCCTCTCGACCTCGCGCCCGGACGGATCCCCGGGATCCCCTACCCCGGGTCCAAGCGGCGCCGCCTCGTGCGACGCCGCCCTTCCACCCCGTGACACGCGGTCAGGCACGTCACGAGTCCCGGCAGCGCCGGGCCTCCTTGCTCAACACTGCCACCTAACCGGCCGCCCTCGCGGGCGGCCGATCCGCTCGGGTTAGGTCCAGTCTAATCGCCGGGAACTGATTCCCGGAAATCACTCGGCCGGGGCCATGAGCGCGGCGATGACCGCGGCCAGCCCCGCGAGGGCCAGCCTGCCCGGATCCTTGCCCTCCGCGTAACCCCCCACGACGACCGGGCCCGCCACGGCCCCGACCCCGGTGCCCGACAGGTCCTGCGACGCCCCCGGGGAGGAGACGTTCGCCCAGTCCACACCGGCGGTCCCGTCCTCGGAGACGTCGAGGGTCCGCCCCGGCTCGGTCGCGGCCAGGCGGGAGCCGACGGCGACGTCCAGCATCGACTTGACGCGATGGCCGATCGTGCCGGCCGCCGCGAACGCGGGGTCCCCCTCGGGCAGGGCCCACAGGCTCGCCCCGGGATCGGCCCCGGCCAGCACGGCGTCCGCGATCGTCCGGATGATCGAACCCCCGGCGAGCTGGTCCGGGCCGAGCCCCGAGGACGTCGAGAAGAAATCGACCACGCGGGGGAACCCCCCATCCGTCCCCGGGATCGCCCGCGGCAGCGCGGTCGCGCCGAACGCGAACGGCTCGCAGGGGTCGAACGCGGTCGCCAGGACCTCGTCCCCCATGGCGATCACCCCGCCGGTCGCCGTGTCGACCAGCCTGGTCCTGACCAGCGTGCCGGCCGTCTCGATCGTCGCGGCGTCGAGGTCCGCGTAGGAATCGTCGGCGCCGATCGATGTGACGGCCCCGATCCCGGACGCCGTCCAGGCGCCGCCGTCGATCGACACCTGGGCGGCCGGCGTGATGACGCCGCCGCCGTCGAAATGGAAATAGACCCGCCGCCGGGCCGCGGGGCTCGCCCCCGCCGGGACATAACGCAGCACTCCCACGATGCAACTCCCGCCCATCAGGGCTTGATGAGGACCTTGCGCCTGCGCGGCGCGCCGCCGGCGACCGCCGCCCAGTCCTTCCACGCCTGCCCGGCCACCGAGACGTTCTGCAGGTCCTGCTGGACCGTCGCCGGCTTCGAGATCGCCGAACACTGCCGATTGTCGGCCTTGCCGTCCAGGCCGTCCCCGCGGCCCCACCGCTGGCCGTGCCAGTGGTAGAGCGACCAGCCCCCCGCGGCGTACGCCCAGTCCCCGGCGTGGGAGAGCTGGAAGTGGCAGAAGAGGGACACCCCGGACGCCTGGGCCGACGCGTAGTAGGCCCGGAGCGTGTCGTACATCCCGGGGTCGTAGACGAGGTCGTGGATCCGCCTCGCGCGATTGGTCGCCGAATTGGGGAGCGCGTCCTGGATGCTCCCCTCGTAGCAGACGAGCTTCGCGTCGGGATAGGCGGCCGCGAGCGCCGCCCTGTGCGTCGGGATCGTCCCCCCGGGCTGGGAGGAATCCGACGGGTAGTTGTAGGTCAGGTAGAGCTGCCACAGGTCGTGGAGCTGGTCCGAGTCGTAGCCGTCGATCGCCGGCATCAGGGCGTTCGGGAGGCCCCGATAGGGGGCGATCGCGAAGGCGTCGATCTTGAGCGCCTTCGAGGCGCAGAAGTTGACGAAGCCCGCGGCCCCAGCGGGGTTCCCCCACTGCCAGCCCATGACCCGGACCAGGTCGCCCTCCCTGCCCGCGGCGCCGAGCACGCCGGCGAAGATGTCGTGGACCTGGCCGGCCCGGACGGCGGCCCAGTAAGTCCCGCCGACCTTCGGGCTCGACTTGTTCCCCCGGATGATGGCCCCGACGCTCTGGCCGGTGAAGCCGTTGCCGGTGTTCCAGACCTCGTTGCTGAACTCGACCCAGATCTTGGTGCCGGCGGGCATGCAGTCCCGGGCCTTCTCGGCGATCGCCCGGACGCAGTCGTCGTCCGCGGCGAACGGCACGCAGATCCAGGGCTCGACCCCCATCGAGACGGCCGAGCGGAAGACGTCCTCGTAGCACACGCCGACCGTCGTGCTCGGCAGCCCGGCCTGGCTGGCGGGGTCGAAGAGCTGCGGGGTCGCCGAGGCGTTCGCCGTGTTGGTCCCGAGCGACGTGTTGCCGTGCCAGAACATCGCGTCGAACGTCGTCGGCGAGGTCACGAAGATCGGGGAACCGGCCGCCAGCGCGCCGCTCGAGGTCCCGTCCTCGGCCAGAACCCGCGCGCCGCCCGCCGTCAGGTTCACGCAGTTCTTGAAGGTGAGGAACTGCCCGCTGCGGAAAGGGTGCGGGGCCGCCGTCGTGAACGAGACGGCCATCCAGCCCTTGCCGAACGCGTAGTCGGCGACGTTCGCGACCGGATTCGCCTGGGTGATCGTCGCCCACTGGGGCCTGGCGAAGCTGTGATTGAAGTCGGTCGCCGGGCGGAGATGATCCCGAGTCGCGACCGGCGAGTTGTTCGTGACGGTCAGGTCCATGTACCGGACCACCCGGGCCCCGACGGCGTACGCCTTCAGGGTCTCGTCGACCGGGTCGTCGAAGTCGGCTTCATTGCCCGGCCCGAAGACCCCGAGCCGCGTCCAGTCGGCCCGGGAGCAGGCGGCGTAGAGCCCCAGCGTGTAGTCGACCGGATTCGCGGGGCGGGTCACCTCGTACACCCGGGTCCGGCCCTTGCCGTCCGGGGGGTTGATCGCCAGCTCCGGCCGCTCGACGATCACGGCCCGATTGTTCGACATGTTCCCGCTCGACGTCTGGAGCCGGAAGTTGCTGTCGTTGCCGGGCGCGGCCTCGTCCCAGACGATCGTGTAGAGCCCCGGGTTGTTCGGCAGCCAGGGGACCGAAGTCGGGGCGACGTGCAGGAGGGAGTCGATGCCGTTGTTCGAGCTGGCGTCGGGGAGCCGGAACGCCAGCGAGCCGCCGGAGAACGCGGTCGGCTTGCCGTTAGGGTCGCGGGCCGTCGGGGTCTGCCAGAGCCCGGCGGTCTCGACGATGTTCCGCGAGTGCCGGTTCACCGTCCAGTAGTCGGGGGCCGCCAGATTCAGCCCCAGCTGCATCGTCGGCGCCGGGAACTCGAGATTGGGCAGGCCGGCCCCGTTGACGACGGCCGCCGAGGCCGCCGCGCCGGCGAACCGGGGTCGGCGACGTCGCCCACCCCTCCGGCGCCGAGTAGGCGACGACGTCCGACGCGGCGAGCCGCGACGGCAGCGGGTAGAGCGCGAACGGGAAGCTGTTGCCGGAGGTCGTGAACGCCGGATTCGCGAGAGCGATCGGAGCCCCGCCGTTGACCGAGATCGTCGGATGGGACGAGATCGCCGCGGCGTTGCTGGGCTTCCCGGTCACCGGATCGCTAAAAAAGAAGGCGATCGTCCGGCCGGACTTCAGGACCCGCGCGGCCGTCGCCATGGGGGCGACGAACGCCAGGGGATCCGATGACCACGCCGCGACCCCGGCCCCCGAGGCCGACAGCGCGACGCCGTCGACGGCGTCGGCCAGGCCGGGGTCGCCGGTCGCGGCCGGGGCGCCGTCGGGGCCGGCCAGCGCGCGCCAGGAGATCAGGAGGTCGTGCCGCATCTCCGGGGCGACCGCCGACCCGTCGCGGATCGACCGGATCGCCGCCGCGTCCAGGGCGATCCCCGCCCAGACGCGGCAATCCGAGATCGAGAACGAGGCCCCGA
>Ga0209933_1002421_pt1 | contig 10598 bp, 6 predicted proteins | sample ThiBiot_300_biof_FD_183944 | JGI IMG/M metagenome (GOLD analysis project Ga0209933, IMG submission 183944) | Wastewater bioreactor microbial communities from Cape Town, South Africa - Thiocy_cont_300_biof (SPAdes) | ecosystem: Engineered > Bioremediation > Thiocyanate > Unclassified | place...
GGGGGATCCGACGCTGATCCAGCCCGATCCGGCGCTCGGGCCGCTTCACGACGGCTATTCGGCGACACAGCCGATCGTCAGTTCCTCCAGCTATAATTATCTGCTGCCGAGCGTCGATGCGAAGCTTGAGATCATGCCCAACCTGATCTTCCGGCTCGATGCTTCGCGGACGCTGACGCGACCATTGCTCGCCGATCTGCGCCCGACGATCAATGTCGGAACCTTGCGCCGCGGCAGTCTCGCGGCGAGCGGCGGCAACCCCAACCTCAAGCCGTATCTGTCGGACAATTTCGACGCCGCGATCGAATGGTATTATCAGCGCAACTCCTATTTCTCGGCAAACTTCTACCTGAAGCACCTGACCAACTTCATCGTCGGCGGCGTCACGACGCAGACCATCAACAATGTGATCGATCCCAGCACCGGGCAGATCGCGCGGTTCAACGTCAATTCGAAGGTCAACGGGCCGGAAGCGACGGTGAAGGGCTTCGAACTCGCATTGCAGCATGTGTTCGGCGACAGCGGCTTCGGCTTCAACGCCAATGCGACCTTGCCGTGGTCCGATCGCAATTTCGATCCTTCGGACATTTCGGGGACAGCTTTTGCGATTACCGGCCTTGCGAAATCGGCGAACTTCGTCGGCTTCTACGACAAGAACGGGTTCCAGATCCGCGGCGCGCTCAATTGGCGTGACAAATATCTGCTCCAGCTGGGCCAGAACCAGGGAGGCACGTTCGGTGCCGAGCCCGTGTACGTGAATTCGCAGCTGCAGATCGACGCATCGGCGAGCTACGATCTCACGCGGCAATTCACCGTGTTCGGCGAAGTGACCAATATCAACAATTCCAACTACAGCACGCACGGTCGCTACGACAATCAGTTGCTCGACGTCTGGTCTTACGGGCGCCGCTTCACCTTCGGCGTGCGTTTCCGCTATTGACCTGAGTTGCCGGGGGCGCCTTCTCAGGCGCCCCTACCCTTTTCCGGGGAATGCGATCGTGAAGCCCATCCAGAATATCGTGATCGTCGGCGGCGGGACGGCGGGCTGGCTGACCGCCGGGGTCATCGCCGCCCGTCATCGCGGCCGGATTCCGCAGGACTTCACGGTCACGCTGGTCGAATCCCCCAACATACCGATCATCGGCGTGGGGGAGGGAACCTGGCCGACGCTGCGCTCCACGCTCAAGAAGATCGGCGTATCGGAAACCGATCTGTTCCGCGAATGCGACGCTGCGTTCAAGCAGGGCGCCCGCTTCGCCAGATGGACGACCGGCGCGCAGGATGACGGATATTATCACCCGCTTGTCCTGCCGCAGGGTTTCGAACGGCTGAACCTCGTGCCGCACTGGCTCAGCGGGAACGGCCAGCAGAGCTTCTGCGACGCGGTTTGCCCGCAGGGCCGGCTGTGCGACGACGGTCTCGCGCCCAAGGCGATCACCACGCCCGAATATGAGGGCGCGGCGAATTATGCCTATCACCTCGACGCAGGGAAATTTGCGCCGTTCCTCACCCGTCACTGCACGGAGAAGCTCGGCGTCCGGCACGTCCGCGCCGATGTCTCCCGCGTCGCGCTGGATGAAAGCGGCGACATTCGTGCGATCGTCACCGAACAGGCCGGCGAGATCGCGGGGGATCTGTTCGTCGATTGCACCGGTTTTCGGTCACTCCTTCTCGGCGAAGCAATGAACGTCCCCTTCCGCGACTGCAGCGACATCCTGTTCTGCGACCGGGCGATGGCGGTGCAGGTGCCCTATGAGCATGAGGACAGCCCGGTCCGCTCGCACACCGTTTCGACCGCACAAACCGCCGGCTGGATCTGGGATATCGGCCTTCCCACGCGGCGCGGGACAGGACATGTTTATTCGAGCCGCCATATTTCGGATGACGAGGCGGAGCGCGAGTTGCGCGCCTATCTCGGTCCGGCAGCCGACGACCTTGCCGTGCGCAAGATCGTGATCCGATCCGGTCATCGCGAACAATTCTGGGTACGAAATTGCGTCGCCGTGGGCATGTCGGCCGGTTTCCTCGAGCCGCTGGAATCATCGGCGATCGTACTCGTCGAACTGTCGGCAAAGCTGATCGCCGAACAAATGCCGCTGTGCCGCGAAATCATGGACATCGTGGCGTCCCGCTTCAATGCGACGACGCATTATCGCTGGGGCCGGATCATCGATTTCCTGAAGCTTCATTACGTCCTTACGCGGCGAACCGACAGCGCATTCTGGCGCGACAATGTATTGCCGGAGACGATCCCCGAACGGCTGAGGGAATTGCTGCTGCTGTGGAAGTACCAGTCGCCCTGGTTTCTCGACGAATTCGACCGGGTCGAGGAGGTGTTTCCAGCGGCCAGCTATCAATATGTCCTCTACGGCATGGGTTTCCGTACCGAGGTGTCGCCCGGCATGGTGGCATATGACGCGCGTCATGCGGATCGCGCGATGCGCGAGAATGCAATGCTGACCGAACGGTTGCGCACCACCCTGCCCCGCCACCGCGATCTGATCCGCAAGATCCATGAGCATGGCCTGCAACCGGTATGACGGTTACCGGGCTCTAACGTGCGGAACCGCGGTCGAATTGAAGCGCGCGCTACAATCCCGGTGATCGCGCGGCCCAGGCCTTGGTTGCCTGGCAGCTTTCCATCGCGCGGAGATAGGCGGGGACGTAATTGCCGGTTCGCATGCCGAACAGAAGCGCATAACTTACCGAGATATCGGCAGCGGTGAACCGATCGCCGGCGAGATAAGGATGGTCGGTGAGGCGGCGGATGACCAACCCGAGCCGGGCCTCGAATGTCTCGAATGCCCAGCGCGTAACCCGCGCCTCCCGCTCGGCTTCGGGTGCCAGTTCGCGACCGACGAAGACGGCGTTCATCGGCCCGGCGAGCCCGGCCTCGCCCAAATGGAGAAATTGCAGGTAGGAAGCGAACGCCGGATCGTCAGGGGCGACGGCAAGCGAGCCCGGCCCGTAGCGGGCGAGCAGATATTCAAGAATGGCGATCGATTCGACCATGATCGTCTCGCTATCCTGCAATGCGGGAATGAAGCCAGCGGGGTTGATCGCAAGGAAGTCGGGATCATTCCCGACTGTCAGCAGATCGACCGGGCGCAGTCGATAAACCAGCCCCAGTTCCTCGAGCAGCCAGACGACCCGGAAACCGCGACCTTCGCCATAAACGGTGAGCATAGCCGAGCATCCCCGGATTGAACTCGACGCATATTATCATCCCGCGGCGCACGCCACTGGTTTATGCCTTAGCGAAAACTGGCCTCGGTGAGCCGGACGGGCCGGTTGGGACGCAGCCGCACCGTCGCGGTCCGCTTGCCCAACCGCACGACGCGCGGTCCGGCGAGAACGGAGACGATCGTTGCAGCATCGAGCCGGCCGTCGCGCCAGCTCACATCGACGCTGCCCGCACCGCGCACACGCAACCCGGAGATGGCGCCGCTCGGCCAGGCCGAGGGCAACGCCGGGAGGAGCAATATCTGATTGCCTTTGCTCTGCACCAGCATCTCGGCGATCGCCGCCGTGCCGCCGAAATTGCCGTCGATCTGAAATGGCGGGTGCGCGTCGAAAAGATTGGGATAGGTGCGCGCGGGCCCGAGCAGGAAGCGCAGAATCTCATATGCATGCTCTCCCTTGCGCAGCCGCGCCCACAGATTGATCCGCCACGCGGTCGCCCAACCCGTCGCCCTGTCGCCGCGCAATTCGAGCGAGCGTTGCGCCGCCGCCGCCAGCGCCGGGGTGTCGTCCGGGTCGATCTGGTGGCTGGGGTAAAGCGCATAGAGATGCGATACGTGGCGGTGGTGCGGCTCCGGCGCGTCACCGTCCCAATCCTCCTGCCATTCCTGCAATTGCCCTTGCGCCCCGATCCGATCCGGCGCGAGGCCGGCGCGCAACGCGATCAGCTCGGCGGCAAAAGCGCGATCAATGTCGAGGATCGCCGCCGCCTGCGCAACCTGATCGAACAGATCGCGCAGGATCTGCATGTCCATCGCAGGACCGGCGCAGATCGATACGCCCTTATGATGTTCATTCTCCGGCGAGATCGAGGGATTGGTGACCAGATGCCCGCTTGCCGGATCGCGTTGCAGCGCATCGACGAAGAACAGCGCCGCGCCGCGCATCAACGGATAGACGGAGGCAAGATAATCGCGATCCCGGCCATAATCCCAGCGATCCCACAAATGGGTGCAGAGCCACGCCCCGCCGGTCGGCCACAGCCCCCACGAGGCGCCGTCGATCGGCGCGGTGGCACGCCACAGGTCGGTATTGTGATGCGCGACCCAGCCGCGCGCGCCATACATTTCCCGCGCGGTATGCGCGCCCTGCTCGGCGAGATCGCGCACGAATGTGATCAACGGCGCGGTGCATTCGGCGAGTGCGGTCGGCTCGGCTGGCCAGTAGTTCATCTCGGTGTTGATGTTTATGGTATATTTGGAGCCCCACGGCGGCCGCACGTGATCATTCCATATCCCCTGAAGATTGGCCGGCTGCGAGCCTGCGCGCGAGGAAGCGATCAGAAGATACCGGCCATAGTTGAAATAAAGCGCCGCCAGCGCAGGGTCGTCACTGTCCTCGCTGGTGCGTATGCGCTCGTCGGTCGGGCGATCGGCCGATGCGGTTCGGCCGAGGTCGAGCCGGACGCTGCGGTAGAGCCGCCGATGATCGGCAACGCCCGCCGCGAAAATGTCGGCAAAGCCGCGCGCGGCGGCGGCGGCGATCTGCGCGCGTGTGATCGCATCAGGATCGCCGCTGGTATCGTTGAAGCGGCGATAGCTGGTCGCCATCGCAATCAGGATCGTCACCGCGTCCGCACCGCGCACACCGACCCCCGCGGCACGCGCCTCGAGCGTACCGCCCTCGCGCAGCACCCGCGCCCGCGCGACAAAGCGCAGCGCGCCGGCTATTCCCTGCTCGCCGGGATTGCGCCCGGCGAGCGTCAGCATATCGCCATCCAGCTCGAGCGTGGCAGACTGGGGTGAATCGAGGCTGACATCGCAATCCACCGCACCAGGCTTGCTCGCAGTCAGCCGGACCGCGAGCACCTGATGCACCGGGCAGGCGAACACCCGTCGCTCATAACGTACCGTGCCGGCCGTGAAGCGGGTGACCGCGAGCGCCGAATCAAGATCCAGCGCGCGTTCGTAATCCGTGGCGCTGTCGGCGGAGATCGTCGGCAGGTTGATGAGAAGATCGCCCACAGGCTGGTAGGACATTTGCTGCAGCGGTTTCGCCATCAGCTTCGCATTGGCGAGCGCCTGGGCTTCGGCGAGATGGCCCGCGACGATCAGCCGCCGCACTTCCGGCAACGCGGCGCATGCCTGGGGATTGACCGGATCATAGGGGCCGCCCGACCACAGGCTGTCTTCGTTGAGCTGGAGCCGCTCGCGGTCGATCCCGCCAAATACCATTGCGCCGATCCGGCCGTTGCCGACCGGCAATGCCTCGGTCCAGCGTTCGGCCGGCTTGCGATACCAGAGCCGGTTCGTCCCCAGATCCGCTTCCATCCGTTCGCTGGCGGCAACGGGCGGCGCCACGGCGAGGGCGGCTGCCGCTGCCGACTGCCCCAGCATGGTCCGCCGCGTGACGATATGGCTCTGGCGCAATTTCCCCTCCCGATCGACAGCAAAGGCTTGTCGTCAACGAATGGTAGCGTTAACACAAACGCATAAGCAAGCGGGAGAGGGTTTTATGCGCAGACGGCGAATCACATCGATAACGGCGCGTGGCACGGCCGTTGCGGCGGCGCTGGTGCTGGGCGCGCTCGTATCGGGCTGCAAGTCGGGCGAGCGCGCGGCCGATAATGGCGCCGGGCTATCCAACGCCACCGCCGCGAAGGATGGGAAACGCCCGGCCTCCGATTATCTGTCGCAGCCGCTCGTCAGCGAAATCTATACCGCCGACCCTTCCGCGCACGTCTGGAACGGCACGCTCTACATCTATCCCAGCCACGACATCGACGGACCGACGCCGGAAGACGATCTGGGCGGTCATTTCGAAATGCGCGACTATCACGTGCTCAGCATGACCGAACCGAACGGCAAGGTGACGGTCCACCCGGTCGCGCTCGACGTGAAACAGGTTCCCTGGGCCGAAAAGCAGATGTGGGCACCGGACGCGGCCTATAAGAACGGGACTTACTACCTCTATTTCCCCGCGAAAGATAAAGCGGGTGCATTCCGCATCGGTGTTGCGACGTCGAAATCGCCGGTCGGCCCATTCAAAGCCGATCCTGAGCCGATCAACGGCAGTTTCTCGATCGATCCGGCGGTGTTCACCGACGACGATGGCAAAAGCTACATGTATTTCGGCGGCATCTGGGGCGGTCAGCTACAGCGCAACGTGACGGGCAGCTACGACCCGAACGGATCGAAGACCGATCTGAAGGCCGACGACAAGCCTGCGCTGACGGCAAAGGTCGCGCGCCTCGACGACGGCATGAGGCAATTTGCGGAAAAGCCGCGCGACGTCGTGATCCTCGACGAAAAGGGCAAGCCGCTGCTCGGCGGTGATCACGACCGGCGCTTCTTCGAGGCGTCCTTCCTGCACAAGTATAAAGGCAAATATTATTTCAGCTATTCGACCGGCGATACGCATTTCCTGAACTATGCGATCGGCGACAATCCTTATGGCCCCTTCACCTACAAGGGCCATTTCCTGCTCCCGGTCGAGGGCTGGACGACGCATCATTCGATCGTCGAATGGAAAGGCCGCTGGTGGCTATTCTATGCCGATAGCCAGCTTTCCGGACAGACCCGGCTGCGCAACGTCAAGATGACCGAGCTGTTCTATAACCCGGACGGCACGATCAAGCTGATCAACCCGTTCGTCAAATAGCCCATGTTCCTAGGGATCGACATCGGCACCTCCGGGGTCAAGGCGGTCGTCAGCGACACGCGTGGCGCCGTCGTCGCACAGGGCATCGCGGCGCTGACCGTGCAGCGGCCGCGACCCTTATGGTCGGAACAGGATCCGGCCGACTGGTGGGCCGCGACGACCGCGGCGGTGCAGGGTATCGATCCGTCGATCCGCCGCGCGGTGCGCGGCATCGGGCTTGCCGGGCAGATGCACGGTGCAACGCTGCTCGGCGCGGACGACCTGCCGCTCCGTCCCGCGATCCTGTGGAACGATGGACGCTCGTTTGCCGAGTGCGCAGGCCTGGAGGCCGATGCGCCGCGGCTGCGCGAGATTTCGGGCAATATCGCCATGCCCGGCTTCACCGCGCCAAAACTGCGCTGGGTGGCCCGGAACGAGCCGGAAATCTTCGCGAAGACGCGCTCGATCCTCCTGCCCAAGGATTATGTCCGGCTGCTGATGACCGGCGACAAGGCATCGGACATGTCGGACGCCGCCGGGACATTGTGGCTCGACGTCGCCGCGCGCGACTGGAGCGACATTTTGCTCGGTGCCTGCTCGCTCTCTCGGAGCCAGATGCCGACGCTCGTCGAAGGCAGCGCGATCGGCGGCCGGCTGCGGCGCGACGTCGCCGAGCTTTGGGGCATGGCACAGGTGCCGGTCGCCGGCGGCGGCGGCGACAATGCCGCCGGCGCGGCCGGGGTCGGTGTCGTCAGCGACGGCAAGGCGCTGCTGTCGCTTGGCACATCCGGCGTGATCTTCGTCGCCAATGACCGTTTTACGCCCAATCCCGCGCGCGCCGTCCATGCTTTCTGCCATTGTCTGCCCGGCATGTGGCATCAGATGTCGGTCCATCTCAGCGCCGCCTCCTGCATCGACTGGGTTGCGCGGCTGACCGGCGCGAGCGGCGCGGCGGAATTGTTCCAGCGCGCCGAAGCGGCCGGCGCGGCGAACGGGCCGGAATTGTTTCTTCCCTATCTTTCGGGCGAGCGCACGCCGCACAATGACGCGCAGGTCCGCGGCGCCTTTCTGCGGCTGGATAACGACAGTTCGCCCGAGCGGCTCGCGCAGGCGGTGCTCGAAGGCGTCGCGTTCGCGCTCGCCGACGGCCTTGATGCGCTGCGCGAAGCCGGGGCAGCCGTCGGCGAGCTCGCGGTGATCGGCGGCGGCGCGCGCTCGCGCTATTGGGGCGAGACGCTGGCGGCAGCGATGCGCGTGTCGCTCGTCTATCTCCAGGGGGGCGAGGTCGGTCCGGCGCTCGGCGCTGCGCGATTGGCGCAGCTCGCCGTCGACGGCGGCGCGCCGGCCGAGGTCTGCGCCGCCCCGCCAATTGCCCATGTCGTCCATCCCGACCCCGTGCTGACCGACCGGCTCGCGCCCAAGCTCGCCGCGTTTCGCGAAGCCTATCCCCGCATCACGCCCAGGAGCCTTTGATGAGCACCGATTTCTTCGCCGACATTCCGCAGATCACCTACAAGGGACCGGACAGCACCGACGAGCTGGCCTATCGCTGGTACGACAAGGATCGCGTGGTGCTGGGCAAGCGGATGGAGGACCATCTGCGCTTCGCCATATGCTTCTGGCACACCTTCTGCTGGCCGGGTGCCGATGTGTTCGGCGCGGGAACGTTCAACCGCCCGTGGCACCGCGGCGCGAACGACAGCGCCGCTGCGCGGGAGAAGCGGATCGTCGCGTTCGATTTCTTCCAAAAGCTCGACGTGCCATTCTATTGCTTTCACGACGTCGACGTGATGGCCGAGGCGGCCGGCGTCGCGGAGCATCGCCGCTATTTCGCCGAGGCGGTGGAGCATCTGGAGCAATTGCAGGCGTCGACCGGGCGCAGGTTGCTGTGGGGCACCGCCAATCTGTTCAGCCATCCGCGTTTTTGCGCCGGCGCCGCGACCAGCCCGGATCCGGAAGTCTATGCGTTCGGCGCGATGCAGGTGCGCGACGCATTGGAGGCGACGCATCGTCTCGGCGGCCAGAATTACGTACTATGGGGTGGCCGCGAGGGTTATGAGACGCTGCACAACACCGATCTAAAACGCGAACTCGATAATTTCGGCCGTTTCCTCGCGCTGGTCGTAGAGCACAAGCACAAGATCGGCTTCAAGGGCACGATCCTGATCGAGCCGAAGCCGCACGAGCCGACCAAGCACCAATATGATTTCGATACTGCGACGGTCTACGGCTTCCTCAAGCGCTACGGGCTTGAGGACGAGGTGAAGGTCAATATCGAGGCCAATCACGCGACGCTCGCCGGCCATACTTTCGAACATGAGATTGCGACCGCCGCCGCGCTCGGCATCTTCGGATCGATCGACGCCAATCGCGGCGACCACCAGAACGGTTGGGACACCGATCAATTCCCCAATTCGGTTGAGGAACTGACGCTTGCCGTGCTGGAGATCCTGCGCGCCGGCGGGTTCACCACCGGTGGCTTCAACTTCGACGCCAAGGTGCGGCGGCAGAGCATGGCCCCGGTCGACCTGTTCCACGGCCATATCGGCGGCATCGACACCGTCGCGCGCGGCCTCCTCAACGCCGCCGCGCTGATCGAGGATGGCCGGCTGGATCGCTGGAAAGCGGAGCGCTATGCCGGCTGGGACGGTGCGGTCGGCAAGTGGATCGGCACGCTCGATCTCGTCGGCATCGCCGATTTCGCGGAGAAACAGGCGATCGACCCGGCGCCACGCTCGGGCCAGCAGGAACGGTTCGAGAATCTGATCAACCGCTTCATCTGACCGGACGGGCGCGTCGGGGGTTTCCGGCGCGCCCTTCCCCTCAATTCCGCTCGGCGAAAGGCCCGATCATCGTCCCGACGAAGCCGCCGGCTGTCGCGGTACTGAGATTCGTGCCGTCGACATCCCCGGCGAGCGTCGTCCAATGGCCGTCTAGCGCATAAGCAAGGTCATAGCGCCCTGCCCTCGCGCTGATCCGGAAACGGATCGGGCCGGTCGCGGCGATCGCCCGCTCCGCGAGCGTCACGCCCGCCTCGGGCTCCTTCGGGCCGGCGCGCCGCGCAGCGCGGATGAGCAGGCGGCCATCGCGCGCCACCGCGGCGATGGTCAGGAAATAATCGTCGTTCTGAAGCGCGGCGAGGCCAGCGCTGCTATTCGGGGCAGGCGGCGCGAGCAGCTCCGTCTCCGCCGTCGCCACGATATGCTGTTGCCGACGCGCCGCGAAGGCGGGTTTGCCCGACGCGCCCAGCCGATCTCCCGGCGAGAGGCGCAATTCGCCACCCGCGACGGTCACTTTCGCGCCGCGCATCGTCATCCAGTTGAGCGGCAGCGCCGATCCGTCGAACTCGTCGTGCGCGGTAAAGCTGCCGTTCTGCGGCGGCGCCTCGCCGGCGGCGGGCAAGGGCCGCATCACGATGCGCGGCGCGGTGGCGCCATGCGGCAGGATGCGCGGCCAGCCGCCCTCCCATGTCGCAGGGAGCAGCCATGTCTCGCGGCCGATATTGTAATAATCCTCGGCATAGGGCCGCGTCGCGAGGAATACCGCCTGCCAGCGCCCGTCCGGCAATTCCACCAGATCGGCATGCCCGGCCGCAGAGACCGGATCGGGGCGGCCAGGCCGAAGGTCACGCTGTGTGAGGATCGGGTTCACATCGGCGGGCGCGGGCGTGTACGGCCCATCGATCCGATCGGCGCGGAACACCACCTGGCTATGGTTGACCGACGTCCCCCCCTCCGCTGCGATCAGATAATAAGCGCCGTTTTTCTTGATGAGATGCG
>Ga0209933_1002424_pt1 | contig 10579 bp, 9 predicted proteins | sample ThiBiot_300_biof_FD_183944 | JGI IMG/M metagenome (GOLD analysis project Ga0209933, IMG submission 183944) | Wastewater bioreactor microbial communities from Cape Town, South Africa - Thiocy_cont_300_biof (SPAdes) | ecosystem: Engineered > Bioremediation > Thiocyanate > Unclassified | place...
GATGCGGCTCGTCGCCGGGCTGCGTGCGATATTTCCCAACGCGCGGCTCTATCCGATGTACGGGCTGACCGAGGCATTTCGCTCGACCTTCCTCGATCCGGCGCTGGTCGATCGTCATCCCGAATCGATCGGGCGCGCGATCCCGCATGCCGAGGTGCTGGTGGTCCGCCCCGACGGCACGCGCGCCGCGCCGGGCGAACCGGGCGAACTGGTCCACGCCGGGCCGCTCGTCGCGCAGGGCTATTGGCGCGATGCCGAGCGCACCGCGCAGCGCTTTCGCCCTGCGCCGGTTTTCTCGCGCTACGGCGGGACGGCGGTGTGGTCGGGGGACAATGCGGTGGCGGATGCCGAGGGGCTGCTCCGCTTCGTCGGGCGCGACGACGAGATGATCAAGAGCGCGGGCAACCGCATCAGCCCCGCCGAGCTGGAGGAAGCCGCGGTCGCGGGGGGCGAGGCGGCGGAAGCGGTGGCGGTCGGCATTCCCGATGCGCGGCTCGGTCAGGCGATCGTGCTGGTGCTGCGCGGCGACGCGACGGCGGAGCCCGCACTGCGCGATCGGCTCAAGCGCGATCTGCCCAATTTCATGCAACCGGCGCGGATCGAGTGGCGCGACGATCTGCCGCGCAATCCCAACGGCAAGCTCGATCGCGCCCGGATCCGCGCGGAGGTGACGTCATGAAGCCGATGGGGCCGATCCCGCCCGAATTTGCCGGGCAGCAGGGGATGCTGACGATCGGCGGCCGCGCCGCGGACGATCTGGTGGCCGAGGCCGGATCTCCCTGCTTCGTCTACGATCCCGCGATCGTCGCCGCGCGGGTGGCGCGGTTTCGTGCCGCGCTGCCGGGCGTCGACCTGCATTATGCGATGAAGGCCAATCCTTTCCCGCCGTTGCTCGCCGCGATCGCGCCGCTGGTCGACGGGATCGACGTCGCCTCCGCGGGGGAACTCGCGCTGGCGCTCACCGCCAAGGCCGCCGCGAGCATCAGCTTCGCCGGTCCCGGCAAGCGCGACGCCGAGCTGGAGGCGGCGATCGCCGCCGGGGCGACGCTCAACGTCGAATCCGCCAATGAGGCACGGCGCGCGCTGGCGATCGGCGACCGGCTCGGGCGCACGCCGCGGCTCGCGGTGCGGGTCAATCCCGATCTCGAGCTCAAGGGCTCAGGGATGAAGATGGGCGGGCGACCGTCGCCGTTCGGTATCGATGCCGAGCAGGCCGCGGACGTGGTGCGGCTGATCGTCGCGGGTGGGGCGGACTGGCGCGGTTTCCATATCTTCGCTGGATCGCAGGCGCTCGATGTCGCCGCGATCATCGAGACGCAGGCGGCGACGCTCGCGCTCGCCGCGCGGCTGGCCGAGGAAGCGGGCGCCGCGCCGCCGCTGGTCAATCTCGGCGGCGGGTTCGGCGTGCCCTATTTCGCGGGCGACGTTGCGGTCGATGTCGAACGGATCGGTGCGGCGCTCGCTGAGGCGCTGGCGACGCGCGCCGCGATCCTCGCCGATGCGCGTTTCGCGATCGAGCTCGGGCGCTGGCTCGTCGCCGAGGCTGGGGTCTATCTGACGCGGGTGGTCGATCGCAAGGAGAGCCGCGGCGAGACCTTCCTCGTCGTCGACGGCGGGCTGCATCACCAGCTCGCCGCCAGCGGCAATTTCGGCACGGTGGTGCGGCGCAACTATCCGCTCGCGGTGGTGGGGCGCATGGGCGAAGCGGCGAGCGAGGAGGTATCGGTGGTCGGCTGCCTGTGCACCCCGCTCGATCGGCTCGGCGACCGGGTCGCGCTGCCCCCCGCAGCGCCGGGTGACGTCATCGCGATCTTCCTCGCCGGGGCCTATGGCGTCACCGCCAGCCCGGCGGCGTTCCTCGGCCATCCGCCCGCCGCGGAACTTATGGTTGGCCTTTCTTAAACGCTATCTTCACCTCTTAACCGCATAGCGCAAAAGGCAAAGTGCATCGGATCGGGGGGTAGGGGTTCCGCCCGGCCGCGTGCAGCTAAGGGGTGTGACTATGCGTTTTGGCAGTGGTTCCCGTGGGCTGACGACGCTCGCGCTGGCATCGATGATGCTCGCGGGGTGCGGTGGCGCGGGAAGCGGCGCGCGGCCCGCTGCGCTGCCGTCGGCGGCGTTCGTCGCCAAGGCCGAGCAGCCGGGCGAGCAATATGTCATCGGCCCGCTCGATTCCCTGCAGATCTTCGTGTGGCGCAACCCCGAACTGTCGGCGAAGGTGCAGGTGCGCCCCGATGGCCGCATCACCACGCCGCTGGTCAACGACATGCCCGCGGTCGGCAAGACCCCGGCCAAGCTCGCCGACGATATGAAGGCGGCGCTCGGCGAATATATCAAGGACCCGATCGTCTCGGTGATCGTGGAGAATTTCTCCGGCACGTTCAGCCAGCAGGTGCGGATCGTCGGCGCGACCGAGAAGCCCGCCTCGCTGCCCTATCGCGCGAACATGACCCTGCTCGATGCGATGATCGCGGTCGGCGGGCTTTCGCAATATGCCGCCGGCAATCGCGCGCGGCTGATCCGTTACGATCGCGCGACCGGCAAGCAGCATGAATATCAGCTCAAGATCAATCGCTTGCTCAAGAGTGGCGACGCATCCGCCAACGTCAAGCTCGAGCCGGGCGATGTGATCATCATCCCGGAAAGCATGTTCTGAGGCCGACGTGACAGGATTGTTCGACGAGATCAGGATCGTGCTCCACATGCTGTGGACGCGCCGCTGGATCGCGCTGGCGGTGGCCTGGGGGGTGTGCATCCTCGGCTGGCTGTTCGTCAGCCAGATCCCGAGCCGCTACGAAAGCCACGCGCGCGTTTTCGTCCAGATGCGGCAGGTGCTGCCCGCGCCAACGGCGCCACGACGATCGGCGATCAGGTGCGCGATATCGATACCGTGCGGCAGACACTGACCTCGGCGGTCAATCTCGAAAAGGTGGTACGCGGCACCGATCTGGCGCGCGGCGCGACCACCGATCGCCAGATCGCCGATCGCGCCGCCGGGTTGCAGAATGCGATCAAGATCACCGCGCAGCAGGACAATCTCTACGAGATCGCGGTCGCCTCGTCGTCGCCGCGGCTGGCGCAGCAGATCGCGCAGCGGGTGATCGACCTGTTCGTCGAACAGAATCTCTCGGACGACCGCAGCCAGAGCGCGCAAACGCTTCAGTTCCTTGATTCCCAGCTCCAGTCGCTCGGCGCCAAGCTGCAGGATGCCGAGGTGAAGCGCGCGGATTTCCAGAACCATTATCTCGGCTCGCTGCCCGGCACCGGATCGGTCAGCGACCGGATCGGCGCAGCGCGCGCGCAGATGAGCCAGGTCGACAGCGATCTCGCCGCGGCGCAGGCCAATCTTTCCGCGCTCAACGGCCAGATGGCGGGCACGCCGCGCTCGGTGCCGGGGCTCGGCCCGGCCCCGGGGATGGCGCCGGCGCGCGCGCGGCTCGCGGCGATCCAGGGCCAGCTCGCCGATGCGCGCGCGCGCGGCTATACCGATGCCCACCCCGATGTCGTCGCGCTCAAGGCGCAGCTCGCGCAGGCGCAGGCCGATGTGAAGCACGAGCCCGCACAGGCGGGTATCGCTGGGGCGGACAATCCCGCCTATCTCTCGCTCGCCTCGATGCGCGCCGACCGGCAGGCGGCGGTCACCGCGCTGGTCGCGCGCAAGCGCCAGCTTCAGTCCGATCTCGATACGCTCAACGCCAAGCTGGCGCAGGACCCAGCGGTCGCGGCGGAGCAGGGCGGGATCGATCGCAGCTACAACGTCCTCAAGAACCAGTATGACCAATTGCTCGCCCAGCGCGAGCAGGTCGCGCTGCACAGCCAGGCGCAATCGCAGACCGATGCGGTGAAGTTCAGCGTGATCGATCCCCCGACCAGCCCGCGCACCCCGACTGCGCCCAACCGGCCGCTGCTGCTCACCGGGGTGCTGGCGGCGGGGCTGCTCGGCGGGCTCGGCGCGGCGTTTGCGCTGGGGCAGATCCAGGCGACCTTCCCGACCGCGCGGCGGCTGGAGAAAGCGTCGGGGATGCCGGTGATCGGCTCGATCGGCGAGATGATCACCCGCACCCAGGCGGAGGATCGCGCGCGCAAGCTCAAATGGCTTGCGGGCGGTGCGGCGGCGCTGGTGGCGAGTTACGTGATCCTGCTCGGGGTCGAGATGGTGCAACGGGGGATGGCGGCATGAGCGAAACCCCGGCCCCCCGCGACGGCGCCCCGCGCGACGGATCGCTGATCGAGCGCGCCGCGCAAATCTACGATTTCGATGCGCAATTCCGCGTGCGGCGCGCCGCGTCGCTGCTGTCGACGCGCACGGCGAGCGAGCCGCAGCCCGAAGCGCACAGCTTCCTCGACGATGCCCCGCCGCCGCCGCCGGGCGCCGAAACCCTGTCGCGCGAGGCCGCGCTGACGCTCGCCGCGATCCCGCTCGAATTGCGCGATTTCGGCATGAGCGACGAGGATGACGAGGCCGCGGCATCGCCCGTGCCGTCGGACGTGATCGCGATCGACCGCGCGTTGCTCGCGGCGAAGGGCATGCTGGTGCCGGGTGCGCCGGTGGGGGCGCTGGCCGAGGAATTCCGGCTGGTGAAGCGGCAGTTGCTGCTCAACGCCCGCTCGATCGCAATGGGCACCCCCGAGCGCCGTGCGCGGACGATCCTCGTCGGATCGGGCAAGCCGGGCGAGGGCAAAACCTTTTGCGCGATCAACCTCGCGATCAGCCTTGCCGCCGAGCGCGATGTCGAGGTGCTGCTGGTCGACGCCGATTTCGCCAAGCCCGACGTCATGGCGTCGCTCGGCCTCAGCGATTCGACCGGGCTGCTCGACATCATCGACGATCCCGCGCTCGATCCCGAGGCATTCGTGCTCAAGACCGATGTGCCGCAGCTCTCGCTGCTCCCGTCGGGCGCGCGGAGCCACGCCGATACCGAATTGCTCGCCAGCGCGCGCACCGCCGAGGTGCTCGATCGGCTGCTCGCGGCCGATCCGCGCCGCATCATCGTGTTCGATTCGCCCCCGGCGCTGGCGGCCTCGCCGGCATCGGTGCTGGCGCTGCTCGTCGCGCAGGTGATGCTGGTGGTCCGCGCCGATCGCACCACCGAGGGCGATGTGCGCGAGGCGGTCGGGCTGCTCGACGGCTGCGAGCATATCAGCCTCGTCCTCAACGCCGTTTCCTACGAGCCGCACCGCGGGCGCTTCGGCAGCTATTACGGACAAGGCGGGCGCGGATGAGGCTTGCCTTCCTGGCCGTTGCGCTCGCCGCATCGCCGGCGGCGGCGGATACGCGCTACCTCATCCCCTATGTCGAGGTGGGGCAGGCGATCGGCGCCGATCTTTCCAGCGACGATGTCGTCACCTGGACCCAGCTTGCGGCGGGGATCGATGCCGGCGTGTCGGGGCGGCGCGCCGAGGGGCAGATCAGCGCGCGTTACGAGCGGCGCATTCCCTGGGGCGGCGATCTCGTCGATCAGGACATGCTGTCGGGCCTCGCGCGCGGCTCGATCAAGCTCACCCCGGCCCTGTCGTTCGACGCCGGCGCGCTGGCGACCCGCACCCGGGCGGATATCCGCGGCGCGGCGCCGGGGCTGTACAGCAGCGACCCGGCCAATATTTCAAATGTTTATTCGATTTATCTCGGGCCGCAACTGAGCACGGCGGTCGGGCCGGCGCAGCTGACCGCCGCCTATCGCTTCGGTTATACGAAGGTCGATGCCCCCGCCTTTACCGGGATCGCGCCGGGCGCGCCACGGCTCGATTATTTCGATCAGTCGACTAGCCATCTCGCAACGGCTTCGATCGGGACGCGGGCGGGGGCGATCGCGCCGTTCGGCATCACGCTGAGCGGCGCGATAGAGCGCGATTCCGCCACCGAGCTGTCGCAGCGTTACGAGGGTGAATTCGGCCGCGTCGACGTGGTGCAGCCGATCAGCCGCACGGTCGCGATCCGCGGCGGGGTCGGCTATGAGAAGATCAAGGCCACCCAGCGCGACGCATTGCTCGACGGCAACGGCGCTCCGGTGCTCGATGGCAACGGACGCTTCGTCACCGACCCCAATTCGCCGCGCCGCATCGCCTATAATACCGACGGGCTGATCTACGACGCGGGGGTGATCTGGCGCCCGTCGCCGCGGCTCGAGCTGCAGGCGAACGCGGGCTATCGCTATGGCGGCGAGACCTATTTTGGCTCGCTCTCGTGGCGCCTGACCCCCAACAGCGCGATCCGCGCGGTGGTCTACGACGGGGTGAGCACCTTCGGCCGCCAGCTCCGTGACGGGCTCGCCGGGCTGCCCACCGCCTTTGATACCGGCGGCGGCGGCGCGTTCGGGCAGCAATTCGCCGGCTGCGTCTTCGCTTCGCAACCCGCGACCGGCGGGGCGGGCGGATGCCTCAACAGCGCGTTCCAGTCGATCACCACCGCCACCTATCGCGCGCGCGGGGTCGACGTGGTCTACAGCCGCACCGCCGGGCTCACCCGGCTCGGCTTCGGCTTCGGCTATGCCAATCGCAAGCTTTATGCGCCGCCGGCCGCGCCGGGGATCACGCTGTTCGGCGTGATTGACGAAAGCTATTATGCGCAGATCTTCTACGCGCGCGCGCTCAGCCGCAATTCGGAGGTCGATGCCAATCTGTTCGTGAATTATTACGACAGCGGCGTGCCGGGGATGCAGGGCGTGCTCGGCGCGGGCGCGACCGGCAGCTATCAGCATCGCTTCGGCCGGCTCGGCACGATCGCGTCGCTCGGCATTTACACCTATGACCAGCGCGGTTTCGACAGCATCTGGTCGCTCCAGGGGCTGCTCGCGGCGAGGTATGAATTCCGATGATCGCCCGGCACCCCGACAAGCAAGGAACATCGTGAGATGTACGAGGATCATTTCGGCCTCAGCGAGCGGCCGTTCCAGCTCACTCCCGATCCCAAATATTGGTTCGACAGCGCCACGCATCGCAAGGCGATGGCCTATCTCGGCTATGGGCTGGCGCAGGGCGAGGGGTTCATCGTCATCACCGGCGATATCGGCGCGGGCAAGACGACGCTGGTCGGGCATCTGACCGCGCGGATCGATCCCGCGAACCTGCGGGTGATCTCCCTGGTATCGAGCGCGATCGAGGCGGACGATCTGCTCCGCGTCGTCGCGAACGGGCTGGGGGTGAGCGACGTGCCGCGCAACAAGGCGGATCTGCTCGCCGCGATCGAGCGCGGGCTCAATGCGGTCGCGCGCACCGGGCGGCGCACCCTGCTGATCGTCGACGAGGCGCAGGCGCTGCCGCTCCCCGCATTGGAGGAGTTGCGCATGCTCTCCAATTTCCAGGCGGGCGGGAAGGCGCTGCTGCAGATTTTCCTGCTCGGCCAGCCCGAGTTCCGCGAACGGCTCCACGGCTCCTATTCGCTCGAGCAATTGCGCCAGCGGGTCATCGCGCTCCACCATCTCGAACCGATGGGCGAGGAGGAGGTCGCCGACTATATCGGCCACCGGCTGCAGGTCGCGGGGTGGCAGGGGCAGCCCGATTTCGCCGAGGATGCCTTCCCCTTGCTCTATCGCGCGACCGATGGCGTGCCGCGCCGGGTGAACCAGCTGATGGGGCGGGTGATGCTTCACGCCGCGATCGCGGGGACGACGCTGATCGACGCGGCATTGATCGAGGAAGTCCAGGCCGATGCCGCGCGCGATCTGCCCAGCGCCTCGGCCCCGCCGGCGGGGTCGGCGACGATCGCCGACGAGGGCATCCTCGCCGAGCGTATCGCCGCGCTGGAGGCGCGGATCGCCGAGCAGGACGCCGCGTTGCGCCGCGTGCTGACCTTGCTGGTCGACTGGGTGGAGAATGAGCCCGTCCCTCTTGCATCGCGGCTGGAGGCAGTGCGCGGCGCGGCGGCCTGAACATGGGCGTGGTCAACGGCCTGTCGGTCGATATCGAGGAATGGTTTCAGGTCGGCGCGTTTGAGCGGACGATCGCGCGTGCGGATTGGGATGCGCTCGAATCGCGGGTCGCCTCCAATACTGCGACGGTGCTCGATCTGTTCGCCGAGACGGGGGTGAAGGCGACCTTCTTCACGCTCGGCTGGGTCGCGCAGCGCCAGCCCGCGCTGATCCGTCGCATCGTCGCCGAAGGGCATGAGATCGCGAGCCACGGCTGGGATCATGCGCGCGTCTTCACGCTCGACGCGGCGCGCTTTCGCGACGATCTGCGCCGGACCCGCGCCGCGCTGGAGGATGCCGGCGGCGTGAAGGTCACCGGCTATCGCGCGCCGAGCTTCTCGATCGACGCGCGCACCCCCTGGGCGCATCAGGTGCTGGCGGAGGAAGGCTATACCTATTCGTCGAGCGTCGCCCCGATCGCGCACGATCACTACGGCTGGCGTGAAAGCCCGCGTTATGCGTGGCGCCCGTTGCGCGATGCGCCGCTGATCGAGCTGCCGGTCACGGTGGCCGAACTGGCCGGGCGGCGGCTGGCGACCGGGGGCGGCTTTTTCCGCTTGCTGCCGGGCGCCTTGACCGATTTCGCGGTGCGACAGGTCAATCGTGCTGGGCAGCCGGCGATCTTCTATTTCCATCCGTGGGAGGTCGATCCCGATCAGCCGCGCGTCGCCGAAGCGCCGTTGCGCTCGCGGGTGCGGCATTACAGCCGGCTCGGCGCGATGGCGGGGAAGCTGCGCGGGCTGGTCCAGCGGCATCATTGGGGGCGGGTCGACGCGATCGCCGCGCGCGAGACGCCGCCATGACGTTCGCCGTGCGGAAGGCGACCGCCGCCGACGACGCGGCGATCACCGCGTTCGTCCGCGCGCAACCGGCGGCGACCCCCTTCCACCTCCCCGCGTGGAGCCGCGCGATCGAGCGCGGCTGCCGGCAGCGCGCGCATTATCTGATCGCCGAGCGCGACGGCGCGATCGCGGGGGTGCTCCCGCTGACCGAGATGCGCTCGCCCTTGTTCGGCAATGCCTTGGTCTCGGCGGGTTTCGCGGTCGACGGCGGGGTGCTGGGCGAGGGCGGGGAGGCGCTGGTCGCCGCCGCGTGTGCGCTCGGGCTGCCGTCGATCGAATTGCGCGGCGGCGCCGCGCCGGTGGGCTGGGCGGTCGACGATACGACCTATCTCGGCTTCGTGCGGCCGCTGGCGGCCGATGATGAGGCCGAACTGGCGGCGATCCCGCGCAAGCAGCGCGCTGAAATGCGCAAGGCGCTGGCGAACGAGCTGGAGGTGGTGACCGGCGGCGCCGAGCGCGCGGGCGAACATTATGTGGTCTATGCCGAATCGGTGCGCAATCTCGGCACCCCGGTGTTTCCCCGTGCCCTGTTTCGCGCGGTGCTGGAGACGATGGACGCCGATGTGCTGACCGTGCGGCATCGGGGACGCGCGGTGGCGAGCGTGCTCAGCCTCTATTTCAACGACATCGTTTACCCTTATTGGGGCGGCGGGACCGCGGCGGCGCGGGGGTTGCGCGCCAACGACCGGATGTATTTCGCGTTGATGAGCCACGCCCGCGCGCGCGGCTGCACCGCCTTCGATTTCGGCCGGTCGAAGGCGGGGACGGGCGCGGCGGCGTTCAAGAAGAATTGGGGGTTCGAGGGCGTGCCGCTCGCTTATGCCAAATGGAGCGAAGGCGCGGCGCGCGAGATCAACCCGCTCAACCCGAAATATGCGCTGATGGTGCGCACGTGGCAGCGGCTGCCGCTGCCGCTCGCCAATCTCCTCGGCCCGTGGATCAGCCGGGGGCTCGGGTGAAGGAAATCCTGTTCCTCGCGCATCGTGCGCCCTTTCCGCCCGATCGCGGGGACAAGATCCGCAGTTTCCATATCCTGCGGCATCTCGCGGCACGCGCGCGGGTGCATCTCGTCGCCTTTGCCGACGATCCGCGCGATCTCCACCCGGCGGCCGAGTATCGCGCGCTGGTCGACGAATGCGTGATCGTCCCGCGCACCAAATCGCGCCTGCGCGCGGCGCTGGAGGCGCTGGCGACCGCGCAGCCGCTGTCGGTGACGGCCTTCGCGCATCGCGGGGTCGAGCGCGCGGTGCGCGATATCCTCGCGCGGCGGCCGATCGAGGCGATCTACGTCTATTCGGGGCAGATGGCGCAATATCTGCCGGTCGCCGGGCCGCGCACGATTATGGATTTTGTCGATCTCGATTCGGCCAAGTTCGCGGCTTATGCCGAAGACGCGCAGGGCATCACCCGCTGGATGATGCAGCGCGAGGCGCGGATGCTCGCCGCCTTCGAGCGCGAGGTGGCCGGGCGGGTCGATGCCAGCCTGTTCGTGAGCGAGGCGGAGGCCCGGCTGCTTCCCGGCAGCATCGCGATCGAGAACGGGATCGATACCGCGCATTACGATCCGACGGCCGCGCATGTCCCGGAGGTGGGGCAGGGGCCGCTCGTCGTGTTCACCGGGCAGATGGACTATCGCCCCAATATCGATGCGGTGACGTGGTTCGCGCGCGATCTGCTGCCGCAGATTCCGGGGGTGCGCTTCGCGATCGTCGGCCGCGCGCCGAGCGCCGAGGTGCGCGCATTGGCGGGCGAGCGGGTGATCGTCACCGGCGAGGTCGCCGATGTGCGTGGCTGGCTCAAGGCGGCATCGGTGGTGGTCGCGCCGCTCAA
>Ga0209933_1002426_pt1 | contig 10568 bp, 9 predicted proteins | sample ThiBiot_300_biof_FD_183944 | JGI IMG/M metagenome (GOLD analysis project Ga0209933, IMG submission 183944) | Wastewater bioreactor microbial communities from Cape Town, South Africa - Thiocy_cont_300_biof (SPAdes) | ecosystem: Engineered > Bioremediation > Thiocyanate > Unclassified | place...
CAGATTCCGCCGACAGCCGCTAAAACGACAACTGAAGTTGCTCCAAATGGTGCAGACTGTTCCTGTGTGTCGGCAACAGTTCCCAATAAAACACCAAATCCAATCGCTGCCAAACCTGAAAATAGGGTCACAACAATAAGCTGGAACATTTTCCCTGTGACGTCGAACTGTGGTAAATCCATGTAAGGGAAAAGGTAAATTCCTACCGCCACCATCAGTAAAAACTGAATGACACAAATGATAAGATACGTAAATGTTTTTCCTAAAATATGAATAAAATAGGGAGTCGGACTGATTCTCGCTCTCACGCTCGTTCCCTGACTTTTCTCTTTTACTAAATTAATCGATAAAGGAACCACAATAAAGAAAATCGCAAACAAAGCCCAAGCCGGGACGTTGTGCTGAACGGAATTCGGCATGACATCCATATTGCCTTTTTTAGGAGTGATTTCTTTAAAGCTGATCAAATTTTTATTTTCTTCCAGATTTTCTGTCGTTCCCAGCTGATCCTGGAAAGCTTTATAAATCTTTTTGTTTTCGATCTCAAAAACCATTTTGTTCACGGCATTCATCACGTTGTTTTTGAAGCCGATATTCGTAGCCGGATCAAAATACAGATGAATATCTTTCGCTTTTGAAACCGTTTTCTTCACTGCGGAAGAATCCGTTTCCAAACCGAATGAACTGACGATGGTCTGAACTTTAGAATCAATATTTGAATTGATATCTTTTGTTAAATTTTTTGGAATAACAATTGCCATCTGATAATCTCCGCCAAAAACAGCATCCTGTGCAGATTTTTCCGTGAAATTAGTCAGCAGTTCAAATGTTTTGCTGCTTTGGAGTTCCTGCTTTATGTTTTTTGAAACCTCAGACTTGTCGTTATCAATGAAAATGATTGGAATTTTTGAGCCTTCCAGATTTTTAAAAGTAGAATCCTGAATCAAGGTAATCGTGATAATCAGCAATAAAGGCATCACGAAAATAATGACAATTCCTCCGATATCTCTTTTCAGCAAAAGGATTTCCTTAACGAAACTTCTCCACAATTTATACAACAACATCTCTTAATTCTTTTCCGGTTAATGAAATGAAAACATCTTCTAAGTTTTCGGCATTTGTTACTCTGTTCACCAATTCTTCAGGACTTCCCACCGCATGAATCTTTCCATGGTCGATGATGGCAATTTTTGTACAGAATTCCTCTGCTTCTGAAAGGTGATGAGATGTATAAATGATACAGGTTCCTTTTTTATTTAGCTCTAAAAGATGATCAATAATGGCTTTTTTTGACTGAACATCAACACCAACAGTTGGTTCGTCAAGGAATAAAACTTTAGGATTGTGAAGGGTTCCCGCGATCAGATTACAGCGACGCTTCATTCCCCCTGAAAACTGTTCTACTTTTTTATCTGCGAATTTTGACAAACCCATGATTTCCAAAGATTCATCAATAGCATTTCTTAATTTTTTATGACTTAAGCCATACAGACTTCCAAAAAACATTAAGTTTTCTTTAGCGGTCAAAGTTGGATACAAAGCATATTCCTGCGGAACGATTCCGATGATTTGTCTTAATTTAAAACCATCTTTTTGAGGAGACAATCCATTGATTTTAAAGCTTCCTGATGTTGGTTTTATTAAACCTGAAAGCATGGAAATCAATGTGGTTTTTCCTGCTCCGTTTGGACCCAGAATTCCGTAGATTTCGTCTTTATCAATATTCAACGAAATATCATTTACAGAAAACTCTTCTGCATTTTTATATTTTTTATATAAATTTTTAATCTCAATAAAATTCTCCATTTAGATCGCTTTTCTCAGTTTTTTATAGAAAGCTTCTTCCAGATCTGCGATATGAAGCATAGTTTTCGAAAGCTGGTTGTAAATATCGCTTTTCGAATTCCTGTTTTTGTAGACTCTTGCAATATCCACCGCAAAATCTCTCCAAAGATCACCGATTGCTGTAATTTCTTTAGAAAGCTCTCTCAATTCATCATTTTTAAGGATCACTGCAGCTTCCTGTAAGAAAGCTCCATAAATAAATCTGAAACCACCACCTCCGGTTCCGATTTCTTCCTGCATTCTGATCAGTTGTCCCAAATAATGATTGGTTGTTTTGGTTCCTTTTTTTGCAGCCCATTTCGGAATGCTTTTTGCGACCCAACGCATGGCTTTTACTCCAATGATCGGAACGGGAGCCAACATATTTTTACAAGTATCTTTAATTCCTTTTTTGATCGCTTCTTCCAGATTTACATTTTCGGGAATGTAAGTAGGGTAGTACATATGGCCTTTTGGCGGAAGAGCGCCTTTTGCATATCTTACTTTTTCCAGTTCGGCTTCGGTAAGCGTAGTGGTGTAATCCATCACAGGATCACTGATCAGGAATTTTCCGTCTTCTTTTCCGTAAACAACCAGGTTGTGAGCGTTGAAGTGGAATTTATATTCTTCAGGAAAATAAGTAAGATTGAAAACGCCAACCTGAAGTCCTGTCGGGATATTATTTTCTAAATTTTTTTCCAGCGCTTTTTGGGCTTCTGCCGGATTTGAGAATTTAATTCTTTTAATTTTTATTCCCAGTCTTTTTGCCGCTTTGCTGAAAATCGCACCTGGCATCGGGCGATAACTGAAACCGGGAGCGAAATTCACTTTTAAAAAAGGAAGATATACAAAGAACAATCCGGAACCGATTCCGAAAATCATGGGTTCGCTGAGTTTTAACCCTTTGTTTAATAGTAAATTAGAGGCGACACCGTTTTCGCAATGTGCGGTCTGATGGTGTTCAAAATTAAGTTTCATTCTTAGCTTGATTTTACCAAACCTTCAAGGTTTTTAAAACCTTGAAGGTTTCTATTTATTTTCCGTCGAAGTTTTTTAATTCATCTACTGAAATTCCGAAAGCGTCGGCATATTTTTTCAGTACGGATTCACTTAGTGTTTTAAAAATTTTTGGTTTTGCATGTCTTTTTACGCGCCATTGCCACATTCCGACATAGGCTGCAAGAACTTGTAAGTCCATTTTATTCAGCTCCATGAAATAAATGATAGGGCTTACTTTATTGTTGGCAACATCTTGTTTCGCTTCTTCAATTCTTTCATGAATCAGTTCCATCGATTCTTCGAGTGCTGCTTTTTTGGCGTCCCAGCCAATGCTGTTGGCTGTGGTGTAATTATCATTTTCGTCGGTCACATACAACACTTCGGTCATGTTGGCTGACTTCAGATTGCTTTCGTCCTGAGGTAGGTCTTGTTTTTTCATTGGCTTAGTGTTTTACTTCTTGAATAAACAAATTAATTTCAGCCCGTATCAACAATTCATCATTGTTAAATGTCTCGCAGAAGATATGGCAGATGTTTTCAAACTGAGAAATCAGAGAGGCTTTTGAAATGATCTTATCACCCACTTTCGGTAATGCAAAGACTTCAATTTTCTTAATATTGGTAATGAAACCGATTACCTTTGTGTCTGCATCAGGATTTTCGAAGAAACTTTGTCCGAGAATGGATGAACAGGTCTGTGCTAGATTTTCTATCAAACCTGCTTCAACAAACTCATTATTATGAACAAAAATGTTGTCTTGAGTAATTTTAAATGATGTGATGACTTTATCTTCCGTCAATTCCAAAATATAATCCGTCATCAGCATCGGTTCGCGATGAGGTAAAAAATTGTGGATGTTGATTAAGTTTTCAGTCTTCGGTTCCATATTTTATTTTAACCACAAAAGTCACAAAAGTTTTTGCCATTTTTATTTTTAAAAAGCTCAAAAAAAATTGTCACTTTAAAACTATTCTTCTTTTGAACTTAGATTAATTACCTTTCCTTTCTTGACTTTGTGGTTTATTTTTTATTATTTCACAATGGTTTTCATCTGCGATTTTGCAATCACTTTATCACTGATTTTTGTAATGATTTCTACCAGCGTTACGCCCATCATTTCATTAATAATGGTCACTTCCGATTTCAATACTTTTCCAATTTGAGGTAAACTTTCGGCTTCAAAAGATTTGATAGCGCCGATGTAACCAGTCGGAGATTCTTTGCCTAAAAGAAAATATTTGTAACCCGTATGCAAAGCTACACTCTGCGCCTGGTGTTCAATCAAACCAGAGGCTTGAAATGTGTTTTCATTAACAAAAATATTGTCTTCTTTAATGACAAATTCGGAAATCAAATGATTTTCCGAATATTCTACAAGCCCGCTTACCATTACAAAAGGAAACTTTTGAGGAATCAGACTTTCTATGAAGTTTTTGTCAGAATTTGGTAACAAGTTTTCCATTAACAAACTGTCAATAATGCGCAAGAATAAGCGAATCGTCCACTTTCCGGAACACAAAGAAGGATTTTTTCTCCTTTTTTCAGCTTCCCAGAATTCATCAATTGTTCTACAGCAATAAAGATGGATCCAGCACCGATATTTCCAACTTCGGAAAGATTATAGAACCATTTTTCCCACGGGAAGTCTAAGCCTACATTGGCAAATTCTTCTTTCAATCCTTCTTTGAAATAACCGGAAGAGATATGCGCTAACACGTGATCTATAGATTCCGGATCCAGCTCATGTTTGTCAAAAGAAGCTCTCAAACTCTGCGCACCTTTTACAAGGATATACTGATCCAGAATTTTTGTGTCTTGCTTCAAAGCAAAAATAGATTGCTTCAACCACTCATCAGAAGGATAATCTGCCCAGGATTTTAGACTTCCGTCTTCCTGTTTTTCACACCCGGAATACATACAAGCCTCGATCTCGTGAGCGTAAGAATAAAAATCAATCCACTCGATTCTCAATGATGTCTGGTTTTCTCTTGGTTTGTTTTCCAATAAAAATGCACCAGCACCGTCAGAAAGCATCCATCTTAAAAATTCTCTTTTGAACGCTACGATTGGTCTCTCTTCCAATAGCTTCAGATTCTCTGCTTCATGATCAAATTTATCCGCTGTCATCCAAGAAGAAAACCGCTCAGAACCAACACAAACCGCATTGTTTTTTACACCTGCTTTTACAGAAAGAAAACCGTAGTTCAGCGCATTCATCCCGGAGTTGCAAAGTCCCATTGATGTATTGATCTCCACAGATTTGTTCATACCCAATTCACCGTGAACCATTGATGCGTGAGACGGCTGGATTTGGTCTGCAGAAGTTGTTCCACAAGACAACAGTTCCATATCTTCTTTTTTAAAATTCTCATCAAAAAGTCCGTTAATCGCATTAGCTGTAATCTGAGCATTGGTATGAGTTGGGTTTCCGTTTTTGTCCAAAGCATAATATCTGGTTTTGATCTGATTGTTCCTCAAAATCAAGGCTCTTGCTTTGGAAGGTGTGTTGTTTACCAAACCAAGATAGGTTTCCATATCATCATTGGCTATCGGTTCATTTGGTAAGTATGTAGAAGATTTGGTGATATAAACGTTACTCATTTTTATTTTAAATTAATTCCTTGTAAATATTCTCTTTGTTTTTTTCTCTTAAACCATAATAATGGCGCTAATAATATATGAAATATTAAAACGATCGGAGATATAATCCAGATCGCTGCCATCAAATATACCTTAAAGAATTTTATCAGCAAAGGACGCTTTTCTTTTTTCTTGATAATCAGATTCGACCAGACGGTGAAAATTTTGTTCCCGACTTTTTCTACTCTTACCAAAAAAGGTCTTATCTCTACCGCTCCGTTTTTTACCAGTTCGGGCTGAAGATCCTTAAAGTTATTTTCGCGCAAATGCCCTTCAATAATCTTACCATACTTTACAGAACCGGCAATTTCTTCGTCAGAAATTCCGGCTGCGGGTAAAATTCCGGATTTTTCTTTTTGTCCGGTTGTTAGCCAACGTAGGATTGTAAGAACGCTGGTGTAGTTGTCATGTCTGTCAACCAACGCAATATTTCCTACTAATTGAGCCTTCAAATCACGCAGATAGACTTTCAGTTTTTCCTGAGAAAGCATCCACATATTCCTGGTTCCAGATATTGTAACGACTGGTGTATCTTTCAAAATATTTTCTGCATAACCGCTTTTCAGGAACGAAATAATCGGAATGGAAGGCGTCAAATACCAAACCTGATATCCGAAAAGGATGAGATCAAATTTTTGATTCAGAACATCTTCCGGTGGTGGAAGGATTTCACTTGGAATCTGAAGGTAAGACTCCGGAAATGTATTGAAAAACACATCACTTGGCCATGGAAAAGGAAAATCCTTTTTAAGCTGGATGTTATAATAGGTAACACTATATTCGTCCTTTTTTTCCTCAAACGGCTGAGCTATATTCTTCACAATATCCTTCAGCTGCCCGGTTTGCGAATAATATATGACAAGAATTTTTTTAGACATTAATAAAAATGGTTTTATACAAAACTATGATTTTTAGCCTTTATTCTGATTTTTTTTGTAAATTTTTATAGCGTCTGATTCAAATATTAGGGAATAATTCTGATTAGTGAACAATAACGCTTTTGTTTTTAACAGTATAACGGTTTCTGGTAGATCAGAGATTTTTGAAAAGCTAAAATGGTCATCAGAAATCAAAAGCACGTCAATATTTTTGTTGACATCGGAAATATTTTTGATGTAACTGATTTTTCTGGTTTTTACAATATAATTCTGTCCGGCAATTTCCCGGTTTTCTTCGTTACGTATAAAACTGAAGATTTTTCTGCTTGCCTGATAAAGTGTCAATAAAACATCTTTTTGACCAAAGTCATCTGAAATGTGTAGAATCACTGCTTCTTTTGAAATATGTTTATTCAGTTCAAAATAAACCGACTTATTAGCTTCAAAATCTCGTTTGATTTCCTTTACAGCTTCATTTTCTTTGTAAAGGAAACTTAAGAATAATTTCTTTCTGAAGTAATTTTCATCTTCCAATTCAGTTCTCAATTCAGAAAATTTTTCTCTGAATAATGCATTGATTTTCTTCGTTCTTTCGGAATAATTTGTTCCAAAACTCAAATCATTCTTATTAATTCTGTCTCCGACTTTTACTGTGATTGCACCGTCATAGATTATGAAATCGCCTTTTGGCAGGACTTCTGAATTGCCGTGGATATAAACTGGAACAATGTCCAGATCAAATTGCTCGGCAAGATAAAATGCACCTTTATGAAATCTCTTGATGTCGTTGTCATAAGAACGTTTCGCTTCCGGAAAAACCATTAGAGAATAGCCATTTTTCACTTTTTCTCTCAGCTTTTCCATTCCGTTTTCAATGCCTTGAGAAACGGGATAGAACCCCAATGCCTTTACTAGCTTTCCAAAAATTGGTGATTCATAAACCCAGTCATTCACAAGATAAACGATTTTGTGAGTCGTCATCGCCATCGCTAATGTGTCAAGAAACGATGTATGATTGGCAATAATAATAGAAGGTTTGCCGAAGTCTTCGTTTGGATTTCTGATAACAGTTTTTTTAACAAAAGGATTGGTGTACAAAACTGAACCTAAGTATTTTGCAATGAATTTTTTAATGAAAATTAAGGTGTTTCCTTTCGCATTCTTCACAAAAATAGTTCCGAAAAAAGAAAAAAATAATCCACCCAAACCATAATAAAGAAATGATAAAACAGAGTGCAAAAACAGTCTGAGAGTAATCGGCGACAAACCTTTTTTCTGCCTGTTAATGATCAAAAATCTAAACCAAAACGGATATAAGGTTGAGGTAATTACAATCACGGAAAACATTCCGATTAAAGCGACTAAAGCCAGAGAATGTAAAGCCGGATGTTTTGCAAAAATCAGAGAACCTATAGATAAAATCGTTGTGAAAACTGCCAAAATAATCGAAATTCTATAGGTTGGAAGTTCGTTTTTACCGGTTGTATGTTCTTTCTGCATCGCTTTCGTGAGGAAAATGCTGAAATCATCTCCGACTCCGAAAACCAAAGTGCAGACAACGGTGCTGAAAATATTCAATTCCAATCCCAGGAAATAGAGAGTTCCAGCAGTCACAACTCCCGTTAAAACAATCGGAAACATTGTCAGGATCGTCAATTCAAAATTTCTGAAGAAAACAATAATCGTAAGAATAATGGCTAAAAGTGAGTAATTGATTAGCGTATTAAAATCATTTTTAAGTAAACCTAAAAAGTTCTCGTTCATCTGTTGGCGGTCGATTGCCAAAGCTTCGTGATTTTTTTCAACATCTTTTATGAAAGCATCGCGTTTCTTTTCGTCCACTTTTACGACATTCGAAACGGTGTAAAATCCATTTTCGTTGCTCAGAAATTCTGAAATCTGAAGGGCTTTTATTTTTTCATAATCTTCTAAATTTAAAGTGGAGTAGGATTTATTTAAATTTTCATTAAACTTATCGAAAGCAGAAGCATTGAATCCGAATTTGTTTCCATTCTGAACCAATTCAGAGATTGTCTGGTTTTTTTTGTTCTGATTCCAGAATTGATTCCATTGTTCAACCTTTTTTTGTTGGTCTTCTTTCGATAAAACAACATTTCCAAGCGAATTATAACTCAGAATTTTTCCTTCCTGCTTTTCTTTTTCCAAAAACCGGCTCAGCTGGGAATTTCTCGCCAAAGCTTCATTTTCAGAATTTCCATAAGAAATCGTGTAAATCGATTTTGAAGTAATATCTGACAACTTTTCAAGCTTGGCTTCGCTGATTTTCAAATCTTTCGGAATGTAATTTAAATCACCAATGTCTTCATTAAAACCAACGTGACGGAAACCAAAAAGACACGCAATTATCATAATTGAACAACCAATAATCAAAGGTTTGTTCTTTTCGTAAGGGTAATTTCCAATTTTATCGATGAAATTCGTGCTAACTTTATCTGAATTTTCTTTCGGATGATACAGTTGCGGAACAATAATTAAAGCGGTAAAAGACGACAGGAAAACTGTAATCGCAGCGAAAAGCCCAAGATCTTTCAACCGCCGTAGTTGCGCTGCTCAGAATAATCGGTTGCGTAATTTCCTTGTAAAGCTCTTCAATATTGTTGTTGTGCTTGTAATGCGTTAAAATATGAAGGGCATAATCGATGGTAATTCCAATTAAAATTGCTCCGACGCTGAGTGAAATTGCCGAGATTTTATCTTTAATAAAGTATAAAGTCATCAGTGAAATGAAAACGGCAAAAACAGTCGGTAAAAAAACAATGAGCGGCGTAAAGAAATTCCTGAAGTAATACATCAACAAAATCAACAGAACCGTCATCGAAATAATAACCGTATTCTGAATGTCTTTCTTAATTTGTTGAGCATTGGCAACCGCAATTACCGGCGAACCAAAATAGCTGATTTCCGTTTTTCCTTTGAATTCTTTGTTGAGGTTGTCTTTAATTTCATTTAACTGATTGACGAAAACTTCGTTGTTTTTCGTGTCGTTGCTCTTATTTTTAGGATCGATGAAAAGCAGGAGGTTTTTTCCGTCTTTGGTAACAATGTAATTGTCTTCCAGCTTGAAATCCTTACTGATATTTAAAGCATTGAGTTTTTTGATTCCGAGAAAAGTGATTCCGAGCGGATCTTTTTTGATGAATTCTTTGGTGACTAAACTTGTTGGCGAAACCAGCGAAACATAATTGTTCTCTACCTGTTTTGCTATGCTGTCTTTATTGAGTTTTCTTTCAATTTCCTGATAATCGTTTTCATCCAGAAATAAAGGCAGATTCTGATTGACAAAATCAAAAGTTTCGGAAATTTCGTTGTCGTTTACCTTTCCCTGAACAGAACCGATGTATTTCTGTAAAGGTCCAATTTTATGTAAAAAAGTATCGGCAGTTTCCGAAAGCTGGAATTGGTCATCTTTTGATTTGTTCTCAATGATGACAATAATTTTGTCTGAAAAGTTCAATTGCTTTAGAACTTTCGCTGTCAAATCAGATTTGTCATTTTTCGGAATAATCTGATTGATGTCTTCTTCAAAATTAATTTTAGAAGCAAAAAATCCACAAACGACAAGAATTCCCAATGCTGCTGCGAGGGAAATGAGCCGGTTCTTGGCAATCAGATAATATAAAAAGATGAAAAAGCGATGCATTTTGATTTAAACTGCTGTATTCAGTTTTAAATATGGTTAAAGTTTTTTATTTCTGCAAACGTGTTCATTCTCAATATTTAAAAACATTTTTTTTTAAATTGAGTCTGCGAATTTAATGAAAAAAAGTTAATGTTTTGTTAAAAGAGGTTTTCTGAAATCAATAATATATATAAGGAATAGACAATAGAAATAATTCTTAAATCGATTGGTAATAAAAAAACTCCTACTTTTGCAAAAATTTTTTTAGAATGCCAAAAAATTTAGTCATCGTCGAGTCTCCGGCAAAAGCAAAAACGATTCAGAAATATTTAGGTAAAGATTACGAGGTCAAATCCAGCTTCGGACACATTCGTGATCTGCCTAAAAAAGGGATGGGAATTGATCTTTCCAATTTCACGCCTGATTATGAAGTTTCTGCTGATAAAAAAAAGTTAGTGGCAGAACTGAAGAGCGCTGTTAAAAGTGCGGAGATGGTCTGGCTGGCTTCCGATGAGGACCGAGAAGGAGAAGCGATTGCATGGCATCTGGCAGATGAATTAAAATTAAAACCTGAAAACAGAAAACG
>Ga0209933_1002428_pt1 | contig 10565 bp, 9 predicted proteins | sample ThiBiot_300_biof_FD_183944 | JGI IMG/M metagenome (GOLD analysis project Ga0209933, IMG submission 183944) | Wastewater bioreactor microbial communities from Cape Town, South Africa - Thiocy_cont_300_biof (SPAdes) | ecosystem: Engineered > Bioremediation > Thiocyanate > Unclassified | place...
GATCGACCGGCGAACGGTTGTAGAGGCCGACGATCTCGAAGCCGGGCTCGGCATGATAGGCGAGCGCATGGCTGCGGCCCATCTGGCCGAGACCGGCGACGAAGACGCGGATCGGCGCATCGGGGCGAGGCGTAGCGTTCATGGGATCCTCGTTCGGCCCGCAGGGGGCGGCAGGGAGGACGAGAAGGGGGGAGCCCCGCAAGGCGCGGCGAGGCCGGCGCCGTCGTCCTCCCGCCGGCGCTTTCGCGCCGAGACTTTCGCAGAAACGTCCGCCCCCGTCATCCGTGAAGGCGCGCGCTTTCCTCTCGACGATTGGATTTATTTTGGTATTGTCGCCGCTATCGAATTCACGAGGATGCGGCGATGGCGGGGCCAGCGGCGGAAGGCACGATGCGGGGTGGCGCGACCACGCCGCTGTTCCGTCCCGGCCGCCTCGGCGGCGAAGAAGCCGGTCCGCTCTATCTGCGCCTGCAGGCGCTGATCCGCGCCGGCATCGCCGAGGGACGGCTGCGCACCAATGATGCGCTGCCGGCCGAGCGCGAGCTGGCCGCGCAGCTCGGCGTCTCGCGCGTCACCGTGCGCAAGGCGCTGCGCGGCCTCGTCGACGAAGGAGTGCTGCGCCAGCGCCACGGCTCGGGCACCTATGTCGGCCGGCCGGCCGAGCGCATCCGCCAGCCGCTGTCGCGCCTCACCTCGTTCACCGAGGACATGACGGCGAGCGGCCATGTGCCGGGCACGCGCTGGCTCGACCGCTCGAGCGGACCCGCGACGGCGGAGGAGGCGGAGCTCCTCGGCATCGCACCCGGCGCTGCGGTGACGCGGCTGACGCGGCTTCGCCTCGTCGACGGCGATCCGGTCGCGATCGAGCGCGCGATCGTTCCCGCGACGGCGATCCCGGACCCGGCCAAGGTCGGCACCTCGCTCTATGACGCGCTCGCCAGCGCCGGCATGCAGCCCGTCCGCGCCGTGCAACGGCTCGCGGCCGTTTCGCTCGGCGAGAGCGAGGCGCGGCTGCTGGAAGCAGCGCCCGGCTCCGCCGCCGTCGCCATCGAGCGCATCGCCTATCTCCCCGGCGGCAGCGTCGTCGAATGCACGCGCTCGCATTATCGCGGCGACGCCTGCGACTTCGTCGCCGAACTCAGCCTTTCGCCGAACGGAGCCGGCACCGATGCCGGCCCGGCCAGCCCGACCCACCAGACAAGCCAAGGATGACGCCATGACCACAACGCTGATGCGCGCCGAGATCGACGAGGCGCCGACCGCCGTCCGCCGGCTTCTCTCCGAATCGGCCGGCGCCATCGCGGAAGCGGGCGCGCGGCTCCGGGCGCTCGATCCGAAGGTGATCGTGACGGTGGCGCGCGGCTCGTCCGACCATGCCGCGACCTTCTTCAAGTATGCCTGCGAGATCACGGCCGGCACGCCGGTCGCCTCGCTCGGCCCCTCCGTCGCCTCGATCTATGGCGCGCCGCTCAGGCTCGCCGGCGCCGCTGCGCTCGGCATCTCGCAGTCGGGCAAGAGCCCGGACATCGTCGCGCTGATGGATGCCGTGAAGGCGGCGGGCGCCACGACCTTCTCGCTGGTCAATGTCGAGGACGCTCCGCTCGCGACCCGCGTCGACGGCTTCATTCCGCTCCGCGCCGGGCCGGAAAAGAGCGTCGCGGCGACGAAGTCCTTCGTGACGGCGGTGGTCGGCGCGCTCGCCATCCTCGCCGCCTGGCGCGAGGACGAGGAGCTGAAAGCGGCGCTCGCCGCCCTCCCCGACCGCCTGGAAGCGGCGCTCGCCTGCGACTGGAGCCCGGCGCTGGAAACCTTCGTGAACGCGAAGTCGCTCTACACGATCGGCCGCGGCCCCGGCTTCGCCATCGCCCTCGAAGCGGCGCTGAAGTTCAAGGAGACGGCGATCCTGCATGCCGAGGCCTATTCGGGCGCCGAGCTTCAGCACGGACCGGTGTCGCTGGTCGACGAGTTCTTCCCGCTGCTCGCCTTCATCCCGCAGGATGCGGCGGCGCCGAGCCTCGTCGCGACCGTCTCGGCCCTGCACCAGCGTGGCGCCAAGGTCTTCGCGGCAACCGCCGCCGATGTGCCGGGCCCGCGCCTTCCGATCGCGCCGACCGGCCACGCCCTCACCGATCCGATCTCGATCGGCCTTTCCTTCTATCGCTTCGTCGAGGCGGTTTCGGTGGCACGCGGCTACAATCCCGACCAGCCGCGCCACCTGAAGAAGGTGACGGAAACCGTCTGACCGGCGCCAACAGCAAGGAACAGCACAATGACCAGCCTCAAGGCCTATATCGGCGCCGAGGTCTTCGACGGGATGCGCCGCCTCGGCGATGTCGCGGTGCTCGTCGACGGCGGAACCATCGCAGGCACCGCCGCGCCGGGATCGCTCCCCGAGAATGCCGAGCGGATCATGCTGGATGGCGGGCTCATCGCCCCCGGCTTCGTCGACCTGCAGGTGAATGGCGGCGGTGGCGCGCTCCTCAATGACGCGACGACGGTCGAGGGCGTCCGCGCGATCTGCGCTGCCCATGCCCGCTTCGGCACCACCGCGCTGCTGCCGACGCTGATCACCGACCGCCCCGCCGTGACCGCGGCGGCGATCACCGCCGTGCGCGACGCCATGGCCGCCGATGTTCCCGGCTGCCTCGGCATCCATATCGAAGGGCCGCATCTCTCGGTCGCTCGCAAAGGCGCCCATGATCCGAACCTCATCCGCCCAATGGAGGAGAGCGATCTCGAACGGCTGACCGCGACCGGCATCGAGCATGTGCTGACCACGGTCGCGGCGGAGACCGTTCCGCCGGCGCAGATCGCGCGTCTCGCCGCGGCGGGAATCCATGTTGCCATCGGCCATAGCGACGCTTCCTACGAACTCGCCCGCGCCGCCTTCTCGGCCGGCGCCCGCTTCGCGACGCATCTTTTCAACGCCATGAGCCAGCTCGGCCATCGCAGCCCGGGCCTTGTCGGCGCGGTACTCGATTCGGGCGATGTCTGGTGCGGGCTGATCGCGGACGGCTTCCACGTCCATCCCGGCGCCATCGCGACGGCGCTGCGTGCCAAGGCCGGGCCGGCGCGCATCTATCTCGTGACCGATGCCATGTCGACGGTCGGCTCCGACCTTCGGACGATCACGCTCGGCGGCCGCACCATCACGCGTGGCGGCGGCAAGCTGACGCTTGACGACGGCACGCTGGCCGGCTCCGATCTCGACATGATCACCGCCATCCGCTTCATGATCGACACCGTCGGCATCGCGCGCGACGAGGCGCTCGCCATGGCCTCGTCCTATCCGGCGATGGCGCTCGGCATCGACCGCACGCATGGCCGCATCGGTCCGGGTGCTCGGGCCGATTTCGTGCATCTCTCCGATGCGCTCGCGATCCGCGACGTCTATATCGGCGGCCTCAAGCAGGACTTCGCCAGGCAGGACTTGGCGGCAATCGGCGGAACCCCATGAACCAACGGACGGTCGCCTTCGATATCGGCGGCAGCAAGATCGAGATTGCCCGCGTCGATGCCGACGGGGCGATCAGCGGCCGGGCCACGCGCCCGACACCACATGACAGCTTCACCTCCTTCGCGGGAGCCGTCGCGAGCCTCGTCGCCGGGGCCGGCGGCGCGGACCGGATCGGCATCTCGATCGCCGGCACGGTGGACCCGGCCACCGGCATCGCCAGCGCCGCCAATGTCCCGGCCATCACCGGCCATGTCATCGCGGCCGAGCTTTCCGAGCGGCTCGGCGTGCCGGTCCGCGTCGGCAACGATGCCGACTGCTTCGCGCTCGCCGAGGCGACGGTCGGCGCCGGCCGCGGCCTGCCGGTCGTCTTCGGCGCGATCTTCGGCACCGGGGTCGGCGGCGGCCTCGTCGTCAATGGCCGCCTCGTCCGCGGCGCCCATGGCGTGACGGGGGAATGGGGCCATGGCCCGGTGCTCGCCGATGCCGTGCGGGTGCGCGGCATTCCTCTCATTGCCTGCGGCTGCGGGCAGACGGGATGCGTCGACACCTATGGCTCGGCGCGCGGGCTGGAGCGCATCCATCTCGGCCTCGCCGGCGAGACAGCGTCCAGCAAGGACATCACCGCCGCCTGGCATGCCGGCGATCCGAAGGCGGCAAGGACCATCGACGCCTTTGTCGATCTCGTTTCCGGTCCGCTGGCGATGATCGTCAATACGCTCGGCTCATCGCTGATCCCGATCGGCGGCGGACTCTCGTCCGAAGAGCGGCTGTTCGCCCGTCTCGACGAGGCTGTACGCGCCCGTGTCCTCGCGCGCTATTCCGGGCCGCTCGTCGTACCCGGAACGACGCGCGGCGCCAGCGGCCTCATCGGCGCGGCGATGCTGGCGCTTGAAAGCGACGAGGACGCATGAGCGCGGTCACGCTGGAGATCTGCGTCGACGGGGCCGATGGCCTCATTGCCGCGATCGCCGGGGGCGCCGACCGGATCGAGCTGTGCAGCGCGCTCGCGCTCGGCGGCCTGACGCCCTCCCCCGGCCTGATGACGCTGGCCGCGCGGGCCCCCGTCCCCGTCTATGCGATGATCCGGCCGCGCGCCGGCGATTTCGTCTTCTCTCCGGCCGAGATCGACCAGATGCGGCGCGAGATCGACGCGGTCCGGGAAGCGGGCCTCGCCGGCGTCGTGCTCGGGGCCAGCGAGCCGGGCGGCGCGCTCGATGAAGCACTGCTCGCCCGCCTCGCCGCCCATGCCGAAGGCCTCGGCCGCACGCTGCACCGCGCCTTCGATCTCGTCCCCGACCGGGCCTCGGCACTGGAGACCGCCGTCGCCCTCGGCTTCGAGCGCATCCTGACCTCGGGCGGCGCGGCAAAGGCCGGCGACGCGCTGCCGGAGCTGGCGGCGCTCGTCAAACAGGCGGCTGCACGAATTTCGGTCATGCCGGGCTCCGGTGTTCGCGCTGAGAATGCGGCTGCGATCATCGCGGCGACCGGCGCGCGCGAGATCCACGCCTCCTGCCGCGCAGCGGGCCTCGCCGTCGCGGCCGAGGCCCTCGCCCTCGGCTTCTCGACGGAGGCTGAGCGCCTGGAGACCTCCGAGGCGATGGTGGCGGCGCTGGTCGAGGCGCTGCGGAACGCACAAAATCGAACATGATCGTCGCCATTTGGCGATCAGCGGAGAAAAATCTGGTAGATAGTTCAGCACGCTAGGTCTTTGACAGCCCGTCGGCTCCTGTGGCATTTTGTGAATTGACGGAGAGCAAGGACCCGATGGCCGAGATCGTATTCGACCGCGTCACCAAGCGTTACGACGACGGCCAGATCGCCGTGAATGCGCTCGACCTCACCATCGCCGATGGCGAGTTCCTGGTGCTTGTCGGGCCTTCCGGCTGCGGCAAGTCGACCGCGCTGCGCATGATCGCGGGGCTCGAGGAAATCTCCGACGGCGAACTGCGGATCGACGGCGAGTGCGCCAACGATCTCGCGCCGCGCGAACGCAACATCGCGATGGTGTTCCAGTCCTACGCGCTCTACCCGCATCTGACCGTCGCCGAGAATATCGGCTTCGGCCTCAAGGTGCGCGGCGCCGACAAGGCGGAGATCGACCGCAAGGTGCGCGAGACGGCGGAACTCCTGGAGCTCGGCGACTATCTCGGCCGCAAGCCCGGCAAGCTCTCCGGCGGCCAGCGCCAGCGCGTCGCCATGGGCCGGGCGCTGGTGCGCTCGCCCAAGGCGTATCTCATGGACGAGCCGCTCTCCAATCTCGATGCCCGCCTGCGCGGCCAGATGCGCGCCGAGATCGCGCGCCTGCAGAAGATGACCGGCGTCACCACGATCTATGTCACGCATGACCAGGTCGAGGCGATGACGATGGGCGACCGGGTCGCCGTGATGAACAAGGGCGTGCTGCAGCAGCTCGCCGAGCCGCGCCGCCTCTATGACGCGCCGGCCAATCTCTTCGTCGCCGGCTTCATCGGCTCGCCGCCGATGAACCTTCTCGCCGGCACTGTCGGGCGCGCCGATGGCGGCCCCGCTCTCCTCCTCGGTCAGGTGGTGGTTCCGCTCGATGCCGCCGCGCTCGCCGAACGCCCGGCGCTCGCTTCGAGCGACGGCCGGGCCGTCGTCGCCGGCATCCGCCCCGAGGCGTTGCAGATCGCCGAGGACGATCCCGCCGCGCCGGGCCGGCTCTGCGGCCGCGTCGCCTTTGTCGAGGATCTCGGCGCCAGCCTGCTGGTCCATGTCGATCTCGACGCCGGCGCCGTCGTCGCGAGCGACGTCACCTCCGAAGGCGACGAGATGTCGAGCGCGCGGACACGGCTTCGCGCCGTCCTCGACGGCACGCTCGCCGTGAAATCAGGCCAGCGCATCGGGCTCACGGTCGAGGCCGCGCGCGTGCATGTCTTCGACGCCAAGACCGAAGCCGCCATCCGCTCCTGAAGGGTCCGATGAACGAGACTGCCGAAACGACGCCCTGGCCGATCGCCGGCCCGCTCGACCTCGCCCGCACGGCGCTGGTCGTCATCGACATGCAGACGGACTTCTGCGGCCCCGGCGGCTGGATCGACCGTCTCGGCCAGAGCGTGGAGAACACCCGCAAGCCGATCGGCCCGATCGCCGAACTGCTCGCCGCCGCCCGCGCCGCCGGCATGACGATCATCCACACCCGCGAGGGGCATCGCCCCGATCTCTCGGACCTGAACCCGGTGAAGCAGTGGCGCAGCCGCGCCCACGGCGTCGGCATCGGCGACGAGACGCCCGGCGGACGCGCGCTGACGCGCGGCGATCCCGGCCACGACATCATCCCGGAGCTTCTCCCGCGCGAGGGCGAGATCGTCGTCGACAAGCCGGGCAAGAGCTCGTTCCACGCCACCGAATTCGACCAGATCCTGCGCGCCCGCGGCATCGAGGCGCTGATCGTCGCCGGCGTGACGTCCGATTGCTGCGTCCAGTCCACCATCCGCGACGGCGCCGATCTCGGCTATGACTGCGTCCTCGTCGCCGACGGCACCAATGCGGTCGAGACGGCGAACCACGAGGGCATGCTCGCCGTGCTCGCGGCCCATGGCGGGCGCTGGGGCGCCGTCCGCCCGGCCCGCTCCGTCATCGGCCTGATCGCGGAGGCCGCGCAATGAGCCGCTTCAATCCCGTCGAATCGCGTCCCTATGCCTGGCCCTATACCGGCGGCTGGTCGATGGAAGGGACCGCGCTGTTCCTGATCGACTTCCAGAGCGAGGCCGTCGCCGAGACCGGCGCCGAACCCGTCGTCTCTGCTCTCGCACCCCTTCTCGATCGCTGGCGGGCCGCCGGCGGCTTCGTGCTGCATGGCCGGCGCGGCTTCGATCCGCTGGTCGGGCTGCCGCGTGTCACGGCCATCCGCAACGCCGCCCGCCCGCTCGACCGCATCCTGGCGCGCGGCAACGAGGGCTGGGAGATCGTCGCGCCGCTTGGCCCCCATCCGGGTGAGCCCATCATCGACCATGCCGGCGACAATGCCTTTATCGGCACCGATCTCGGCTTCCTCGTCGAGCAGCGCGGCATCGCCAATCTCGTCGTCGCCGGCCTCCGCACCGAGGGCGCCGTCCACGCGACCATGCGCGCCGCCAATGATCTCGGCCTCGAATGCCTGCTGCTCGAGGACGGCACCGCGACCGACCTTGCCGGCGGCCACGAGACGATCATGAACATCACCCGCTTCGGCAGCGGGCTCTTCGGCACCACCGCGCCCATCGCCGCCGTCGAGGCTGCGCTGGCCGGAGCGGGTTGATCAGCAACCGCTCTTTCCCTCCTTCATGTCCGGACTTGTCCCGGGCATCCACGGCTCACTTGTACCTTTGCTCGAGAGAAAAGACGTGGATGGCCGGGTCAAGCCCGGCCGTGACGACGTCTCCTCCATTTCGGGAGAACTCCGCATGACCGAGACCTGGTCGCCCGCAACGGGCTCGCTCGAGATCGCGACGCTCGGCCGACTCTATCGCACCGGCAGCCTGACGCCGTCGGCGGTGGTCGCGGCCTGCTATGACCGCATCGCGGCGCGCGGCGACGACCATGTCTGGATCTATCTCGCGCCGCGCGAAACGGTGATGGCGCAGGCGGCGGCGCTGGAGGCGGGCGGGCCGACCGACGATCCGCTGTGGGGCATCCCCTATTCGGTCAAGGACTGCAACGACGTCCCCGGCATGCCGACCACCAATGCACTCCCTGAGATGGAATATTGGCCGGACCGGCTGATCGAGAGCGGCGCGCTCTGCCTCGGCAAGGTCAATATGGACCAGTTCGGCATCGGCCTCGTCGGCGTGCGCACGCCCTATGGCGCCTGCTCGTCGGTGTTCGGCGAGGACTTCATTTCCGGCGGCTCGTCGTCGGGCTCGGGCGTTTCGGTCGCCGCCGGCCTCGTCTCGTTCTCGGTCGCCAACGACGCCGCCGGCTCGGGCCGCGTGCCGGCCGCCTTCAACAACATCGTCGGACTGAAGCCGACGCCGGGCTTCATCTCCAACTCGTCCGTCTCAGGCGGCGGCAGCCTCAAGTCCGCCGAGACCATGACGGTCTTCGCGCTGACGACGGCGGATGCCGTCACGGTCGGCCGCCGCATGGGCGGCTATGATCCTGCTTACGAATTCTCCAAGCCCGAGGCCGATACCGTCGAACTCGCCATCGCGCCGATCCCGACGCGGTTTCGCTTCGGCGTCCCGGCCGGCGCGGCGCTGCGCTTCTTCGGCGATGTCGAGGCCGAGAAGCTCTTCGCAGCCGCCGTCGCGCGGCTGGAAGCGATGGGCGGCACCAAGGTCGAAGTGGATTTCACCCCCTTCGAGGAGACGCAGAAGCTGCTCTATGGCGGGCCGTTCATCGCCGAGCGGGCGATCGCCATGGACAAGGTCGTCGCCGAACACCGCGACCATATCCATCCGGTGACACTGTCGATCCTCGAGACGAGTTCGGACCATTCGGCGAAGGACGTGTTCGCGGCGATCCACAAGGTGGCGGCGCTGAAGCGCGACACCCGCGCCACCTGGGCCGATATCGACGTGCTCGTCGTGCCGACGACGCCGACGATCTATACGAAGGCGGAGATCCTCGCCGACCCGATCCGCCTCAACGCGCAGCTCGGCATCTACACGAATTTCGTGAACCTGATGGGAATGTGCGGCATGGCCGTCCCGAACGGCTTCCGCCCGGACGGCATGCCGCAGGGCATCACCTTCCTCGCGCCCTCCTGGCAGGACGCCAAGGTCGCGAGCTACGGCGCCGCCTATCACGCAGCGACGGGATTGGCGCCCGGGATCGCCGGCCGGCCCGCCGCCTGACGGCGGGCCTGCGGTCGCGACCGCAGCCGTTCAGGGCTGGTCCGCGCGCCGGGGCTGGTTCGACCAGAAGACGAGGAAGGCGTCGGCCGGCAGCGCGCGCGCAAAAAGCCAGCCCTGGGCATAGGCGACGCCCCTTTCGCGGAGATAGTTCGCCTGCGTTTCCGTCTCCACGCCCTCGGCGACGACGGCGAGATCGAGCTGGTGCGCCAGGTCGATCACGAGTGCCGTCACGTCGCGCGTCGCGGCGTCCGACCCGATGACCTCGACGAAGCAGCGGTCGACCTTGAGAATGTCCACCTGCAGCTGCTGCAGATAGCTGAGGCCCGAATAGCCGGTGCCGAAATCGTCGATGGCGAGGCGATGGCCGCGGCGGCGGAGTTCGACCAGCGTCGGCCGCGCCTCGGCCATGTCGATGATGCCGGTCTCGGTCACCTCGAGCCAGATCTGCCGGCAGTCGATGCCGGACTGGCGGAAAGCCTCTTCGAACTCGTGCAGGATGCTGTCCGAGGTCAGCTCGGAGGCGCTGAGATTGACGCTGATATGGACCTCGGCATTGCTCTTCAGCCAGCGGCCGAGATCGCGGACGATGGCCGCGACGATCTGCGCCCTGACCTTGCCGATGAGGCCGGCCCGCTCGGCCATCGGGATGAAGATGTCGGGCGAGACGGGGCTGCCGTCGGGTCCGCGCCAGCGCGCCAGCGCCTCGGCCCCGACGCAGGCTCCGGTGGCGAGGTCGACCACCGGCTGGTAATGCGCCGCTATCTCGCCCCTGCGGACCGCCGCGCGGAACTCGCCGGCGATCGACAGCCGCTGGCGCAGCCAGAGCAAGGCCAGCAAGCCGAACAGCAGCGCCAGTACCACGGCGAGCGGCACCAGAAGGGTCCGCTGCGACCGCAGATATCCCATGAAGGTGATGGGCGTCTGGCTGACCGTCACCGCCCAACCATCGGCAGCAAGACTGGTGCGAACCACGTCGCCAGCCGCCGCCCGCGGCGAGACGCGCTGCGCATAGCTGGCGAGGAGCGGCGTGCCGCTGGCGAGCGCGACGGATTCGAGGGCCGAGCCGTCTGAGCCACCCCAATCGCGGTAGAAGATGCGCTGGTCGAGGAGAACGGCGTATCCGCCGCGCTGCAGGATAAGCATGGACCGTTCGGGGCTGAGGCTCTGTGGCCGCCAGTTGACGTTGACGCCGGTTCCGTCCTCAAGATGTTCCGTCGCCTTGGCCTTCTTGAGGATAAAGGTGAGCGGTCCCCAGGAATTGCACTCGACGACGTCGCCGCTGCCATAGGCGACATTCACGACGACAGGACTGC
>Ga0209933_1002435_pt1 | contig 10524 bp, 14 predicted proteins | sample ThiBiot_300_biof_FD_183944 | JGI IMG/M metagenome (GOLD analysis project Ga0209933, IMG submission 183944) | Wastewater bioreactor microbial communities from Cape Town, South Africa - Thiocy_cont_300_biof (SPAdes) | ecosystem: Engineered > Bioremediation > Thiocyanate > Unclassified | place...
TACGCAGCGCGAGGCGGAGCTCGCTGCGCTGATGCCGGAAAAGATCGGCGCCGATGCGGGCAACCAGCTTCTTTGCCCCATGCCGGGGCTGGTGAAATCGATCGGGGTTTCGGTCGGCCAGGAGGTGAAGGCCGGCGAAGCGCTGTGCGTCGTCGAGGCGATGAAGATGGAGAACGTGCTCCGCGCCGAGAAAGACGTCACGGTGAGCAAAATTCTCTGCAAGGAAGGCGATACGCTCGCCGTCGACGCAGTGATCATGGAATTCGCTTGATCGGCGAGGCCCGGGCGAATCTCAATTTTTCCTTAGCATTTCATCAACCCGGCTCTGGGAGCGTGCCGCAGCGAATTTAAGCGGCACGGTCATGGCGTTTCTGCGCATTCTCGAAATGTTTTTCAGTCCGCGCGGACGCATGAGCCGCAAGGGGCTGCTCGTGGCCGTCGGCCTGCTCGCCGTGCTCGAAACCGTCGGCGCGTCGATGATCTGGATCGCCCGCATCGACCCCGCATCGGTCGTGATTGTCGCGTTGAAAGGCGTTTTCGTCTGGATCGCGGCCGCCGCGATCTGCAAGCGGCTGCATGACATCGGGCTTTCCGCGTGGTGGTTGCCGACGGCGGCGGCCTTGGAGTTCGCCTGGACGGCGACGCTGGCGGTCACGATGTTCGTTTCTGTTGGCATCGAGCAGATGCAGCCCGGCGCCGAGAGCCACAGCATCCTGCTCGCGGGATGCGCCGCGCCGATCATCGCCGCGGCGTTGTGGCTGCATGTGAGCGAAGGGCAGGCCAGCGGCAATACCTATGGCCCGACGCCCGGCCGTTCCGGATTTTCCCTGCCGGGCGCGTCTGATCCGCTTTTCCCGGCGCAGACCGTCTGAAGCGGTTCATTCGGCTTTCAGCGGCGCGGAGCGCGTGGCCGAATTGCTGCTGCGCTTCTTTTGATGGATCGCGATGCCGTTCTATTTCGCCTATGGCGCCGACATGGCGACCGCGCCGATGGCGCAGCGCTGCCCGCTTCGCAGCCGCTCGGCGTCGCGCGCCTCGTCTGCCCGATCCGCTCCACGATGAACGCGCGACGCCCTTCCATAAACTGTCGGACTCGCGGTCGCCGGCGTCATTCCCGTCCGGACGGGCCGGGGAAAAGCGCCCTTTGCGCCCTTTTATGACGGCTTGGCGGGCCGGTCCAAACTCCCGGCCGTCAGCCCCGTTGATTTGCCGGCGCGGCGGCCCCTTGCTCCGGCGGAGCGGCTTTGAGCGGATGGTAGCGGCGGTCGAACCAGATCACGGTTTCCGCCGCCTGCGCCGGTTTGAGCAGGGCGACGACCCGCGCATAGAAGACCGAATGGGTGCCGATCGCGCGACGCTCCATGATCCGGCAGTCGAAGGCGACGACCGCGTCCGCCAGCACGGGAGCGCCGGTTTCGAGGGTCGTCCAGTCGCCGGTCTCGAAACGGCCTGCATCGCCGCGTCCGGCGAAGGCCTCCGCCAGCGCCACATGGCGTCCGGCGAGGACGTTGACGCAGAGATTGCCGTTGCCGTTGAACACGTCGTGCGAGCGGTTCTTCTGGTTGACGCAGACCAGCAGCGTCGGCGGACTGTCGGTGATGGAGCAGACGGCTGAGGCGGTCATGCCATGACGTCCTTCCGGACCGCCGGAGGTAATGAGACTGACGGCGGCGCCGAGACAACTCATCCCGTCGCGAAAGACGCCAGCGCTGACATCCATCGGTTTTCTCCCCGCGAATTTGTTCGGCTGATCGCGCTCAGCGCATGAAGAGGCCGCCATTGACGTCCCAGCAGGCGCCCGTCACCGAGGCCGCCGCCGGAGAGGCGAGCAGCACGATCATCTCGGCTGCGAAGTCCGGATCGATCAATCGCCCGACCGGAATGTTGGCAAGCATGCCGGGCATCTTTTCGGGCGGCACCAGCGCGTGGACGAGCGGGGTGTCCATCGGACCCGGCGCGATCGCATTCACGGTGACGCCGAAGGGCGCGAGATCGCGCGCGAACACCTTGGTCAGCGTCAGGATCGCGCCTTTCGACGCGGCGTAGTGCGCGCCGGTCGCCGTGCCGCCATTCTGCCCGGCGAGCGAGGCGAGATTGACGATGCGGCCATAGCCGCGCTCCTTGAAATGCCGGCCGAGGATCTGGCTGCCGGCGAACACGCCGCCTGCGTTGGTCGCCATGATGGCGTTGAACTCGGCCAGTTCGATCTCCAGCAGCGGCCGCGCCACCGTCATGGCCGCGTTGTTGACGAGGATCTCGACCGAGCCCCATCGGCCGATCGCCTCGTCGCGGACATGCTCGAAATCCTCGGGCCGGCGCACGTCGAGATCGGCCGCGAAGGCGGTCGCTCCGGCCGGATCGAGCTCACTGGCCAGACGCCGCGCCGCGTCGCCGTCGATATCGGTGACGAGGACGCGATGGCCGGCCCGGCGCAGCGCGCGGGCGGCGACGGCTCCGAAGCCCGATGCGGCGCCGGTGACGATCGCGGCGTGGGGCGAGGCGGCGGCGCTCATGCGGACCTCCGTGCAGGCGATGCGTCGTCAGAGATTGGTCGGGACTTCGAGAGCCCGGCCCATGCGGGCCTCGACCCGGCAATATTTCCAGAGCCGTTCGTCCGCGTCGCCGACCGGCGTGGTGCGGAAAAGATTGCAGGCCTGCCGCACGGTCTCCCGATCAGGGACGTCGGCCATGATGTAGGCGGTCCAGGGAAAGCCCGTCGGAGACGTGCCGACCATGGTCTCATCGTCATCGAGCATGCCGAGGATGGTGACGCCGGGAAGATCCGAAATCCCCTTCATCATCGCGCCGAACGCTTTCCAGACCGGGCCGATCTTCGAAAAGGGCAGGTCGAAGAAATTCTGCTGCACGGCGATGCAGAAGAGCACGCGGATGGGCTTCGCTTGGGTCATGACCGATCTCCTTATGGGTAGCCGGGGAAATTGGGCTGGCCGAGCAGGGCCGCGCCGGCGGATGTCCAGGTGCCCTGGCCGAGGAAAGCGTGCTGCGCCACGGCGGCGGCGTCGAGCATGCAGCGCGACACCACATGACCCCTGCGGATCGCTTCCGACCCGGCCATGACGAAAGCCATGCGGGTGACATCGGCTCCGGCGGCGGCGGCCTCGGTGGCCCCCAGACGCAGGCTGACATGCGTATCGCGGTCGAGCTCGCGGCCGGCGAGAACGTCCTCCCAGGCCGTCTCGATCGCCTCATAGAAGAAGCTGCGGGCCGAGCGCAGCCTGGCCTCGGCGCGACCGAGTTCGGCCTGGATGTGCGGACGCGCGCCGATCGGCGGAGCGCCGGTGATCGCGGGCTTGTCGCGCGCTTCGCGGTGGACCCAGTTCAGCGCCTCCCGCGCCGCGCCGAGCCCGACGACCGCCAGCACCTGGGCGGCCAGCGCCATGGACGGATAGCGGAAGATCGGTTCATCGCGCTGCGGACGCCCGCCGCGGATGAAGGTCCATTCCTCCGGAACGACCACGCAGTCGACCACAACGTCATGGCTGCCGGTGGCGGAGAGGCCGAGCGCGTCCCAGCTGTGTTTGATCTGCACCTTGTCGCGCGGCATCACGGCCATGCGCGGTAGGCCCGAGGAGGAGCCGCCCTCGACGCGGATGCCGGCGCCGATCAGGCTCGCGCCCATGCAACCGGAGCAATAGGGCCAGCGGCCCTGGACCTCGAAACCACCCTCGACCTCGCGCGCGGCCTGGGGAGGGAAAAGCGCGCCGGCGAAAACGGTGTCGGGATCCTGCCCGTAGATCGCCTTGAAGGTCGCCGGCGGCAGGGCGCCGAGATAGACGGCGGAGACGCCGAAGCTCGCGACCCATCCGGTGGACGCGTCCGCTTCCGAAAGCCGTTCGATCAGCCGGCAGAATTCAGCCGGGCTGCTTGCGTCGCCCCCCAGCTCCTTCGGCACAAAGGCGCGATAGGCTCCCGCCGCCTTGAGCTTATTGACCATGTCGAGGGGGATGTAGGTCAGCTTCTCGAATTCGTCGCGGCGCGCGCGGATCTCGTGAAGCAGGTCGTCCATGGCGGCGTCCCGCGCGCTGCCGGCGTCCCGCGCGCTGCCGGCGTCCCGTGCGTCGTTCATGGCTCCCTCCCCAATCTCCGGCCGCCGCGCATCGCCTCTTTCGGCCGGACCTTCGGCGTCGAAGCCCGTCGCCATCCCGATCCGGGGGCGGACTTTGACGATCCAGCAATCGAGATACGTGATTTTTCACGTAACGTGGCCTATCGTCGCGCCCTTGGCAAGCTCTTTCTGGGCGACGCTGACGAAGCCTGACCGAGGAGCCGGCTATCGATTCGCCCGGCCGAGAATGCGGCCCTAGAGACGGTCATAGACGCCGGCCAGCAGGCGATTCAGGTTCCGCCGCTCCGCATCGCTGACGCCCGCGAAGGCCTGCGCAAGCACGCTTTCGGCGATCGACCAGGCTTCATGCCGCTGGGCCTCGCCCTTGGCTGTGAGGCCGACCTCGGTGACGCGTCGATCCGACGGATTTGGCCGCGTCGCGACAAGACCGTCCTGCTTCATCCGCTGGATGATGCGCGTCGCCGTGTTGAGCTTGATGACGCAGGCGTCGGCGATCGCGGAAACGCTGACATAGGAGTCTTCGTAGAGCGTCATCAGCACGCGGTAGCTCGGAACGTCGAGGCCGATCCTGTCGAGCGCTGACTCCATGGACTGGAAATAGCGTCCGGTGACGCGGACGATCCAGTAGAACGGCCATTCGACGCGGTGAAAGCGTGCGTCCGCTTGCGTTGCTTCGGTCATCGCCGATGAGCTTCGGCGATTCGGAGCTGGTGTCCAGCGGGTTCCGCTCATGCCGCGACGCGGCTTGACAGCGCAAGGCCGGCCTCAATATATCCCGTATAGAGAAATCTCATCCCACTTACCGGGATGATATGAGGCCCGCCTCGAAGCGCATGCTGACCCTTTTTTACAATTTCGGCTCGTGCTCGCTGGCGCCTCACATCGTGCTTGAGGAAAGCGGCGAGCGATACGACCGCGTTCGCGTCAACATCGCGCGTAACGAGCAGCGGCAGGCGGACTATCTGCGGATCAATCCGCTTGGCCGCGTTCCGGTCCTGAAGCTGGACGACGGCGAGGCGCTCTCGGAAAACACCGCCATTCTTCCCTATCTTGGCGAACGGTTCGGCCTCTGGCCGACAGGAGCGTTGGCCCGCGCGCGGGCGTTGTCGTTGATCGGCTTCTTCGCTTCGACGGTCCATGTCGCGCACGCGCATGTGAGCCGGCCGGAGCGATACAGCGATGATGAAGGCGCCTTCGCCGGCATCCGCGAAAAGGGCAAGGCCAGCTTCCACGGTTACATCAAGCAAATCGACGCCAGGCTTGCGGGACGCGACTGGCTTGGCGAGTCCTATTCGGTCCTCGATCCATACGCCTTTGTTTTTTACACCTGGGGCGTTCGGCATCAGTTGCCGATGACCGAGCTCGCAAACTTCACCGCGTTCAAGAATCGCATGCTCGAGCGCCCCGCCGTTCGACAAGCGCTCGCCGATGAAGAGATCAGAATCTGAATGGCCACGCTTGCGCGCCTGGCCGCTGTTCGGCCGGGCTCTGCAATCTGACCCGCGGCGGCGAAAGAACGTCATCGCCGAAACCGCCTGAGAAAATGACGCAAGAGGATCGATCGCCGTGCTTTTATCCGCGATGTCGCATATCTCGCTCAAGACGCCCGAGCCCGCGCGGCTCGCCGCATTCTATACGGACATGCTGGGCATGACCGCCGAGGACGGCGCCGGCGAGGAGCGCGTCCGGCTCGGATGGGGCAGGGGGCACTACGCGGTGGAATTGTCGCGTGGTCCGCAAGGGCTCGATCACGTCGCTTTCGAAATATCGACTCCGGAAGAGCAGGCGAAACTGGAGGAGCGGCTTGCGCGCGCCGGACTGAGCTTTCGCCGATCGGAAGCGTCCGCAGGACGGCCGCCGAACGAAATCTCCATTCTCGATCCTGATGAAAATTCCATCCGATTCCACGGTCGCGTTGATCGATCCGGAGAGTTTCTGGCCGGGTTGCGGCCGCAGCGCATTCAGCACATCGCGCTGTCGACGCCGGACGTGTCGCGAATGCTGAAATTCTATGTCGACGTTCTCGGCTTCCGCGTCTCCGACATCATGGGCGAGAACGAGTTTGTTTGGCTGCGCTCCGATCATTTCCACCATTCGCTGGCGCTCGTCCAACGGGACAATCAGCGCGGTCTCGATCATTTTTCATTCGACATTGCGGGGTGGGGCGATTTCAAGACCTGGTGCGATCACTTCGCGCGTCGCCGAATCTCCGTGCTCTGGGGACCGGGCCGACACGGGCCGGGAAACAACCTCTTCATCATGTTCAGGGACAGCGCCGGCTTCCTGCTCGAGTTTTCGGCGGAGATGGAACTCTATTGGGATGACGTCAGCCGCGTGGTTCCCAAACAGTGGGAGCTGACCGGGCATTCCGTGAGTCTCTGGGGGCCCTGGCCGGATTTCCGGCAGGAGGCGAAAACCCTCTCACACGCAGAGCAGGAGTGATCGGTCGTGCAATTCGCAAGCGTGATTCACGAAGGAGAAAACTGCGTCGTGAGGAGGGAGGGCGACCTTCTCCGCAAGCTGGAGGGACTCTCCGAAATCGGCGTCGCCACGCCTCTTTCGATGCTGCGGCAGGCCAGGATCGCAAATAGTCCGGCGATTTCGACCGCCGACGTCAGATTCCGTCCGGTGGTTCCGAATCCCTCCAAGATCATCTGCGTGGGCCTGAACTTTCACGCGCACATCGAGGAATGCGATCAGACCATTCCGGACTATCCGGTGCTGTTCACGAAATTCGCCACCAGTCTGATCGGAGCCGAAGACGATATCGTCCTGCCGCCGGAAACCTCGCGCCTCGACTATGAAGCGGAACTAGCGGTGGTCATCGGCCGCGAATGTCGGCGGGCGGATGCGCGGCAGGCCCGCGACTGCATCGCAGGTTTTACGGTCTCCAATGACGTCACGATGCGGGATTTTCAGTTCAAGACGCATCAGTGGCTGGCCGGCAAGGCGTGGGACAGAGCGACGCCTCTCGGCCCGTATCTCGTCACTCCTGACGAGATCGACGATGTCGGCGATCTTCAGATCAGTCTTCAGGTCAATGGCGAGATTCGCCAGCAGTCGTCGACCAGGCTGATGATCTACGACGTCTACCAACTCGTCTCGCATATTTCGGAATTCACGACGTTGCTTCCCGGCGACGTGATCCTGGCGGGAACGCCGAGCGGCGTCGGCGACAAGCGCCAGCCGCCGCTGTACCTGCAGGACAATGACGTGGTTCGCGTCGAGATCGAAAAAGTCGGGGTTTTGAACAACCGCGTGAAAGCGGAAGCAAAAGGCTGAACTCATGGAGAGCGGGACCAACGACGCGATTGAGGCGCGAGACGCGTCGGTCGACGGTTCGACAGCCGCGGTCGGCTCGGTCGCGATCGCGCTCAGGATCCTGAAACTGTTCGCCGCACGATCAGCCGTCGGCGTCACGGAAACGGCCGAGACGTTGAACATAAGCCGTTCCCAGGCGCATCGGATGCTGGCGACGCTGGAGAAATTCGATTTCGTTTCCCAGGATCAGCTCACCAAAGCCTACAGTTGCGGCCCGGCGCTCGCCGACATCGCCCTCTCGGCGCTGGGCGGATTGGGCGTCGGCCGCCTGGTCGCGCCTTTCCTTCAGCGAATCGTGGAGGAGACGGGCGAAACCGCGCATCTCGCCTATTTGAACGGCAGGACGGCCTTTTTCATCGAGGCGATCGAGACGCGCGCGGTGTTGCGCGCCGGGTCGCGCGTCGGAACGGGTCTGCCCGCCGAATGCTGTTCTGTCGGCAGGGCCATCCTGTCCACGAAATCCGACGCGAGCGTCAAGTCGCTCTACCCGTCGGACAAAGCGCTTGTGCGTCTCACGATGACTTCGCCCGCGACCGTCGCCGATCTTCTCAACGCCCTGCGTGAGACTCGCGAGCAAGGGTGGGCCGTCAATCTCGGGAATTCCGAAAAGGATATCCATGCTGTCGCGGCGCCCATCCTGCGTGGGGAGTCGGAGGCGACATTGGCGTTGGCGTGCACCGGCCCCGCCGGCCGCATGCCGCCCGATCGGCTTCAGGAACTCGGCGCCACGCTGGTCAGGATCGCCGCGGACTTTTCGGCGATCCTCGGTCCCGACATGCGCGCCGGACGGATAGACCGCAGGCGGGCGAGAACGGGCGTCGCGAGCGACGACCGATGACACGCTGCGCTGCGCATTTCCGACGCCGTTGACTTTTCCGACGCACATCACAACTTGACATGATATTACAAAATAATCAGAATTTTCGAAACGAACTCGAACCATCTCTCGCTCGCCGAATGCGATCGGCCGCCGACAAACGCGCGCCGAAGGGGCGTCATTTCATCAGGAGGAGAAGCACAATGACGAAGACATTCCTGCTCGCCGCCGCGATCGCGTCGGCCTTCGCCGCGCCGCCTGCGTCGGCTGCGGAGGCCGTGAAGATCGGCATGATCACGACGCTCTCGGGCCCAGCCGGCTATCTCGGTCAGGACATCCGCGACGCGTTCAAGCTGGCGATCAAGGACGGCAAGCTTGGCGGCGTGCCGGTCGAGCTCAAGGTTGAGGACGAACGGCAAGCAGATCGCCGACAGAATGTTGTCCGACGACCGCATCAGGCTGTTCACCGGCATCAACTTCTCGAACGTGGCCGAGGCCGCCGTGCCGGACATCGTGGACGCCGGCGCGTTCTACATCAGTCCAAATGCGGCGCCGTCGAATTTCGCGGGCAAGAACTGCAACAAGAATTATTTCGTCGCGTCGTGGCAGAACGACGCCCTCCACGAGGCCGGCGGCGAATATGTGAACAAGCTGGGATACAAGTCCGCCGTCATCATCGCGCCGAACTATCAGGCGGGGAAGGACGCGCTGATGGGCTTCAAGCGCACGTTCAAGGGCAAGATCGTCGACGAGATCTACACGAATCTCGATCAAACGGATTTTGCTTCAGTGATGGCCCAGATCCGCGCGGCGAAACCGGAAGCTGTCTTCCAGTTCGAGCCGGGCGGCATGGGCATCGCGTTCATGCGTCAGTATCAGCAGGCTGGCTTGCTCGGACAAATCCCGATGGTGGTCGCCGAGCCTTCCATGGACGGCGTCATTCTGAAGGCTCTCGGCAAGGCGGCCGTCGGCGTCAGGGTCGCGCTGCACTGGAACAGCGATTTCGATAACGAGTCCAACAAGGAGTTCGTCGCGGCCTGGACGAAAGCCTACAACCGGCCGCTGACGTTCGCCGCCAGCCAGGGATATGACACGGCGCTGCTGATCGCCTCGGCGCTCAAGGCGACCGACGGCAAGGTCTCCGACGCCGACGCTTTCCGCGCGGCGCTGCGAAAGGCTGACTTCAAATCGGTTCGGGGCAAGTTCGCGTTCGGTCCGAACCAGCACCCGATCCAAAGCTGGTATGAGGCGGAGGTCGTCGACGGCAAGAACGGTCCGGAGCTCAAGACCGTCGGCACGATCTATGACGATCGCGGCGACGCCTATTCGAAAGAGTGCAAGATGTAGGTTTTGCGGCGGCCCGCGCCGGACGCGCGATCGGCGCGCGTCCGGTCCGGATCGACCCCAGCAGGATCTCGCTTGCGATGACGCTTTTTCTCGAACAACTGCTGAATGGCCTGCAATACGGGGTCATGCTGTTTCTTCTGGCGGCCGGCCTCACCCTGATTTTCGGAATCATGGGAATCATCAACCTGACGCATGGCTCGATCTACATGATCGGCGCCTATGCCGGGACCTATGTCGCGAACCTGACCGGCTCGTTCTATCTCGGCTTCCCCGCGGCGTTAGCGGCGGCGGGACTGACGGGCGTCGCGGTCGAATTTCTTGTGGTGCGGCGGCTTTATCAGCGCGATCATCTTGATCAGGTGCTCGCGACATTCGCCCGCCGCTCTATGCGACGACGCCCGCGATCCTTGACGGGTCGGTCGAAGTCCTGCCGGGCCTGTTCTATCCGCTCTATCGGATGGCGATCATCGGCGTCGGGCTCCTGGTGGCTTTCGGCCTCTATGTGATCATTCACAAAACCCGTCTCGGCATGCTCGTGCGCGCCGGAGCGACCAACCGCGAAATGGTGCGCGCGCTCGGCGTGGACATCCGCCTGCTCTACACGGCGGTCTTTGGTCTGGGCGCTCTCCTCGCGGGGCTCGCCGGCTTCATGGCCGGTCCCGTTCTCGCCGTTCAGGTCGGCATGGGCGAGCAGATTCTGATCACCACCTTCGTCGTCGTGGTCGTCGGCGGCGTCGGCTCGATCCGCGGCGCCTTTTTCGCCAGCCTGCTGATCGGCGTCGTCGACACGCTGATGCAGGCCTATCTGCCGGGCCTCTTCCGCCAGATCGTCATCGGTCCGGACGCGGACGCTCTTGGCGCCGGATTGTCGTCCATGGGCATCTATGTGCTGATGGCCATCGTGCTGCTGATCCGGCCGGGAGGATTGTTCATTGCGCACGGTTGAGCTCAG
>Ga0209933_1002437_pt1 | contig 10506 bp, 9 predicted proteins | sample ThiBiot_300_biof_FD_183944 | JGI IMG/M metagenome (GOLD analysis project Ga0209933, IMG submission 183944) | Wastewater bioreactor microbial communities from Cape Town, South Africa - Thiocy_cont_300_biof (SPAdes) | ecosystem: Engineered > Bioremediation > Thiocyanate > Unclassified | place...
CCCCGCCGTCATCGTCAGAGATACGATGTTCAGCACAATGAAGCTGCGTTTTTCCTTCTCGTCATAGACGACATTCAGCGCGTCGATGGCCGCTTTCATGCCGGCGTTGGCGCCCCACAGCGCGACGCAGATGCTCACCGCGAAAGCCCACGACAATGTCGAATTGTTCGTCGCGAGAATGCGGGTGATCTGATCCTGGATGACGGAAAAGGCGCCCGGCGGCAAAACAGACGCCAGCGTCGCGAGGTGATCCGACGCCGTCGCCCATGAGGCGAAGAGACCGTAGGACGACACCAGCGCCGTCACCGCGGGAAAGAGCGCGAGCAGGCCGTAGAAGGCCGCGCCAGCGGCGATCGCCAGAATCCTGTCGTTCGCGGTCTCCTGCGCGGTGCGATAAAGGATATCCCACCATCCGCGGGCGGGAATGGTCGACGGCGCATCGCTCGAGCGGCCCCGGCCAGGCTGAGCGGCGCGCGCCAGTTGCGTGTTGAGCGCTTCAGCCGACGGCGGCGTCATGCGAGCGCCGGAATTTCGCTGTCCGGACACACTCCATGCGAATCCGGTGAGAGCCGCCAGCGCGAACAGAAGCCCGAGATTGCCCCGGCGCTGAAACTTTGACCCGTGCCGCCCCATCATAGCGCTCAGCCCCTCACGGCACGAGAACGCCGGGGAGGCGGTAAAGTTCACTACGGCGTCGCGCGGCTCATTTGCCGTCGCCCGAGAGAATCGGCGACGCGCAGGCGTCCGGTGATGATCGGCGGCGCTGTGCCCCGCGTCGTCACCTTGATAAAGATGCTTGGCGACCAGGTCGTCGGCTCAGAACCATTGCAGCGTTCCAAGTCCGACGCCGTTTCATGGGGGTCCGCATGAGCAGCCTGATGCAATGCACGATTGATCTCGGCGGGAGCGGACGGCAGGCGGGCCATATCAGGCTGCTATCCGGCGGGAGCGCGGGAGGGCCGGACCTTCTGGCGCCCATCGTATCCATCGCGAACGGCGCCGGCCCGACAGTCCTCGTTTGCGGCGGCAATCACGGGGATGAATATGAAGGCCAGATCGCCGCGCTTCGCCTCGCCCGCGACATCGAGCCGGCGCAGGTTTCGGGCCGGATCATCATCGTCCCGGTCATCTCCGGGGCGGCCTCCCGCGCGCACGCAAGGCTTTGGCCGTCAGGGGCGAACTTCAACCGTTCGTTTCCTGGAAACCCGGACGGACCGCCGATCGAGCAACTCGCCCACTTCTTTTCGACGGTGCTGTTTCCGGCGGCTGATATCGTCATCGACATGCATTCCGCGGGCGCCTTCGGCTGGATCGTTCCCTGCTCGCATATGTGCGTCCCGAAGAATCGGGCGCAGCGCAAGCTCATGCTCGAGGCGATGGAGGCCTGGAACTCCGACTTCCACTTTCTCTATACGTCGCACGGAAACTATCTGCCGAACGAGGCGGAGCGTCAGGGCAAGATCGTGGTCACGACCGAGCTCGGCGGCGGCAACCGCATTCCGGTCGCGGTCCAGGAACTCGCCTGGAGCGGGCTCACGAACGTGCTTCGCCATGTCGGCGTTCTCGAAGGAAAGGTCGCGACCCGCGCGTCGCTCGGCCTTCCGCCGGCGACGCTCGTCGACTGCCGGTTCGACGATGGCCGCATCGGGAACGTCGGCAGCGGCCTCTTCGACAGCATCGTCGCGCCTGCGGGCGGACTCTTCGAGGTTCTGGTCGAGCCCGGCAGCGCGGTGGCGGAGGGAGAGCCGGTCGGCCGCATCTGGTCGCCGGACGACCCGACTCTGCCGCCGGTCGAACTCAGATCGCCTTTCTCCGGCTATCTCATAGGTCTCAAGACTTTGCCTGTGATCGAGCGGGGGCAGAGCCTCGCGCTCATCGGGCGCCTCATCGACCGGGATGCGCTGCTGAAAGAGATGTGATCGGACGATCAAAAGCGACTCTGTCGCGGCTTCGGGCCGGACCCGTCCAGAAGCGATCGTTAGGCGTCGACGCTGCTCAATTCGCAAGTAGCGAGCAGCGTCCGGGACAATGAACTCGTCCCGAGCCTATCCCGCGCGTCGGCATGCGCGTTGCGGCATGGCGGCGGCGGCGCTCCGTCGGAGGCAGCCAATAGCGCAAAGGGGCCGAACCGCCACGGGGGAAAGCGCGCGGCGGCGTTTGCCCCGGAGGGCGGAGGTCGCGGCCGGCCGGATTTTACTCTTGTAAAAAATTTTTCCCTGCGCCACTCTGCGCCCGATGCGTGGACAGGAGGGGCTCTTGGCGCAGCTCGACGCAGGCGAATTCGCCCGCCGGGTTCGGAATTTTCGCAAAATGCGGCGGTGGACGCTGGCGACGCTGAGCGAGGCGAGCGGCGTGTCCATTTCCGCGCTCTCAAAGATCGAGAACGAGCAGGTCGCCGCCAGTTTCGACACGTTGCTGAAGCTGTCCCAGGTGATCGGCGTCAGCTTCGAGACGATCGTCTCGGGCGGCGAGGAGGCTTCGGAGGTCGCGGTTCCTGCATCCGGCCGGCGCACCACCACGATGCGCGGCGCGGGGATGCAATTTTCGACCGCGCGTTATGATTACGAGGTTCATTCCGCGGATTTGACGCACAAGCGGATGATCCCGCTGGTCATGCAGATCCGCGCGCGCGATGTCGCGCCCCAGGCGGAATGGAGCAGCCATGACGGCGAAGAATTCATCTATGTAACGCGCGGCCGGATCGAACTGCACACGGAGATGTATCTGCCGGCCGTCCTTTCAGCCGGCGACAGCGCTTATATCGACAGCCGCATGCGGCACGCCTTCATCAACCTCTCGGACGACGACAGCAGTGAGATTCTGTCCGTCTGCCTGTCGGACAAGGTATCGCATCAGGTCGATGAAATTATTCGCAGCCGAGCTTCCACCGGAAGCTGAAAGCTCGTTTTTCCATCAGGAAATGCAATTGACAATCTTTCTTCTTTGACAGACGCTTTGGGCGCCGGTGCGGCAGGAGATGGGGGGGCCTTCGATGTCAGGAGCCTTGAGTGGTTGGAGGCGCGCTCTGACGAGCGCCCGGGTGTTGGCGCTTGCAGCCGCGCTCAGCGGCGGAGCCGGATTTGTTCTTTCGCCGGCGATGGCGAAGACTTTCCGCGTCAATGTCGTCGCCGATCCGGCGCAGATGGACCCGATCACTTACTCGGAGATCGTCGCGGGACGCATCCTGCGCAATATGTATGAGGGATTCACGGTCATCACCGACGATGGCAGAAACGTCCCGGCCCTCGCCGAGAAATGGGAGCCGCTGACCACTGGCCCCGGGTTCCGCTTTCATCTTCGCAAGGGCGTCAAATTTCACAGCGGCCGGCCTTTCACTGCGCGGGACGTCAAATACACCTATGAGGCGCTGCTCAAGCCGGGCGGGAAGGGCGGCCTGAATGCGACCTATCTGAATATCATCGTCGGCGCGAAGGAGCTGAAGGACGGCCAGGCGACGGAACTCGCGGGCGTGAAGATCGTCGACGACTACACGATCGAACTGTCTTTCACGAAGCCTGACGTGCTGTTTCCGATCTACCCGATCTATTACATGGACTCCGGAATCGTCGCGGAGCTTGGCGCCGACTGGATGACGAAAGCGTCCGCCGGCACCGGCCCCTACAAATTCAAGCAGTGGCGTCGCGGCGTGTCCGTGGATCTCGACGCCAACACCTCCTATTGGGGCGGCGCGCCGAAGATCGACGGCGTCAGCTTCATGATCGTGCCCAACGCCGACACGGCGCTGTCGCAATACGACGCCGGCGAGCTCGACTTCGTTGACGTTTACGCCGCCGCCGTGCGCCGCGTGCTGCGCGACGAACGCTATGCGAAGGAGTTGATCCGGGTTCCCCGCGCGCAGTCGACCTATCTCGGCATGAACCAGAATCTCTACGCGCCGTTCAAGGACAAGCGCGTGCGCGAGGCGATCTCGCTCTCGATCGATCGCAACGCGATGATTCGCGGACTCTACGGCGGCGCCGCGTTTCCGCTCAACGGCGTCGTCACGCCTGGCATGCCCGGATTCAATCCCAATCTGCCGGAGCTGAAATTCGACCCGGAACGCGCCAAGAAGCTGATGGCGGAAGCGGGCTATCCCGGCGGCAAGGGTCTGCCGCCGGTCGACATCAGCAGCACCGAGGCGTTCAAGGACGAGATCACCTACTACGCCAACCAGTTCAACCGCGTGCTCGGCATGCCGGTGAACGTGAAGACCGTCGAACGCGCGACCTTCATTCGCGCCATGAACGCCGGCGAAGTCGCGTTCTTTCCGTGGGGATGGACCGCGGACTACACCGACGCGGCCTATTATCTGTCGCAGATGTGGTATGGGCCGAGCCCGTACAACCGGCCGCGCTGGAAGAACGCGGAATACGACAAGCTCATCGACGAGGCGCTCACCGTCGCCGACGATGACAAGCGCTACGCTCTTTATCATAAAGCGGAGAAGGTGCTGCTCGACGACTGGGGCATGGCGCCGGTGCCGATGACCGCCTCTGTCGCGTTGCGCAAACCCAATGTGAAGAATGTGACGCTGACGCCGTTTGGCTTCTCGCTTTTTTCGAAGATCGAGATCGATTAGCCAATGCTGCGTTTTATCGTGGGACGCGTCGTCGGGCTCGCGCCCGTGCTGTGCGCCGCCATCGTTGCGACCTTCATCGCCACGCGCCTTCTTCCCGGAGATCCGGTGGCGGTGATGTTGTCCGACCATTCGGCCGATGTTCAGATGGCGGCGCGCCTGCGCGCCGAATACGGCCTGGACAAGCCCCTGCCGGAACAGTTCGTGCGCTATATCGGCGACATCCTCACCGGCGATTTCGGGCTGTCGTTCCGGTATGTTCATATGCCGGTTTGGCAGGTGTTGAAGGACAGCCTGCTCATCAGTCCGCTGCTCGCGCTTGCGGCTCTTGCGCTGGCGCTTCCCGTCGGCGCGCTGGCTGGCGTGCAGGCCGCGGCCCATCGCAACCGCTTCCAGGACACGGCGATCATCGTCGTGCTGGTCGCGGGGCTTTCTCTGCCGAACTTCGCCATTGCAACCTTTCTTGTCTATCTGATCAGCGTGAAGCTCAACCTTCTGCCTGTCGCCGGGTGGGGGACGTTCCGGCAGGCGATCCTTCCCGTCGTCATTCTCGCCATTCCCAGCGCGGCTTACATCGCGCGCCTGACGCGCACGTTCATGCTTGAGGTGATGCAGCAGGATTTCGTGCGCACGGCGCGCGCCAAAGGGCTGACGAACCGGCTGGTCATCTACCGGCACGCTTTCCGCAACACGCTGGTCCCGCTGATCACGTCCGCCGGCATCATCTTCGGCGGCCTGCTCAGCAACACCGTCGTCGTCGAGACCATCTTCAATATTCCCGGGCTCGGCCGGCTGGCGATCGATTCCATTTTTGCGCGCGATTATCCCGTCGCGATGGCTGTAGTGATGCTGTTCGTGGTCTTTTTTGCGCTGATCAATCTCATCGTCGATACGCTCTATGCGCTTGTCGATCCGCGCGTTCGCGACGGGGCCCCGGCATGACCGCCATTGATGTCAGCGTGGCGCCGCCGCCTTCGCGGCCCCGTTTCTGGCGCGTGTTTCTGCGCCAGCGAAGCGCCGTCATCGGCGGGGCGATCGTGCTCATCGTCGCTATCGTCGCCTTGCTGTCGCCCTGGCTCGCGCCGCATCCTTATGACGCGACCGATCTCGTCAATGTCTGGGCGCCGCCGGATTCGGTGAATTGGCTGGGGACGGACAAGCTCGGGCGGGACATTCTGAGCCGCCTGATCGTCGGGGCGCGGACCTCGCTTGTCGTCGCCTTGTCCGTTCTGGCGATCACGTTCCTGTTCGGCGTGACGCTCGGCATGGTCGCCGGCTATTTCGGCGGCCGCGTCGAGGCGGCGATCATGCGCACGGCCGACGTCACGCTCGCCTTTCCCGAGGTCGTCTTCGCCATCCTGATCGCGGCGATGCTCGGTCCCGGCGTTTCCACGATCATCATCGCGCTGGCGCTCGTCTGGTGGCCCGGCGTCGCGCGGTTGGCCCGTTCGCTCGTGATCGTCCAGAAGGAAGAGCTTTATGTGGACGCGGCGATCCTAGCCGGCGCGTCGCCCTGGCATATCCTGCGCGTTCATCTCCTCCCCAACATCGTCGCGCCGCTGATCGTGCGCGCCTCCGTCGGCGTGGGCTTCATCATCATGGCCGAGGCGACGCTGAGCTTTCTCGGGCTCGGCGTGCAGGAGCCGACGCCGAGCTGGGGCGGAATGATCCGCGACGGACTGCCCGCGCTGCGCACCGATCCCATGCTGGCCTGCGCCGGAAGCGCCGTTCTCGGCGTCACCATCATAGGCTTCAATCTTCTCGGCGACGGCTTGCGCGACGCGCTCGATCCGCGCCTCCATCGCAGCTGAGCGAAACAACGATGATCGTTGAGCGCACCCATTATTTCGCCAGGCCGGGCATGGCGGAGGAGACGCTGGCGATACGCCGCCGCGCTTGCGCCGTGCGCCGCGCGATCGGTCTGCCGTCAGGCGAGATTCTGGTGAAGCGTCCCGGCGGCGATGGAACCGAGCCCGACGTTGTGTGGCAATGCGGCTTCGCCGACGCGCAGGCGCAGGCCGCCGATCTGGCCGCGCGCGCAGCGAGCGCGGAGTTCGAAGCGGTGCGCGCGTCGATGCGGAACGCCATCGCGCGCTTCGAGCGCCAGGTTCTGGAGCGGGTCGATCTCGCGCTCGACAGCGGCATGCGCGCGACGCCGATCGCAAACCATCCGATCGCGCCGCGGGAGATCGCGTTTCGCAGCGACGGTCATCGTCTGAAGGGCTGGCTGCATCTTCCGCCCGGCGAGGGGCCGTTCCCCTGCATGATCACCAATCACGGCAGCACCATCGACAAAGGCACGGAGGATGTGTCGCGGCCCGGAACCGCGTCGCTTCTGATGTCCTGGGGGATCGCGTCCTTTCTGCCGCACAGGCGCGGCTACGGCGCGTCGGAGGGGCCCGGCTGGCGCGAGGAAGCCTCGGCGCCCTACGGCTCGGACGAGTATGATCGTCAGCTCGCGGCGCGCCTCGATCGTGAAAGCAACGATGTCCTCGCTGCGCTTGACGTGATCGCGGCGCTGCCGGAGATCAGGCGCGATCATATCGGCGTCATGGGCTCGTCTTTCGGCGGCACGACGACGCTGCTCGCGGCGTCCAAAACAGATCGCTTCCGTTGCGCGGTCGAATTCGCCGGCGCCGCGATGAACTGGGATCGCACGCCGGGCCTGCGCAAGCTCATGATGGATGCGGCCGCCCGGTTGACCATGCCGATCTTTCTCATCCAGGCGCGGAACGATTATTCGATCCGGCCGACGCAAGAGCTGGGCGCGATGCTGGAGGGCGCGGGAAAATCCGTGCAGTCGAAAATCTATCCGGCGTTCGGCGTCAATCATCATGAAGGGCATCTGCTCGAGAGCCGCGGACCGGCGGTCTGGGCCGACGATGTTCGTCTTTTTCTGGAGCGACATCTGTGAAGGGCCTCTGGATCGAAACGCTGGCGTGGCCCGTCGTCGGTGAGAAGCTGAAGACCGGCTGGCCGGTGATCGTGCCCATCGGCGCGCGCGCGAAGGAGCATGGCCATCATCTGTCGATGCAGACCGATTATCTGATGGCGCGCGCGCTGGCCGACGGCGTCGCGGCGAGATTGCCGGTGCTCGTCGCGCCCGTGGTGGATTTCGGCTATTATCCCGCGTTTCTTCGTTATCCTGGCAGCCAGCATCTGAAGGCGTCCACCTTCATCGCCGTGCTGGAGGACGTGTTCGACGGGCTTCTGGATCAGGGAGCCGCGACGATCGCGGTCATCAACACGGGCGTTTCTACCGAAGGGCCGGTTCAGATCGCCGTGCGTAATGTTTTCGCGCGGCGCGGCGTTCAGATCGCGGTCGCCGACATCAGACGGCTGGGCAAGGCGAGCAACAAGCTGCTGACGCAGAAGCTCGGCGGGCACGGCGATGAGCACGAGACGTCGCTTCTCCTCGCGATCGCGCCGGACAGCGTCGATATGAGCAAGGCTGTTTCCGACTACGGCCACATGCTCGACGAGCAGGAGACGGTGTTCTACCGGCCGACGGAGTTCACCGGCGATGCGTCGCGCGGAATCAATTACAGCGCGACGGGCGTGCGCGGAGATCCGACGCTCGCGACGGTCGAAAAAGGCCGCGCGATGCTCGACGATGTCGTGAGCGAACTGACCGAAGGCCTGCTTCTGCTGCGGCCCGATCTCGCGCCATGACGGATGCGTTCGACGTCATCGTCGTCGGATTCGGATATGCCGGAGGAGTCGCGGCGATAGAAGCGCATGACGCCGGCGCGCGCGTGCTCATTCTCGAGAAGCGCGCCGACGCCGGAGGCGTATCGGTCTGCTCGGCCGGCGGCGTGCGCTATACGCGCGACGCCGCGTCCGCGCTCGCCTACCTCGAAGCGACCAACGCCGGAACCACGCCGACGCCGGTGCTGAAGGCGCTCGCCGACGGCATGGCGACAATGCCGGATTATATAACCAAACTCGCCGAAGACTGCGGCGCGTCCGCCGTCGCGCGTCAGGCCAGCGCGAATTATCCGTTCGCCGGTTATGACAGCTTCGGTTTCGTCAACATCGATGACGCGCCGGGCTTCGACGCCGCGCGCGACTTTCCCGCCGTGCGCGGCTCGGCTCCAGGCGCGCGCCTGTTCAAGGTGGTGCTGGAGAATGTGCGGCGCCGGTCCATCGAGGTTCGCTACGCCGCGCGGGCGGAGCGTCTCATCGTCGAAGAAGGGCTCGTCGCGGGCGTCGTCGTCAACGGCGAGGCGATTCTGGCGCGCGGCGGCGTGGTTCTCTGCGCCGGCGGCTTTGAAGGATCGGCGGAGCTGCAGGCGCAGTTCTGGCCCATCAAGCCTGTGCTTTCCGCCGCGATCCGCACCAACACGGGCGACGGATTGCGCATGGCGCAGGCCGCCGGCGCCGCTCTCTGGCATCTCTGGCATTATCACGGCTCCTACGGCTTCAGGCATCCCGATCCGGATTACCCGTTCGGAGTGAGGCTGAAGCGTTTGCCGGACTGGACGCCGGGCCAGCCGTTTCGCGAAGACGCTCCGATGAGCTGGATTCTCGTGAATCGCGAGGGCCGCCGCTTCATGAACGAGTATGAGCCCTACATGCAGGATACGGGGCATCGGGCGTTCGAGGCTATGGATTTCGCGCGCATGGCGCCGGCCAACGCGCCCGCTGTTCTGATCGTCGATGCGAACGGGCGCGAGCGGTACGCGCTCTCGGCACCGACCTGGCATGACGAGGAAACCGCGCGGAAATTCGCCTCGGTTTCGCCGCGCGACATGGATGGCGCGATACTCCGCGCATTCGACAGTCTGGAAGAGCTTGCCGACGCTTTCGAGATCGACGCCGCTTCGCTGCTGCAAACGGTGTCCGAATGGAACGCGGGCATCGAGGCGGAGGTCCCCGATCGCCTCGGGCGCCCCGATCGGAGCCGCATGCCGATCGTCGCCCCGCCATTTTCGGCTGCTCTGACGCATCCGATCGTCTCGAACACGCAGGGCGGCCCGGTTCACGACGAACGGCAGCGCGTGCTGGATGCGTTTGGCGCGCCTATTCCGCATCTCTGGGAAGCCGGCGAAATCGGCAGCGTGTTCGGGCACATCTACATGTCCGGCGGAAATCTGGCGGAATGCTTCGTGGGCGGCGGCGTCGCCGGCCGCGAAGCCGCCGCGAATGCGAAAAATGTGAGAGCAGCGTCATGAGCCGTCTTCGCAACGATCTGGAAGCGCGCAAGCCTTATCTCGATCCTGATTTCAGCGACGCGGAATATGATCGCCGGCTGGAGGTCGTGCGCGCGGGAATGGCGCGCGACAATCTCGACGCCTTGATCGTCTATTGCGGCGCCGGCTCGTCCGCCAACGCGCGCTGGCTGACGAATTTCCAGCCCGTCAGCGGCTCGACGTTTGTGGTCGTTCGCGCCGACGGCGGAATCACGATGGTCACCGACGGGGTGCTGCACGCCGAGCCGATGCATTCTGGACCTGCCGGGTCGCGGACATTCGCTGCTCGGCCGGACCTGTTTATGGCGCTCCCGTCGGCGAGGCGGCGATGCTCGCGGCGGATGCGGCCGCAGGATGTCAGCGCGTCGGCCTGAGCGGCGGCGCTGTGATATCGAAGCTGTTTTACGACATGCTTGCGAAGCGGCTTTCACGCCTTGAGCCGGCCGATCACATCATGGCTGGCGCGCGCCTGATCAAGAGCGCTGAAGAAATTTCATATATGGAGGAATCCGGACGCATCGCCGACGCCGCGTTTGAGGCGCTCGTCGCGCGACTGAAGCCCGGCGTGATGGAGACGCAGGCCGCGGCTGCGGCGGTTGAAACCATGATCGCCCGCGGCGCGATCGAATCTTTCCGGACCTGCGTCGTCAGCGGCAAACAGGCTGGTCTGAAACACGCCTATCCGCGGGCGCGCAAGATGATGAAGGGCGATATGGTCTTTCTCGATCTCGGCGCGAG